>OCOJ01037461.1_pt1 | contig 90050 bp, 86 predicted proteins | sample 1539251 | NCBI WGS metagenome assembly OCOJ01 (sample SAMN01911457, study PRJEB22624) | soil metagenome | biome: Soil | place: Malaysia | collected 2012-04-30 | depth RA_metagenome m
TGTCTTCATCGAGGCGCACGGTCATGTACTTGATGACCGCGTCGTTGACCTTCAAGCGGCGCTCGAGTTCGTGGATGAGATCGCCCTGCGAGCCGCGCAGCACCAGCAGAACGTAGTAGCCCTCGCGGTGGCGGTGCACGCGATAGGCCATCTTGCGCGCGCCCCACTTCTCGACTTTTTCGATTTTGGCGTTGCGCTCGGCCGCGGCGCTTTCCAGGGTGCTGACCAGCTTGTCCACTTCCTCTTCCGGAGTGGCAGGCCGGCAGATGAAAATCAGGTCATACAAACGTTCGTCCATGGTTCCTCTCTTCCGTTCCTAACTTCCGCGGGCCGCAGGGGCGAAAGCCCCTGGGGCGGCGTCCATTGGCGGCACGGCTGATCCCGACGCTTCGGGACGTGCCCTGACGACTCGCCGCCGACACCAGCGGGGTGCAGCGAGCAGCGCCCCTACAAGGCCTCGGCAGTGCGGGCACGGCATCCGCCGTGCCCCTACAAAGGTCCGGCGGCGCCTTCCGCTGCCTGGGTGACGCGGTTGAACTGGTTCATGGCGCGGCGCACGCCGTCTTTGACCACGCATTCGACCGCGTCTGCCGCCTTCTCGACCAGTTCGGCCGCGGCTTCCAGCTCCACCTTGCGCATCGGATGCAGCACGTAGGCGGCCAGGTCGCCGACCGGATGGTCCGGCTGGATGCCCAGGCGCAGGCGCACGAACTCGTCCGTACCCAGCGCGCCGATGACGGACTTGAGTCCGTTGTGGCCGCCGGCGCTGCCGCGCTCGCGGATGCGCAGGCTGCCCCAGGGCAAGGCCACTTCATCCACAACCACCAGCACGTGCTGCGCGCTTACTTCGTAACGAGCCACCAGATCGCGCACGGCCAGGCCGCTCAGATTCATGTACGTCTGCGGCTTGGCCAGAACCACTTCGTGCTCTCCGATGCGGCCTTTGCCAACGTACGACTTGGCCTCCGGCCGCTCAATGCGGATGCTGAAGCGCTCCGCCACCAGGTCCAGCACCAGAAAGCCCAGGTTGTGGGGCGTCCAGGCGTATTCGTAACCTGGGTTGCCGAGGCCGACGATGAGCCACATGCGCGGTTCCGAATCTCCCACCGGGGCGGAGGCCGCGGGCGGCTACTTCTTCTTCTCCGGCTTTTCGGCCTTTTCGGCCTTGCCAGGCTTCTCGGCCTTCTCGGCGGGCGCGGCGCCCTCTTCTCCTTCCTCTTCCTTCTTGCCCTTCTTGATGACTTCCGGCTCCGCCGGAGCGGCGCCGGCGGCAGCCGCGGCGGCTTCCGGCGTGACTTCCTCTTCCTTCTTCGGAGCCACGACGTGGGCAATCACGGTGCGCGCCTCGCTGATGAGCTTCATCTTCGCAGGGTCCAGCGGCAGATCAGAGAAGCGAAGCTGCTTGCCGATGGTCAGGCCGGAAACATCCAGGCGAAATTCCTCGGGGATGTCGCCGGGGAGGCATTCGATCTCCACCTCGCGCGAGACGACTTCAAAGACGCCGCCCTGCTGCTTGACGCCGACGGGATCGCCGTGGGTGTGGACCGGGACGCGGACGCGCATGCGCACGTCCCTGGCCACGCGCAGCAAGTCCACGTGCAGCAGGGTTTCGTGCAGGGGATCGCGCTGCCAGTCCTTGAGCACGGCGAGCTGCTCGCCGTGGCCCTCGAGCTTCACGTTGAGCAGGGCGTTGTGCCCGGACTCGGTACGGAAGAGCGGGGCGAGCTGTTTGCCGTCGAGCACCACGGCCAGGGGCTGGCCCTTGCCGCCATAGAGCGTGCCGGGAACGGTGCCCGCACGGCGCAGGCGGCGCATGGCGTTCTTGCCGCGATCATCGCGAATTTTGCCTTCGATCAGAATCTGCTGCATAGATCCTTCCTTTGGGTCTAGATGAACAGCTCGCTGATGGAGCTCTCTTCGTGAATGGACTGGATGCCGCGCGCGAAGAGATGCGCCACGCTCAGGGAGCGAATCTTCTTGCAGGCCCGCGCTTCCGGGGAGAGCGGGATAGTGTCCGTGACCACCACCTCAGTGAGCGAGGATTTTGTGATGCGCTCGACCGCCGGCCCGGAAAGCACGGCGTGGGTGCAACAGGCGGCCACCTGGGTGGCGCCATGCTCGAGGAGCGCTTCCGTGGTTTTCACCAGGGTCCCGCCGGTGTCGATCATGTCGTCAATGATCAGCGCCGAGCGTCCGCGCACGTCGCCGATTACGTTCATCACTTCCGCGACGTTCATCTCCACGCGGCGCTTGTCCATGATGGCCAGCGGAGCGTTCAGTTTCTTGCCGAAAAAGCNGGGCGCGCTCCACCCCGCCGGCGTCCGGCGAGACCACGGTGAAGGGCCCGGGCCGCTCCTTGCTGAAGTAATCCCACATCACCGGGGTGGCATAGAGATGGTCCACCGGGATATTGAAATAGCCCTGAATCTGCGGGGCGTGCAGATCCATGGTCAGGGCGCGGCTGGCTCCGGCCACTTCCAGCAAATCCGCCACCAGCTTGGCGGATATGGGGACGCGGGGCTTGTCTTTGCGGTCCTGACGGGCATAGCAGTAATAGGGCACCACCGCGGTGATGCGCCAGGCCGATGCGCGTTTGAAGGCGTCGATCATCATCAACAATTCCACCAGATGCTGGTCCGTGGGGAACGAACAGGGCTGGACCACGAAGACGTCCGCGCCGCGGACGTTTTCCAGAATCTGGAAATAGATTTCTCCGTCGCTGAACCGGCCCAGGGCGCACTGTCCCAGCGGGACGTGCAGGTCCTGCGCGATAGCTTCCGCCAGCGGGCGGTTGGCCGAGCCCGAAAACAGCTTGAATTTCTCGTCTACCAAGACGTTCCCCTGAACACACCCGCGAGCGGGCAGAACTGTTATCGTCCGCGCAGTGCGCGGCGATACTCTTCCCTGGACACCGTCTCCGTCAGGAAAACCTGGTCGTCCGGAAAACGAAGCGCAGCTCGGCGCGCCTGCGCTGGGGACGGGAAAATCCCAAACACCGCCGAACCACTGCCCGCCAGCGCGGCTCCTGCAGCCCCGTGCCGGAGGAGCGCGCGTCGAATCCGCGCCAGCCGGGGATGCCGGCGAAACACCGGCGCCTCAAAATCGTTCTCAAGGAGGCTTCCCTGGCCGCTCCAGCAGAGAGCACAGAAACGCCTAAGTTTACTTTCGGAGGACGACGGTGTCAACGGGGGCGCTTGGAGCCAGCCGTAGGCGCCGCGGGTACTGACGCCAATGCCCGCGGGGGAAACCAGCAAAACGGTGGCCTTGGGCGCGTCCGGCAGCGGGTAGATTTCCTCTCCGCGCCCCACGCCCAAGGCGCGCCCGCCGCACAGGAAGAAGGGCACGTCCGAACCCAATGCGGCGGCGAGGCGCATGCGGTGCTCCGGACCGAGCGCGCGCCCGGCCAGGCGCTCGACGCCCAGGAGGGCGGCTGCAGCGTCGCTGGAGCCGCCGCCCAGGCCCCGGGCCACCGGGATGCGCTTCTCCAGCCGCACGTGGACGCCGGAGCGCAATCCGAGCGCGCGGCGCGCGGCCGCGACGGCGCGCCACACCAAATTCTCGCGGCCCGTGGGCAGCGCCGGGTCGTCGCATTCGAGTTCCACGCCCGGCTTGCGCAGCAGGGAAAGCGACAGCGTGTCGTGCAGCCCAATGGTTTGAAAAATCGTGCGCAGCTCGTGGTAGCCGTCGGCGCGGCGTCCCAGGACGTAGAGGCAGGCATTGATTTTTGCGAAGGCAGGCAGGTGCACGTGTTTCATGCGGGATCTTCGCGCGGAGATCAGGGCTTTGCGGCGGGGTTCGCCGTCTGCGCCATTTCGTGTTTCAACTGGCTGATTTTTCTGTTCAATTCGGCCACGCGCTCCGGCTCGTAATCGGCGGGAACCGCGTCGCGCCAGAAGCCCTGGGCCTTGGTCCATTCCGCGAGCGCCTGCGCGGGGCGGCCGAGCCTGGCGTACACCTCACCGAGGTGCTCGCGCAGGGTGGGATCGGAGGCGGTGCGGGCGACGCCGNCGTTCCAGTTCTTTACGCGCCTGTTCGAGTTTGCCCTGTTTGTAATAGGCCCAGCCCAGGCTATCCAGGAAGGCGCCGTTGAATGGCTCCTCGGCCAGGGCGCGCTGAATCAGGCCCACTGCTTCATCCAGCCGGACGCCGCGATCGGCGAGCATATAGCCGTAATAGTTGAGCGTGGAGCTTTCGTGCGGGTCTGCGGCAAGCACACGCCGGAACTGCTCTTCCGCTTCGTCGAATTTCTTCTGGCGCTCGGCGATGGCCCCGCGCAGGAACCAGACCATCACACGGTCCGACTGGCGTCCGGCAAGCTGGTCCGCATCCGCCAGGGCCTTCTCCGCATCACGATACTTGCGGCTGCGCTCGTAGACTTGCGCCAGGGTGATAGAAAGCTCGAAATCCTTCGTCGATTCCTTCTGCAGATTCTGAATCAGCGCCGCGCCGCCCGCCGCGTCTCCTTTCTCCGCCAGCAGCAGAGCTCGCGTGATGACGAACGAGCGGTCGTCCGGATAATCGGTAATGGCCTTCTGCGATTCGGCCAGAGCTTTGTCGAGCTGCTTGCTCATCCGGCAGGTATCAATGATCAACTCGCGAGCGCGGCGGGCCTGTTCGGGGCCGAGGGCTTGGAGCTGCCGAAAGGTTTCAATGGCGGCGGAATAGTTCTCCACTTCCCGGAAGAGCGCGCCGAGCTGCTCATAGAGGATGGCCATGGTGGAGGTACGCTCGGTGCCCTTGGCCGCGGCCACGGCATCGCTCAAAACGCGGATGGCGTCTTCAAAGCGCCCTTGCGCGCGGTAAGTCAGCGCCTCGTTGTAAATCACCTCCAGACTGCCGGGCGCATCCTGCTTGGCCTGCAAGAGGCTCTGTTCCGCCTTGTCGAGCTGGCCCAGCCGGCGATAGATCATCGAGAGGCGCAGGAAATGTTCCGGGTCCCCCGGCTCGAGTTCGGTCAACCGTTTGTACTGGACGAGCGCGGCCTCGTATTTCTGTTCGAGGAGCAGCGCTTCGCCCAGACACTTGCGCGCGGGCACATCCTCGTTCTGCAAAGCAACGGCGGCGCGGCAGGCCGCTTCGGAAGCGGGGTAATCCTGAGTTTTTGCGTAGGCTTCGCCCAGCAGCGTGTCCCACTCGGCCGAGTCGGCTTTCCGGGCTACAGGCTCGATCAGCGCGACGGCCTCCTGGCCGCGGCCCTCCGCATCCAGCAGAAGGTGAGCGAGCTGGCGCAGCGCGCCATTGTCGTCCGGGACACGCTTCAGGAGGTCCCGCAACACGGCCTCGGCCTGGGCGTCTTCACGCTCCGCGCGGTAGAGGCGGGCCAGGCGCAGCGCCGAATCCGTATCGGAGGGATCCATGCGGACAATCTCACGGTATTGCTCGATCGCCTGGTCCAGCAGGTCTTTTTGCGCAAGGGAATCCAGGTCTCCGAGCGAGCGCAGATAAATGCGCGCCAGGATGCGCCGCGCGGGAAGATTCGTGGGGTCCTTTTTCAGCACGTCCTGGGCTTCCTGGATGGCCTCGGGGATACGCCCGGCGCGAGCAAAGGCTTCCGCCAGCCGCTCGCCGATCACGGAGGAATGCGGGTCGAGCTCATAGGCGCGCTTATAGGCGGCGATGGCTTTGCCGGCGTAATCCGCGCGGCCGGTGAATTCGTACTGCTCCTCGTACATGCGGCCAATTGTGAACTGGTAGTAAGTTTCGGCGCGACGGTCGGTTTCCGACTGCGCGGAAGGAACGGGGGGCTGTTGCCCGGTCCCGGCGCCCGGTGTTGCGGCCGATTGCGGCGGCGTGCCGGGTGTAACAGGCGCTTGCTGGGCCGCGCGGACAGGCAGGGCCAGCAAGCTCACAGCAGCGAAGAACTTTACGGCCCGAAGCAGAGCGCTTTCGCCGGATTCAAACATAGGCAGTCATTATCCTATACACAGGGGGACGGCTCCAAAGGCCGGGAGCGCCACCGATTTTCTTCGATGCACTCCGGGGCGGCGGTGTCCCCTGCCGGGATGCGCTCCGCAAAAGCCACAGGGCGGCGCCCTCCCGGGACAAAATCTGCCCCGCATTTGGTTCAAAATGCTTGCGGCCGCAGGGGCGCGAAACTATCCTCGCGGAATGAAGATCGTGCCCGCTCCCAAAACATCCGAGCGCGCGGGCGGCCTGGTGGACCTGCTGCAAGAGCGGCTCGCGCTGGCACGGCGCAGGAATCCACGCTACTCGCTGCGGTCGTTCGCACGGCAATTGGAGCTGGACCACTCCACGCTTTCGCAAGTCCTGCGGGGGAAACGTCCGCTTACCGCGAAAGCCGTTCGCCGAATCGGCGCGCGGCTGGGCTTAAGCGGGGATCTGACGGACTATGACATTCGCTGCGCGCGCGGCAGCACGCCGGCGGGTGTACCGGCCAGTGGGCCGGAGGCACAAATCAGCCTGGACACCTTCCATGTGATTTCCGACTGGCACCACTGTGCGATCCTCGAGCTGACGCGCCTGAAGACGTTTCGTCCCGAGTCGAGATGGATTGCCGCGGCGCTGGGACTGAGCATTCCGGAAGTGAACATCGCATTGCAGCGGTTGCTGCGCCTGAGACTCCTGGAGATGGACGGGCGGCGATGGCACGACCGCGGAGGAGACGCAGGAATTGGCGCAGACGAGATGACGCCAATGCTGCGCTTGAAAGTGCAGCAGCAGGCGCACGAGCTGGCGCTCGATGCCGCGCGCATGGTGCCCGCAGACCGGCAGGAGCACCAGTCTGCGACGCTGGCCGTTAATTCTCGGCGCTTGCGGAGGCTGCGCGCACTGATGGCGGAATTCCTGCGCGATGCGCACGCCGTGCTGGGCGAAGGCGGCGGCCGCGACGATGTCTTCCTGATCGAATGTTCCGCGTTTCCCTTGACCAACCTGAATAGGAAAAAAGGAGATAGCCATGGGAAATCCGGTAGTGCATTGGCAAATCCTGAGCAAAGACCCGGAGCGGGCGCAGGGGTTTTACTCCCGGCTGTTTGGCTGGACGGTGTCGGACAGAAACTCGCTCGGTTACCGCACGGTGAGCACCGGCAGCAAGGAGGGCATCGGCGGAGGGATCTGGCCCGTCGCGCCCAATGAGGGCCACAGCATGGTGCAGCTCTTTATCCGCGTGGACGACGTGAAGGCCTATGCGGCGAAGGCGCAGGAACTGGGCGGCAGGGTTATCATTCCGCCCCAGAAGCTGCCCGATGGGGATGAGCTGGCCGTGATCACGGATGCCGACGGAATTCCCTTCGGGCTGGTGAAGGGGAAGGGCTCGATTCCTACGTAGGCGCGCCACATCTCGTGCCCGTGCCGCCGAAAAACGCAAGCTGGTGTGCCTAGTGGCGGAAGTGGCAAACCCCGGTGAAGACCATGGCCATGCCGGCGCATTCAGCCCGGCCGGTGAATTCGTACTGCTCCTCGTACATGCTGGCGAAGGCGATCTGGTAGTAGGTTTCCGCGCGCCACTCCGTCTGTGGGAGGGCCGCAGCCGGGGCGGCCTGTAGCGGGACGGGCAGTGCGAGGAAACCGGCGGCGATAAATGAGCAGTTTCCGAAGGGCCAACCATTCGGGAAGAATCGCCTGTGAGGGTCTCCGCCCGAGACCGAACCTCCAGCCGGCTTGCCCAAAGGGCTGACGATCAAGGACTTGTACTGTGCTAGGGGAGTTTGTTGCTGGAATTGCGGCCATGGTCACAGCGACGGGTGATTGGCATCACGGGCCGAGCGGGCACCTTCAATTAGATTTGGATTGAATTCACCTCCCTACTGCTAGAGGTTCGATCATGGAAAACAAACCCAAAATTCTGTTCTTGTCGCGAGGGAACGCGTCCCGCGGGCTGATGGCGCAGGGATTCTTGCGTGACTTGGCTGGGGACCAATTCATCTCCAAGTGCGCGGGAACTGACGGCGATGGGGTGAGCCCCCTGGTCATGGAGGTGATGAATGAAGTGGGGATAGATATCTCCACGCAAGAGGCGGACCAGGTTGCTTCCCTTTTCCGGCAGACCTTTCACTGCGTAGTGGCCTTGTGTGAAGAGCCACGCGAACGCTACCCGCTGTATCCGTTCACCAGGAAGTTGCTGCGGTGGTCCGTACCGAACCCGGATGGTGCGACCGGCGGACCTGAGGACACAAAACAGGTCTTCCGCGAAGTCCGGGATCAGCTCAGAACCAGGGTGGAGGAGTTGATCGAAACCATGCAGCCGCAGGGGACTGCTCTGGCAGCGGCGCGGGCCGCGGCTTCCTGAGGTGTCAGGGCAATGCCGGGAGGACCTGCCGGCGCCGTGCGGCGGGAACCAGATTCCCGCGTTCGCCACAGCGGCAAGGCCCAAGGAGTGCAGGACCATGAATCCAGTGCGGACATTCAGCGTCATTCCATCCTTGCCCAGGGAGATCGAAGGGCTGCGCAGGGTTGCCTGCAACCTCCGGTGGTGCTGGAGCCATGCATCGGTGGAATTGTTCCGCCGGCTGGACCGGGATTTATGGGAGACATGCGGACATAACCCTGTGCTCATGCTGGGCACAATTGAACAGGCAAAGCTGGAATCCGCGGCCAAAGATGACGCCTTTCTGGCGCACCTGCGCGGCATTGAATCGAGTCTGGACACGTATCTGGCTGCGGATTCCACGTGGTTTCGCCGCAAGTCCGCCGGCCGCGACGATCCCCCGCTCATTGCCTACTTCTCCGCCGAGTTCGGGCTGACCGAATGCCTGTCGATTTTTGCCGGTGGCCTGGGCATCCTCGCTGGTGATCACCTGAAGTCTGCGAGCGATCTCGGGGTGCCGCTCATCGGCGTGGGACTTCTCTATCAGCAGGGCTATTTCCGCCAGCACCTCAACCAAGCGGGCTGGCAGCAGGAAGGGTACACACCAAACGATTTCCACAATCTTCCTCTCAGCGAGGCCACGTTGGCGGACGGCCGGCCCGTTACGGTTGAAGTCAATCTGGCCGGGCGTCCGGTATATGCCAAGGTGTGGAGAGTGCAGGTCGGGCGGGTGGCGCTCTATCTGCTCGATGCAAACGTGGAATCCAATAAGCGCGCGGAAGATCGCGGGTTGACCGACCAACTCTATGGGGGCGACCGGGAGACGCGCATCCGACAGGAGATTCTGCTGGGCATCGGAGGTTACCGCGCGCTGCAGAAGCTGGGGCTCGAGCCGACGGTGTTCCACCTGAACGAAGGCCACTCCGCATTCCTTGCGCTCGAGCATGTGCGCAACCTGATGAAGAATCAGAAGCTCAATTTTGCGCAGGCCCGGGAACTGGCTTCGGCGAGCCTGGTGTTCACCACCCATACTCCCGTCGAAGCGGGGCATGACTATTTTCCGCCGCAGCTGATTTCCAAGTACTTCAGTGAAATGGCCGGAGAGCTCGGACTCACGCAATCGGATCTGCTGGACCTGGGCCGCGCACAAAGCAGCGGTGAATTCTGCATGACGGTGCTGGCCCTGCGGCTCGCGTCGCGCGCGAACGGCGTCAGCAAGCTCCACGGTCAAGTCAGCAGGAAAATGTGGCAATCGTTGTGGCCGGGCGTGCCAGCGGAAGAAATCCCCATCGGGCATGTGACCAATGGGGTCCATTTCCGCAGTTGGATCTCGGCCGAATTCAATCAGCTCTATGATCGTTACCTGGGTCCGCAGTGGCGGGAGGAGCCGGCAAATCACGACGTGTGGAACCGCGTCCAATCCATACCCGGAGAGGAACTTTGGCGCAGTCATGAGCGCCGCCGCGAGCGGCTGGTGGCCTGGGCGCGGCGGAGGGTGCGCGACCAGCGGGAGCGCCGGGAAGCTACGCAGGCGGAGATTGATGCGGCCTCCGAGGTTCTGGACCCGGAGACATTGACCATCGGATTTGCGCGCAGATTCGCCACCTACAAACGGGCCACGCTCATATTCCGCGACATGGAGCGCCTGCGGCGGATCCTGACCAACCCGGCGCGCCCCGTGCAGTTGATCTTTTCGGGGAAGGCGCACCCGCAAGACAACGCGGGCAAAGAACTGATCCGCAAAATCACAGAAATCAGCCGCGACCCGGTGCTCGGCCGGTACGTGGTGTTTCTGGAAAACTACGACATGGCCGTGGCCCGCTCCCTGGTGCAGGGCGTGGACGTGTGGCTGAACAACCCGCTCCGGCCCAACGAGGCTTGCGGCACGAGCGGGATGAAGGCCGCGGCGAACGCCGTGCTGAATCTCAGCGTGCCCGACGGGTGGTGGGATGAGGTCTGGAATGAGGCGCACGACACCAAGAAAATCGGATGGGCTATCGGGAAGGGAGAGGAATACACGGACGCAAACTACCAGGATCAAGTGGAGGCCGAGGCTCTGTATGATCTTCTCGAACGGGACGTCATCCCGACGTTTTATGACCGGGGACCCGACCGCATCCCCCGGAGATGGATCGAACGGATGAAGGCATGCGTCGGCTCCTTGTGCGCCTTTGTCAACACGCATCGCATGGTGCGCGACTACGTGGAGGAATACTACGTCAAGGCCCATACACACTATCGCGCGCTGGGAGCGGACCAGGCGCGCCGTGCCAGAGAACTCGCGGCCACCCTGGAGCGCATCCGCAAGGAATGGCACGAGGTCCGGGTGCTCCAGATTGAAGACGGGGCGGCGGCGGTCCCGGTGAATGTCTCACAACCGGTGCGCGCCGCAGTGCAGTTGGGACGGCTGAGCCCTCAGGACGTGGTTGTGGAGCTTTATGCCGGGTGTGTGGACATGAATGGAGAAATTGTCGAGGGGGAAACCATCCCCATGCGGCCGGAAACGGCACATTCCGCCGGCAATTACAACTACATCGGGGAAATTTCGATTGCGCGCAGCGGGCTGCACGGCTTGACCGTAAGGGTGCGTCCAAGCCATCCCGACTTGACGGCGGCTTTCATTCCCGGCTTGCTTACGTGGGCCGGTCAGCCCGTTCCCGCGCTGGCCGCAGCGTGACCTGACTTTGGCAAAGTGCGATTCGGCTTTCTGGGCCGATGCAGCCCGCGGAGGTCGGGGCTGTTCCCGCGAAACGGAATGCAAGGTAAGTGGCCTTGCAGGGCCAACAGGGAGTAGCAGTCTGCGCTTGGCTCCCGCTGTTTTTGCCCGGGAAATATCTCGGGGCGACTCTGGCGGCCCACCACGAGCGATTCTAGTCTAATGGCGGAAATGGCGGATGCCGGTGAAGACCATGGCCATGCCGCCGCGGTCGGCCACGGCAATCACCTCCGCGTCGCGCACCGAGCCGCCAGGCTGAATGACGGCCGTGGCTCCGGCGCGCGCCGCTTCCTCCACACCGTCGGGGAAGGGGAAGAAAGCGTCGGAAGCGACCACCGTGCCGGCCAGCGGCTTCTGCGCCTTCATCACCGCAATCTTTACGGAATCCACGCGGCTCATTTGCCCCGCGCCGATGCCCAGCGCCTGTCCCTCCACGGCGAAGACGATGGCGTTGGACTTGACGTGCTTGCACACCTTCCAGGCAAAGAGCATGGCGCGCACTTCGCTTTCCGTCGGCGCGCGCTTGGAAACCGTCTTCAACTCCGCAGCGCTCAGCCGGTGGTTGTCCGGCTGCTGGACCAGCACCCCACCGGAAATCTGCTTGAGCTCGTAGGGAGAGAGGTCATCTGCCGCGGGCATCTGCATGAGCCGCAGGTTCTTTTTTCCGGAGAGCGCTTCGCGCGCGGCCGGTTCGTAGCCCGGGGCGACCACGCATTCGACAAACAGCTTGGAGAGTTCGGCGGCTGTGGCGCCATCGAGCTGCCGGTTAAAGGCCACCACGCCGCCGAACGCGGATACCGGGTCGCATTCAAACGCCTTTACGTAAGCATCGCGCAGGGATTCCTGCTCCGCGGCGCCGCAGGGGTTGTTGTGCTTGATGATGGCCGCGGCGGGCCGCTCGAATTCGCGCACCAGCTTCCAGGCAGCGTCCAGATCCACCAGATTGTTGTAGGAAAGCTCCTTGCCCTGGAGTTGTTCTGCCCAGGCCAGTCCCGCGGGCGGGCGCCCAGAGGAAACATAGAGGGCCGCGGCCTGGTGGGGATTCTCGCCGTAGCGCATCTCCTGGCGGCGGATCAGCCCGGCGTGCATGCGCTCGGGAAGCGCGGGCCAGGGGCCCAGACTCACGCGCCCGTCCTGGACACCGAGGCGCTCCAAGCCCATAGTGATGGTGCCGTCGTAGCGCGAGGTGAGGGCAAAGACCTTGCGGGCCAGGCGCAGCCGCGTGGCCAGGCTCACTTCCCTTCCCGCGGCAATTTCCCCGGCCACGGCCGCGTAATCGGCCGGGTCGCACACCACGGCCACGCTCTCAAAATTCTTCGCGGCAGAGCGCAGCATCGCCGGGCCGCCGATATCGATGTTCTCGATCAGTTCCTCGGCGGTCAGATCGGGCTTGGCGGCGGTGGCTTCAAACGGATACAGATTCACGACGATCAGATCGATGGGCGCAATCTGGTGGCGCGCGGCTTCTTCGCGGTCGCCGGCCAGTCCCCGGCGGTAGAGAATGCCGCCATGAATTTTCGGGTGCAGGGTCTTCACCCGCCCGCCGAGCATTTCCGGCCAGCCCGTGAACTCCGCAACATCGCGCACAGCCAGGCCCCCATCGCGCAGGAGCTTCGCGGTGCCGCCGGTGGAAAGAATCTCAATGCCCAGCCCGGCGAGGCGCCGCGCAAATTCCAGCACACCGGTTTTGTCGTACACGCTGATGACCGCGCTCTGGATCGCCATCCGCTCCTCCGCCGCACACGCCGAGACGCCTGCCGCAAAAAGAGTTCACATTCTACGCGGGGAAGCGGGAATGGGAAACTGGAAGCGCCGGGAGCGGACGGATTCAACTCTTGACGCGGGCTTTCAGTTTGATCTGGCCGTTTTCAATCTGCACGGCGTATTCGACTGCGTCGCACTTGGCCTGCTGGCGCAATTGCGCGGTCTTTTGGCGCACGAAGGAAGTGAAGTTGTCCAGGGTGAGGGCGTCCACCTTCTCACCGGCGTTCTTTTTGGCTTCGAGCAACACGTTGTAGAGGTCGGCCACCTTTTCGCGCTCGCGGTCCGGATCCGAACAGGCCACCACGTAACCCCCGGGCGTGCCGATGAGCTCCGCAGGGTTGCGACGCCGCGCAGCGGCCCCGGCGCCTGCGGCTGCCGCGGCGGGTGCTTCCACCGGAGGGGGTGCCGGCCGTTGCGCCTCTTCTTGCGCCGCGGCGCGGGCCCGCTCTTTTTCAATCTCGCGGGCTGCGGCTCCGAAGTGGCGCTGCACAAGCCCTTCTTCTCTGGCTTTCAGACGTTTGCGGAAAATATCCTGATACTTCGCGTAGGTCTGGGCCAGGTTGTTGTAACGGAAACGCTGGCCGTAGGTCATCTCCGCAGCGCGCTCCGAGTAGCGCTTGATGAGCTGTTCGATGCGCCAGATGGTGTCGCTGGGAGGGCGCGAGCGCCCGCCGCCGAAGTACTGTTCGTACTCGATCTTCAGCGCACGGATGTCGCGCTCAATTTGGCCCAGATCTTCGTCAGTCTTGTCCATACTCGAAGGGCGGCTAGCAAACAATCCTAGTGCCAGCCGGGTGCCGGGTCAATCGTCCCGGATGGAAGCGTTCGTGCCAGGAAGCCTTGAGCCCCCGGCCGGTTGCGCCCGCGGGGAGCCCTGTGCTGCAATGGTGCAACCATGCCTCGCAGTGAACGGGAAACGGGGAACCTGCAGCGCCGTCTGCCCTCGGTGGACGATTTGCTGCGCTTGCCGAACCTCGAGGAACTGGCCGCGAGGGCGGGACGCAACCTTGTACTACAGGCCGCGCGTGCCGTTTTGGAGCGCCTGCGTTCCGAAATCGCCCAAGGCGCAACGCTGCCCGCCGAGGGTCTCCTCCCGGAGGCCATAGAGCGAGCGATCCGCGAGGAAGTTGTCCGCGATACTACGTTCTCGCTTCGCAGGGTCATCAACGCCACCGGCGTAGTTCTGCACACCAATCTGGGACGAGCACCCATCGGCGCATCCGCCCTGGCGCACGTGCAGGAGGCCGTCGGCGGCTATTCGAATCTGGAATACGACCTGGAAGCCGGGCGTCGCGGAAAGCGTGACGTGCACACAGCGCGACTGGTGGCCCGCGTGCTCGGCGCGGAATCCGCGCTGGTGGTGAACAACAATGCGGCCGCCGTATTTCTGGTGCTGCACGCGCTGGCGCGTGGCGGCGAGGTGATCGTCTCCCGCGGTGAACTGATCGAGATCGGCGACGGCTTCCGCATCCCGGAGATCATGGCGGCGAGCGGCGCCATGCTGCGCGAAGTGGGCACCACGAACCGCACGCACCTGGCCGATTACGAATCGGCAATCGGCGCGGAGACGCGGCTGCTGATGTCCGTGCATCCTTCGAATTTTCAGATTGTGGGATTTGCGGGAAGGCCGTCGCTCGCCGAACTGGTGGAGCTTGGGGGGCGAGCGGGCGTGCCGGTGTGTGAAGACCTCGGCTCCGGGTGCCTGGTGGACCTGGCGCCTTGCGGTCTGCAGGAACCCCTGGCGCAGGCGAGTATTGCCGCGGGCGCCGGCGTGGTCACCTTCAGCGGGGATAAGCTGCTCGGCGGTCCGCAGGCGGGAATCATTGCCGGGCGGCGCGCGCTAGTGGATCGCATCCGGCGCGACCCGCTCTACCGCGCGCTGCGCGTCGATAAACTGACCATCGCGGCGCTGGAAGCCACGCTTTCCGCCGTGCTGCGCGGCGCGCTGGACGAAATCCCGGCGCTGCGCATGATCCGCCTGCCACCTGTGGAAATTGAAAGAAGGGCGCGCGCGTTTGCCGCTGGCCTGGGAGCGCGGCTTCCCACGAGCGAGGCGGAAATAGAGGTTGTACCTGGGCAGTCCGTAGTGGGTGGCGGGTCGACGCCGGCGCAATCCCTGCCGACGTTCCTGCTGCGCATCTCGACGCTGCGGCGGTCCGCCGCGGAAATCGAAGAGCTTTTGCGACAGCCTGCCGGAGGCGCAATGCCGGTGATCGCTCGTATCGAAGAAGACCGCCTCGCACTGGATCTCCGCACTGTGGAACCGGCAGAGGAAGCATTCCTGGCGGACGCGCTGCTCGCGGCTTTGAGCTGATTCCCCTCCATGCTGGCTGCACGCGTTCGCGGTCATCGCATTGCTCTGGTTCAGCAATCCATTCCGCGCGTTGCGACGGGCTGGGCGCTGGTGCGCGTGCGGCTGGCCGGCATCTGCAATACCGACCTGGAGATTCTGCGCGGCTACCGCGATTTCAAGGGCACGCTGGGGCATGAATTTGTGGGCGAGGTGGCGGCGTGCGGCGGAACGCGCGCCGCGCGGCGCCGCGCCGAACGCTGCTGGCTGGGAAGGCGCGTCGCCGGAGAAATCAACATCACCTGCCGCGGATTGGGACGGTCACTCTGCGGATTCTGCCGCCGCGGACTGGCTACGCACTGCGCCCGGCGGCGCGTGCTGGGGATCCTCGGCCACGATGGCGCGTTCGCGGAATATCTCTCGCTGCCGCTGGTGAATCTGCACGAGGTCCCGAACAGAATTCCGGATGAGAGCGCCGTCTTTACCGAGCCCCTGGCGGCCGCATGCCGCATCCTGGAGGAAGTACCGGCGGCCGCGAGCGGCGCACGCGTGGCTGTGCTGGGCGACGGCAAACTGGGCCAATTGATCGTGCGCGTGCTCGCGGCCGGCGGAGCGCAGGTGAGGCTCTTTGGGCGCCACCCGGAAAAACTGCGCCTTGCGGAGGGCCGCCGCGTCTCCACGGAAATGCTTCGCCGCACGGCGAGCCGCGCGATTATTCCTGCCGTGAGACGATTCCCTTTCGTGGTTGACGCCACGGGTTCGCCGGAAGGCCTGGAGCAGGCCGTGCGTCGGACCGAGCCGCTGGGAACGCTGGTATTGAAATCTACGTTTCACGGCGCGGCACGATTCGAGACCTGGCCGATCGTGGTGGACGAGATGACCGTGATGGGCTCGCGCTGCGGGCCGTTTGACCGCGCCCTGGCGCTACTGCGCTCCGGCCGCGTGGACCCGCGCCCGCTGATATCGCGCGTCTTTCCGCTGTGCGAAGCTGCCGCAGCGGTCCGCGAGGCGCACGCACCCGGCGTCCTGAAAGTCCTGCTGAAGCCGTAAGAACAAAGGCGAAATTCGAAGCTCGAAATTCGAAATTCGCAAATGCTTCCGCGCACTGGCCCTTGCGGGGAGGTCTTTCGATTTTCGATTTTCGATTTTCGATTTTCGATTTTCGATTTTCGATTTTCGATTTTCNGATTTTCAGCTTCGATTGATGCAGGACGCAACGCAGGCCGCGCCGAATCCGTTATCGATATTCACCACGCTCACGTTGGAGGCGCAGCTATTGAGCATGGCCAGCAGCGCGGCAACCCCTCCGAAGCTCGCTCCGTATCCGACGCTGGTGGGCACGGCAATTACCGGGGCCGCCACCAGGCCCGCGACCACGCTGGGCAGAGCGCCTTCCATCCCCGCCACGCAGATGATCACCCGCGCGGAGGTGAGTTGCTCGCGGTGGCCCAATAGGCGGTGCAGTCCAGCAACGCCGACATCGTAGATGGCTTCTGCACGGCTGCCGAATGCGCGCGCGGCCACCAGAGCTTCCTCCGCCACGGGAATATCGCTGGTGCCGGCGGAAACCACCAGAATTGTTCCCTTGCCGCGAATGGCGCGGTCGCGCTCGATGACGATGGCGCCGGAGAGCGGATGAAATTTTGCGCCGCGCGAGAGCCGCTTCACAGCGGCGTAGATCTTGCGGTCCGCGCGCGTCACCAGGATGTTGTGCGGCGCTTCTTTGCGTCCGAGCATGCTGCGGACAATTCCGGCTACCTGCTGGGGAGACTTGCCCCGGCCAAAGACGACCTCTGCGAACCCCTGGCGCAGCGTGCGATGGTGGTCCACCTTGGCGAAGCCCAGGTCTTCGAAGGCAAAATGGCGCAGGCGCTCGAGCGCGGCCTCTTCCCGCAGCCGCCCCGCGCGCACCTGGCGAAGCAATTCGCGCAGTGTGTGCTGGTCCATAGCCGCCAGATTCTACCATTCGAATGTTTCCGGGCCTTCGATAGGGATGAAGAATTCGAATGGCTTCCGTTTCTTGACTTCCGCAGAAAGCGCTGCGTAGCATGGACAGCGGCAGTTGGGGAATCCCCCGGCAATGGGAAAAACGATTATTGCGGGCGTTACCGGCGCGAGCGGGGCGATTTGCGCGCAGACGCTGGTGCGGATGCTGGACGCAGACCCGCGCGTCGCGCGCGTGCATTTTGTGGTTACGCCGAGCGGAATGCGCGTGCTGACCGATGAACTGGGGATCCACGCGCCCGAGCCGCGGCAATTGCCGGCGGTACTGGCGGGAACCGCAGCGGCAAAATTCGAAGCGCACCTCAACACGGATATCGGCGCGTCCATCGCGTCCGGAAGCCACGCGGTGGACGGCATGGTGGTGCTGCCCTGCTCGGTGAGCACGCTGGGGAAAATTGCCGGCGGCCTGGCGGATGACCTGGTTGGCCGGGCGGCGGACGTCTGCCTGAAAGAAGGCCGGCGGCTGGTGCTATGCGTGCGCGAGACGCCGCTCAGCCGCATCCACCTGGAAAACATGTTGCGCGCGCAGGCAGCCGGTGCGGTGGTGATGCCGATAGTCCCCGCGTTTTATGCCGGCGCGAAGAGCATCGAGGACCTGGTAACCCAATACGTGTGCCGCGTGCTGGCGCACCTGGACCTTCCGCAGGAGGAGCAATTCCGGTGGCAGGGACAGGCGCGTCCCGGGGCCGCGCAGCGGCTGGAAATTGCCGCGCGCTTCGCGCGTGAGCCGCGGGGCAGAAAGTGACGCAGGACCCGCAACAGATCCGCACCATGGCCACGCTCACAGCCAAACTGCGCACCACGCTGGAAATGATTAAATTCGAGCACTCCGTGTTCGCGCTGCCGTTTGCGCTTACCGGGGCGCTGCTCGCCGCGCATCACGGGCAGCCGGGAGCGAAATGGCCCACCTGGCCGCAGATTGGCTGGATCGTGGTGGCCATGGTGGGCGCGCGCTCCGCGGCCATGACCATGAACCGCATCGCGGACCTGGAGTACGACCGCCGCAACCCGCGCACCGCGGGGCGTCCGCTGGTGACCGGCGCGCTCACACTTCCCTTTGCGTGGGCGTTTACGCTGGTGGCTTCGGCCGTGCTGGTCGCGGCGGCCTGGCAGTTGAATCCCCTGGCCCTGGCGCTTTCTCCGGTGGCGCTGGCGATGCTCTTTGCTTATTCCTACACGAAACGCTTCACCAGCTACTCGCACCTGATCCTGGGTTTCTGCCTGGGCATGGCGCCGGCGGCCGCGTGGATCGCCATTGCCGGGTCGCTCGATTGGCGGATGCTGGTGCTCTGCGCGGCGGTGACGCTGTGGGTGGCGGGATTCGACGTGCTCTACGCGCTGCAGGATCTGGAGTTCGACCGAAGCGCGGGGCTGCACTCCATTCCGCGACGCTTCGGCGCCGCGCGGGCGCTGTGGATTTCGCGGGCGATGCACGCGGTGGTGATCCTGCTGCTCGCGTGGCTGGCCTGGAGCTTCGGGCTGGCCTGGCCGGCCTGGGCGGGCGTGGCCGCGGTGGCGGCGTTGCTGGTTTATGAGCAGTCCCTGGTGGCTCCGGACGATCTTTCACGATTGAACGCCGCGTTTTTTACAACCAACGGGTTTATTAGTATTCTCTTCTTTCTCTCGTGGGGCACGGCACTATGGGTGGGGAACCGGTAGCGCAGCTAAGCCTGGCTGCGCCCCGCTGATCAGAAATGGCTGACCTGCAAATCTGCGACGCGCGGCTGGAGCCGATTGCGAAGAAGGTGCTCGCAGGCGAGCGCCTGGACGCGGCAGACGGCCTGGCGCTCTTCCGCTCGCCGGACCTGCTGGCGGTGGGCTGGCTGGCGAACTACGCGCGCGAGAAGCACCACGGCAAGACCACCTACTTCAACATCAACCGGCACATCAATCCCACCAACGTGTGCACCGCGCACTGCCGGTTGTGCGCCTTTGGCCGCTCGCCGGACGCTCCCGGGGCATACACCTACGCGCTCGATGAAGTCTGGCAACGCGCGGCGGAGGGAGTGGCGGAAGGCGCCACGGAGTTCCACATCGTGGGAGGCCTGCATCCGGATCTGCCCTTCGACTACTATCTGGACCTGGTGCGAGGACTGAAGCAGCGTCACCCGCACGTGCATCTGAAAGTCTTCACTATGGTGGAGATCGGATACCTTTCGCGGCTGACCAAACTCTCCATCCGCGAGGTGCTGCTGAAACTAAAGGAAGCCGGCGTGGATTCCATGCCCGGTGGGGGAGCGGAGATTTTCAATCCCCGCGTGCGCAAGGTGATTTGCGACCACAAAACCAGCGGGCGGCAATGGCTGGATATTGCGCGCACGGCGCACCAGCTTGGCCTGCGCTCGAACGCCACGATGCTCTTCGGCCATATCGAAACGATGGAAGAGCGGGTGGAGCACCTACTGCTGCTGCGCCAGCTCCAGGACGAAACGCATGGATTCGTGGCCTTCATCCCGCTGGAGTTCCATCCCGAAAACACCGCGCTGGCGCACCTGCCCAAACCGACGGGCTTCGATGACCTGAAAAGCATCGCCGTGGCGCGCCTGCTGCTGGATAACTTCGAGCACATCAAGGCCTACTGGATCATGCTGACGCCGCGCATCGCGCAAATTGCGCTGAAATTCGGCGCCAACGACATGGACGGCACAGTGATCGAAGAAAAGATCTATCACGATGCCGGAGCCACCACGCCGCAGGAACTGACGCGCGCAGAGCTGGAGCGACTGATCCGTGAGGCGGGTTTCGAGCCCGTCGAGCGCGACACGCTCTACCGCCCCGTGGACCGGTCAAAGCTGCCGCCGGTTGCTCCCCGATCGGCGAATACACTGGTGACTTTGAATACCTAGCATTGTTCTGAGTCAGGCGCCGATTCGCACTGAGGAGAACTTGCTTCCAGGAATGAGGTTGACGGCCGAAGCGGCGCAGAATACGCTCAGCTTATCGAGGATCATCGTGCGGCAAATTGTTCTACATCCGGGTGAGGACGGCTATTGGGTAGTGGAATGTCCGAGCCTGCCAGGCTGCCTCAGCCAAGGAAAGACCAAAGAAGAAGCCATCGGAAACATCAAGGAAGCGATCGAGGGGTACATCGCCGCGCTTCAACAAGACGGTCTTCCCATTCCTCCTGAGAAATTCGATACTCTCTTGCTGGCGGTATGACAAAGCTCCCTCGGGTCTCCGGGCGCGACTGCGTGACCGCGCTGGCAAAAGCTGGGTTTTCCGTCATCCGGCAGCACGGCAGCCATATCATCCTGCGCCGGCCGGATCCGTTTTGTCAGGTAGTCGTTCCGGATCACTGGGAATTGGACCGGGGCACGCTTCGCAGCATCCTTCGCCATGCTGGTCTGGCGATCGACCAATTCGCTTCCCTATTGTGAAACTCGGTGGCTGGAGAGGTGACCGTGCCATGAGATTTTTTCTGGGGTGGATGATCGTCCTTTGCAGCGTGCTGCCCGCCCGGGCGCAGACCGCAGATGAAATCATCGCGAAGAACCTGGCGGCGCGCGGGGGGATTGAGAAACTGCGCGCAATCCACACAATGAAGCTCGATGCACAGCTCACCACTCCGGGCGGCGCGGGGCCGCTGACGGTGAAACTGATGCGGCCGGGACGCATTCAGGAAGACCTCACGCTCGATGGCGTCGAGTCCATCCGGACCTACGACGGCAATTCTGGCTGGGTTCTAGAAAGAAAGACCGGCGGGGAAGATGTGAAGACGTTAACCGGCGGTGACCTGGAAAACCTGCAGGACGAGGGAGAGAACGGGATCGACGGGTCGCTCGCCGATTACAAGAAGAAAGGCAACTCAGTGGCGTTCGACGGGGCTTCCGTGCTGCCCGATGGGGAGCTGTGTTACAAGCTGAAGGTGAAATTGCGCAGCGGACACATCCAGTACCAATATATCGACACGCAGTCCTATCTCGAGGTCCGCGAAGAAATCGTGCGCAATTTCAACGGTAAAGAAACCATCATTGAAGAGACCGTGGGCGACTACCGCAGCGAAGGCGGCGTGCTTTTTGCGCACACGTTTGTGAGCGGGTTTGCCGGGAGCGCACAAAAATCCACGCTGCGCGTGGCAAAAATGGAGATCAACCCGCCGCTCGATGAAGCGCAGTTCCGGATGCCGAAGGCGAACCGCCAGCCCGGCAGGAATCCCTAGGCGCTCTTCGAGCCTGCCGCCCTGCCAGGCAGGAAGGGCTGAGCAGCGAGCAGGACGTAAAACGGCGCGTATTCCAGCCACAGATAGAACGGGTCGAACCTCCAGGCGCCGGTGGCCGCGTAACCGATCAGCACGTGGTAGGAAAGAAACTGCAGCACGGTGAGCAGCAGCCACGCGGGATTGGGATAGAACACCAGCAGCGGCGCAACCCACAAGAAATACCACGGGAAGGCGTTCTGGGAGAGCAGCGGCACTGCTCCGAAGAGCAGATAAGCGGCGCGCGGCGGCTCCAGGTTGCGCAGTGCCGCCCAAAACGCGATGCCCGCGGTCACACCCACGCCGATGCCCCAGGCCCAGTCATCCGAACCGCTGAACCAGCCCAGCAGGGTGTAGAGACTGGCGTTGTTCACCCAATGCTGCCGGTAGCGCGGAAACAGATGAAGGATTCGGGGCCAGGCGCTGCGATAGGGCCAGGAAGCGGCAGCGGCCATCGCGCCGGCGAGCGCAAGTCCCGCCCAAGAGCGCGCCCTGCGCGGCCAGCCGGTGCGCCGCAGCCACAGCGGGGCGAGCAGTACGGGGAAAAATTTAGAAAGCACGGCAGCGGCCAGTGCCAGCGTTGACAGAATGACGCGCCTTTCTATAATCAGAAAGAGCGCGGCTACGGAAAAGAGCATGGCCAGCGGGTCGTTGTGGCCGCTGGAGGCAAATTCCACCACTACCAGCGGGTTCCAGGCGTAAACAGCTAGCGTGAAACTCCTCCGTCCGGTGCGGCGAATCCAGCAGACGAGCACGACCAGCAGGAGGGCCTCCGCCAGCAGAAAGGGCGCCTTGAATGCCAGTGGGCGGTGTGAGAAGGACGCCGTGGCGCGGAGCACGAGTTCGGTGAGCGGAGGGTAGATGTTGGGCATCTCCTGATTGGAGACCTGCGGCCACCAGTGATCGCGGAAACCACGCAGGCGCGGGTCTTCCGGCGCGATGGCATAGGGATTCCACCCGGCCTGCTGTACGATTCCATCCCAGCGGTAGCGGAAGAGATCGTCGGAAAGACTGGGATACAAGGGAACGAGCGTGAGGCGGAAGACGAAGGCCGCGGCAAGGACGAGCCAGAGCAACGCGCGGCGCTCCGCGGCGCGCTCGAGCAGAAAGACCGCCACCAGGTAAACAATGCCGGCGGCAAATGCCACGGCAATTGTTTCCACCACGCGGACTTTCAGGTTGCCGAGGCGCAGCAGGACGAGGAAGAGCGCTTCCAGCGCCGCAGCGCTGCCGAGCGCGAAGGGAAACGGCGAGGGTTTTCCGCGGGAATCGGCGGGCGGGACGAAACGTGCACTCACTCTACATTCCGGGGCTGTGGCTGGCGCTGGCGCAAGGCCCGCTTTCCGGCGTCTGGGGCCGTCTGACGGACCAGACGTTTCGCGGCCTCTACCAGCCCAACGCCTTCGACCTGGCCATCATGCTGCCGTATTTCGCCGTCCTGGTGGTGCTGGCGGCGTACGGCAGCCATCGCTACTGGCTGGTTTACAATTTCTTCAAGCATGGCCACGTCGAGCCCGGCCCGCCACCGGAAGTGGCCGAGTGGCCCAAGGTTACCATACAGCTTCCCGTCTTCAACGAACGCTACGTGGTGGAGCGCCTGGTGGAATGCGTCTTGCGGCTGGACTATCCCCGCGAGCTGCTGGAGATTCAGGTGCTCGACGACTCGACGGACGAAACGATGGAGGCGGCGCGGGCCTGCGTGGAACGCTACCGCGTACTGGGACACGACATTCACTATCTCCACCGGGATAACCGGGCGGGCTTCAAAGCCGGCGCGCTCGAAGAGGGCATGAAAACGGCGAAGGGAGAATTCATCGCCATTTTCGACGCGGACTTCCAGCCCAACGCGGATTTTCTCCGCCGCACCATCCCCTACTTCCAGAATCCGCGCGTGGGCATGATCCAGACGCGCTGGACGTACGTGAACCGGCATTACTCGGCGCTCACGGAAGTTGAGGGCATCCTGCTGGACGGTCATTTTGTAATGGAGCACGGCGGGCGGTACCGCGAGGGCAGCTTCTTCAATTTCAACGGGACGGCCGGCGTGTGGCGCCGCGCGGCGATTGAAGACGCGGGGGGCTGGGAGCACGACACGCTCACCGAGGATACGGACCTTTCCTACCGCGCGCAGCTTCGCGGGTGGAAATTCATCTACCACATCGACATCGAATGCCCTTCGGAGCTGCCGGTGGAGATGAATTCGTTCAAATCGCAGCAGGCGCGCTGGGCGAAGGGACTGACGCAGGTGGCGAAGAAGAGCCTGCCGCGCATCCTGCGGGCGGACATCCCCCTGCACATCAAGGCTGAAGCGTTTTTCCACCTGACGGCCAACATCAGTTATCCGCTGATGATGGTGCTCTCGACTTTGCTGCTGCCGGCCATGATTGTGCGGTTCTACCAGGGCTGGCTCCAGGTGCTGGCGATTGACGTGCCGCTGTTTATCGCCTCGAGCTGCTCGATTTCCAGCTTCTACCTGATGTCGCAGCGCTACTTGTATCCGCAGACGTGGAAGCGCAGCATCCTGTATCTGCCCTTTGTGATGGCCATGGGCATCGGAATCGGGGTGCGCAACTCGGTCGCGGTGATCGAAGCGCTCCTGGGCATCCAGTCCGAGTTCGTGCGCACGCCCAAATACCGCATCGAAGGCGCGGCGCGCGAAAACTGGATCAGCAAGGCCTACCGCAAGCGCTCCGGGTGGATGCCGTGGCTGGAGCTGGCGCTGGGAATTTACTTTTTGTTCGCCATTTGGTACTCGGTGCAGAACGAGAATTACGCCACGGTTCCCTTCCTGTTTCTTTTTGTCTTCGGCTACAGCTACACGGGCGCGATGTCGCTTGGCCAGGGCTATCTGGAACGGCTGCGCTATGGCATCGCCGCGGGCGAAACGCGGCCCGCGGCTACCGGCGCGCCCAGCTTCTAAATTCCCTGGCGATAACCTCTACCGCCCCAAGCGCCATTCGCCGAGTTTCCCTTTCCGGATGTCTTGCGAGTGAAACACTGCGCCGATGGCAACGGCGCGAAGCGGGCCGCGTGCGGTACAATGCGCCGCGAGATTTACGGCTCGTTCAGGAAGGCGTGGGATTTCAGGCAACCGGCAGGGAGAAGGCAGTATCGGACTGGAGATATGGGAACGATGCGCGCGGTGATTACGGGCGGGGCGGGGTTTCTCGGCTCCCATCTTTGCGACAAGCTCCTGACCAACGGCTGGGAGGTGCTGTCACTGGATAACCTGGTGACCGGAGCGGATCAGAACCTTTCCCATTTGCGCGCCGAGGCGCGTTTCCGCGCCGAACGCCACGACGTGAGCCGGTACATTGAAGTGCCGGGGCACGTGGATTACGTGCTGCATTTTGCTTCGCCTGCCAGCCCCGTGGATTACGCGAAACTGCCGATTCAGACGCTTAAAGTGGGCGCCCTGGGCACGCACAACACTTTGGGTCTGGCGCTGGCGAAGAAGGCGAAATACTTCCTCGCCTCTACGTCGGAATGCTACGGCGATCCGCAGATTTCACCGCAGCCGGAAACGTACTGGGGCAACGTAAATCCCATTGGCCCGCGCGGCGTCTATGACGAGGCGAAGCGGTTTGCCGAAGCCATGACTATGGCCTATCACCGCTATCACGGTCTGGATACGCATATCGTGCGCATCTTCAATACGTACGGTCCGCGCATGCGGCTGAATGACGGCCGTGCGTTGCCCAATTTCATCTATCAGGCGCTCACCGGCCAGCCCATCACCGTGTATGGCGACGGCTCGCAGACGCGCAGTTTTTGCTACGTGAGCGACCTGGTGGAAGGCATCTACCGGCTGATGCAGTCCGAGGACCATTGGCCGACGAATATCGGCAACCCGCAGGAGATCACCATTCTGGAATTCGCGGAGCGCGTGAAGGCGCTCACCGGATCGGCATCGCCCATCATCTTCCAACCTTTGCCGCAGGACGATCCGAAGCAGCGCTGCCCGGATATCACCAAGGCAAAGAAACTGCTGGGCTGGGAGCCCAAAGTGCCGCTGGCCGAGGGGCTGCGGCTCACGCTGGATTACTTCAAGCAGCAGCTCTCCAAAACGCCTGCCGCTTCTGGAAATTAGGTTCCTGCATTCCCGGCTCCACGGAGGACTTCAAAGTAGCTTCGCATGGACCCGCAGCCACTCGGTGAATGCAGTTTCGTCTATTGTTCCTGCGGCCAGCCTCAGCACCGCTTGCGTGGCAGCCTCTTCGGATGCCGTGAACCGGCAGCCGTTCAGTTCGAGAAAGAGGACGCAGACGACGAAGCCCGTGCGCTTGTTGCCGTCCACAAAGGGGTGATTGCGAAGGATGCCGCCGATGTAGGCGACAGCCAGGTCAATGATATCGGGGCATTCACCGTACGCACGCAGTTGTTGAGGCCGCGCCAGGGCGGAGCGCAGGAGCCCAATGTCGCGGACCCCCGCAGCTCCGCCGTGGAGAGCAAGAAGCCGGTCGTGCAGAGCGAGCACATCGCGCTCCTCGATCCAGACGGGCTTTCTCATTTGGAAAGCGCATGCAGCGTGTTGCGGTAGCGGCCGATGATGTCCTCAGCCTTGCGCATCTTCTTTTCGAAAGCCGGATCATAAGGTGTGAGTTGATAGCCACCGTTGGTTCCCTCGATGAGAAAGAGGCGGTCGCCTTCCCCTGCGTGCAGGCGGCGAAGGGCCTCCTTGGGCAAAACGATGCCGAGCGAGTTCCCAATCTTACGGATTTTCAGTTCCAGCACGGGCGCTCCCTTCCGAGCGGTTGAGTTATAACAATTGTAGCAACATTGGCCCTCAGGCGCAAATGGGACCGTCAACGGGCGGGACCGGAGCTGGCGGCATAATCTGTGGCGCACGGAGACGGATTCTGCGGCGGGCCGGGGAATTGCAGAGAAGGGCGCGAAGTGATGGACCGGCGCACAGACCCTTCCCGCGTCAGGGTGAGCACGCGTGTCTGTGCTACTGCTCAGTCCGGCCGGCCGATGGAGTGGTATTCGAAGCCGAGCTCGCGCATTTTGGCGGGGTCGAGCAGGTTGCGGCCGTCGAGCACCAGGGGGCGCAGCATGGCGTCGCGGATACGGGCCCAATCCAGGTCGCGGAATTCAGGCCACTCCGTGAGCAGCAGCACAGCATCCGCGCCGGAAGCCACTTCGTAGGCGTTCCGGCAGTAGTTCACCGTTGAAAACTCCGCTTGAGTCTTCTTCATCGCCTGGGGGTCATAGGCGCGGACGGAGGCGCCTTCCGCCAGCAGGCGGCGGAGAATTTCCAGCGCCGGAGCGAAACGGATGTCGTCCGTGTTGGGTTTGAAGGCCAGGCCCAGCAGGCCCACCTGTTTGCCTTTGAGCACCCAGAGGGCGCGCCGGACCTTCTCCAGGAACTGGTCGATGCGCTGTTTGTTGATCTGCTCCGCTTCCTTCAGCAGCACAAAGTCAATGCCCGCGCGCTCCGCCAGGCGGTAGAACGCCTGGATATCTTTGGGGAAGCAGAAGCCGCCAAATCCGATCCCGGCGCGCAGGAACTGCGGGCCGATACGCGGGTCCATGCCCACGGCGCGAGTCACTTCTTCAACGTTGGCGCCCAGGCGCTCGCAGAGGTCGGCCAGCGCGTTGGCGTAAGAGATTTTCAGTGCCAGGAAGGAATTCGAGGCGTGTTTGATGAGTTCGGAGGAATTGATGGTGGTGACTACAAACGGGGGTAAGGGCGTGGGCGGACAGGCCCCGTTATGCACCGGACAGGTGAATTTCCGCTCGAGGATGGGCCGGTAAATCTCGCGCAGTTTCTCCGCGGCCTCGGGATCGTCCACCCCGACCACAATGCGGTCCGGGTGCAGGAAGTCGTTCACGGAGCTGCCTTCCCGCAGGAACTCCGGGTTGGAGGCCACCTGGAACTTTGCGCCGCCGGCCCGGCCATAGACCTCGAGGGCACGGCGTAGCTGCTCGCCGGTGTGCACTGGTACGGTGCTTTTTTCGACCACCAGTTTGGGGCCGCAGGCGACCGTAGCGATGACGCGGGCCACGGCGTCAATGGCGGAGAGATCTGCTTCGCCATTCTCCAGGGGCGGCGTGCCCACGCAGATGAAAATGGCCTCGCCCGCATTAGCCGCGGCCGCAGAGTCTCCGGAGAACTCCAGGCGTCCGGCGGCGCGCGCGGCCGCGACCACGGAATCCAAGTGCGGTTCGTATATGGGAATCTGGCCCGCCTGGAGAGCGCGGATGCGTTCGGCATCGCTATCCACGCAGGTGACGTGATGCCCGACGGCGGCCAGGCACCCGCCGGTCACCAGTCCTACATAGCCGCAGCCGACGATGGAGATCTTCAACGACCCCTCGCTTTAAACAGAAAGTACTACAGAAAGACGATTAGCTATTTTGCATAAAGCGTGGGGCGAAGCAAACGGGTTGCGCGGGACAGGCGATGGGGTGGTTAACAGGCAACGCGAAGAGCAGAAAAGCAAAGGATTCAACGCAGGGGAGGGAGACACACGGAGGGCGACGGGAAAACAGAGAATCCTGACCACGAACGCGATCCGGTGGATGCCCTTCGGAAGGAAGGACTTTCAGAGGAGAGAGGGGCTGCCGGAGGAAGCGGAGTCGAGCAGGAGAAGCGTGGCGCGGGTCGAAGCGAGGGCCTCCGCAAACGGGAAGGCCGCGCGGCCAGCGAGAAATCCGTCCACGACCGCGGCCAGCATCTGCTGCTGGCCCTTGCCGCGGAAGGAGCGGCGCTTCCGACCCGCAGCCGAATAGAAGCTGGCCACAGAAAAGTCTTCGAGCGTCGCGGAGAGAGGGCCGCGGGAAATTTCGATGCGCTCTTTCGGCCGGCCTGGCGCCGTCGATGGCTCATAGACCAGCGAAGCCTGGCCACCGCCCGCAAACTCGAGTGTGGCATGGAGCGAGGGATCCGTACGTGTACCGCAAAGGCTGGCGAACACGCGGGCCAGAGGCGCTCCAGCCATGAGCCGGCACCAATCCACGAAGTGGCACACTTCGCCGGCGATGCGCCCGCCTTCGGCCGGGTCACGAAGCCAATGATCGGCAGGCAGCGTGCCCGCATGTACGGTGTAATGGATGCTAACGGGCTGCGCGGCCACCGGCTCAAAGAATTCCTTGAGTGCACTGGTGGCCGGGGCAAACCGCCGGTTGAAGCCGACCACGGTGGGCCGCCCCGCGGAACGCGACCATGCGGCTTCGATTGCTTCGAGCTCTTCGAGGGTCAGGCACAGCGGTTTTTCCACGTAAACCAGCTTCCCCGCCTCAAGCGCGGCTTCCACCAAGCGAGCGTGGAGGCTGTGGCGCGAGGCGATAAACACGGCGTCGCATTCCGCGTCCGAGAGCACTGCCGCAGGGTCCGTGGCGCACCCCGCAAACCGGAACTGGCCGGCGATGCGTTTTGCCGAGAGCCCGCGGGAGTTGGCCACGCGCGTGAGGTGCACGCGCGAGTCCGCGGCGAGATGCGGCAATAGCGAGGTGGCCGCATAACTTCCGGCGCCGATAAAGCCAATGCCCAATGCGCCGGCCCGCCGCGGCAGATGCGGACGCAACTCGATGGCGGNTGGCCTGCGCTGGATGCTCGACGGCGGGATACTCGAAGACCACGCCGAGCGAGGGCTCGCTGCCGGAAACAATTTCATACGCCCGGGACGCTTGCTCGATGGGCAGCCGGTGAGTGATCAGCGAACCCAGGGCGATGCGGCGTCCGGCGAGCAAGTGGAGAAAGGCTTCGAGGTTGCGCTGCGCGGTCCACGGGACGTAGGCGTGCGGATAATCAATGCCTTGTTCCTCGTAAGCACGGTCATAGCGCCCCGGTCCGTAAGAACGCGCGTAGACCACGCTGAGTTCTTTCTCATAGCAGGCATTGCGCGAAAAATCGGTGCGCACGTCCCCCACCACCACGATGCGCCCGCGGTCCCGGGCCACGCGCACCGCGAACTCCACCGGCTCCGCACCGCGCGAAGCGGCGCACAGAAACACACGATCGAAACTGCCCTGGCGGCGATCGAGCGCGGCAGCGCTTCCCGGGCCGAAGTGCTGCGGTGCGGAAACATGATCCAGGCCGGCCTGGACGGCCGCGGCCAAGCGGTCCGGGCGAAGATCAAATCCGGTAACGCGGCAGCCCGCAGCCCGCAACGCCTGGGCCAGAATGAGTCCCAGCACGCCGAGACCCACGACAGCTACGTCTTCACCCAGCGCGGCCTCACCCAGGCGCAGGGCATGGAGGGCGATGGCGCCGAGGGCAGCGAAAGCGGCTTCGTCCATCGGGACGCCCTCTGGCACGCGGGCGCACAGATTGCGCGGGACGAAATTGATCTCGGCGTGCGTGGCCGCGTCCGCGCCTGCACAGGCCACGCGGTCTCCCGGAGCAAACGGGGCGTCACGAGATTCGAGTACGATGCCGGAACAGCTATAGCCCATGGGGCGATCCGCATCAAGCTGGCCGCGCACTTTGCGCACTGTGGCGCTCAGTCCCTCACGCCGGAAGGTGGCCAACACTTTGCGCACCTGGTCCGGGCGGCGCAGGGCTTTTCCGAGCAGGCTGGAGCGGCCCAGCTCGATTGCCGCGCGCTCCGTGCCCGGGCTCAGGACCGAGTAGGAAGTGGCGATGAGCACGCCGGGACCGCGGAGCGCGGGCGCGGGGACCTCGGCCAGGGAAATTTCACCGGTGCTGAGCCTTTGTGCGACCTGCTTCATAGAAGTACCCTGCGCGGAGTACCTGCCTCCGAATGATCTGCCGGCGTAAAAGTGAAAATCACCTCTGTGCTGCGAGTGAGCGTCCCCTGGAATTCGAGAATCGGCGCGGCTAATTTCCGGCCAAAGCGCGGCGCGATGGAGCCCTCGACTCTCCGGGCCGTCAACCCCTCGAGGCCTGGACAGGGCTTCACGGAGAGAAGCACGGGGCCGAAGCGCCAGCATGACGCTTGCCGGGCCGCCTCATCCCCAGTGCCGTCCGCCGTAGCTATGGGCTCGGGTTGGATATGGGGAGCGAGGTGAAAGCACCAGCGCGCCTCCGCAGGTGACGAAGGGCCAGTGAATTCGAGAATATCGCGGATGGTGAGCTCATTCTGCGCGGTGAGCCGCAATTCCCTGCGCACGAGCACGCGCTGGGGCAGGCGCAGGTAGCCGCGATGAGATCCCACAAAATGTGTGCCTGCGGCGCCCTGCTGCCATAGCTCGGCGCGGCTGTGCGTGTCGTCCACGATTCGGAAGAGCAGCGCGGGCCAGAAGCGATTCTGCTCTGCCCCGGCCACTTCCACAGTATTGTGCCAGCGCGTGGAACGAAAGAGGTTGCGCGCCTGGCGATCCTCGGAGTAGCAGGGCAGGCCGGGATCAACCAACACCGCGCGGCCGTCCACGGCAAACTCGAAGCTTAATTGATCGTTGTGCGCGTGATTGGACCATCCGCTAACGCCCAGCGGGCCACAACGGATGCTGCCGCGAAGCCGCGGAGACGAAAAGAAATAGAAACCGGAATCGGCGAAAGCCTGAGAGCGATGCGCGGGCGGCGCGGGCGGGTCCTGCGCCACGCAGCCAAATCGCCAGAAGACCTCGGCGTCGCGGCCAGGGTCCGGCGACACAGGCTGAGCGGCGGCGGGACCCTGCAACACGCTGGCAATGGCGCTGAGCGCAATCACGGGCGAGTCCGTGGTGCCCGCGAAGGGCAGGACGCGTCCGTCATCCGCATCGCCCCAGATGGGCGGCACCTCGCGCCCCGCGCACAGCGCGGCAAGAAAGCCGAACATGCGCGTGAGGCGGGCGGCGAACTGCGGTGAAGTGGCTCGCTCGATGGCCGCATTCAAATGCCCGTTGCTGGCAGCGCCATTGGCCCCGCGCCGGGTCCGTGCGTCGCGGCGAGCGAGCAGCAGCGCTCCTGAGAAAAACAGCTCGGCGACAAATGCGTGATAGTTGCTGGAACCCTCGTGGGCTACGCCGTCCGCGCCGGTCTGGCCCTCCATTTCGCGCAGCAGCTCACGGCGGGCGAAGGCCAGCCACTCCCTTCCCTCCGCGGTTGCTTCAAACAGGGAACCCAGCCAGAGCAGCGCGACCACGCAGGCCAGATAATGATTCGCGCGAGCCACAGGATTCCACTCGCGGTAAGCCCACAAGTGGCGCCCGTGGAGGAACAAGCTGCGCGATAATTCACGCGCCAGTCCAGGCTCCAAGTGCCCGCAGGCGCTGAAAAACGCTGCGGCCTGAATCCAATTGATGGCCCGCAGGCCGGCTTCCATGGGCATGGCCCAGTGGATGCCGCGCGGCCAGGGGTTTTCCTCGATCCAATGGCCCACCTGATGCGCGAAGGTGCGGGCAAACTTGGCCTCTCCGGAAAGCACTCCAGCGGTGCCGAGGGCCAGGGCCTGATGAAAGCGTGCCGCCTCCCAGGGCCTTTTCACATCCGCCCCGGGCGGGGCGTCCAGCACGCGCAGCGCACCTGCCGGTGCGAGAGGCCAGCGGTGCCCGGATAGCCAGTCGCAATGCCAGTCTGGCTGGACTCCCAGCGGCACCCATGCGCCGAAGATTTCCACGTCTCCGCGGACAATGCGCTCTGCGCGCTCCAAGGTGTGCTCCATCCAGCGGGCGGGTACGCCCGGCCGGAGAGAGGGGAGCACGGGCGGGAGAAAAAGAGGCGCGGCTTTGACGAGCTCAGAAGCGCCGACTTCCGGCAGTCCGCGGTCGAGCTCCTGGCGCAGCCGGGCACGGCTGCGGCGCCAGAGCTCTCCAGCAACAAAACGAACTGTGCTGGCGGGCCGGCTGCGCGCCTGAGCGGAAAGATAGGAAAGCAGATCGTTCATTGCAGTGGGTGTAGAGAAACAGGGCGCGCCGAAGATGAGCTACATCCAGCCAAAGGCAGATCCCGGGCCGGGGCATCCCGCAGAGCTGGACGGGTTCGGCACTGCAGCGCGCCGGCGCTTGTTGCGCGCTGCTCGCGGCTGTAGCGCTTGCGCACGGCTAACGGCGAACTCCGGCGGCGGCCTTCCAGGCTGCGGCAATTTGTGTCGAGGCGGCCGGCAGCGGAGCAGTTGGGACGCGCTGTCCGGCGGGAGCGCAGAGCGCCGGAGCAAACTTATGCGAAACCAGCTCGACAAGGGATTCCATGCGAAATAGAGGCGCGCGGCGATCGAAGGCGCGTCCCAGCCGCACCATTCCATGGCCGGCGGACGGGAACTCAAGCGGGATCTCCATGGTCCAAAAAGACGGGTGGCCCGGCCTCGTACCAGCCGTATCCGGCCGGCCGCCGCCCGCAGGAGNATGGCCGGCGCCAGGAAAACTCGAGCCCCGCGCCGGCGCCATTGCGCTCAAACTCGCAGTGGGCTTCCGCGAAGCCGAGCTGATCCAGCAACGCGGCAAAGCACTCCCACACATGTTCCGCGGTCGCAGCCTGCTCAAATTCCGCTGCGGCTTTGCGGATGGCGATTTGGTTTCGCAAGACGGCCGGTTGAGTGCGCAGCGCGCGGCGGATCAGCGCGTCGAGCTCTGTAAACTCCGGATAGCGCATCTGGGCCACGACGATCCAGGCGAGCGCGCCGCAGAGGATGGCAATCAGCGGCGCAACCGAGCCGGAATAGTTCACCAGCAGGAGGGAGCTGAGAGCGAACAGACCGGCAAGCCCATAAAGCACAAACACGGCGAGCCGTTTGGCCAGGCCAATTTTGAGAAGGCGGTGATGCAGGTGCTCTTCATCACGGCGGAACAGGGGGTGGCCGCTGAGCAAGCGACGCAGCGTGGTAACAGTGACCTCCAGAAGAGGCAGGCCAAAAATCAGCGGGGGAATGGCCAGCGTGACCATCACCGGCCCCTTCTGAGCGCTGACAATGGAAAGCGCGGCCAGGGCCAGGCCGGCGGTGAGGCTGCCGGAGTCGCCCAGATAAATGCGCGCAGGGTGAAAGTTATGCGGCAGGAAGCCGAGCATGGCCCCGGCGAAGGCAGCAGCCACGGCCGCGACGAATACATTCCCGCCCATCGCCGCCAGCAGAAACAGCGCAATGCTGCCGAACAGCCCGGTGCCCGCAGCTAGTCCATCCAAGCCATCAATAAGGTTGAAGGCGTTGGACATGGCCACCAGCCAAATCACGGTGAGCGGAAGGCCAAACCAGCCGAGCGAGAAGGATTCGTGGGTGAACGGATTCGAGAGCAGTTCGACGCGGAAGCCGCCGGAATACAGGATTCCGGCGGCCAGGAACTGGACGGCGAGTTTCTGCCAGGGCCGCGCGCCGCGCACATCGTCAAAAATCCCGACGAGAAAAACCGCAAGGCAGGCCGCGAGGAGCGCCAGACCGCGCGTGCCGGCGTCGAGGATGCGGTCCGAAACCATGTTTTGACGGAGGAGGACAATATTCAGGGTCACCAGAATGGAGATGAGCACGGCGAGGCCCCCGAGCCGCGGCGCCCCCCGCCCGGTTCTGCTGTCGCCCTCACGGCGCGCCCAGCCGCGCTCCTCGGCAAGCAGCGCGACCCAAAGCGTAGCGATGTAAGAGAGCGCGCTTGAGGTAAAAAGGATCAGTATGTAGGTCCTCATCCCGGCTCCTCCACAGACGGCAAAGCAGTGCGGGAATTTTGGGCGGGAACAATTTCAACGCTCGCGTGGCCCGGCTGGGCAACCAGGCTCGAAAGCAGGGCGGCGTAACGCTCCGCCAGGGTTTCGCGGGCGAACTCGGCAGCCACAAATTTCCGGCCATTTTCTCCGAGGCTGCGGCATAGGCCCGGATTCTGGGCCAGGGAGCGAATGGCGGCGGCCAGTTGCGGCGCGTTTTCCGGCTCCAGGAGCACGCCGGCGCCCGCGCGGTCCACCAGGGCGCTCGCTTCTCCCTGTACCCCCAGAAGAATGGGGCGGCCGACGGCCATGATTTCCAGAATCTTCGAGGGGACGACGGTGTGAAAGACGTCACTGCGCCGGAGCAAGACGGCGCAGGCGGAGGAGTCCGCAATCCACCGCGGCACGTCGCCCCGGGGCTGCTCGCCGCAGAATTGCAGGTTGGAAAGACCTGCCGCACGCGCCTGCTCCTCCAGGAACTGGCGGCGCGCACCCTCCCCCACCAGACGGAAAACAAATCGCGGATCGTGCCGCAGAAGCGCGGCGGCCTCCAAGAGGGTCTCCAGATGATGGGCCATTCCGATGGTGCCGATGTAGGTGACCACGAACCGGCCTTCCGAACACGAGTCCGGAGTGGCGGCGCGCGCGGCGGCGCCGGCTTCGAGAAACGCCCGGTCCACGCCATTGGGCACCACGCTGATGCGTTGCGGGGGTACGCCCCCGGACGCGATTGCCGCGCGCTGCGCGTCCGTGACGGTAACGATGTGCGCCGCCCTGCGGTACAGAGCAGTGGCGAGCCGCTCGAGCGCTCCCACCAGTGGCGACCGGCTGCGCGATGCGCCCACCGCAACCAGCGATTCAGGCCACAGGTCGCGGACCTCCATGACCAGCGGGACGCCGAACCGGCGCGCCAGCAATCCTCCGGCAGCGGCGCAGAGCAACTGGGGAGAAGTGGCCACGATCACGTCCGGGCGCGGCAGGCGCAACGAGCCCACCACAGCCGCGGATACCATGAACGAACTGTAGTTGAGCGAGCGGCGGACCTTGCCGCGGTTTGCGGCGGGGAAAATCCAGGTGCGATGCACCTGCACACCGCGATCGTCCTCCCGAAGGAATCCCCGGCGAAAGGCGCGGCGGTATTCCGGGTGGATGCGCCCGGTAGGATGATGCGGAAACCCGGTGAGCACGTGCACGTCGTGGCCGGCGGCCGCCCAGGCGCGGCTCAGGCCGGCGACGCGTCCGGCAGGCGCGCCCATCTCCGGGGGAAAATAATGGGAGACGTAGAGGATTCTCACGCCACAGCCTCCGCAGGCTGATGCTGGAGATGTGCGCCGCGCGTGCCATCCAGGTATTGCCGCGCCCATTCTTCCAGCACCAACAGGCCCCACAGATGCAGCGAGAAATCCCGGGCGCCGTGATCGAACTCCCGGCGAAGCTGCGCGACCCCTTCCGGCCGAAACCAACCCCGCCGGCGCACGGCGGAGGGCGAGAGATGACTTTCCACCAACGGCGCGAGTTCCCGGCGCAGCCAGCGGCCCAGCGGTGGATTCAGTCCCAGCTTGGAGCGCCGCAGGGTTTCTCCGGGCAGCAATGGGCGCATGGCTTGCCGCAGCAGGTACTTCGTCCTCCGGCCGCAAAGTTTCTGTGCCACCGGCAGGCGCAGGGCGAATTCCACCAGGCGATGATCGGTAAAAGGCAGGCGCAGCTCGAGAGCGTGCGCCATGCTCATGCGGTCGCCGTACTGGAGCACGTTGTGCGGGAGGAAGGAATACAGGTCCACGTAAGACACCTGATCCAGGGGATCGCAATCCGCAACTTCCGAGAAGCGCTGCTCCAGGAAGCTTTCTGCGGAATGATCGCCGATTGCGGCGCGCAGCTCCGGCGCATACAGATCGTGGCGCATCGCCGGATTGAAATAGGTGACCCAGCCGATGTAGGCCCGCTGCCACGTGCCGGAGGAAGAGGACAGAAATTCGCGGGCGCGGCGCGGGCCGTGCCGCCCGTTGGTGTCTTCCGGAAGCAGGCCGGCCAGCGCGGCCGCAGCGCCGCGCACGCGCGCAGGCACACGGCCCCAGGCGCGGCGCAAGCGCGCACCCAGATAGCGCGGATACCCCAAAAACAATTCGTCGCCCGCGTCGCCGGCGAGAGCCACGGTCACGTGCTGGCGAGTCACTTCCGACAGAGCATGAAGAAGCAGGGCGGTGGGATTGCCGAAGGGCTCGTCAAACAGCTCCACCATGCGCGGCAGAAGCGCGGCGCAATCGGGACGGATGGTCAACTCGCGATGCTCGGTGCCACAGTGTGCGGCCACCAGCCGCGCGAATTCGAGCTCCGTGTAACGCTCCTCGCCGGCGCCGAACCCCAGGCTGAACGTGCGCACCGGGCCGGCCTGCTCTCCCGTGGCGTCGTGGACGCGGTCGCGCGCCGCCAGCGCCACAATGCTGCTGGAATCCAGGCCGCCGCTCAGAAATGCACCCAACGGCACGTCGCTTACCAGGCGCAGACGCACCGATTCTTCCAGCAGCGAGCAAAGTCCGCCGGCTGAGGCCGCCCTGGCTTCTCCCGCGGGCCACGGGCGCGCCTGCCAGTAGCGGCAAATCTCGATTGCGCCTTCCCGGAATCGCAGCCAGTGGGCCGGCGGCAGTTCCTCGATTCCCTCGAAAATGGTTTGCGGCGCGGGCACGTACAAAAAGGCCAGGTAGTCGTCCACGGCGGAAGCGCGAAGGCGCGGAGCAACATCCGGGTGGGCCAGCAGCGCCTTCATCTCCGAGCCGAAAAGCAACCGGCCGGCGGCGAGCGTGTAATAGAGAGGTTTGACTCCCAGACGGTCGCGCACCAGCCACAGGGTCTGCTCGCGGGCATCCCACACGGCGATGGCGAACATGCCGCGGATTTTTTCCAGCGCGCCGGGGCCCCAGTGCGCCCAGGCTTCCAGCACCACCTCGGTATCCGAATTTGTCCGGAAGTTCGCGCCGGAGGACTGGAGTTCCCGGCGGAGCTCGCGGAAGTTGTAAATCTCTCCGTTAAAGACCAGGGTGCAGCGGCCGTCCGCGCTGGTCATGGGCTGCCGCCCACCGGCGAGGTCGATTACCGCCAGGCGGCGATGTCCCAGGCTGACCGCGCCGCGCGCCGTATCTTCGAAAATACCGGATCCATCCGGCCCGCGATGCGCGAGCGTGGAGGTCATGCGTTCGAGCACGGAACGGTGAATTCCGGGAACCGCGCCTGTGATGCCGCACATGTTTTTGCGGGGATAAGGCTGGTGGCCGAGCGATGAAAGCCGGGCGACTGCGTTCAGGCCGCGCCCGCAGCCACGGTGAACGGTTCCACGCGCCCCGCGGCAAGCTGGCGCAGGAGCGCGAGCAAACCGGCCACATGGTCTTCCCAAATGAATCCGCGGACGCGCTGCGCGCCCCGGCGGGACATCTCCGCGCGCATGCCGGGGTTTGCGGCCAGCGCGGTCAGGTGCTGCGCGAGCACTTCCGCGTTGCCCACAGGGAAATATTCCGCGGCGTCGCCGCAGATCTCGCGGTGCACGCCGATGCCGGAAGCCACAATGGGCAGCCCGGCGGCCATGGCCTCCACCAGGGGATGCCCGAAGGATTCACACAGCGAGGGAAATACGAATACGTCCGCTTCCCGGTAGGCCTGCCAAATCTGCTCGTAGCGGAGCACCCCCAGGCAGCGGGCCGATTCTCCCAACCCGGCAAGCAAACCCTGCTCCGCTTCCGGCATCGCGGTGTGTTGCCCGCGGCGGCCGATCTGGCCGGGAGGCTCAAGGGTGAGTTGCAGCTCGATAGCAGGACTGGCGCTCCGGCGGAGCAGCCGAATCGCCCGCAGCAGCGTGGCCAGGTCTTTGTGATCCGCGTAATGGGAGACCCACAGGACGCGCAGAGGCCGCGAGGCATCGGACTGCGGCGGGCGCGAGGCGGCGTCCGACAGGCGCTCGCGGGGCACTCCGTAGGGAATCACCCGGGCTTTGCCATCGGGAATGCTCACGAAGTGCGCCAGATCTTCCAGCATGGCGGCCGAGGGGGTGACCACGCAATCCACGGCGGACACGGAGCGGCACACCAGCCAGCGGCGCAGCGCCGTCTCCGCGCGGAAGGCCCGGGATTTTCCCGGCAGCACGTGCTCCAGATACTCGCGCGAGAAATAAATCGGGATGCGCACCAGCAGGGCTTGCGGACAGGGGCAGGCCAGCATGGCGAAATTGGCGGAAGAAAACAGCACATCGGGACGCTCGCGGCGGACCAGGCCGCGCAGCGTCAGCTGGTCCCACCACCAGCGGCGAGCATAGGAGCCGCCGGCGGCCGCGCTCGGAAGCACGCGGAAGCGCTGGTCATCCGACGGCATCTCCCGGGCGCGCTCCGGTGGGACGACGAATACGAAGCGGTCTTCGGGCCCGGCCAATTCCCGGAGCGAAGCGGCGAGATTGCGCACGTAGGTGGCCGCGCCGCCCAGTTTCGCAGAGACCGCGTTGATCAGGACCTTCATGCCACCAGATTCTGCGCCGCCCATTCGCGCAGCACGTAGAACATCCAAACGCGCGACCAATGACGGCGCCCGCGCAGAAATTCACTCCAGATGCGGTGCACCTCGGGCCAGCGCAGCGCGGAATCGAGCACCGGGCCGGGCTCAGCCAGTGCCGTTTTCACGGCGCCGCGCAGCTCCCCGCGCAACCAATGGTCCCAGGGGAATTCGAAGCCGCGCTTGGGCTGTTGCAGGATGCTCGGGGGCAGCGCTTTTCCGGCGGCGGAGACGAGCAGCGGCTTTCTTTGCCGGCCGTCCACCTTCCACCGGCCGGGCAACAGCATGGCCTGCTCCGTAACCGTGTGGTCCAGCAGCGGCACGCGCACCTCGAGCGAATTCGCCATGCTCATGCAGTCGGTGTCGCGCAGCAGGGTATTGCGCAGATAGACGAGCAGCTCGAGACAGGAAACCCGGTTCACCGGATCATGCCGGGCGATCAAACGCTGCTGCCGGGCCATGTCTTCCGCAAACACGTCAAAGCGAATCTCCAGCATCCGTTCGGGCCGCAACATGCGCGCCACCTGCGGCGGAGAAAGTATCAAACGCGAAACGTAGAAGGGATGTGGAAAAGAATCCAGCCCGCGCAGCCACAGGGACATCTTTTGCCCGCGGTCGCTGGTGCGCAGCAGGGGCGCAACGGCGGCGCCGGCGGCGCGGCGCGACCACTCCGGCAGCCGGCGCTGCGCCCATTCCATTCGCGGGACCAGGTGGAAACTGCGGTAGCCGGCGAACTGCTCGTCGCCGCCCAGGCCGGAAAGCGCCACGGTGACCCCTGCCTGCTTCGTAACCCGGGAGACGAAATAGGTGTTGATGCCGTCCACGGTAGGCTGATCCATCGCGGAGATGGCCGCGGGCAGCGCGGCGATCAGGTCGCCTTCAGAAACGGTGATTTCGTGATGCTCGGTGCCCAGAAGGCGCGCCACCTTCTGGGCTTTGCGCCCCTCCGCAAACTGCTCTTCGGCGAAGGTCACCGTGAAGGTCTTGACGCGCGAGGAGTGCCGCGCGGCAATGGCCGCCACCATGGTGGAATCCAACCCGCCGCTCAGGAACACACCCAGGGGCACATCGCTGACCAGGCGCATGCGCACCGCGCGATCCAACTCTTCCCGCAGCGCTTCCAGCTTTTCCGCGCGGACGCGGGGATCGCCATTGAGCGGCAGAGCCGCGGCCGGCAGGTCCCAGTAGGGCTGGATGCGAAATGCGCCGTCCTTCCAGCGCAGCAGCGAGCCCGCGGGAAGCAGGCGCACGCCGCGCACCATGGTGACCGGCTCCTGCACCGCGCCGAATTTCAGGAAGGAATCGAGTCCGGTGGGGTCCAGTTCGCGCGCCACCAGTCCGCTGGCCAGCAGCGTGCGCAGTTCGGAGCCGAATACGAACCGGCCAGGCAGGGCTGCATAATAGAGCGGCTTGATGCCCAGCCGGTCGCGGGCCACCAGAAGAGTCTGGCGCCCGGGATCCCACAGTGCAAGGGCGAACATCCCGCGGAAGCGCTCCAGGCAACGCTCGCCCCACTCGCAGTAGGCGGCGAGCAACACTTCCGTATCGCCCTGCGAACGGAAACGGCGGCCGCGGGCCTCGAGTTCGCGGCGCAATTCCTTGAAGTTGAAAATCTCGCCGTTGAAAACCAGCCAGCAGCCGGAATCGGGGTCCTGCATGGGCTGATGTCCGGCAGGAGAAAGATCCTGAATCGCCAGCCGCCGCGCTCCGAGGCGCAGGATGCCGCCGCTCTGCGGATGCAACTCCAGAGAACCCTCATCGTCCGGGCCGCGCGGGGTCATCTGGCGGAGCATGGCCGCAAGCGGCGCGGCAGAGTCCTCACCGGCCGCAGCCGGGCGCCCCTCCCACCAGCCACAGATTCCGCACATCCCTAGACGGCTCCTGCCGCAGCGCGGGCCAGCGCGAAGAATTCGCCCTGCCGCGCCGCATAAACGGCTTCCGGCACCTGCGTGGCGATCCAACGCTCCCAGCGAGCTACGAAGTGATCGAAGGTGTAAATCGCTTCGACCCGGCGCCGCCCGGCCTGGCCCATAGCCGAGCGGAGGGCGGGATCGGCCAGCAACGAAGAAAGCGCCGCGGCCAGCTCGCGAGAATCACCCGGAGGAACCAGCAGACCGGTCACGCCCGCTTCCACGACTTCCGGTGTGGCGGACGCGAGCGCCGCCACCACCGGAAGCCGGTGGAACATGGCCTCCAGAAACACCACGCCAAAGCCTTCTACCTGCGTGGGCAGCACAAAAACGTCCGCGGCGGAATAGGCGCGCTTCAGAACGTCCGCCCCGCACGGGCCCAGGAATTGCACGGAACTTTCGAGACCCAGGCGCTCGACGAGTTCTTTCAGCCGCACCAAGTCTCCGCCGCCGCCGGCGACGATATAGCGTGCCTCGGGCGTGCGTTCGAGAACGGCGGGAATGGCCTGGAGCACAAGTTCAACGCCCTTACCGGCGGTATCCGCGCGGCTCAGCCGTGTAACGCTCAGCAGGATGCGGCCGGCGCCACGTGAGGAGCCTTCGTCCCGGGGCGCGCCGCTTTCCGCGGCCCAATCCGGATCCAGGCCGTGGGGCAGCACGGTCACACGCTCGCCGGAGATTCCGTGCACTTCCGCGAGCTTCTTCGCTGTATAGACGCTGGGGGAAACGAAGGCATCCGCCTGCGGCAACACGCCGGCGACTCTCCCCGGCAGAGGTCCCCAGACTTCCGCACCGTGGGCCAGCACCGCCACACGCGCGCCGGGCGCGAGCGCGCGCACCAGCCGCGCGAGCGGCAAAAGGGCCACGTGGGTGAACAGCACCAGGTCCGGCCGTGAACCTGCGAGGCACCCGCTGAGCTGCCAGCTCATGAGGGAGCGGCTGCGTCCTGCGGCGTGCCAGCGAATTTCCGCCGTGGCGCCCTGCTTCGCTGCGAAGGGAAAATCCGCGGGGATGTGCTCCGGGCCGTCGGTGAAGCTGAACACATCCAGCGTCAGCGGCGTGCGCTCTCCCATGCGAGAGAAGGCACGCAGCAGCAAGCGATTGATGTTTTGAATGCCGCCATGGTCCCGGAAGAATTCCGTGCCCACCAGGGACACGCGCAACCGGCGTTGGGGATGGCGGCTCATGCTCCGGCAGCTCCCGCCGCGGAGCGGGCAGGCGCGTGGCCCGGTGAGGCAGTCCGGCCGGCCCTTGCGGACGCTTGCGCCAGCAGCTCCTCTTCGACCGCCCGCTGGATGCGATCCCAGGGATTGCGCTCGGCCAGCGCGCGGCCGTTGCGCACCAGGCGCGCGCGCAGCGCGGGGCCCGTGACCATGCGGCGCATGGCCGCGGCCAGCTCCACGGTGTTCTCCGGGGTGGGAACGACCNAGGGCATCCTCCGGCCCGACGATTTCCGCCACGCCGGTACGCCCGCTGATGATCACCGGCAAACCGCAGGCCATCGCTTCCATGGGCATCAGGGGAAACGTGTCGTAGACCGAAGGCGCAAGCAGGGCATCCGCGGCCGCGTAATAGAAAATCACGTCGCGGCGGCGCGGCAGGTAATGGATGCGGTCCGCCACACCCAGCTCGCGCGCGAATTCATGCCAGGACTCGCGGCGCTCCACGTCCGCGCCGACGATGGCCACATGGGCCTCGGGCACCTCGGTAAGCGCACGCAGCACGTGATACAGCCCTTTGATCAGCCAGTTGTTGCCGATAAAGAAGAATACGAAGCGCCCCTCCGGGAATCCCAGCTCCGCGCGCGCGCGGTTGCGCAGCGCCTGGCGTTCGGCCGGATCGAACGTGGCGGCATTCACGCCGCCATGGGCCACGGCCAGTTTGGATTGCGGCACGCCGTAGAAACCTGCCAAGTCGCCGGCCAGCAGGCGGGATTGAGCGATCACCCGTTGCAGGCGGGGCGACTGGTAGAAATGCTTCTCCACCCCGGCCACCACCCACGCGTAGGACCAGCGATGCCCCAGCTTCAACCAGTCCATCACGCTCGCCGGGCGCGGCCGGTGGCCGCCGGAGCGGAAGAGGTCCAACTGCCGCGCCTGGCAGAACCATGCGGTGGAAACGGACACCTGCTGGCAATTGGCGCCGGGGGAGTAGATGGCGTCATAGGCGCCGTGGTGGCGCTCGCCCAGCCACACGGCCAGCGAAGCCGCCCCGTAGAAGCTGAGAAAACTCAGCAAACCGGGCCAGGGCATCACCGGCACAGGATGGAAACAAACGTTCACGCCGGGATCCGGCTCCCAGTGATGCGCGTAGAGGCACACTTGATGCTCGCGCGCGAAGTTGCCCACCAGCTCCGCATTGGCGCGTTCCGTGCCGCGCATGCGATGGAGCTCCGGCGTCACCACGGCGATACGCAATGGCGCTGCTTGTTTTGCGGTCACGAGAGTGCTTTCCGGATGCCGCTCAAGATTCCGAAGGATTGCCAGCCCGCTGGCTGCAACAGCTTCAGGGCTCGATCCGGCTGCGCCGATGCCAGGTAACTCGGCGGATCGCCGCCCGCAGGATTGCGCGGAGCAGCCTCGGCCAGGCAACGCACGCCGAGCATCGTTGCCTGGAGCCCCATCACCGTATACCCGGCGTCCTGGAGGAGCAGATGCGTCTGTGAAGGAAATCCGGTGACTTCTTCAAACACGATATCCCGCACCCTTTTCTGGCTGAGGATCCGCTCCATTCCCCGGAGGATGGCGATCTCGGACCCTTCCGCATCCAGCTTCATGACGCCTACGTGCTGGCCTTCGGCGAGCGCCGCATCCAGGGTTTCTAGCTTCACTTCGATGGAATCATGGCAGGCCTTATCACAGCTTGTCACGAGCCTGGCGGTGCCTGAGTTGCGATCGAACTCACCGCCGGCTTGGAGCCGAGCGGTTCCCACGGAATCTCCCAGGGCGACCTGTTGAAGTGTGATAGCTGCGCAGCCGGACTTCGTGCGCCACAGAGCGACGTTCTCCCGGAGGCGCGAAAAGATTTCGGGGTGAGGCTCGAAGCAAATCACATGACCACCTCGCCCCGCACGGATGGCGAGAAGACCGGCGGTATAGCCAATATTGGCCCCCACGTCGAGAGTCAATTCGCCCGGCCCGACGAGTCTCCACAGTGCCTCGGTGACCGCCAAATCATAGAGGCCGCGCGTGCAAATGTTACGGCCGATGGCCTCCCGGGGATTGACCACGATATCGAGGCCCCAGGGAAGACGTACGGTTCCCCGTGTACTCGAGCGCCAGGCCAACTCGCGCCAGACGCGAGTTGCAATCTGCGTCGGCCGGAACAGATAGGGCGGATGCGCGATCCCGCCTATGTTTTTCAGCGTCAGCAAGGAAGTCTTCAGCCAGGCTTCTGCATGCCAAGACCCGGAGTCTCGGCCGGAAGGTTCGCCTTTACCGCAATCAATAGGTAACCCATGCAATCCTTGGGCCGCGGAAACTTTTCATCCAGTTTCCAGCCCACCCACTGCCAGAGCCCTAACAGGGGGCGGCGCCGCAACGGCGCAAAATGAATGGTGGTTTGAAAAGTGAACAGCGTAATGAAGCCGCCGATGGGCACGATGTGCTTTACCAGGAAACCCGCCTTCTCCGCCAGATGCTGAAGGCCATATTTCGTGTACCGGTAGAAATCCTGCGGCTCACCATGCAGTCCGTTGTACTGCGGCGCGGTGAGCACCAGATGGCCGCCGGGAAGCAGGACCCGGAAGGACTCCCGGAGCAGTTCCAGCGGCTCCGGCACGTGCTCCAGCACCTGGGTGCAGAGCACGCTGTCAAAGGCCTGGTCGGCGAGCGGCAGCTTCATGGCGTCCGCAAATACATCCACACGGGTTGCCGGGGGATGACCGCTGGCCGGATAATCCGCGCCCACCCAGCGCGTGACCCGGCCATTAAAGCAATTCTCATAAGGGCGCGAGCCGCAGCCGAGATCGAGGACCCTTCCAGCGACAAATTCCTCGTGGCGAATCAAGACGTCCCGGATGGCGTAGTCGGAGATGGATTCGCCGCGGAGCAGGAGCCGGGGTGAATGTTGAGTCAAAGACACGCCCACTTTGTGTTTGATTTCCCTACCTGACGGTCTCGGGCAAAAGCTCCAGATTCGGTACGCGGGAGGCCCACAACCTCCATAGCTCGGTCGAAAAAACGTCGGCAGCGCGGCGCGGATCGAACGCGGCAAGCGCGTGAGCCCGAGCCGAGGCTCCGAGTTCGGCGCGTAAGTTCGGGTTGGAAAGCAGGATTTCGAGCCATGCGGCAAGCGCCACCTCGTCGCCGGGCTCGACCAGCCAGCCCGTGCGCTTGTGTTCGATCATTTCGAGCGGTCCGCCTGCCGAGGAAGCAATCACCGCGCGGCCGCAGGCCATGGCTTCCGCCACTACCAGGCCCCATGGCTCCGGCTCGATCGAGGCGTGCACCACCACGTCGCAGGCGTTCATCCAGTCCTGCGGGTTGGCAATGTTTCCGAGAAACCGGACGCGCCCGGCGAGCTGCCCGGTCCCAGCCAGCGCCTTCAGCTCTTCTGCGTATTNCTCTTCTGCGTATTCCGGTTCAATATCGAACAGGGTTCCGCCCGCGACCACCGCGGTAAAGCGCACGCCGCGGCCCGCCACAAGGGCCGCCGCGCGGAGAAAAACGTGTTGCCCTTTCCAGCGCTGCAAGCGGCCGAAGATGCCGATCACCGGCTCGGCGAAAGGAATCCCGGCTTCCTGCCGCAGGCGTGCGCCAGCCTGGGGATCCGGCCGGAAGCGATGGAGGTCCACGCCGGGGCGCACCACGCGAATGGTGTGCCGGGGAAAATCCACGGCAAGCTGCGCCGCGGTGAATTCCGAATTGGCCAGCAACAGGTCGGCGGAGAGCAGGCGCTGGGCGCGCGCGATGGGCTCCTTTGTCGAGGCTGAAGCCGGGACGTATCCGTGCACCCACCAGATGGAGGGACGTCCTGCGGTCCATGCAGCGGGGCGGGCGTAGAGCAGCGGGTGTCCCGAATTGGCCACCACTACGTCAATCTTTTCCTTGCCGATCAGCCGGCGAAGGCCATACATCGCGCGAGCACTGCGGTCCAGGCGCCGGAATCGCCCCGCGGAAAGGTGGAACGCGGCAATCTCCAGCGCTTGGATGCGCGGCCAGATTTCCGGCTGAGATTCGGCCAGCGAAACATAGACTGGGGCTACTTCTGCGCGATGCAGATGTTCCAGCATGGTGAGCAGGGCAAAGCCGGCGCCGCTCAGTTCGATCTGGCTGTCCACGAACAGAACGCGAAGCGGCCGGGTGGCCGGGTGCTGTTCCTCACGTCGAGGCGTGGCGCTCATCGTGCTCCCACGGGTTGCGGCAGGCCGGGAGTCTCCAGCATCAGTGTGGTCGCCCGTCCGAGAAAACCCGCAAAAAACCAGAGATAGACATTCGTGGGCGAGACGTCGAAGGGAGTGCCGATGGGAATGAGCATGAGATTCATCAGAATATAGGCGGCTACGGGCGTGGCCAGCCAGCGCACGCGTGGATCGGCCACGCGGTAGGCCTGGCGCGCGCAGGAGAACCCGAAACTCGCCAGGAATATGACATAGAGAATCAGGCCGGGAAGTCCGGCCTCAAACCGCACGTGGGCCAGGCCGTTTTCCACGGCGCCGTTGTTCAGTGGCGTCTGCCCTACGTGGCGGGAAGCGAGCGATGCATATCCTGCGCCAAAACCCGTCCAATCAGATTTCATGGACTCGGCGAGCCAGCCCGTTGCCAGCGGCATGTTGCGCTCGCGGACGAAATTCAGGTCCAACAGAGTACTGAAGCGGTCGAGAAAACCGGTCCCCAGCAAGAGAGTCGCGGCGTAGAAAAAGACCGGAAGAATCACCACGGCCGGGGCGAGGCGCATCGAGCCGCGTTGGAGAAGCCACCAGATTGCCGCGCAGGAAAAAAAGACGAAGAAGGAAGTCCGGCCGCCGGTGGTGAGCAGGGCGAAGAACTGAAGAAGGAGGATGCTTGCCAGTACGCCGCGCTGCCACGCCTTGCGGTAGAGGCCAAAGAATGCCGCGGTCACCAGCATCATCAGCGCCAGGTATTGCGAAAAGGCTCCCGTATGCACGAACGTGGAGAATGTGCGGAAGCCGCCCATCTCCTGCCCGTTCTCCGAACTCCAGGCGAAAAAGACGGCGCGCTCGAAGCCGGGGGAGAGCGAGGCCATCCAGGCCGGTCCCTTGAAGTACTGCACGAGGCCGAAGGCCGATTCGGGAATGGAAATCAGGATCATGAAGGCGAAAAAGCGCACCACGCGCTCGATGGAATCGAAAAACCAGTAAGCCACCGCCGCGAGCAGGCTGTAATAGAGGGTCACGCGGCAGCCCACCAATCCCACCATGATATTCGGCAGGTTGGGATTGAAGATCTCCGCGCCATACACCATGGCAAAGAGCAGGAAAGGAATCACCCAGCCCAGCCGGGGGAAGGGTGCGCGGCGCTGCATGATCAGAATCACAGCCACAGCGATAAACAGCAGGGCGACAAACAGGTCCTTCACCAGGTTCAGCTCGGAGAGCCCGTTGAAGTAGTTGATCAGAAACCCTTCCACCACCACGTAGGCCATGAACAGGTACACGCCCATGCGCCAGAACAGCAGAATCCAGATGCTCTGGAGCACGACGAATGAAACCAGAAGGTCGCGGTAGTCGCCCTGCGCCGCCTTGGGCGCGGCCCACATAATGCCCGCGGCCGCGAGCACCACGGTGACGATAAACGGCGTGGAAAGCCCATGGCCGCGAACGTCGCGAATGGAGAGTTCGTTCACGATTTCGCTCCGCCCGCCGGGGCAGCCGCGGCGCGCTCCCGGCCCTGATATGGGCGCTGCTCCACCGCGCCCGGCCGGTTCGCACTCCCCATGGTTTCCACGGTGTGCGGCCAATCGAATTTGGCTTCATAGAGGCGTTGCAGATTGCGGCCGATCAGCCCGGCAACGGTGGGGTCCTCGACCAACTTGCGGAGACCTTCCGCAATTGGCTCCGGCGCACTGCGCTCGACGAGCCAGATGTTTTCCCCGTGGGTGAACTCCCGCTGGTCGTGGCCCGTGGGATCGCGCACGGCCACCACCGGCAGGCCGTGGGCCGCGGCGGCCATAAAAGCCCCGCTGCGCGTCAGATGGCCATCCGCCTGGGGCAGGACGAAAACGTCCGCAGCTTGCAGCGTGCGCGACAACTCCTCCGGCTCCAGCCGGCCGGACCACCAGACGTTCCCCGCAAGTCCTTCTTCGAGAGACAGGACCTCCAAGTGAGCACGGTATTCCGGCGCGGCCATGGACGCATCGCCCAGCATCCAAAGCTTTACGGGGATCGTCTTCCGGATACTTCCTACTGCTTCGATGACCGCTTCGTAGTTCTTGGCCTGGTGGAACATGCCGAAGGTGGCCACCACAGCTTCTCCGCTGCCCACGCCGCGCTCGCGCCGCAGCCCGCTGCGCTCCGAAGCCGCGAGCGGCACAACGGGGATATTGCTGGAGTTGGGACGGTAGCGCAGCCGGCCGCGCCACCAGGGAAAGACGCGGCCCAGCAACGTGACGCGCGAGGGCATGTTCACCGCCATCCCGCTTTGCGGGACCGCGGCCAGCAGCAGCCCGATGTGCAGCCACTGCGCCAGCGCCACGGGGATTTGCAGCGGATGCTGGCGCATGCGGATGGCCGTTTCGTGGAGCCCGATGCGCAGGGAGATTTTTCTGCGCCACAGGGCGAAGAGCAGCGCGTTCAGCCACCAGGGTGCGCCCCAGCGGTCCCAGGCGTACCCGGCGTACTCGAGCTGCACGCAGTCCGGAGCCGCCTGCTCGATGGCCGCGAGCAGCGGGCGGAGATCGCGCCAGCCGGCGAGAGAGATTTCGCGAAGCGCGAAGGGAAATTCCTTCCGTCCCGTGGCGGGCTCCGTGATCACCACAACTTCATTCCCTGTGGCCGTGAGGAATTCCGCGAGGCGGCAGGCGTAGTCGCCCACGCCGCAGGTGCGCGGGGGAAAATTCTTTGTCAGAACGAGAGTCCGCATCAGCTGTTTGAAACCTGCAAACGAGCTTCTCCGGCTGGCTCGATACGTGTTCGCGCAATTCGCGCCAGTTTCATGCCACGTCTGGGGCCATAGAAGATTGTGCTAATGAGGGTTCCTTTCTCTGGGGGCCGACCTGGAGACTCTCGCCGCACGAAGGGAACAAGCGGTCTCTTACCTTGAGTGCAGGTATTTCCACCAGCCGCGCCATCCCGATACCTATCCCAAAGCTGCACGTGATGTAGATCAGAAACTGGGCAAAGTTACTGATAGGGAGCAGGTCGGCGCGGCGGAGAACCTCCAGCCCCCAAAGGGACACGGCGGCGTGCCAAAGATAGACGGAATACGAGTGCCTGCCGAGATATGCCAGGGAGTCGCACAACGCCCTTAGCGGGAGGGGGCGCAGCACGACAAGTGATTTGCCTAGGGAAGAGATTAGGAGTCCGCCGTAACCGAAATACAGCATCGGGTGTCCGACCGTTTGAAGAAAGGAGCTGTGCTCCAGCGGCAGAACGAAGCAGGGCGCGATCAAAGCTAGGCTGCAACCCAGCACCACCCAACGCGGAAGGCTTGCCACCCGGTCGAAGACTTCCCGCCTGAAGTGATAGAGATAGGAGAGCAGGACCCCAAACAACAGCCCATCAAGATTCAAGTGGGTGGGGAGGTGGATATCCCGCAGCGGCGCGGGGCCTGCCCTGCAGATGTAGATCCGGGAGGCCAGCACCGCCGATGATACACACGCAAAGAGCCAAGGCAATGCCTGGAATGGATCTTTACGATCATGCGAAACGCGAAGTAGGAAGAGCAGGAGGAGGGGCAAAGCCAAATAAAAATGCTCCTCGACGGCGAGCGACCAAGTGTGCGGCCACATCGCTGGCACATAACTCTGCAGAAAGAACAATTCGGAGGCCAGGGCGCCCATTCGCAGGTGGCCGCCTCGCAGAACAAACATGAACACCGTCCAGCCCAAGAACGCATAGAACGCAGGGTAAATCTTCAATCCTCGGCGGATGAGGAAACGGCTCAGCCTGACGTCGCAGGTTTGTTTGTATTCCGCGAAAAGTAGGCCAGAGATCAGGAAGCCGCTTAGGACAAAGAAAAGATCCACACCAGACCAGCCACCGCGGGCGAGCGTCTCGCTGAAGCTGAAATGACGTCCCAGGACCAACAGGACGGCCACTGCGCGCAGAATGTCAAGTTGCTGAAGCCTCACGTCGTTATCTCGGCTCGTTCAATGACCAGCGGCGGCGGCGCGGCCCGGCACGGCGACGGCAACAGGATCCTTTACCGGCGCGGCGGCGGGCTTGCGCGCCGTCATCGTGAGGAAGAATCCCCAGCGGCGTTCCACCCAGCCGCGCAGAAACGGCAGCGGAAAATATTTCAAGTCGCGGCGGATGAAATGGAAATCCTCGAGTCCGGCGAAGAGCTGGCGCATCTCCCGTTCGGTCCAGAAGCCGGAACGGGGGATGAAATTGTCCCGCCCGGCAAAGCTGGTATCCGCGCTGGTGGCCAGCAGGCGCTCGCGGGAAAGGCCGTGCTGCCTGGAGATGGCGTAGAGATGGCGGTACTTTTCCGGCGCCCAGTGTAGGAAGACTTCCAGCGCGCGCACGTGCAGCATCAGCCAGATGAGCGGGCGCACCGCCCAGTTGACCAGGGCGTAGTGATAGGACTCGCGGTTGTAAAACATCACGCGCACGATGCCGCCCGGCGCGGTGACGCGCACCAGCTCGCGGCAGGCTTCCGGAGTGCCCACGATGTGATGGATCACCCCAATGGAGATGGCCTGGCCGAAGGTGTTGTCCGCAAAGGGCAGGGCCACGGCGTCGCCATTCACAAAGCGTTTGCGCAGGCCGACGAAATCGAAGTGCTTGTGCGCCAGGCCCAGCGTGCGGAAGCTGTAGTCCAGGCCGGTGTAATCAATTCCGTTTTCGGTAAGGAAGCGCGCGTCCTTGCCGATGCCGCAGCCCACTTCCAGCACCGTGCGCCCGCGGCAGGATTCCAGGAATTCCAGGCGCACGGCGTCAATCGTTTTCTTCCAGTTGGCGTAAATGGCCTCGAAGGATTCCCGGGAGCCGGGCTGGTAAGGCACGCTATCCGTGGAGATGGGATGCGCGTCCCAATAGCGCCGCAGCTCGCGCTTTTCCGCGGCGGCGGATTCCGGCGCCGCTTCTTCGATCTGAGGATTCATCATCCAGCCTCCGTAACCGGGGAAGTGAGCGGCAGCGGCGCCGGCGCTTCCGGCCGCCGCACGGTGAGTGGGCCGGCGAGCGACGGGAACAGGCGGTCGCGCAGGCGCAGCGACGGAAACTCGACGAGGCGCGACATGCCGATTCCCAGCGCCAGGCTGACCAGAATGCACAGCAGGTACTGGGGCGGGCCGAACGCGCCCACGTAGCCGTGGCGCTTCAGGTATTCGATCCCCCAAAAGGCCACCGCGGCATGCCACAGGTAAATCGAGTAGGAATGTTTTCCGACGAAGCCCAGGGCGTCGCCCAGGCGCGCGAGCGACGAAAAACCAGCCGGGAGCGCCACGCCGGAAAGCGCGAAGAGCAGCAGGCCGCCGTAACCCAGATACAACATGGGATGACCGAGGGTCTGGATGAACCAACTCGACTCCAGGTCAAGGAAGAAGCACGGGGCAATCAGGCTCAGGCTGGCAGGCAGGAGAAACCAGCCGGGAAGGGCTTTGAGCCGGTCAAATACCGCAGGCTGGAACTGATGGAAGTAAGAGAGCAGCACGCCGAAGAGCAAGGCGTCCACGCACATGTGCGTGGGGTAATAGACCGTCTCCAGAGGCCGCGGCCCGTCGGCGCAGAGCACGAGCCGGAACGCCAGGCTGCCCGCAGCCACGCTCAGGAACAGCCAGGGCAGCATGCGGAAGGGATTTTCCTGATGGCGCGAAAACCGGCAGAGCAGAATCAGCAGCACGGGCAGCACCAGGTAGAAATGTTCTTCCGCTGCCAGGGACCAGGTGACCGCCCAAATGGCCTTCAGGTAGCTCTGGAGGAAAAAGACTTCCGCGAGAAACGGCCGGACCGGAGGATGTCCATGCTCCACGGCGTACATCAAAATGGTGCATCCCAGGAAGGCGTAGAACGGCGGATAAATCTTGAAGCCGCGACGGACGAGAAAGCGCCCGATGCGGATCCGGCCAAACTTCCTGAAATCCGTGAACAGCAATCCCGAGATCAGAAACCCGCTCAGTACGAAGAACAGATCCACGCCCGACCAGCCTCCCTTGTGCAGCGGGCGGAAAAGATTGAAGTGCCGGCCGAAAACCAGGAGCACAGCGACGGCGCGCAGCACGTCCAGCGATTTCAGGCGCGATGGCTGTGTAACGGGCTCAGACATTGCCGCTGACCATCATCCCGCCTCGGTAACCGGCGAACCGAAAGGCAACTTGGAGCCGGCCGGCGCGGGCCGCTCGACTGGAACACTGCTCCGCGAGGGGAACAGCCGGTCGCGCAGTCGCAAGGAAGGCGTCTCCACCAGGCGGGCCATCGCCACCCCGAGCAGGATGCTGCCTGCCAAGTAAAGAGCGACTTGCGCGGCGCGGCTCGCAGGTAAATAACCCGTCCTGCGCAATGCTTCCATTCCCCAGGAAGCCACCGGCACATGCCACAGGTAGATGGAGTAGGAGTAGGCGCCCATCCAGGCCAGGCCGCGCCCCAGGCCTGCCGCCCAGCTCTTGCGCTCCAGCCAGCGCTGGGAATCTGGCCGCAGCGCCAGCAGGAGCCAGCCTCCGAATCCCAGATACAGCAGAATGTGGCCCACAGTTTGCACGAAGAGGCTTTGTTCGACGTTCACGAAAAAGCCTGGCGCGACAGCCAGAAAACTGAAGAGAGCAAGGAGCCAGGCCGGCACGGCCTGCAAGCGCTCAAACCACTCGCGGCGGAAATGGAGGAGATAGGCTAGCAGCACGCCGAAGAGCAGTTCGTCCATACGCAACTGTGTGGCGCCCTGTGCGGCCGCGGCCGTGGCGAGCGGCCATTGCAAGGCCAGGTAGAGTCGCGAGGAGGAAACGAACAGGGCCACTCCCAAAAAAATCACGGGCAGCCAGCGGAAAGGGTCCCGGCGAGAGCCGGAGAGCCGGCAAAGCGAGAGGAGCAGCAGCGGCAACGCCAGATAAAAGTGCTCCTCGACGGCCAGCGACCACGTGTGGTCCCAGAGCCCCGAGTGATAGTTCTGCACGAAGAAGCATTCCGCCAGCAGCCGCGTCACGGGAATCGGGCGCTGGAAAAGCAGAAAGAGGACTGCGGTTCCGAGAATCAGCAGGTAGAAAGGCGGATAGATCTTGAAGCCGCGGCGCAGCAGAAAATTGCCGACGCGAATGCGCCCGTGCCTCTGATACTCGGTGAACAACAGGCCGGAGATCAGGAACCCACTGAGGACGAAAAACAAGTCCACACCTATCCATCCGCCGCGGTTCCAGGCGGGCTGGATTTCGAAGTGCCGCCCCATCACCAGGAGCACGGCGAGGGCGCGCAACACGTCCAGGGATTTCAGTCTCATACGACGGTTCGTCCCTGCAGGGACCGCGAAGGGAGCGCGTCTTCCGCGCGAGGCTCTTTCATACGCGGGAGAAGCGCCGCGCGGATGCGCCGTGCGGTCACGGCGCCCTGATACCACTTCCTCATGGCGATGAGCGAACGAAACCCCAGGGCGAGAGAGGCAAAGGACGAGAGTGTCTTCCACACGCGGTACTTGCGCGACCACAGCGGGCGGTACACCGCGCATTCTTTCCGCAGGTGACGGAAGAAATCCAGGCGTCCCGGCGCGGCCAGGGCGAAGCCGATCATCTCCGCGGCCAATTCCTGCCGCCCGCGGAAGGCGGCCACGCGGGGATCCCAGGGACCGATGCCCTGGAGCTCGAGCCAGGCAGCGTGATGCCGCATCAGGGCTTTCCAACAGTCGAACTTCACTTTCATTTTTTCCGGGTCGGGGCGGTCGAAACTGAACAGGTTGGCGCCGTGCAGCCGGTAGCGCGTGAGCGGCTCGTCGATCGCCACCACCGGCCAGCGGAAAATGCAGTTGTAGCAGAGGTAGCCATCGCTGCAGCCGATCACGAACTCTTCCGGCAGGGGCAGCATCTCTTCCAGCACCGCGCGGCGGAAGGCCTGGCCGGACGTGGCCTGGCCGTCGAACGCCAGCAGATCTTCCATTCGCCTGCAAACCATTCCNGGAGATGGCTTGGAACTCCTGCTGCACCACGGGCAGGCCGTCCTGGCGCCACTGCTCGAAGGCGTGATAAACCATGCCGGCTTCAGGATGCGCCCGGAAGGCTTCCGCCACGCGGCGCACTTTATCCGGGCGCCACAGATCGTCGGCGTCGANGGAAGGCCACAATTTCGCCGTGCGCGGCGGCGATGGCCGCGTTGAGCGCCGCGGCCTGCCCGCGGTGTTCGAGCCGCAGATAGCGCACGCGCACGGCAAAGCGCTCCATGCGCGCGGGCGTGTCGTCCGTCGAGCCGTCGTCCGCCACGATGATTTCCAGGCGGTCCGCCGGATAATCCTGGGCCAGCACGCTTTCCACGGCCTCTTCGACAAAGCGGCCATAGTTGTAGGTGTTGATGAGCGCGCTGACGAGGGGAAGGTTTCCCCGGCCGCTTGTGGAGCACTCAGCCACGCGCGCCTCCCGCGGCTCCGGCCGCCTGCTGCGGCGCGTGCGCCGGAATCGCCGCGACTTCCGGCTTTTCATCGCGAATCCACGCCGCGCGCAGTTCCCTGAGAGATTTAGCTCCGCGGTATTTCGCGCGCAGCGCCTCATAGCGCCGGTAGCCGAGCGCCAGAGCGGCCAGCGACGTGGTCCACTGGAAAGCGCGGTACCCGGGCGTCCAGAGCGTGCGGTGCACGCGGGCGTGCTCCCGCAGATAGCGGAAGTATGCGGCGCGGCCCGGCGGGTCCAACTCGAACCGCATGGCGATGCCCCCCAGCTCCTGGTGCCGCAGGAACGCGGCGATCTCCGGCTTTCCGGCGTCGAATCCATTGCGCGCGAGCCAGGCGCGAACCTGGGCCATGCCCTCGGCGTAGCAGTTCCAGCGGCGCTGCTGACGGGCGCGGTCCGCAGACGTGAACGAGGTCAGATTGTTCTCGTGTTGCCGATAGCGCGTGAGGTGCTCGGCGCGGGCCGCCACCGGAGCGACAAAGATCATCAGGCAAACGATGTACAGGTCCGCGTACACGGCCAGCGTTTCCGGAACGGGCAGAATTCGCTGCAACGCCGCCTTTCGCAGCGCCATGCCACAGGTGCCGAAATCGCCGTAGGTGAGCAGGTCCGCCAGCCGGTCCGGAACGAATCCGCTGACGGGGTGAAATTCCGTGTTGAAGCAGAGGCCCTTCACCGGGTCCCAGATCTGATACGGGTGATAAACGAGCCCGGCCTCGGGATGCCGCTCAAACTCTTCGACCATGGCGCGGAGTTTGCCGGGCAGCCAGACGTCATCGCCATCCAGCATGGCGATGATCTCGCCCCGAGCTTCCGCAAAGCCCAGGTTGAACACGCTGGCCTGGCCGCCGTTGGCTTTGCGGATGTAGCGCACGCGGTCTGAATAGCGCGCGGCAATTTCCGGCGCGGCGTCGGTCGAGCCGTCATCCACCAGCAGGACTTCCATCTCAGCGGCGGGAAAATCCTGCGAGAGCACGCTCTCGATGGCCTCAGCCAGGAAACGGCCCTGGTTGTACGTGCCGATGAGCGCGGTAGCGTGGGGCTGGCTCATCCGGCGGCGCCCCTTTCGCCCTGCGGGATTGCCGCGGCGCCGATGTGCTCGGCGTGAATCGTAAAGTTGCTGCCGTCCTCCGGCGAGCCGCTGCGGATATCCCAGCGGAAGCCAGCGCGCTCCAGGAGCGCACTTAGACGGGCGAAACCGCTGCTGCCGTTCGAAAGTCCGGGGTGGATCTCCACAACCATCTCGCGAATGAGGCAGAGCTTCCCACGGGCCGCAAGGTCTTCGATCACTTCCAGCTCCGCACCTTCCACGTCCAGCTTCAGGAAGTCGAACTCGCCCTCCACGAAATCGGAGAGGCGCGCGACCTGCACCTGCTCGCTGGCCGGCACCACCCTCTGAGGGATGAAACTCATGCACACGCTGCCCGGGTTTTCCGGATCGTGAAAAAATTCGCGCGGTCCGGGCACCGAACCGAGGGCCAGATTGTGCAGCGCGATCCCGGAAAGCTTGTTGCGCAGCACATTGCGGCGGAGCAACGCGAAGGTGACCGGATCGGGTTCGAAGGCGGTGATTTCCGCCTGCGGGAACCGGCGCTTGAAGTAGAGAAGTGAAAGGCCGATGTTGCTGCCGCAATCCAGGATGCGCGGGCGCGGCGAGGCCGGGTGGAAGCGATAGTCGTCCGCAAGAAAGAGGACTTCAAATGTGCACATCAAATCAAAGTGATTGAAGCACTCGAACTTCCGGCCCCAGAGGGTTTCCGTGCGCGATTCCAGCCGGGGGGACATTTTCCCGAGCAGATGCTTTGCCCTCATGCGCAGCAGATGCCGGGCGAGGCCCGCGTGGCCGCTCTTCCGGCCGCTGTGAAACACGGCCCACGCCTCGCCGAGCGCCGCAACCATCAGCCGTATGGCGCCCCGGGCGCGGCGAGCCACGCGGAGCGGGCCGGCTGCCTGCCCTGCCAGGACCACGCTGTTCGTGCTCGAGTGCATCTCGGTGCTTTCCAGGAGAGCCGTGTGAACTCGCAGGCCTCGACTCTTATTGCTGCGGCTGCGGCTGCGGCAGATAGATGAATTGCGGGCGCACCATCATCACCGAAGCAGTGATGCGGAACAGAGTGTTATCGGCGTAGGGAATCTCGCCGCTCTGCACATAGTTTTCCAGCAAATCCGCGCGGAACTCGTCGTCCAGGAGCTCGTGGGTCCAGTCCGCATCCACCAGGACGGCGCTGAATTTCTTCTGCCGAAAAGCCTCGCGGAGCTCGGCGCGCAGCGGTTCGACGGCGCGCTGGTTCTTGGCTTTCAGGACGAAGCGCAGGTTCATCATGTCCGCGAAAGCCGGCTTGCCAGCGAGCACCGGCAGGTAGGGATGATTGGGAACGAAGACCGGCCCTGGAAACTGCGCGATCGTGGCCACCACCTGCCGGCCCGCTTCCACGTCCGCTTTGCGAGGAACCACCTGGAATGGATTGTAGAGCAGGGCCCAAAACTGGATGACTAGGGCCGCGAACAGCACGTTTCCCCAGGTGACACTGAGCTTGCCCGGATGCGCGGCCAGCAGGCCGAGGACGCGCCCCAGACCCAGGCCGGTGAGCAGGCACAGAAAGAAGTAAGGAGGAATACGACCGCCCGTGCCGGCGCCCCAGTTCAGCGTGTACAGCCAGCCCGCCGCGAACGTGCCGGCGCCAAAGCAGCCGTAAAACCATGCAGGACGGCGGTGTTCATACGAGATCGGGTCCAGGAAATACATCGCGCAGAACAGCGCGGCGATGGGCAGCACCAGGAAAACGTCGCGGGCCCAGAACAGCCCGAACATGCGCCAGGCGGTAAAGATCGTGGAGATGGCAGAAAACATGTACACCGTGGACCAGCCGCCAGTGGCCAAATGCAACAGGGCGACGCCGCCCCCGCCGATCGCGGCGGCTGCGCCCGCATAGGCCAGGAATGCGCGGCGGCCCAGCGTGGCAGCATAGGCGGCGAACGGCAGGGCGATAATCAACGCCGTCTGTTTGGTGAGGAACGAGAGTCCGGTGAGCGCCCCGGCCAGCGCCAGCCACGCCGCGTCACGGCGCCAGCGCAGCAGATAGGCCCCGGATACCAGCAAAAAAATGTAAAGGGAATCGGTGGTTGCCAGGTCGAACGCGTAGGACGTTTCCCGGTAGGTGGCTGCGTACAGTCCAACACTCACCAGCGCGCAGTACCAGCTGGCCGTCTCCCGCAGGACGAACCGGTAGAGTATGGCGAAGGAACCCAGCGAAGCGAGGAACGAAACCAGCCGCAGGGGCGCCATCCCGAAGCCCACGAGTTTGGCCGCAATCGCGGAAACGTAGAAATAGAGCGGCGCATAGACCATCGGCGTGTAAGACAGCGAAGGCGCCGTGAACAAGGGCTGGCCGTGCAGCACGCGTTCCAGTTGCACCAGAAAGTTTCCGTCCATGAACCCGATTTCGAAGGGGTAGCGCATACGCAGCAGCGCGGCCAGCACGTAGCCGCAGATGTAAAGCACCGCGGCGGCACCCACGGACCAGCGGAGCACATCCGCGAGCCGCCAGAAAGCAACGTACGCGGAGGCGCGGCGCTCTTCCACCTGAATTTGCGAAATCCTGGAATCAATTGCCGCCATGTTGTGTCTCTGTGCTGAACTTTCCGGTGCGCCCGCAGCGCGGGAGTCAGCGCGCGGCCAGGGCCTGCGGGGCGCCGCAATAGAGGCCGCGGAGGGCGTCCTCATTTTCGCGGACCCAGGCGATGATGCGGTCAAAGCCCGCTTCGATGCCGATGCGCGGAGTCCAACCGAGCAGGCGCTGGGCCTTGCGCGTGTCCGTGACGTAGATGGCCAGGTCCGCCTTGCGCGACTCCGGCTCGACGGCCACGGGCACGCTGCGGCCGAATTTCTTCCGCATCAGCTCGGTGGCTTCGAGCAGCGAAACGGTCTGCCCCATGCCTCCGCCGATGTTGAACACCTGCCCAGCGATGCGGCCGGCCATGCCGATCTCGATTTCGATCAGACGGCAGACGTCTTCGATGAACAGCACGTCGCGCACCTGCTTGCCGCCGTTCCAGCCGATCAGGCGCAGCGGGAGGCCGAAATGATGAGCGATGGCCCACCAGGCGGTCCAGCCCTGCTCGGATTTTCCGAATTGGCCCTCGCCGCCCATCACGCCGCAGCGGTTGATCACGGTGGGAACGCCAAAAGCATCCGCATATTCCTGGCAGGCCAGGTCGGCCATGATCTTGCTGAGGCCGTAGATGCCGTGCTGGCCGCCGTCCACGGAGAAATCTTCGGCGATGCCGTATGCGGGATCGAAGCCGGGCGCACGTTCTTCCGCGGAGCGAGCCCAGGCTTCGGCGTCCCAGGCGAGGCGCGAGGCCTGCTCGCGGAGCGGCAGGGCATTGATGCGGTCCGCGCTATAGACGCGGTTCGTACTCAGAAAAATCAGCGGGCAGCCGCGCGAACGGGCGAACTCCAGCGCGTTTACCAGGCCGAAGGTGTTGTTGGTGAGGTCGAAGACAGGGTTGGCGTAGCCGTACACCAAGGAAGGCTGCGCGCTGGCGTCCACCACCACGTCCACCGTGCCTTCCAGGTTTAGAAAGTCTTCGCGGTTGCGCACGTCGCCGTGGACAAAGGTTATGCCTTCGCGCTGGAAGAGCGGCAGATTGAGCTCACTGCCGCGGCGGACAAGATTGTCCATCACCGTCACCTGATGCCGCTGTCGCGCGAAATAAAAGGCCAGTTGCGCGCCGATGAATCCGCTGCCGCCGGTGATCAGGATTCGCATTTAGGAGGTCACCTCGGAAGAAGTTTTTGCGGGCTGGCCCGATGCCGCATCGCTCGGGAGAGAGGGCTCGGACCACCACACTTTTGCGTCGTTCCAGGTACAGATGAACAGGAGCAGCGCGTCCAGACCTAGGAACTCATAGCGCCGCCCCTGCCAATCCTGCAGGAAGGCATGGCGCGCGCTGCCGATGTGCTGGTAACGGAACATGCGCCAGATTTTCGCGGGGGTCATGGGGTTCAGAAAATCGCGGCGATAGCGCCAAAAGGTGGTGAGGGCGCTGGACACGGTGTCTTCGCGCAGGTGCCGGCAGACGGCGGCGGGCTCGTAAAACGTCGTCCAGCCGCGCTCGCGCAGGCGGTACGACATGTTCGAGTCTTCACCGTTGGTGCGTAGCCGCTCATCGTAGCCCCCCACTGCAAGGACAGCCGAGCGGCGGGCCATGGTGTTGGCGCCGTAAACGAAAGGAGGATTTTCAATGGGCGCGTCGCCGCGATGCTGCCGGAGGTGAAAGGCGCGCCAGCGGTCCGCAAGCCTGCGCTGCATGGCCTCCACCAGCTTGCCGCCACCCAGGGCGACCCGCGAGTTTTCAAAGTGCGGCGCCAGCCGCTCGAGCCATTCCGGCCCGGGGACAACGTCGGAATCCAGCGCGGCCACCAGCTCGTTGCGCGCGGCGCGCATCGCGGTATTGCGAGCGGCGGCCAGGCCGCGGTTGCGGTCCTGGCGGATGAGCGTCACGGCAAACCGCGCGGCAAGCTCCACGGTAGAGTCGTGCGAGCCGTCGTCCACCACGATGATTTCATCCGGCCGCAAGGTCTGCGCGAGCACGCCTTCCAAAACGCGCTCGATCCAGGCCGCGGCGTTGTAACAGGGGATGTAGACGGTAATCCGCATATCAATGAACTGTGGCCGATCCGGTCATGCCCGCATAAAGCTCCAGATACCGCTTTGCCTGAACCTCCAGCGCATACTCTTTCTCCGCCGTCCGGCGGCTGCTTTCCGAAAAGGCGGCGCGGCGCTCCGGATTTTGAAGCAGACCGGCGATGGCCTCGCGCAGAGCCCGTGTATCGCCCCGCGGCACGAGCAAGCCTGTTTGGCCATCCCGAACGATGTCCGGAAGCCCGCCCACCGCAAACGCCACGGCGGGTGTTCCGCAGGCCATCGCCTCGAGGGCCGTGTTCGGGAAATTGTCTTGAAGCGAGGGAACGACAAACACGTCTGCGGCGCTATACACCTGGGACAAGAGCAGGTCGTCTCGGACATAGTCGAGAGCGGCCGCGCGCGGGCCCAGCAGCTCCCTCGGAACTCCGCGGCCGATCACTAACACATGGAATTCCGGAATGTCCTGCAATCCCCGGAGCGCTTCGAGCAGATAGCTCAAGCCCTTTTGCTTTTCGCTTGCCCATGCGGCCACGAAGAGAACCACCCGGGCATCGCGAGGAATGCCGAATAATTCGCGGGCGCACGGCCGGCTCCGCGGGTGGAACCGCTCCGTATCCAGTCCGTAGGGAATGACCGAAACCGGAAAACGTCCTAGCAGTGCGCTCTTGCGGACCTCGCCAGCCATCCAGCGGCTGGGAGTTGCGATTTGCAGCCCGCCCGGCCGGATGGAAGCGAAGGCCTGCTGCTTCCGTTTCCAAATTTGAGAGGAAAGGTCCTGAGGATCCGAAGAATGGATCTGCGGGCAGGCACCGCACTGCGCCTGGTACTTGCCGCATTCAGCGTCCGTGTGGCAGCCACCGGTGAACGGGTTCATATCGTGGAGCGTCCACACGAGCGGTGTTCCGCCCGGAATGGCGGCGAAGAATTCCCGGTAATCCAGGAAGCCTGAGATCCAATGGAGATGGATGACGTCGCTCGGAGGCAATTGCCGGAGCACATCCGCCCGGTGCAGGCTGCGATCATCGCTGAAAAAGTTGGAGCCCGCGGGGCGCTGCACAATCTGCCGCGCCGCAGGCGCCATCAGGTAACGCCGGGCGATGCGGCGGATGCGCGCGACCGGGCCGGCAGGCGGCGTGAAAAGGACCACGCCCTCCCCCGAGGAGTCCGCCTGCGCCACCAGCAGCCGGGAATCGTGCCCCAAGGCTCGGAGGCCATCGTGCAGACGGCCCGCGGCGCGCGCGGCGCCCCCGCTGGATTCATAGGTGTTGAGGTGCGTAATTTTCACGGCAGCTTTCACGCGGGGCGGATGCCGTGCACGTGGTCACGGACATACGCGCGCGGATCCGCGGACCGCGAAGAGAGCTGGAAGCCGCGCTCCGCGAGATACCGCTGGACAAACGCGCGCGTCCGGAACTGCTCCCCGTGTCCCAGTTCGGCCCGAAAATCGTGGCAGGCCACGCAGATCTGGCGAATGTTGGGCAGCATGGCCTTCATCCCCAGCAAGGCATCGCGTTCCGCGCCCTCGATGTTCATTTTCAGGAACGCGATGTCCCTGATTCCTTCTCTTGCGCACAAAGCGTCCAGAGCGTCCGCCGGCACAGCGAGACCTGCCGGCCCGCTGCCGGGCGCGATGGAATGTTCCATCCAGGATGAAGGAGATTCGGCCATGCCCACCGTACCGGGCCGGTCCGTCAATGCAAGATGGACGACAGTAACGTTTTCCAGGCGGTTGAGCCGGCAGAAATTCTTCAGAATGGCAAAGGAAAGCGGATGGGCTTCAATGGCGATGACGCGGCCGGAGGCCCCAACGGCACGCGAGAAGGTGACCGCATCTTCCCCGTGTCCCGCCCCCACATCGACAATCGTATCTCCCGCCTTGGGCCGGTATTGCCACAACCAGTATTCCTTCGTATCTGCCAGATAACGAGCCATAGTCCCCGCCCACAACCGGAGCTCGCCGGAAGCGTATTCGAAGCGCGGGCTGTCCGGGAAAAAATGCGGGCCGACGCGGCGGGTCCACAGCCCATCCCGGTAGGCAATTTCCAGATCGTCACTGGTCGCGCGCCGGACGAAGCGCGTGGCCATCTTGCCCAGCAGCAGCCGCCCGCCCGGGCGGTCCAGGAACCGGACCAGCATCCTCTTGTAGGACACTGGACGGGCCGCGAACATGGAATTGACAGCGCTGGACATGCTTTACGACCGCGGAGTTCCTTCCGGAACTTGCGGAAGCACCGAGAAGCTTTGCTCGAACCGGCACAGGTACGTACCCGGGAAGATTTCAGTATGGCGGGTCGTTTCCTCACTTTCGATAAAGTCGAGGGAGGAAGCGTACTCGACATCGTCAATGGTTTCCATGCCCGCGCGGCCGAGCCACAAGCCGACCAGGTATTTACCGGGGCGGAGCAGAACCTCGCGAAGCAGAAAGGTGGCCCTCGCGGTTTGCCCCGATTGCAAGCTAACGAACTCACCTTGCTGCGCGGTGTTGGCGTCAATGATGCGATGGCCTGTGGAATCGTAAAAAATGAGGGCGAGATTGGCGGGAGCGAAGCCCGTCTGACATTGCAGCGTTACCGTAATCCGCAAATCGCAGCCGGGGCAGGCGGCCTCGAGGGGGCGTCCGGAGGCGTCGACTGGCTCAAGGGAGAGGGAGGAGAATCGAGCCTTGCCATTCCCGGTCCGTGGGCGCGTGGAAAGATCCGAGCTGCCGGATACAGCCAGCGACTCCGCGTAATAGCGCGCCGTGGCCTCTGTTGTCCGGCCATCAAACTCGATCGCGCCGCCATCCAGAATGATGCAGCGCGAACATAGGGCATTGATGGCCCCCATATTGTGGCTCACAAACAAGACCGTGCGGCCGCCGCGTGTGACCTCTTCCATTTTTCCCAGGCACTTTTTCTGGAACTCAATGTCCCCCACGGCCAGCACCTCGTCCACCAGCAGAACTTCCGGCTCGAGGTGCGCGGCCACCGAAAACGCAAGGCGCAATTGCATGCCGCTGCTGTAATGCTTCAGGGGTGTATCGAGAAACGTCTCCGTCCCGGAGAAGGCGGCGATCTGGTCAAACTTGCGGTCAATTTCCCGGCGCTTCATGCCCAGGATGGATCCCGAAAAATAAACGTTTTCGCGGCCGGTGAGTTCGGGATGAAAACCGGTGCCCACCTCAAGCAGACTGCCCACGCGCCCGCGGAGTTCCGAGTAGCCTTCCGTGGGACGGGTAATGCCCGCCAGGATTTTCAGCAGGGTGGATTTGCCCGCGCCGTTGCGGCCGATGATGCCCAGCGTCTCTCCCTGGCGCACCGCGAACGACACGTTGCGCAGCGCCCAGAGATGTCCGTCTCCGTTTGCGTGGCGCGCGCGCTTGAAGCGAAACGGAGCGGTGACGGCGCGTGACAACACGTCGCGCAAGGCCACGTAGGGCTCGCGCTCGCCCAGGCGGTAGCGCTTGCCCAGGCCTTCTACGGCGATGGCAGCGGTGCTCATTCCTCAGGTTGCACGGACATTCTTGTCCGTGCGTTGCGTACAAAGAGATAACCCCAGAGCACAGACACGAATGTCTGTGCTACGAACGACCTGGCTTTACACCACATCAGCGACCACGGACTCCATGCGGCGGAAATACCACAGTCCGGCCACGAGCATCAGCAATACTCCTGAGGCGGACGCACCCAGCAGGCCCGCGCTCGGCGGGCTCTGGCCGGTCACCGCCCAGCGGAACCCGTCAATCACTCCGGCCATGGGATTCAAACCGTAGAGCCAGCGCCAGCGCTCCGGAACCAGGCTCGAGGGATAGGCCACGGGCGAAGCGAACATCCAGAACTGCGCCAGGAACGGCACCACGTAGCGCACGTCGCGGTACAAGGCATTCAACGCCGCCAGCCACAGGCCGGCGCCAAACGCCGTGAGCATCGCGAGCAGCAAAAAGAGCGGCACAAAAGCCAGCCACGGGCCCGGGGTTATGTGGTAGTAGAACGCCATGCCCACCAGCATCACGAAAGCCACGGCAAAATCCACCAGGCCGGAAAACACGGGCGAAAGCGGCAGGATCACCCTGGGGAAATACACCTTGGTGATCACCCGCTGATTCTCGACCACGCTGCCGGTAGCGCCGGTGAGGGCCCCGGAGAAATACGTCCAGGGCAGGAGCGCGCAGTAAAAGAACAACGGGTAAGGCAGGCCCCCCGAGGGAATCTTTGCCAGCCGGCCGAAGAACAGGCTGAAGACGATCATGGTGGCCAGCGGCTGCAGAACGGCCCAGCCCACTCCGATGACGGTCTGCTTGTAGCGCACTTTGATTTCGCGCCACACGAAGAAATAAAGCAGTTCGCGGTACGCGGCAATCTCCCGCAGGTTCCAGTCAAACCATGGCCCCACCGGCTCGTTGCGGCGCACTTCGGGGGAAGTGCCCGCAGCGTGTGACTCCGCCGGGGCCAGCGCGTGCTCCGCGCTCCCGCAAGCCGGGACCAGCGCTTCTTCCAGTGGATTGGTTTTGGTGCTCATTACCAGCAGGCCATCCTACAGAGGGATCACCTCGTAGCCAGCAAGCTCCACGGCAACGGCCTGCCGGATGGCATCCACGGCAACCACAAGGCGGTCCTGCTTCCGGATGCGCACCAGAATTCCTTCGACGCCGGCCAGTGACCCGGTGGCCACTTTCACGCGCTGGCCCACGCGGAGAAACCGGTGCGGGTGGAGCGCAGCGCGCTCTTCCGTCAGCCGCCGCAAGGTTTCGATCTGCTCCGCGGGCACCACGGAGTACTCCGAGCCAAAGCCCACGATGCGCACCACGCCGTTTGTGCGCAAGACGGAGAGCCGCTCGATCGATTCCGGCGCAAACTGGGCGAACAGATATCCGCGAAAGAGCGGCACTTCCACCTTCTGATAGCGGTCCTGCCAGCGGTGCACTTCCTGGCGCGAGGGGAGAAACACAGGGACGCGCTTGCGCTCCAGTTGTTCCGCCACCTGCTTTTCGAATCGCGAGCGCGTATAGAGCGCAAACCACGGGGCAGGCAGTTTCGCCGCCGCGGCCTGGAGCGGGCCGCACTGTGGTCCAGTGACGTCTTGCAGGTTCGATTGTAGAAATGTGGACAAAGCTCCGCCCCTTCGGTTACAGAGCAGAAATCCCGTAACCCGCAGAAACGAAAAGTCTTAGGCCTCGTCCCAACCCCGCATCGAAGCGATCGAAGCCAGAACCGCAAAACTCGCAGCGTTGGCTGGAATGTGAAAGTTGAAGTCCAGCCAGCCGTGCGCCATGAACCCGATGCAGCCCGCGGCCAGGGCCGCGAGCAACGCCCCCGTGGCCGTGCCGCTGGTGCGCGCCAGATTGCGCATGGCTTCGCGCGCCCCCGCGCCAAACATCCACAGGGCCAGCACGCCGCCAATCAATCCTGCTTCCGCGAGAAACTGGAGAAAGTCGTTGTGCGCCTGTGTCCAGATCAGGTCCGTGGCAAAGCTGCGCGCCGCGGGAAATCGCGTCGCAAAGGTGTCCAGGCCGCTGCCGATCACGGGAGTCTGGCGGATCAGCGTGAACGTATCCTTCCATGCCGCAATGCGGTAGGCGGCAGCGTCTTCCTGCTGGTATTGATGGGGCCGCAGCACGGCCTCATAGCGTTGCAGCAATTCACCGCGCTCGAGGGCGAGCACGCCGGAAACGGTGAAAAGCATGGCCGCGAACAACCAGAGCACGGCTCGTTTACCGGCGCGCTGCGCGGCAATCAACAGGGTGAAAGCCACCACCGCCACCACCAGGGAAATCGCGCCACCACGCGAACCGGAGAGCACCACGGCCCCGCCCATCACCAGGGCCAGCAGGGCCCAGAACCAGCGCTGGGCCAAGCGGTGTTGCGGCAGGAGCGCCATCCCGAGCGCCAGCGGACACCACAGCTCCATCAATCCCGCAAAATGATTGCGGTTGACGTAGGGCCCGAACATGCGTCCGCCACTCTCCAGCTTCCAGACCCAGTAGAGCCGGCCTTCCGCGGTCAGGTATTGGGCGATGCCCATGGCGGCGATCACGAATCCGGCCACGGCCAGCACGGCGCAAAAAACCCGCAGGCTTTGCGGTGATTCCACGCTGCCCGCGGCGGCGATGGCCAGAGCGATGTAACCCACCCAGCGCAGCCACTCGAGCTCGGAGGACACGGGCGCCGGAGAAATGCCGGCCGTCCAGTGCACCGCGGTCAGCGCCAACAGCATCACTGCAGGCAAAAACATGGGATGGCCGATTAGCGGAAGGCGGCCGCGCAGCACGCCCTGCAGCAGCCAGCCAAGAAACAGACACCAGGAAGCAGCCACGAGTATCAGCGCAGCTTCCTTGGAGGTGGCCCCAAAGGCCAGCGGCGCGGCGATCAGGACCGCGGAAACACCGCCCAGAAGCAGGCGCGCTCCGCGCACACCTTCTACGGTCTCTTCCCGCAGGGTCCAGGCCTCGGCGCGGCTAATGAGCACGCTCATCGCGCCACTCCCTGGCCCACGGAGCGGCCATGGCCGGGCGCGTAATCCGCCGCTGGGCTCAGCCGCTTCCATTGCACTTCGGCCAGGCACACCTGTCCGCTCGCGGGGGTGTCTGCCTCAGAGGACCCCGGGCGGGCGAGCACAACCTGGGCAATGCGCGTCTGCGCCCCGGCTACAAACTGGGTGGAGACTTCCTGCCATCCCGTGCTGCCCAGCATGGGATCCGTGGTAGCCGGGCGCACGCCGGGAGTCCCGAATCCATAGACGGCAAGATACGCACCCGCCGGCGTCACCACGTGGCGCACGCGCATTTTCGCGGTGAGCAGATAGCTCTGGCCGGGGATCACCGGGACGGCATGGGTGATGTGCGCAAAGTCCGCACGCGCCCGCGCGGAAAAGTCCGCGCACAAGCAAGGTTCGCCGGGTTGCGGGCCCTCGTCGCTCACCCAAACGGAGGTTTCCTCCTGGGGCAGGACTTTCCAATCGAAGCCGAATCCCAGGAGCGGCCGGCGCAAATCGCTGTTGTAGAGCGGCTCCGCCAAGGCGTCCACGTCGCCGGGAATCCAACCCCGGCGGATCGAATCCGTCCACATGTGCTCGGCCAGCGGGCCCTGACCGCTGCGGATGAGGCTGTCAATAAGGGCGCGGAGTTGACCGGCCGAGGGCGGCAGATCGGTAGCGATCACCCTGGCCCAGAGCATGTCCGCGCTCGCGACGTCGTCATGCTTCCAGATGTAGTCCGCAACCACATCCAGGGCGCCGCGGTCCGCGGGCACGACGCGCGCGATCAACTCGGGAATTCCGGCCACCGGCGCCAGTTGATCGAGAACGCGGCCGGTGTACGGCGGCGCGGCGGCGAGCAACTGCCGGGCGAAGGAGAGCGCCTGCTCCGGTTGGCCGTCGCGCAGCGCAAAATTCATGGATTCCCAGAGGATTTCCGGGGTGCGCGGCTCCGCCGCACGCGCCCGCTCGAGGCCGCTCGCCGCAGCCCGGTTGTTTCCCTCACCTTCCTGGGCACGCGCCAAATCCACCCAATACGCGCCCACTGCAGGATTGAGCGTGGTGGCCTGGGTCAGCGAGGCCACGGCGGCTGCTGCGCTTCCGCCCTCCGAAAAAAGCTCCGCGCGGCCCAGGCGCCAGTGAAGCTCCGCATTCCGGGGTTCCAGGCGCACGGCTTGTTCCAAGCTGGTAATGCTTCCCTCCCGCGCCAGGCGATCGGCCTGCACGTGTTTCCACAAATCCAGAGAGAGCGAGGCGGTAACGGCTGCGGCAGCGGCCGCAACGAGAATCCGGCTGGGCCAGCGTTCAAGGACTAGATCCATCGTTCTCCGACGCGTTCCGTGCCGGGGCGGCCGCGCAGGGGCCGCGAGCCCCGGGCCGGGAGCAGACTAGGACCGAGCCCGCGCCTCTCCGCGGGTCTCGCGCTCCTCCTGCCCGTAGCCATACCCCTCCCCATTCAACAGGTGGCGATAGTAATCGCCATAGTAGTTACTGTAGTAGTACTTATAATCCACGGAGCGAACATCCACATTGTTCAGCACCACGCCCAAGAGGCGCGCGTTCACGCTGGTCATCAGCTTGGTGGTGTGGCGCAGCGTCTCCCGCGTGGTCACGCCTCCATGGACCACGAGCATCACTCCGTCCGCATGCGCGGCCAGGATCAGGCTGTCCGCCACAGTGATCGCCGGAGGAGAATCCAGCACGATGAAGTCAAAGTGCCGGCGCAGTTCGGCGAACAGCACCTCAAGCGGCTCGGAGCTAAGCAGTTCGGCCGGATTCGGGGGCGTAGGTCCGGAGGTAATGACAAACAAGTTGGGCACCTGCCGCACCGGGCGGGCCAGATCTTCCGCCGCCGCCTGGCTGGTCAGGAACGTGCTCAGCCCGCGGTCATTGCTCATTTGGAAGGAGCGGTGAATCCTCGGCCGGCGCAGGTCGGTGTCAATGAGCACCACGCGGTCTCCGCGCTGCGCAAGCGTGATGGCCAGGTTCAACGCCGTGGTGGTCTTGCCCTCGCGCGGCTGCCCGCTGGAGATGAGGATCAACTGCGGCGCGTGCCGCGAGGTAGAGAGCAGGATCGAGGTGCGCAGCGCGCGGTACGCCTCCGACACCACGGACTGCGGTTGGGATACCGTGGCCAGTTCGGAGGTCGCCGAACTCCCGGCCACGGTGCGCGGCAGCGGCTTGCGGCGCGGGTACGCGGCGACGCTGGAAACCGCCGGGATGATGCCCAGCACCGGCTGGTTCACCAACTGCTCTACGTCTTCCGGGATTTTGACGGAATTGTCCAAGTACTCGTTGAAGAGCGCCAGGGCACATCCCAGAGCCAGGCCCACAATCAGGCTCAACATCAGATTCAGCGATTTGCGCGGGCGCACCGGGGAAATCGGAGGCCGCGCGCGATCCACCACATGGATGTTGCTGGAGCGCAGACCGGAAGCGATGCCCGCTTCCTTCAGGCGCTGGAGCAGGCCCTCGTAGAGCTGCTGGTTGGTCTCGTAATCCCGCCGCAGCAGGCTGTATTCCACGAGCTTGGAGTTGAGAGTATTGGCCTCATTTTTCTGCTGATCGAAGGCCTTGCGCAGCAGTTGCTCGCGGCTCAGCGCCGCCTGGTAATCGCTTTGGATGCGCGCGGCCACTGCCTGTTTCTGGGCCTCGAGCTGCGCATCCAGCTCCTGCAACTGGCGCTCGCTTTGCATCACCTTGGGGTGCTTCGGCCCCAGTGTGCCGCGCTCCTCGGCAAGCGTGCTGGCCGCCTGCGAGCGCTGTTGCTGAAGCTGCTGAATCATGCCGTTCTGCATGACCGCGGCCAGGTCGTCCAACCGGTGGGTTTGCACGAGCTGATATTGCGATTCCTTGCCCATGCGGTCCGCTTCCGCATCGGTCAGCGTTTTGTTCAGGTCCGCGAGCTTGCTGACGGTGACGTTCTGGCCCTGATCCAGGGCGAAGATCTGATTTTCCCGCTCGTACTTGACCAGCGCTTCATGCGACTGCTCCATCTTGACCTTCAACTCGCGGAGCTGATTGGCCATCCAGTCCGAGGCCTGCATCGCTGATTCGTATTTCTTGCGGAAATTGTTCTCCACGTAGAGGTCCGAAAGGGTATTCACCGCGTCTGCGGCTTGTTTGGGCACCGTGCTTTCAAACCGCACTTCCACCAGCCTGCTATTGCGCACCACGCTCACCGCCAGGTGACGGTGGAAGGCGTCAATCAGGCGCAGTTCCTCGGTGGTGGTAAACGGCGCGTTCGCATTGCTTCCCGCTGGCCGCACCGCAAATTGCGGGTCCTCGTACAACCGCAGCGCCCGGACGGTCTGCATCGCCAGGTCGTCGCTCTGCAGGATGCGCACCTGCGTCTGGATGTAATCATCGGTGGACGGCATCTGCATGAACAGTTCGCGCAGATTGCTCAGATCCGGCGTTTCCCCGTTGATTTCAATGCGCGCGGCCGCTTCGTACACGGGCTGAATCCGGTAGGTGACGACGGCCACAACGGTAAACATCACCGCCACAACCGCCAGGATCATCAGGCGGTGTTTATGCAGGATGCGCAGCAGTTCACGGAGCGGCAGCGCAGCGCTCAGGTGGTCCGGGACCGCAGCCAGCCCCGAACTGCGCCAATTCGCGGATTCCGGCGCCAGTGCGGTGGGAGATCGCCGCTCGAGCGCACTGCCCGGCTTTGGCTCCCCGCCGTCTCCGTTGATTTTTCCCGGCCCTCTGGGCCGTTGAGGGTCCATGCCCACTCCCCCTGCGATCCCACTTGCGGAATCGATTCCCCATCCCGGTGCAATCGGCTTATGGCACCGCGCCTAGAAGGAGCACTCCAGTGGCCACCTGCATCGCCGCCTCGAGGCTGCGAGAGAAGGCACGTTTGGCTCCGCTATCGGGCACATAAAGCACGTCATTTGCGCGCACCACCACGTCCGGCTGGTCTTGCGTCCGGATCTTCTTTAAGTCCAATGGAATCTGTTCCACGTCACTCGAGGCTCCCTTCCTGCGGAGCAGGACGCACTGAGAGAGTTTCGCGGTGCGCGTGGTATCTGCTGCAAGCGCCAGGACATTCAGCACGGTGGTTTCGTCCGTGTCCGAGGGAAGGGAGTATCGGCCCGGCCGGTTGACCGCTCCCAGCACATAGATCGCTCCAGCGGGGGGCACGTTGACGATATCCCCTCCCCGCACGGGCACATTTGCGTTCTCCAGGCCCAGGCGCAGGTCAGACATGTGAACTTCCGTGACTATCTGTTTTCCAGAGGCTTCCTCATGAATCACCTGCACCGAGGTGCCGGCGTTTTCCCCCACTCCCCCCGCCAAGCTGAGCAGGCGAAGCAGGCGCACGCTGCCGCTCACCTGGAAGACTCCGGGCGAACGCACCGCTCCCGAGACGGTTACGGGTTTGCTCTCCAGGTCCTTCAGGACAATGGTGATGTTCGGGTCGTTCAGAATCCCGCTTTCCTGATATTTCTTTTTCAAAAGGGCTTCGGCCTGGGCTAGAGACAGGCCGGAAACGTGGGGATGCTCAGCCAACAAGGGCAGTCCAACCGTGCCATCTGAAGAGACCCGTACGTCTCGCGAAAGATCCGGTGATTCGAGGACCGAGATCGAGAGCAAATCATCCGGCCCAATCAGATACTCGCCCATGGGGTCGCCGGGAGCCGAGGCGAGAATGGTCGCCGTCTGCGTTCCCCGCGAGCCAGACGAGGCGCCTGCGGAGGAGGCCGCCTGCTGGGCCCCAACCGCCCGGGCCGAGCCGAGACACACCAGGAGCGCGGCAATGAGTCCGGTGATAAATCGCCCCGCGCGGCTTTCAGGACGACACATTTGCCGTGAAAAAACGCGGCCGAAGACGTACACGCGTCGCGTCAAGGTCCCTCAAAAGTGAATGTCACACCCACAGCGAGTCTGCGCGAGAGCCTTGAAGGTCAGCAAGCCCAGAACGCAAAGGCGTGTCGAATGGGTTCACAGGGCGAAAAACTGGGCGGTAGAACGGCGAGAGGATGAACTCTCGCCGGATTTTCGGCTTTGCCCGGTGCGTCGAGTCCGGGCCTCACGGGATGGGCCCGCGAGTCAGAAGTGAGTGACTGCCGCCCCAACTGTGCGTTGACGTGAACTTTGCCGACCTTCTATAATAGTGGTTTGTGTTTTTCCCTTGGAGGCTCCATGTATGCCCTGATTCGCTCCGGCGGGAAGCAGTACCGCGTTTCGCCGGGCGACCGGATTGAAGTCGAGTACCTGCCCGGCAAGGCCGGGGATGCCGTGCAATTCGTAGATGTTCTGGCGGTGCGCACGGACGACCAACTGCTCACCGGCAAGGCTGCGGCAGCCGCCAGCGTTTCCGGCACGATCCTGGCCCAAACGCGCGGGCCCAAGCTCAAGGTGCTGAAGTACCGGAAAACCAAACAATACAAGATCATGCGCGGGCACCGGCAACACCTGACTGCGGTCCAGGTGGCCGAAATCAAGATTTGAGGACGCGGAAATGGCACACAAAAAAGGCGGCGGTTCTTCCACAAACGGGCGCGACTCGCAGGGACAGCGCCTGGGAGTAAAGCGCTTCGGCGGCCAATTGGTAAGCGGCGGCTCCATCCTGGTGCGGCAGCGCGGCACGCGTTACAAGCCCGGAGAGAACGTGGGGCGCGGCAAGGACGACACGCTATTCGCTAAAATCGCGGGCGTAGTGCAGTTTGAGGACAAGGGACGCATGGGCCGCTTTATCAGCGTCCGTTCGGTCGAATCCGCGGCCAGTTGATTTCTCGCTCTGACGCAAGCCGAAAGCCAGCATCTTCCTGGACCGGCCGGCGGCCAGTCTTCCTTGCAGCCAGCCCGGCGATTTGCCCGGTATTCCCGCCGCGGTTCCTTTTGGTTTTCCCTGTGGCGTGTCATATTCTTTCCGGAGCTTTGCGGACAATCTGCCGTGTTTGTTGACGAAGCCCATATCTGCGTGAAGGCCGGTGACGGCGGCCGCGGCTGCGTGGCCTTCCGCCGGGAGAAGTTTGTCCCGCGCGGAGGGCCCTCCGGAGGTGACGGCGGGGCCGGCGGCAGCATCCTGCTGCAAAGCACGGTCCAGGAAAACACGCTCCTGCGCTTCCGCTTCAATCGCGAGTTCCGCGGCGCCTCCGGCCAACATGGTCTGGGCTCGAACTGCCACGGAAAATCCGGTGAGGACATGGTGCTGGAGGTGCCCGTGGGCACGGTAGTCCATGATGAGGAATCCGGCGAAATTCTGTACGACTTCTCCGGGCCCGGCGAGCGCTATGTAGCCGCGCGCGGGGGGCGGGGCGGCCGGGGCAATCAGCACTTCGCCAAACCCTGGCACCAGGCGCCGCGTGAATTTGAGGATGGCCAGCCCGGCGAAGAACGGCGATTGCGCCTCGAGTTGCGCCTGCTGGCCGACGTGGGCCTCGTGGGCCTGCCCAACGCCGGAAAGTCCACGCTAATCTCCCGTATCTCCGCGGCGCGGCCGAAAATCGCGGACTACCCGTTCACCACGCTCGAGCCACACCTCGGAGTCGTCTCCGTGGACGGGCCGCGCCCGGGCACCGCTGGCAGCTTTGTGGTGGCCGATCTGCCCGGGCTCATCGAAGGGGCGCACCGCGGCGCCGGGCTGGGCACGCGCTTCCTGCGGCACATCGAACGCACGCGCCTGCTGGCGCATCTGGTAGATACGAGCGCCACCGTTCCCGGAGATCCACTGCACGACTTTGAGGTGGTGCGCAACGAGCTGCGGGCCGCAAGCGCGTCGCTGGCGGAAAAACCCTTCCTGGTGGTGGCTACCAAGCTGGACGCCACCACGGATCGCTCCGCGCTCGAAGCCCTGCGGGCGCATTGCGCCGCGCATGGCTATCCTTTCCACGCCATCTCCTCGGCAACGGGCGAGGGCGTGCAGACGCTGGTGCGAGCCATGGCCACGCAACTGGAAGCTCTTCCCCGGCCGGCCTTCAAATGGCCGGAGGACGTGGCAAACGCCGCTGAGCCCGCGGGCCCGCGGCTTCCAGCCGGAGGGCGCAAGAATTGAGCGCCGCCTTTCCCGCGCCTCCTTTGAACCTGCGTTCTTTGGCCCTGTTTGGCGGCACGTTTGACCCCGCGCATTGTGGACATTTGGCCGCCGCCCAGGCGGCGCGCCAACGGTTCCATCTGGACGCGGTGCATTTTGTGGTAGCCGGCTGCCCGCCGCACAAGCGGCGCGATCCGTTGGCACCCTATGTCCACCGCTGCGCCATGGCCGCGCTGGCGTGCGCCGGGCAGCCCGGGCTGACTGCGTCGATGGCGGAGGCGGGCTCAGATTTTTCCGGAAGCGCTACATTTTATTCTGTGGATTTGGTCCGTGAGTACCGGAAACGCCTGCCGCGCCGGGCGCATCTTTATTTCTTGATCGGGGTGGACGCCTTCCTGGAGATCGGCACGTGGCATGAGCCGGAAGCTCTTCTGGATTCCTGCGACTTTCTGGTGGTGAGCCGCCCGGGTTTCCAGATGAACTCTCTTCGCCGCGCCCTTCCCGCCGNCCCGCCGATGTACTCCCGCGGGAGGGCCGGGAGCCGCTGCGCGGCGGGGGCAAACTGCATGGTCCCGCGCACGAAGTGTTGCGGCTTCGCAGGTCCTCGGTGCACCTGATCTCCAGCGTTTGCGTGGACATCTCTTCGACGGAGATCCGCCGCCGCGCCGCGCGCGGCCGCTCGATTCGCGGGTTGGTGCCCGCCGCTGTGGAGGACTACATTTGCAAACAGGCGCTCTACCGCTGATGGAGTCACGGCCCGAACTGCGCGCCGCCGTGGAGGCAGCGCAGGCACGGAAGGCCGCAGGAATCACCGTGCTGGATCTTTCCGGGCTGGGCGCGTTTACCGGGGCATTCGTGATCTGCACCGCGTTCAGCACCCGGCAGGTGCAGGCCGTTTCCGACGCCATCGAAGAAGCGCTGGCGCGCCGTGGCTACCGCCTGCTGCACCGCGAGGGTTACGACCGGGCAGAGTGGGTGCTGCTGGACTATGGCCGCTTTGTCATCCACGTGTTCCTGGAGCGCGCGCGGCTTTTCTACGACATCGAGCGGCTCTGGCGCCAGGCGCCGCGCTATGACGTGCCGGATGCGGCGCTGGAAAGTCCCGAAGCGTGCGACGATTCTGTTGCGCGTGACGAGGCCGCCTCGGCATGAGCGAGGCGCGCGTCGAGTGGGTGGCCGAAGACCCGGCCGCGCGCCGTGTGCTCGAGCTGGCCGAGCGCGTCGCCCAGGCCAGCACCACCCTGCTGATCACCGGGGAGAGCGGAACGGGCAAGGACCATCTCGCCCGGTACATTCACCAGAGCAGCCCGCGCCGCGACGGACCATACCAGAAGATCGACTGCGCCAGCCTGCCTCCGGACCTAGTGGAATCGGAACTGTTCGGACACGAGCGCGGCGCGTTTACCGGCGCGGTGGAAACCAAGCGCGGGCGCATGGAGGTGGCCGGCCGGGGCACCCTGGTGCTCGATGAGGTGGCGGCGCTCAGCCAGGGTGTGCAGGCCAAACTCCTGCGCGTGCTTGAAGAGCGGCGCTTCGAACGCCTGGGCGGCACGGAGACGCTGCATATGGAGGCGCGTGTCATCGCCCTGACCAACGCGAATCTTGAGCGTGCCGTCGCCGAGCACCGCTTCCGGGAGGACCTTTTCTTCCGTTTGAATGTGCTGGCCATTGAAGTTCCGCCGCTGCGCACGCGGCGCGCGGACATTCTGCCGCTGGCCGCGCACCTGCTCTCACGCCTGGGGCCGGTGCACGGCCGCCCCGAGGCCCGCCTGGATGCCGAGGCCGAGGCCGCGCTTGGGGCCTATGCCTGGCCGGGAAATGTGCGTGAATTGAAGAATGCCATCGAACGCGCGCTGATCTTCGCGCAGCAAGACGTTCTCGGAGCAGCGGACCTGCCCGAGCCCATCCGCGCGGCGGGCCGCACGGGAGGTGCACCAACCGGCCTGCGCTCCCTCGAGGAGATTGAAAAGGACGCGATCGCCGCCACGCTCGAAGCGGTGCACTACAAGATTACACGCGCGGCCGAAGTTCTGGGTATCAGCCGCAAAACTCTGCTGGAAAAACGCAAGCGCTACGGGCTGCTGTAGGGGCGCGGAATGCCGTGCTTTTGCGCGGTTCGCTTCCGCAGCCGGTTGCGCCCGCGAGGCGGCTCCGCCGACATGTGAGATGATCATCCACTTCATCTTCCTCGGTCGAACGCGCCGGCCGGAATGTCGCGCGCTGTTCGAAGACTACGCCGCTCGCATCGGCCGCTCGGCTGAGCTGCGCGTAACGGAATTGCGGGAACCGATTCCCGCAGGACCTAAAGCGCTGGACCGCCTTAAAACCGGGCCCAACGCCTGCTGGGTGCTGCTGGACGCCGCAGGCCGCCACTTCACCTCGCAGGAATTCGCCCGCTGGCTGGGAGGCCTGCGCGACCGCGGCACGCGGGAAGTAATTTTTCTCTGCGGCGGCGACATCGGTTTCCCTGCGTCTTTCCGCGAACGGGCGCACACGTCCGTGTCGCTTTCGCCGCTCACCATGCCGCATGAGCTGGCTCGAGTGGTCCTGGCAGAACAGATTTACCGCGCCTTCGCCATCCTCTCTCACCACCCATATGCGAAGTAGGGGCTGTGCTTGCCGTGCCCCCGGCATGCCGTGCGAAAATGTCCGGCGGCAAGAAAGGGCCGAGCCCTACATGACGGTGCGCATTACCCCCGACACCAACACACCAACTGCATCCGTGGAGCTCGCGATTACGCTGTCCCTGCCTGATTACGACCTGGATGAAGCGGAAAAATCCACGCCCCGCCAGATTGACGAAATCCTCGTCTCCCAGGGCTTCCGCGATCTGGTGGATGACGCGCGCGCTGCGCTCGAAGCCGCTGTGCGGGATGCTGGCCTGGCAATCGTTCAGTTCACCGGAGCCATCTGTCCAGGAGAGGGCGTCTTCCGTCCCGGCCTGTGGATGGTGCTCGAAGAAAAGGGCGCGACGCACGGCACGTCCATGTCCCCCGCTGCGCGCGGGCGCGTGGCGGAGGTGGCCGAGACACTGCGCGGGCGCTTTGGCCTGTCCTAACGCTGGCAGGTAGACAGGCACTCTCGCCCTGTCTTGCCGTTCGCGGCCGTGAGCACCAGCGATGGCGCGCGGGCCATCCCGAGAATTTGGGATGCCTGTGCTAATCTGCTTCGGCTGAGTGACGGCGATGCCGGAAGGAAAAGGACTGCTCATCGTTTATACCGGCCCGGGCAAAGGGAAAACCACCTGCGCGCTGGGCACGGCCTTTCGCGCGGTGGGGCAGGGATTGCGCGTGCTCATGGTGCAGTTCATCAAGGGCTCCTGGCATTACGGTGAACTCGATGCTGCGAAGATGCTCGGCGATGACAAATTCGAGATTCGTCCGATGGGCCGCGGCTTTGTGAAAGTGGGGGGAGCCGAAACGGATCCGGAAGACGTGCGCCTCTGCGAGCAGGCCTGGGAGTTCGGCCTGGAACAGATCCGTAGTGGGCGCTATGACCTGGTGATTATGGACGAGATCAACTACGTAATCAGCTACGGCATGCTGGATGCGGAAAAGGTCGTGGCGGCGCTGGCCGCCCGGCCGGAAAATGTGCACGTGATCTGCACCGGACGCAATGCCCATCCCAAACTCGTTGAACTCGCCGACCTGGTGACGGAGATGCGCGAGGTAAAGCACCCGTACACAAAAGGCATGCTGGCCCAGCGCGGCATAGATTATTAGAATGATATGCGCACGGAGCGGGCGCCAGATTGATTGCGGCCCGGACTTTGCCCCGTTTTTCGTATTTCGATTTTCGCATTTCGGCAATTACCATGGCGTGGTTTAAGCGCGAAAAAGACGCGATCCAGTCTCCGGTGCCTCCTGAGGAGCGCCGTGTGCGCACCGAAGGCATGTGGGAGAAGTGTCCCTCGTGCCGCAAGATCATCTGGCGCAAGGACCTGGAGGCGAACTGGCAGGTGTGCCCGAAGTGCGATCATCACTTCAAGCTAGGCGCGGTCAAACGCCTTGAACTGCTTCTGGATGACGCGCGCTGGACCGAGCACGATGCGGAACTGGCCTCCAGAGACCCGCTGCAATTCAGCGACACGCGTCCTTACAAGCAGCGCCTGCGCCAGGCCCGCGAAAAACTGGGGATGAACGACGCGCTGATCACGGCGGAGGGCAGACTTTCCGGCCGGCCGCTGATCTGTTGCACCATGGAGTTCGATTTCATCGGCGGCTCGATGGGCGCGGTGGTGGGAGAAAAAGTCACCCGGGCCGTCGAGCGCTCGATCGCCGGGAAATTGCCGCTGGTGATTGTTTCCTGCTCCGGCGGCGCGCGCATGATGGAGGGCGCGGTAAGCCTGATGCAATTGGCCAAAGTCTCCGGCGCGCTGGCGCGCCTGGATGAGGCGCGCCTGCCCTACATTTCCGTGCTCACCGATCCCACTACCGGCGGCGTCACCGCCAGTTACGCCATGCTGGGCGATCTGAACATTGCGGAGCCGCGCGCGCTGATCGGCTTTGCCGGCCCGCGCGTGATCGAGCAGACGATCCGGCAGAAGCTGCCCGAGGGCTTCCAGCGCGCGGAATTCCTGCTGCAACATGGCTTTCTGGATGCCGTGGTGCCGCGCACGGGACTGAAGAACTACATCGCCACCGCGCTTGAATTCTTCATGGCCTGAGGGCGGCAGGAGCATCGTACCGAGAGCGGGACGCCCCTGGAAATGTCCAACGAGGCAAAGCCTACCGAAAATCCCGGGCCGCTCAGCCGTGAGGCGGTTCGCGTGCACATGCGCCGCCCGGAAATGAAAGTTCAATTCATGGCACGCACTCCGGAGAGGCCACCGGCGGCGCTCTAATGGCGCCTAGAAGTTAATCACGCAACTGAAGGAGCCCATGCCGCCCGCGAACACGAAGAGAGCGCTGCAAGCCCTGCTCACCGCTACGCCCTTCAACAGCTACTATCGGTTCCGCATAGAATCCGCGGCGCGCGGTTCCTGCATGTTGCGCGCGGCCTATCGCCGCGAGTTCGCCCGGCCCGATGGGATCATCAGCGGGCCCGTGTTCATCGCCGCCGCGGACGTGGCCATGTGGATCGCCATCGCCACGCGGCTGGGCACTCACGAGCGGGCGGTGACCGTGGAAATGAAATCCAATTTCCTGCGCGGCGCGGCGCGCGAAGGCTTTCATTGCCGCGCGCGCATCCTGAAGCTCGGTCGCCAGCTGATTTATGGCACCGCGGAATGCTTTACGGATGGCCGCGGACTTCTCTCGCACCACACGCTGACCTACATTCGGCTTCCCGGCGAACAAATCCGATGAGCCATCGCCCGCACACACGGCGTTTGGCGGCAGCCATCCGCCCATGACCTACGACGAGGCAGTGCGCTACCTGCTGGCGCTGGGCAAAGAGCTGGCCGCGCCGCGCCAGGCGCGCGTGCAGAAATTCGATCTGGAGAACATCACCCGTCTGGCCGAGCGCATGGGCTCCCCGCACCGCCGGATTCCCTGCGTGCACATCGCCGGGACCAACGGGAAGGGCTCCACGGCGGCGATGCTGGAATCCATTCTCTATGCTTCCGGTGCCCGCACCGGCCTGTACACCTCGCCGCATCTGGAGCGGATCAACGAGCGCATCCGCGTGAACGGCCTGGAAATCTACGACCATGATTTTGCGGCCGCCGCCACCACGGTGCATGCGCTCATCGAGCAGATGCTGGCCTCCGGAGAACTGGCCGCGCATCCCACGTATTTCGAATGCATCACCGCGATGGCCTTCGATCACTTCGCGCGCTCGCGCGTGGAGTTCAGTATCTATGAGACCGGCCTGGGCGGCCGGCTGGACGCCACCAACATCGTGCAGCCGGAGGTAGCGGTGATCACCCAGATTGATTTTGACCACGAGGAATTCCTGGGCCACTCCATCGAGCAAATCGCCGGTGAGAAAGCGGGGATTCTCAAGTCCGGAGCGGCCGTGGTGAGCGCCGCAGGCCGCGGAGAAGCCGGGGTGCTCATTCGCCGCCGCGCCGCCGAGCTCCACGTGCCCATCGAAGAGTTCACGGACCTGGCAGTTCACTACCGGCTGGACGAGGTGGTAGAGAATGTGGAGGGCGCGCGTGCCCGCGCCGTCTCCCTGCGTGACGGCTGGCAGCTGGATTTCCAGCTTCCGTTGCCCGGCCGCTACCAGCTCCGCAACGCGCTGACGGCCATTGCCACGGCTCNCGGCTCGGGCGCTCGGCGCGCGGCGGTTTCCCGTGGTGGACGACGCGATCGCCAGCGGGCTGGCGGCGGTGCGCTGGCCGGGGCGCCTGGAGCGCGTGGCCCGCAATCCCGACATCTATCTCGACGGCACCCACAATCCCTCCGGCGCGCGCGAACTCGCCGCCTTCTGGCAGCAGTATTTCGCCGGACGCGCCATCCACCTGGTGTTCGGAGCGGTGCGCGACAAAGCGGTGGACGAGGTTGCCGGAATGCTTTTCCCGCATGCGGCATCGGTGATTCTTACTGCGGCGCGGACCTCGCGGGCCATCTCGCCTCCAGCGCTGGCGGATCTGACTGCGCACCACGCTTCCAACGTGGAAGTGATTGCCGAGCCGGAACTGGCCTTCGAGCGCGCGCTGGAGCGCGCCCAGCCGGGCGACGCGGTGTTTATCACGGGCTCGCTGTATCTGGTGGGCGATCTCCGCCGCTGGTGGCGCGCGCGCCCGCAGCGACAGGGGGCGGCCCCGCTCGATGAATCGAACTGGCAGGAGCGGAGGCGTTAACCGTGCGCGCCGTTGCCGAGGCGCTGGGCTATCTGCGCTCGATCCTTGTCACCATACCCTCCATCTATCTGCTCACAATCTTCTGGGGCACGCTATCGGCTTTCGCGGCGATGGTGGACGGGACCGGCCGGCTGCAGCACGGCTGCGCGCGCTGGTGGTCGCGCTGCCTGCTGGCGGTCTGCGGCGTGCGTGTCCAGGTCGAGGGCGCAGATCAAATCGAGCCGGCCCGCACCTACGTCTTCACGGCGAATCACCAGAGCTACCTGGACATTCCGGTGGTCTTCGCGCACCTGCCCGCGGATTTCCGGATCATGGCCAAGGCCTCGCTGTTTCACCTTCCGTTTCTCGGCTGGCATCTGCGCCGATCGGGGCACATGCCGGTGGAGCGGAAGCATCCCGCGCGCGCCGCGCGGAGCCTGCTGGCTGCCGCTGCGCACGTTCGCCGGGGCACGGCCGTTTTCATCTTTCCCGAGGGCGGGCGCTCTCCGGACGGGCGGCTCGGCGAATTCAAACCCGGGGCTTTTCTGCTGGCCATTAAAGCGGAGACGTCAGTGGTCCCCGTCAGCATCCGGGGAACGCACGGGCTGCTGCCGATGCACTCCTGGCATATCCGTCCGGGCTGCGTGGAGATGCGGCTGCATGCGCCCATCCCTACCGCGGGCATGACCAGCGCGTCTTCTGAATCACTGGCGGTGCAGGTTCTGGAAACCATCTCCCGCGACCTGGACCCCGCACCGGCCATCAGGCCGGACGCCGCCTCCTCCCCTGCTCTCTGAAGCCTGTGCGTCCCGGGCGCGCGTATTGATTGCGAACTTTGCGGCTTTGTACCTTTGCGAGAAACTCTTCTCTTATCATCCTCCATGAGGCTAGAATTGCTGTTTCCGCACGAGGAGCACGCCCATGTCCGACCTCAGCTACCCCATCGGAAAATTTGAATTCGCCGGCAAGCTCAGGGCCAAAGAGCGCAAAGCTCTGATCGCGCAGATTGCTGCGGCGCCGGCCGTCTTTCGCGCCGCGGTCGCCGGCATGTCTGAAAAGCAATTGGACACGCCATATCGCCCGGACGGATGGACCGTGCGTCAGGTGATCCACCATGTTCCGGACAGCCATTTGAACGCCTATATCCGCTGCAAGCTCGCGCTCACCGAGCATCAGCCCACCATCAAGCCGTATGACCAGGAGCGCTGGGCCTTGTTGGCAGATTCGCAAGACACGCCCATCGAGACTTCGCTGGCTCTGCTTGAGGCCCTGCATGAGCGCTGGGTGGCGCTCCTGCGCGCGCTGCCGCCGGAGGAATTTGCCCGTGTTCTCCTTCATCCGGAACACAGCGCTCCCATGTCGCTGGACCATGTGGTGGCGCACTACGCCTGGCATGGCGCGCATCACGCCGCGCACATCAATCACTTACGGGAGCGCATGGGCTGGAGGAAGAGGGCAAGGGGTCGCAAGCCGAAAGTCCAGAGCCGCAAGCCACGGCGCAGCAAGCGCCACTAAGGGCGGGACCGGTTTCTTTCACGGAGTCCCTTGGCGCTGCGGTGACTCTCCGATATCCTTTCCTTCCTCGGCGGTCTTTACGATAAACTCTCGCGCATGACGCAATACGCGAAGCCCCTGGTGGGCATCCTGATGGGCTCGAAATCCGACTGGGAAACCATGGAGCATGCCTCCAAGACGCTGGACGAGGTCAGCGTGCCTCATGAAGTGCGCATCCTTTCCGCGCACCGCACTCCGGACCAGACGATGGACTACGCCGCCACCGCGGAAAGCCGCGGCCTGGAGGTGATCATCGCCGCGGCCGGTGGCGCCGCGCATCTCGCCGGAGTGATCGCCGCCAAGACGCGCCTGCCCGTGCTCGGCGTGCCCATGGAGTCCAAGTCCCTCAAGGGCCTGGACTCGCTGCTCTCCATGGTGCAGATGCCTGCGGGGATTCCCGTGGCCACGCTGGCGATTGGCAAGCCCGGTGCGATCAACGCCGCGCTGTTCGCCGCGGCCATCCTGGCGAATCAACACACCGCCGTCCGCCAGGCGCTGGAACGCTTCCGGGAGGTGCAATCCAAGGCCGTCCTGGAACAAGGCGACCCGCGCGAGCCCGCTCGAAAGAATTAATTTTCCTCGACATCGAGGTGCATGGCGCGTGTCCCGCATGAAAGTAGCCGGTACTAAGAAGCGCCGCACCGCAGCGAAGCCCGGGCGTGCCCCGGCCACAATTGCGAAATACCTGGCCCGAGTTCCACAACCGGCGCGCAGTATGCTGCAGGAGATGCGCACCGCGATTCGCTCCGCCGTGCCGCCTGAGACCACCGAAGTCATCAGTTACCGAATTCCTGCCTTCCGGCACAATGGAGTGGTGGTGTGGTACGCCGCCTTCTCCGATCACTGTAGTTTGTTTCCCACTTCTGCTGTGATCGCAGCGTTCAAAAGGGAATTGAAGGACTACTCCACTTCTAAAGGAACGATCCACTTCCCTACGGACCAGCCGCTGCCAACTGCGCTGGTGAGGAAGTTGGTGCAGGCGCGAGTCGCACACATGAAACACAAGAAACGCCGCTGAACGGAGCCATTCCGCTCGCAGTACCCCGGCAGGCATCAGCTTCTAAAAATCTGCGATACTACGGAAGCATGGGAAAGGAACTCTGTGAGCAAGGCAACAGTGCGAATCGGTGTCCCGTTCCGGACGCTTGAAGAAGAGCGGGCCGGCGCTGCGAAGAGCGCGAAAATCGAATATTACTACCGCGCGCTGCAGCAGGCAGATGCGGAGCCAGTGCCCATTTCATTGGAGACGCCGGAAACAGCGCTCGCGGCGCTGTGCGGGGGATTGGACGGCTTTGTGCTGCCGGGCAGCCCTGCGGACGTGGACCCGGCGCGCTATGGCGAAACTCGCCATCCGGAGACTGCGGCGGCTGATTCCGCGCGCGAACGCGCGGACTGCGCGCTGCTGGATCACGCCTTCGCCAGTGGAAAACCGGTGCTGGCGATCTGCTACGGCAATCAACTGCTGAATGTTTATCGCGGCGGCAGCCTGATTCAGGATATTCCCAGCGAATTGCCCGGACACCTGCAACACGAGAAAGCCGGCAGCGAAACACGGGATCCGGAACACGCGGTGAGCCTGGAGGCCGGCGCCCGCCTGGCCGCTCTGGCGGGCGGCTGCAAGGCTCACATCAATAGTTCGCATCACCAGTCCATCCGCCGCGCGGGCACTGGCCTGCGCGTCACGGCGCATGCGCCGGATGGGGTGATTGAAGCCGTGGAGTGGACCGGGGACCCAGCCTGGATTGTCGGCGTGCAGTGGCACCCGGAACGCATGACCGGCGACGCGTTTGCCGCCGCGCTCTTCTGCGAACTGGCCCGTGCGGCGCAACTCATACTGCAGAAAAAGTGAGCGCTCGTTCCGTCGACAGGCCTTAGGGGGCAGGAGGCGCAATGTTGAAAAAATGGATGGCGGCAGTTCTGCTGGCTTCACTGTTTGCCTTGCCGGGAATTGCCGCCTCGCAAACCAAAGGTGATTCGGCAACTGCGGAGAAGCTTACAGTCATGCTGCGGCAATTTCTGGCGGACGCAGCGCAGGGCAACGTGGCCGGCTTTCAATCCTTTTTCGCCGACGATGTGATTTACACGCGCTCCGCGGGCGCGGTGACCAACAAGGCAGAAATTCTGAAAAACGTGGCTAACCTGCGGCCCACACCCGAGAGCAAGACCACCTACTCTGCGGAGGACGTCACCGTGCACGATTACGGAGACACGGCCATCGTGGCCTTTCAGCTCGTGGCGCGCACGGAACATTCGGATGGCAAAACCGAAACCACGAACTACCGCAATACGGGAACGTTTCTGCGCCGCAATGGCGGCTGGAAGGTGGTCGCCTGGCAATCCACGAAGATGCCGGAGGGGGCTGCAGCGAAGTGATTCGCAGCTTTCCCTCCGGATTCACGCGATTGTCCGTTTCAGAACCACAACGCTTCTCCCTCCCGGTTCGTCCCCATGACATTCGACGGAGATTGCCGCTATTTTGGCTGACACCGAAAACTCTGGTCTGGCTGTAACCTTTTCTCGAGGGGGCGGTAATCACCTGTGCAAAGGCGCTTCCAGGCCGATGCCGGAAACGACCCAGCAATGAACGCGGTTGCTGACGAGGAATTGATGCTCCAGGTGCGCAACGGAAAGAGCGAGACGCTTGGGGTGTTGTTCGACCGCTACCACGCCCCGCTCTTCAATTTCTACGCTCGGCTGATGGGCGACCGGGGCGTGAGTGAGGACCTGGTCCAGGAGGTTTTCCTGCGGATTCTGCGCTACCGCGAGAGCTACCAGCCGGGAACGCCTTTCCGCCCCTGGATTTACCAGATTGCCCGCAACGCGCGCATGGATTACTACCGGAAGACGCCACGGCAGGTGCCCTTCCAGCCGGAGATGCTGCGTCCCGTTTCGCTTCCGGATTCCGCGCAGCAGGAGCAGGAAGCCGCGCTTCTCTACCAGGCCCTCGAGCAATTGCCGGAAGATAAGCGCGAGATCCTGATTCTGGCGCGCTTTCAGGAGCTGAAATACACCGAGATCGCGGATCTGCTGGGCTGCGAACTTAACACCGTCAAAACGCGCATCCACCGTGCGCTGCAGGACTTGCGCAAGGCGTTCCGGCTGCTCGAGCAGGGCGGCGGCCGCGCGGCAACGAATGCCTCTTTCGGGAGGGCTGGGCAATGAACTGCGAAATGATCGCTGAACTGATGCCGGATTTTCTGCGCGGGAATCTGGATCGCACACGGATGGAAGTCGTGGAGCAGCATCTCGCAAACTGCGCGGAGTGCCGAGAAGATGTGGCCGTTTGGAAGAAGCTCGAGTTGCTCCCCACCGCCGAGCCCGGCCCGGACGCGCGCCAGCGTCTTGAAGCCATGCTGCGGGCGTATCAGGCGGGCCACGAAGCGCGGCCAGCCGCAGCGGTGACTGAGCCAAAACGTTCGCGCGGCTGGACCTTTGATTGGCTGCGCTCACCCGTGGCCGGACTCGCCTGGGGCCTGGCGCTCCTGGCCATCGGGTATGTTGCCGGAAGCGCGATGAACCGAAACAGTGCGCGCTCCGAAGATCTAGCAGTGATGCGCTCGGAGCTTTCCAGCATGCACCAGCTCGTGGTGCTCTCCATGCTCCAGCTGCAATCGGCCAGCGAACGTCTGCAAGCCGTGAGCTACAGCCAGCGCGAGGCGCACCTGGATCCTCAAGTGCTCGGGGCCCTGCTGCACACCCTGCGTTACGACTCGAGCGTGGACGTGCGCCTGGCTGCGCTCGATGCTCTCGGCCGGCACGGGGGACAGCCCCAGGTGCGGCAGGGGGTAAGCGATGCCCTGCAGGTGCAGCAATCGCCGCTCGTGCAAGTGGCCATGATTGACCAGCTTCTCGAATGGCGCGACCCGGACTTGGCCCCGCGCCTCCGCGATTTTCAGCAGTCGGCCAATCTGAATCCCACCGTGCGCGCACGCGCGGAGTGGGCGCTCAGCAAACTCCAGTGAGGTGAAGTCATGCGCAGCTCGTCCCGACCTTCCCTGATGGCCATGCTCGGAGCGCCGCTGCTGGCTCTCGCCCTGTGGCCGGCCGGCGCGGGCGCCGCTCCGAGGCCATCGGGCAAAACCGCAGCTTTCGCGGGAGATCACGAACGCAGCTTCGCGGTAAAGGCGCAGGAAACGATTCAGAAATCCTTCACCATGCCCGCCGGAGCCCGCGCGTCTCTGGATATTGACAACATTTTCGGCTCGATCGAAGTAACCGGTGGCGCGGGGCGGCAAGTTGAGATGACCGTTACCAAAACCATCCGCTCCGAATCCGATGCCGCGCTCGAACGCGCGCGCAAGGAAGTCTCACTGGACATCACCCAAGACCAGGGCGCGCTCAAGTTTTACGTGAATGGACCTTTCCGTTGCCACTGTGACGGCTGCTCCGGCTCCCGTGAGAGACAGGGCTATATCGTAAAAATGGACTTCAAGGTCCAGGTGCCTGCGGAGATCGATCTCGAGCTCCGGACGGTGAACGATGGCCGGATACATATCAGCAATGTCACAGGAAGCTTTTTGGTGCGCAACGTCAACGGCGGGATTGAGATGGATTCCGTTTCCGGAGCCGGCAGCGCGCGCACGGTGAACGGCCCGGTGACGGTCGCCTTCCGCCGGAACCCGCAAGGAAACTCCGAGTTTCACACCATCAACGGCGCCGTGGAGCTGCGCTTTGCTCCCGGCCTGGCCGCGGACTTCCGTTTCAAGAACATGAACGGGGGAATCTATACGGACTATCCGGTGACTGCCCTTCCGGTGCGCGAGGTGAACGAGGAACATATCGGCGGAAAGCTGATTCTTCGCGCCGATAGGACCATGGGAGTGCGCGTGGGTGCCGGCGGACCGCAGATCGATGTGGAAAATCTAAACGGAGAAATTCGCATCCTGGAAAACCATGAGTAACAGACAACGGCATTCTCCAATCGTTTTGGCCATGATTCTGGCCGCGGGAGTTTCGCTGGCCACGGGCCGCGCGGCGGCACAGTCCACAGCATCGTCGGGGGCCGACCGGATCGCGGTGAATCTGAGCGACCCCTCGCGACCCGCACTGGTCAAAGCCAGCCTGGTCAACGGCGGCATGACCGTCAAAGCCTACGACGGCAAAGAGGTGATTGTGGAGGCGCGGACGCGCAACCGCGAGCGGGAAGAATCCGGTTCCGGCGGAATCCGGCGCCTGAATATCTCCCGGACCGGGCTCACCGTCGAAGAAGAAAACAACGAGGTGCGGGTGAGCACGGAGTCCTACGCACGCCCGATTGATTTGACGATCTCCGTGCCCGCGCGCACCTCCCTGAGGCTGCGCGCCGTGAACGATGGAGACATCGTGGTCACCGGGGTGGAGGGAGAGCTGGATGTCGATGACGTCAATGGCTCAGTGAGCCTAAACAACATTTCGGGGAATTGCGTGGCGCACGCGCTGAACGGGAGGGTGCTGGCCACCTTCGTAAAGGTGAACCCGGAAAAGGCCATGGCCTTCAGCTCGCTGAACGGCGATATTGACGTCACCTTCCCGGCGACCTTGAAAGCCAACGTTACGATCCGCTCCGACCGCGGGGACGTATTCAGCGATTTTGACGTCCAGCTCCAGGCCTCCGCACCGCAACAGGTGGTGGAAGACAGCCGCGGAAAGGGCGGCAAGTATCGGGTGAAGATCGACAAGTCCGTGCACGGCACAATCAATGGTGGCGGCCCGGAAATTCAATTCACCAACTTTCAGGGCTCCATTTACATCCGCAAGGCGGGCAGCCCGCGCTAGGCTGGTTTTCCCACTCCCTCCGAGGCCGGCTGCCTTGAGTAGCGCAAGCGATAGCGGCGCGGGGACATTCCGGAAAGCCTGCGGAACACCGATGTGAAGTGGCTCTGGTCGGAGAAGCCGCAAACCAGAGCGATGTCCGAGAGGCTCCAGTCCGGTGAGGCCAGCAGCGATTGCGCCCGGGCGATTCGCACCCGCCGCACATACTCACTCAAGGTGCAAGCGAAGTGGCGGTGAAACTGGCGGCTGATTTGGACGGGATGGCGGCCGGCGCAGCGCGAGAATTCCGCGAGCGTCGGCCGGCTTGTTTCGTGTTCCTGCAGCATGTCCCGGATACGTATCAGCCACGGGGGAACCGCGCTGCGTCGCTGTGGAGTCTCGCGACTGCCTGCCAGCAGGAGCTCGAGGATCACTTCCTCGATGCCCAGGGGGGACACACTGTCTCTCTGGAGGAATTCGTGGTAGAGCCGCGCGCCCAGCAGCGCTGCGGACGGCCGTTTTAGCTCTCCCGAGGCGCTCAGCCTGGCGCCGTATTCCCCAGCAAGTCTCTCGATGCTGGTGCGCAGCTCTACATGCAGGCACCGGGAGCCTTTGGGGAAATAATTTTCATGCGGCTCGCCAGCAGGAAGAAAGCGCACGGTCCGCGGGGGGCAGAGATCGCCCCCTCGGCCGTGCCCGGACCAATGCGCGCCTGCAATGATGTAAATGAAATTGGAAGTGTCGTGGGAATGTCGCGCGATGCACAGGCCCCGGGCGTACTCCGTCTCCTCCACTTTGACCGCAGGCGTTTCGACCGCGGCCAGAATACGCCGCGAGGGATCAGGAGGTTGAAGCAAGGGTTCTGCCGCGGATGCGCTCAAGCCCAGAGAAACAGACAAGGTCCCACGCAAATGAATCATGGCGCTCTCTCGATTCTAGGACGCGCCACGTGCACATCCAGTTCCCGTCCGCAGCAATCTGCCTCGAGGGGTCGCAGCAGCAAACGCTAAATCTTTACAAGATTTCTTCCCACTCCCCACCTTAGAAGACCCCTGGGGCCGACCATCGGCTCACTGTGGGAGGTGGCTCCAGCGTTTTGGCGCTGTTGGAGCAGGGGAAAGTACTGTGACGACCAGAGAATTTCTGTTCGACGCGGCTCGCAAGTACCTCGCGGTGCCGGTCATCTCGCTCACCCTGCTGGTCACGAGCGCGCCGCGGCGCACCGCGGCGGATGAGCGCGGGATGATCGGAATCGTCTTTCAACAGCTCTGTTCGGAGGAACAACCGAATCATCGCGGCCCTTTGGCCGTTCTGCACGTCCTGGATGATTCGCCCGCCGCAAAAGCCGGCCTCCACTGCGGAGACTCCGTGGTGGCCGTTAACGGAGTTCCCGTGCCGGGACGCGATTTCGCTGACATCGCGGGCAAAGATCTCCGCGGACCCGCCGGCGGCACGGTCCGGCTGGCCGTTGTCAGGTTCGACGGCAGCCAGTTCGAAGTCACGCTGGTCCGGGCGCCGTATCCGCCCCACGAAAATCCAGCTTCGGATCCATTCGCATATCATGTCCCTGGGGGCTGGGCCGCCGATTCACGCTACCAGTTTCCCCTACCCTGGTCGCCGGAGCTCCCGTACCACGGTTTTGAAGACCTGTTCTTTTCACCAAATTTCGACCAGACAGACTCTTCCGAGTATCACGCGTACCTCTTTTTCTTATGGCTTGAAGGTGCACCCCCAATTAGCGCCAACCAACTGGATTCCGACATGCTGGTTTATTTTCGCGGTCTGGCTCAGGAACGTGGGAAGAATTATCGGTTCATACCGGACCTTTCCAAAGTTTCGGCGGCCTACAGGGAAGACGCTGCGCCCTCTCGCACATTTGGAGGCGTACCAGCTCGAGCCTTCAGCGGAACCGTGACCATCTGGGATACCCACGGCAAACTCATCACCCTGAACTCCGAGGTCGTGGCCGCCATCTGTCCGGGATCCAACCACACCGCGATGTTTTTCGGCATGTCCCTCGAGCCACGCGACGGCGAAATGTGGAAGCAACTGGACGCAATTCGAGATACCTTCCGGTGCCGGCGATGAAAAGGCACTGCGGCGTTCTCCAAGCTGCGTTTTGATGCGTCGCCAGGCACAAAACCCGCGATGCCCCTGCTAGCTGATCGACAAACAAGAGGGAAATGGCTCCCCAGGCTACGTTCGAACTAGCAATTCGCCGCGGCGAATTAACAGCCTCCCAGGTAAGTGGTAGATGAAAAATTCCATGAGGAAATGGCTCCCCGGGCTAGATTCGAACTAGCAACCCTTCGGTTAGCAGCCGAGGTGGACAAAAATCTAAGTGCCGCGTCTGGTGTCGCTTACCCGACTTTCGGAGCCATTCTTGCCTCTCTAGCTGCACCCAATCCTGCACCCAAGAGGTACCTGCAAACAGGCGGCGACACTTGGAGCACTACTCCTGCAACACGGCTCCAGATAACTTCCGTCTAGCCGGCAACTCAGAACTCTTTATTGGCACTTCCAGACGTAAGGGCAAAAATCAGCTAGACCGTTGATGCACGTTTCCGCAACAAGCGATCCAAGCTCCTGTCACTGTTTCAAATAATGAAGCGCAACGCATCCTGATTCAAAAGTCTTTGACTCAACAAGTTTTAGTTGCTGCCTCTCCAGCAGGGTTACACCTTCCAGCAACCGTCTCCCTTCTCCTGCAAGGATTGGATGAACGACAAAACGAAATTCATCAACCAGACCAAGCTTTATCAGTTGTGAAGGGATATCTACACCACCGACGTAAATATCCTTGCCTCGTTCTTGTTTCAATTTCAGTATTTCGTCGCGAAGGTCGGTGCGAACTATTCTGGTATTTCTATCTTCGACGCTGTCTAAGGATCGTGAAAAAACAATTTTGTTGGCGGCGTCAAAGGCCTGAGCAAATTCGAGGTCTGCTTTTGTCGCAGACGGGTCTTTGGCGATCTCAGGCCAATAGGGAACCATCAATTGATAGGTTTTACGCCCATAAACGAACAAGTCAGAATCGCGGACGAGCTGCGTAAAGTACCC
>OCOJ01053108.1_pt1 | contig 84646 bp, 65 predicted proteins | sample 1539251 | NCBI WGS metagenome assembly OCOJ01 (sample SAMN01911457, study PRJEB22624) | soil metagenome | biome: Soil | place: Malaysia | collected 2012-04-30 | depth RA_metagenome m
GAGCCGATTGCGCCACCGGCGCGGAATCCTCATACATCAGCGCCCCGACGGCAAATTCGTCAATCGCCCGCAGACCGGCTTCTTTGCCAATGGCCTGCTCCGCATACAATTCTTCGGAGTAGCGCGCCAGCCCGTCACTGACCCATACATCCCCCGAACTTGCCGCGAGCACCTGATTTCCCCACCATTGTGAGGCCACGAGCCGGCTCAGCGTGCGGTCGCTGAATTTCGGATCCCACAAGCGATGGCTCAACATCACCACGCCAGGTGCGGCGAAATCCCGCAGCGTCCCGTCGGGCAACTGGATGACTGTCAGGTCAGGATCCGGGAGTTCTCCAAACAGATCCGAAAAGATGATTTCCTGATGGGCCACTGCGTTCGCGAATTCCTGCGCTTTTCCCGACTGCGCCGGCGGAGCATATACCTCGACATTGATACCTTCCGCTTGTTTGGGGTTCAGTTGCAATTGTCCGATCACGAAAGACCCGTTTGGTTCTGACCGATCACAGTGAAAGGTATACATCAGACGCGCACCCTCAACTGCCGAGCGTGGCGGCATCGGCTGCGGAGCCTCGGCCTTTCCGGTGCCGGCCACGGCGACATCGCCGGGAACATTCAGCTTGAACGTGGCGGTGTACCGGTTCGAAGGGTAATTTGTCAGGGGAAACCATCGTGCCGGAAGCAGAAGATACGACCAATCTTTGTTCACCGAAGCGACGCGCACATTCGGTACGGGGCTGTTTTCCTCATTCGCGAGCAAACCGCCGTAGCTGAAGGTGAGGGTGACGGTTTGTCCGGCAGCTATAGGGACCGGCAAGGTGACGAGCAGGAACAGCGGATTCTCGCTCTGCCGCTGAAATGGCAGAGACCTTCCGTCCGTTGTCTTGACTTCTCTGACTTCGAGGTTTTCGTGCAGTTCTACCCGAACATTCGATGAAACTTCCTGCGCCCGGAATTGCACCTTGGCAATCGCATTAATCCCTTGCGCCACCGTGTCAAGATACACGGACACCTCGTACTTATCTGCAAGGAAGCTGGGAGGTCGCGGCGCCTGCGCCCTCGCAAGTGAGCTGGAGACTGCGCACAAAAGCAGGATGGCGGGCGCGAGTGGGGCCCAACTTCTTCGGCAAAGCGTCATCGATGTCCTTTCGAGACCCTTCAAAGAGGAATCATATATAGGATAACAATGCCTTACGAAGCGTTGCCAGCGGGCAAGCTTAGGAGTCCCGCGATGGCGTCGGCTGCCCGTTCCACGGCGCCGGGCGGGCCGAGCCGCCGCCGCACGTCCGCCAATCCCGATCTGGCTGCAGCGCGCGTGTTAGGGTCTTGAAGCAGTTGCAGGGTCTCGTGCGCGACTTTTTCCGGCGTGAAGTCGTTCTGGACGAGTTCGGGAACGACTCGCTTCTCTACGATCAAGTTCACCATTGCAAAATACGGAGTGCGTACCAAGGGTTTCGCCAGCGTTGCGGTGACGGGCGACACGCGGTACACAACAACCATGGGTACGTCGAGAAGCGCGGCCTCTACGGTTGCAGTGCCACTCGAAACAATCGCGGCGTCAGCAGCGCCCAGGGCGTTATAGGTTTCTCCTGCCAGCACGCGATATTTCAGTCCCGCAGGCCAGCCAACCTTTAACATTTCCATGTCCTTTGGATGCGCCGCAGCAACTACAAACTGCGACGGAATTCTCGCGTGAATGCGGGCGCATGATTCTTGAAGAACGGGAAGATGGTGCGCCAATTCACCGGTCCGGCTTCCCGGCAGGACGGTCACCAGGGCCGTGCCGGGAGCCAAGCCGTATTCCATGCAGAATTGCCTGCGATCCTTTGTGGGGTTCACGGTTCCAACGAGAGGATGGCCAATGAACTCTGTGGAAACTCCCGCGTTGCTGAAGAACTCCTTCTCAAACGGGAAAATGCAAAGGGCCTTCTCGAATCGCCTGCGAATCAGGTTCACTCTCCATGGCCGCCACGCCCAGAACTGCGGGCAGATGTAATAAACATTGCGGATGCCGCGCGGCTTCAGTTTCCGCGCAAGGCGCAGGTGAAATCCTGGGAAATCCGTCATGATCGCCAGGGCCGGCTTGCGCTGTTCTGCTTGGGCGACCATCTTCTCCATGGCTTGCAGCAGCGATGGCAGATGTTTCAAGATCTCCGTGATTCCCACGACAGAAACTTCTTCGTAATCCATCACGATGTCTACGCCTGCGGCGCGCATGTGCGGTCCGCCCATTCCGAAGATTTGTACGTCGAGCCGGCGGAGTAGCGCAGTGGCGAGGCGCGCGGCATACATATCGCCGGAGGCTTCGCCGGCGGAAAGAAGTAGAGGAATAGGTGGCATCGAAAACAGTGCGTTTAGTCTGTCGCAGACTGGGGAGCAGGGAATGCGGCTGAGCCCGCGCCGGGATGGAGCCCGCTGCCGTTGTGCAATTCCTGTTCTTTGTACTGCAACTGATACAGACGGAAGTAAATGCCGCGCTGCAGCAACAATTCCTGGTGCGCGCCCTGTTCGCGCAATCTGCCCTTGTGAAAGACCAGGATGCGGTCCGCGTGCTGAATCGTGCTCAATCGGTGAGCAATCACTAGCGCGGTTCTACCAGACAACAGCCTGTCAAGCGCGTCGCGAATCTGCAGCTCGGTCTTCGTATCTACGCTGGAGGTGGCCTCGTCCAAAATCAGGAACCGGGGATTGTGCGCCAGGGCTCGAGCAAAGCTGACCAATTGCCTTTGTCCGACGGAAAGTATTGACCCGCGTTCATTCACTTCAGTGACCACGCCCTGCGGCAGAGAGCGCACATAATCCCCCAGGCCCACTTCTTGCAATGCGTGTTCGACTTGCTTGCGCGGGATTCCGGGTGTGCCCAGCCGTACGTTGGATTCGATCGTCCCGGTAAACAGGAATGGATCCTGAAGAACGATCCCGAATTGTTTCCGCAGTTCCTGTAAATCCAGCAGGCGAATGTCGATTCCATCCAGGAGAATCTGTCCACGCTGGATATCGTAAAAGCGCAGGAGCAGCGAGATCAGCGTCGTCTTCCCCGCACCGGTGTGCCCGACAATGGCGAAGGACTCCCCTGGTGGAACCCGAAACGAGACGTCACGCAGGATCCAGTCCTCGTCTGCCGGCTCTGCGACATTCTTGTAGCTGAACCACACGTTGCGGAATTCGATCTCTCCACGAGGGGAAACCAAGTGCCTCGCGTCCGGATTGGTATCAATGGTGATGGGCTCATCCAGCAGCCTGAAGATGCGCTCCGAGGCCGCCATGGCGGATTGCATAATATTGAATTTCTCGCTCAAGTCCTGAATGGGCCGGAAAAACCGTTGTGCGTACATCGTGAACTCGATAAGAACACCCAGCGTCAAGGCGTTGTTCAAAATCCGATTACCCCCGGACCAATAGATCAGGGCGATAGTAGCGAAGCTGAGAAACTCCACTGCAGGATAGAAAAGGGCATACGCGAGAATGGCGTCGCGCCAGGCCAGCATATTGGCCTTATTTCGCTTGGCGAATTCCGCGCGCGCTTTGCGCTCGTGATTGAAGAGCTGCACGACCGTCATGCCCGAGATATATTCCTGCAAAAATGCATTGATTCGCGCGATAGCCGTGCGAATCTTGCGATTGGCGTCACGTACATACTTCCGGAAGACCAGTGTCACGACAAGGATGAAGGGAAGAACCGCGATGGCGTCGAGCGCCAGCCGCTTATCAATCCAAAACAGCAGGCCAGCCATGACCGCAAGCAGGAAAAAATCGTTGATCATGGTCACGACGCCTGCCGCGAACAAATCGTTCAAAGCGTCCACGTCGGTAGTCACGCGGGTCATTAACCGTCCCACAGGATTCCGATCGAAATAACTCATCGGCAGACGCTGGAGGTGACCGAAAATCTCGGTGCGCATGTCATACATGGTCTGCTGGCCGACGCGTTGCATGATGCGGATTTGGATGTATTGAGCAAGAAAGTCGAAAACCAGGACCGCAAAGTAGGCCACGCTGATCACCAGAATGCCGTGCCATGCTCTTGACAAAGCAACCAGGCCCTTGGACCCTGGCACAAGGTAACCGTCAATCGCCAACTGAAACAGCTTTGGCGGGGCTAGCTCCAACGGCGTAACCACCGCGACCAGCGCCAGGGCCAGAATCACACGCCATTTGTACGGCGCCATGTACCGCAGCAACCGATTCATCAGGCGCGAATCGTAAGCCTTGCCGAGTGCTTCTTCTTCGTGAATCGTACTCATGCCCGTTCGAGCTCTTCTTCCAGCAACTGTTTCTGATACAGGTCTGCGTAATAGCCGCCGCGCGCTAGCAATTCGTCGTGAGTTCCGGATTCGATGATGGCGCCGTCCTTGAGCACAACGATCTGGTCGGCATCCCGGACAGTTGAGGTACGGTGGGCAATCAGAATGGTAGTCCGGCCCTGCATCACCCCGCGCAGGCGATTCAAGATTTTTTCTTCTGTTTGGGTGTCGACTGCAGAAAGGGAATCATCCAGGATGAGAATGCGGGGATCGCGAATAACCGCGCGCGCTATGGCGGTACGTTGTTTCTGGCCGCCTGAAAGTGTAATCCCACGCTCGCCCACCATGGTGTCATAGCGGTTGGCAAAGTCCTGCACGTCCGGGTCGAGGCAGGCGATACTGGCCGCTTCCCGAACCTGGGTGGGGTCGTGTTTTTCCAGGCCAAAAGTGATGTTTTCGCCGACGGTCTCGCTGAACAAGTAAGTATCCTGTGGGACGTAGCCGATCGCCCGCCGCAAAGTCTCAAGCGGCCAATCGCGGATGGGATGCCCATCGATCAGAATTTGCCCATCCGGCGCTTCCCAAAGCCTGGCAATCAGCGCGGCCAGCGTGGTCTTTCCGCTGCCAGTGGGCCCGACGACGGCCAGGGTTGATCCCGCTGGAATCTTAAGGTTGATGTTCTTCAGGACGGGGCGAGGTTGCGCGCCGTGGCCATCTGCGCCGTTGCTTCCTTTGGCGGAAACAGTTGTCGGGTATTTGAACGTCAGATTGCGGAATTCGATCTCACCCTCAAGCGATGACGAATTTGGGAGCTTCGCGAGACGGTCGTCAATTTGGGGCTTGGCGGTGAGAATGTAGTTCAGGCGCCCCATCGACGCCGCGCCGCGCTGGAAGATGTTGGTTACCCAACCTAGCGCGACCATCGGCCACACTAGGAAATTTAGATAGGTGTTAAAGGTAATCAGGGCGCCGAGGGACATTTGCCCGTGCAGGAAACGGTAGCCTCCTTGCCACAGCACAATCAGGAACGTGGTCCCGATCATAGCCTGAAGCGAAGGCATGAACATGCTCCACGTTCGAATCAAAAGCACGTTCTTTGCAACGTACTCGCGATTTGGCTCATCGAATCCCTTGATCTCGGCGGTTTCCTGGGCATAGGCGCGAATCACGCGCACCCCAGAGAGATTCTCCTGCACTTTGGCAGAAAGTGTTGCCAGGGCCGCCTGGATCTTTTCGTACAATTCGTGAATTACTTTTCCGAAGTACCAGACAGCCACGGCGACTACGGGCACAGGGAGCAGAACCCATAACGTTAGAGAAGGAGAAAGCTTCAGCATTAGCGCGATGGCGAGGACCATGGTCACGATCGTTGTGCCGCTATACATGATGCCGGGGCCGAGCACCATCCGCACGGAGTTCAAATCGTTTGTCGCGCGCGACATGAGTTCACCGGTGCGGTTGCGTACGTAAAACTCCGGTTCCATCACCAGCAGGCGGTCTAGCAGGTCGTTGCGGATATCAAACTCGATGTCACGGGATATTCCGATCAGAATCCATCGCGTCGCAAACGACATCAGGCCCTTCAAGGCGATGCAGAGGATAAGAATGAGGCAGTAAATTCCCACCGTGTGCCGGCTGTGTGGCGCGTAGTAGGGAACGAGGTTGGCGAGCCAGTCTCCACCGGGCACTCCCGACCCAACTTTGCCTTCGGAAGGCAGGAAAGGCCGGGCACTCCCTGTAAGAGAGTCCGTGATGATTCCGGTCGTGAGCGGCACGATGTTGCCGATCAGGCCCATCAAGGTAAGCGTCAGTAGACCCCACGCAATCGAGCCTTTGTACCGGCCCAGGTAGGGCAACAGGCCACGCAAGTTTTGCCACCCAGAGACCCTCTGGGTCTTCTTTGCGGGTTCTCCCTGTCGTAATGTGGCCGCCGCCGTGCTCATCGCAACATCAACCTCGGATTTTCCAGCGATGGCGCTTCAATCAGGAAATGCTCGTAGTGCGGGTCCATAGATTGGTAGCGGTTTGTCGCTGGGTTCCATTTCACGGCAATGGGTAGCGTTTTCTCGCTGATGCCGGGCTTCACCGGAGTGAAATAGAGTGCCATCCCTTTTTCGACGCTGTTTTCGTATTGAAGTTTCCAACCGTTCACCGGCTGGAGCGGCGTCAGGCCCAGATAACCCTTGACGTTCTTGAGGTGCTCGTCGGCACGCATCAGCTCAACCCATTTGCCATCGTTGTTTTCGGCGATCACGGCGCGCGTCACCACCGTCCCAGCCACTGTGCTCTTTGGCGTGTTCGGCACCACATTGGCCGCCAGAATCTGCTGGTTGCCGTTCTTGGCCAAATCGCCGAAGAGCAACACCTGGGCATCGCTGCCCAAGAGAGCCTTGGCTGTATCCTGGAGGTCTTCCGGAACGGCAGATGCCGCGGGCTTGGACTCCGCCTGTGCCGCTGGCTTCGGCCCCTCAGATTCGCAGCCGCCCAGAATCAGGGCTAGACCGAGGACGGCAACACAAGAGCCGATCTGAGAGTGAGTCATCCAGGTCCTTTCCAAAAATAGACGCGCAGGACTACAGGCTGTAACCACGAAATCGAACCCTTTCCCGGCCCGTTATAGGCTGGGAGCCGCCAGTGTTATTTCCACCACCCGTCCCGGCTGACCGTCCTTTTCCCTGGTACAGAGGACTTCCATGACCTGAGGCACGTCCGGTCCGGCCCAGTCAAACGCGTAATACCATAATTCTAACGGCTGGCCGTCCTTGGTGCTAGGACTCTTCGAATCCGGTTCCCCATACGATTCCGTCGCCTTCGTCGCCGGGTCTCCCACGCGCAACCCCCGGCCCGTCTTCCAGGGACCCGGCGGCATCTTTCCGCAGTCCGCGGTCGACCCACCCCATGTCCCCGTTCGAATCACGCGTACGCCGTTATTGCTGTCGCTATCGATCGTCAGCGAAATGTCCCGGCACGCATCGAACCATTCCGTCTGGAAATCCTGCTTATTCGATCTTCGTTGAAATTCCGAATTAAGTTGAATGGCTCGCGCGAGAGTGTCACGTCCCGGACGCAAACGGGCGAGTGTCAACTCGTTTGCACGATGAGCCGTCGCCTTTCGCAGTGGTGGTTTTACCGTTGTCTGGGCATTTGTGAATGCGTTCGCCAGGAATAATCCGAGCAGCGCCCGCTTCACAACACGGCCTCTACAGAACCGAGCCAAACCATCACCTTTGGGCAAGGATGGCATCAAGCCGCGCCTCAAAATTTTCTTCACCTTCGCTCCACAATTCGCTTCGCTCGACCGGTAAGGCAACCTCCACGGCCTCCACCCAGCCAAACAGTTTTTTGATGTTTTCCCGCGTTTTCTGGTGATACTGCTTAAGGTTCTCCGAACTGGCCATCCAATTCCGGAAGGTCTTCTCAATTGGGTGGTCGGAACTCTCAAAAGCACTTCTTGAGCCGTCAGGGGCCAGCAAACCCGCGTGTCCGGTGAAAAGGTGTTCGAAGCCCAGATCTGCGCTGAAGTGCCCCGCCGTCGCTGCTAAGCCTTCGTCGTACGCCTTGCCCTGGCAGATCAGCACCAGCGGTTCCGGCCCCTGCTTCCATTGCAGGGTATCGATGTCGAAGCTCCACAAATCCCACCGCGCTTCGACGATAAACGCTGTGTCCTCATTGAGATACTGTGCCGCCAAGGCTGCAACCTCCGCCGGGCCAAAGGATCCATCTTTCAAATCCCACTCCACCACGGGCGTTTCTGTTGCATCCACAGCTTGGACCGTCAATTCTTGGAATCGCCCCTCGCCCTCGGAGAGTGGAGTGGTGGTCAGGAACCGCGCGAATTCCGCGATCATTGTTTTTTCCGAAAAATCGCGCGTCCACACGCGAAGGTATGCCCGGTTCGCCATAATCAACGCAGAATTATACAGGTCCTGGAAGCCAGTCGTCAGTTTTCAGTAATAAGTTCTACGTGAAAGAAAATCCTGAAAAACGAAAGGTGAAAGGTGCTCACCAAGGAGGTTCGAAAAATACAGAGATATCGAACAGAGCACCGCTCGTCAGTGAAAGTCGAGGACTACTTCGGTGGGGCCGACTTTTCAAATCCTGTCGCAATTTGCTGCAGGCGCTCCCGCAAGGTTTCACCGAAGCGCGCAAAGACTTCCGAGGTTGCTTCCCGCAAACGCTCTTCCGCGGTCGCGGCAATCTTTGCAATGACCTCTTTCGATTGATGATCCAGTGTTGCCACGGTTGCCACCATCCAGGAGTTTGAAATATTTTCCAACCTTGCCCGGTACTGCTCGGCGCCCTCATCGCTCAGTTTCAGAAGGGCATTGCGCATCTCTACCATATTCCCAGCGTTCATCTTCTTCCATGAGTCCCAAAGTGCCGCAAAGCCAGCCTGCACCTTTTCCTGTGCATCTACGACACCCTTGTTCACGGCTTCGTTCATCGCCGTCTGGAACCGCTTCAGGAATTCTTCCTGGTTCGTGGTCAGTTTGTAGTTGAAGTCCGCGCGGGTGGCATCCAGGCGCTCCCGCGACTCCTCCATGGAGCGGTTCAGTAATTCCGTAAATCCCTCGAGTTCCTGCCGCGCGTTGCGCTGAATCTCGTCGGTGAAGGCCGCCGAAGTTGTATCCGCGGCCTCCGCAAACAACAGCCGGATCTTCTGGAACGCCTCTTGAACGGCTTCCTCCATCTGCTGCCGCGTTTGGCCAGCGAAACTGCGACTGGTGTTGCTCAGCTCGTTGGCGAACATGCCGGAGACCTCCCCGGCCTTTTCATGAAGCTGCTTTGTGGAATCGTCGATCAATTTGTCTGACAAATTCTGGAGCTGTGTCTGGGTCTTCTTCTCGTACCACTCCGCGGTCTTGTAAAGCTCCTCCACGGATTGGTGCTTCAGGTCCGTAATCTTGCCCTCGAGCTCCTCGAGGTGCCGCGCGGTGATGGTCTGCGCCGATTCATTCAACACCTGTTCGACGCTGCCCAGGTTCTCCCGAAAGCGGCCCAGGGACTCGGCGAAAGCCTCGTCCGCCGAGGTGCGGATCCGGTCCTGCTGCATGGTCATCGCCGCATCCAGGAGCGAGCGCCCTCCGGCCAGCCGGTGAATGGCTTCTTCGGTTTGCTGAATGTAGGGCGCCACCATGGACTGTACCTGTTCGTCGAACTTCTCCAAGGCCTGGCTGGTGGCGGCCTCGAAACTGCTCCGAATGCGCGCATGTATCTCTTCGAACAGGGTGTCGGAGCGCCGGTGCAACTCGTTCCGGTGAAGCGTGAGCACGTCATCCAATTGGGACTGAAAACCACTGACGGCGTCGTGTTGCACCGTGGCGATACGTGCTGGATACAGCTCCAGACGCTCGGCGGTCTCCTTTGCCTTGTTCAGGGCTTCTTCCAACCGCTTAGCTTGAGCTTCCAGGGCTTCGCGCAGACCGCTGCTCTGTTTTGCGCCGGCTTCTTCCAGTTGGTTGCGCAGTTCCCGAACGAGCTCTTTCAGGTTTTCCGTGGATTTTTCCTGCGCCGATTGCAAAGTCGACTGCAGCTCATTCTGCCAACGCAATTGGGCAGATTGCACTTCCTGGCTCAGATGCTCGCGCAATACATTTTGTGCATCGCTTTGTGCCGAGGCCACACGCTGCTGCAAGTCATTGACCGTCGCATTCAGCGTCTCGCGGTACTTTCCTTCTGATTCTTCTCTCTGCCGTGCTTCTTCCTCTACTTTGCGGGCGGTGGCTTCCAGCCGTGCTGCAACCTGAGCTTCCACCATCTCCGCCTGTGTCCTCAGCTTTGCCGCCGCTTCATCCGCCTGAGCACATAGCGTCTGGAGGGCCTCCTGTGCGCTGGAAAGCTGCTTTTCGTGCTGATCCCTCTGGGTCGCGCCTTCTCTAGCCAGTTGTGCGGTCAATTGATGCGTGAGCTGTTCGAGTTGCGGCGCCAGCCAGCGCGGCAATTCGTTTTTGAGAGCCTCGGCGGCGGCAGCCTGGGCCGTGCGGGCGCGCGCTTCCGTTTCTTCCTGGATCGTTCCAACGGCGTGGGCCGTTTCACGCGCTACCTCTTCCCGAAAGGCGGCATACTTCTGTTCCCACTGCTCGAAGGCTAGCCGACGTTCTGCGCTGACCGCCTGCACCGCCGCTTCGCGGGCGGCCGCATGGATCTGTTGTTTGGCTTCGGCCAGCAGGCGAGCCACCTGGCGGGCGAGTTGCATCGACGCATCCGTGGAGCTGACCGGAGCCGGGAAAACTCGGATATTGTCCGGCGCTGCTACGCCTGGTTCTGCTTCCGTGATAGGCAGCGGAGTCCCGGTCGGCGCAGGTGGCAAAGTTGCGCCGCTTGTATCTGGCGGAGCAACAGCATTTGGAAGAAACGGACTCTCTTCCGGAAACGTGAACCAATCGTCGGGCGGAAAGGCGATACCCCAGGCATTGCCCGGGACTTCGAGTTCCAATGCAACCTGGAACAACTGGCGCACCGTCCGGGGCCGCTGGATCCAGGCCACCTTGCCGCGTACACGTCGCGGCGCATGCCCGGGATCCGGGTGCGGTACTTCCAGGTTCACCCACATGTTTTTCAGGACGTAATGTTTCGATTGGTAGCGACAGCCGTGACAATTGATAATCAGCGTGGAAGTGCGCTCCGCGAACGGCCGTCCCAGTGCGTCAACGCCGGTGACCACTAGAGGCACTGCCTGAACGATGCGTGTGCTGCGCCGCTTGCGCAGTTCCGTGGTAGCGTTCACAGCGCTATCGGTGGGCATTTCCGTAGTCTCGTCCGCCAAATCCGGGTGGTGTTCTTCGTTTTGCATGGTCGCCGTACCTTGCTACGTGGCAATGTGGGCCCGCGAACTTCTCACCTCTAGGATTTTCCAAGAGGGAGGCCCTCAGGGCTCTGCCCGCGATGAGTTCCGGTCAGGAACGACCACAGTTCCTTGGCGACCCACACTGGCCCTACGAGCAAATAAATCGGTCCCTGAAAAAACGCCGGTTTGTTGCCTTCGATTCTGTGCCCTGAAAACAGGAGCATCCAGACACCCACAAAGCACACCGCGCCGGCTTTCCAGCGCAGCAGTGCCAGCAAGATGATTCCGGTGAAAATCAGGGGGATACCGATGCCGTGGAACAACTTGTTCCACCCGGAACTGTGTTCGTGGTCGTATTGGTTCATGTAGTGCGCTAATCCGGGCAAAGCGCACCTCCTACCCCCAGTTTCTGCGGAAACTGGCGACGATAAGCGGGGACTTCTCACCGTGTTGGTAGGAATGTATCCTGAATTGTCGTGCTTGCCTAGAGGGTCATTCATTCTGTACGTACTAGCCCCGACGTTCCACGAGTTTTGTNTGTCGTGCTTGCCTAGAGGGTCATTCATTCTGTACGTACTAGCCCCGACGTTCCACGAGTTTTATGGCTGATTTTCAGTGCAAAAGCTGAGGAATTTTGTCTGGGGCGGTCTTTCTCCAACGTAAGTTTCTAACTATCAAGGACTACAATTCCCGCCGGCCTTCCATGGCCTTCAGCATGGTCACTTCGTCGGCGTACTCGAGATNAGGAATGTATCCTGAATTGTCGTGCTTGCCTAGAGGGTCATTCATTCTGTACGTACTAGCCCCGACGTTCCACGAGTTTTGTGGCTGATATTCAGTGCAAAAGCTGAGGAATTTTCTCTGGGACCGTTTTTCTCCAACGCAAGTTCCTAGCTATCAAAGGCTACAAATCTCGCCGGCCTTCCATGGCCTTCAGCATGGTCACTTCGTCGGCGTACTCGAGATCCGCGCCTACTGGGATTCCCACGCCAATCCGCGTGACTCGTACACCCAGCGGTTTCAGCAGTTTTGAAAGATACACCGCCGTGGCCTCGCCTTCCGCCGTCGGATTTGTGGCAATGATGACCTCCTCGACAGTCCCGCTCTTCAGACGCTCGATCAGACTCTTGATGTTCAATTGCTCGGGGCCACGGCCTTGCAGCGGGGAAAGCGAACCTCCCAGAACGTGATACATGCCGTTGTAGGTCCGCGTTTTTTCAATCGCGAGGATGTTGTGGGGCTCCTCCACCACACAGATGGTGCGCTTGTTGCGATTGGCGCCGGTACAATAAAGGCACGGATCTGCGTCTGTGATGTTGTGGCAAATTGAACAGGATTTGATTTTGTCTTTGGCGTCGCGAATGGCATCCGCGAGGGCGAGCGCATCTTCTTTCGGAACGCGTAATAGGTGGAAAGCCAAACGCTGAGCGGTTTTCTGTCCAATCCCGGGCAAGTGCTTCAGTTCATCAATGAGTCGTTCAACCGGTGCAGCAAAATCAGGCATGTCTCTTGATTAACACAAGGAACGCTTCTCCGCAAATCATCGCCGGAACATCGGCAGTTGCGCTTGCAAATGAGAGGCGGGAACCCGCAGGGTGTGAGGGTTCCCGTCTTCATTCTGTAACATGGGATTACCCCCAATGTATGCTACTGCCCACGACCGCCGGTGTTCAGCGGCAGTTTTACCTCCGCCATTTCCACCTGCTTTGCCAACTGCTTCTCCGCTGGCGACGTCAGCAACTCGCGCCCCGTCCTTTGACCGGGCGCCCAGATCTGCGCAAGAAAGAAGTGCCCCTTGTACTGATGGAAGACCGCCGAAGCCGTTTCCGCTTCTCGCCCGTTCTTCTGGCTGACGGGCATGGTCAACACGTTCACATCCACCNCGTTTCCGCTTCTCGCCCGTTCTTCTGGCTGACGGGCATGGTCAACACGTTCACATCCACTTTCTTGCCTTGGATCTGAATCCAGCCGCCATGCACCAGCACGGTGTAGTTCCCCGCAGGCAGCTGGTCGTTCTCTACTTGAAAGGCGAAAGGCGCACTGAATTTCACCACCCGGTCCGCTTGTTGACCGTGCACCGCTGGCCCTCCCCAAAGCAGAAGAAGTCCGGCCACCGTTCCGAGTTTGAGTAAGTTTTTCATGGTTCATCACCTCGCATGAGATTTGTTCCCAACCTCGGGAACGCCCCCAATTTTGCGCAAGGGATTCCACCATTCAATGCACGGCGGGTAAGTTAGAGGGAAACTGTACCTCTCCACCTATTTAGCTGAATCAAAAATGGTTAGAACACGTTCTCCTCTGCACTGCGTCACATCGAGAAGGAACTAGCTGTGCTAGAGTTGCGTATATCTTCTCTGGAGACCGCGTGGATACACAGTCCTCATCGACTGTTCGCTTCGGGACCTACGAGGCCGACCTGCGCACAGGGGAATTGCGCAAGGCCGGAACCCGCCTGAAGCTCCAGGATCGCCCCTTCNCAAATTCTCGCGATTCTTCTTGAGCAGCCAGGCGAGGTTATCACCCGCGAGAAACTCCAATCACGTCTGTGGCCTGCGGACACGTTCGTGGATTTTGAACATGGGTTGAACACGGCAATCAATAAATTGCGCCAGGCGCTTGCCGACGATCCCGAAAATCCGCGCTTCATTGAGACGCTCCCTAAGCGTGGGTACCGGTTTATTGCCCCGGTCTCGTCCGGGCCAAGTGACAGTTCTTCTACTGCTCGAACTGCCGGGACGCCCCCTGCGACGGTGGACCTAAAAGCTCAACCTGGGACTTTACCCCAAACCCAGCACTCTCATATCGGCAAAACTATCTGGATTGTGGCTGGCCTCGCCCTTTTGGCTTGCGTTGGGTTTGGCTCGTGGTTTTTCTATGTGCACCGGGCTTCAGGAAAGAGTTGGTCCGAAGTTCGCATCGCTCCTCTGAACGGCCTGCCGCGGGAGTGTGACGCTGCCTTTTCGCCTGACGGCGCGCAGGTGGCATTTGTCTGGGACGGTGGGACTCAGGACAAAGTCCACATTTACGTTACCCAGATCGGCGCTGAATCTCCCCGCCGCTTGACCAACTCGCCGTGGTGGGAGCTTGCCCCCGTCTGGTCTCCCGACGGCAAATACATCGCTTTCCTGCGCTTTTCGCTGGACAACCAGGTCGACGGAATCTACGTTGCCTCTTCGGTCGGGGGCTCGGAGCGCAAGGTCTATTCTCTGACACCGCATAACACCTCAAAAGAAATTGATTGGTCCCCGGATGGGAAATACTTGGCCTTCGCCGAAAGAGCTTCGCCGCAAGATGCCGCCAGGATTTACTTGCTGTCGCTCGATACTCTTGAAAAGCATGCGATCACTTCTCCGCCAGCGGGGATTCTGGGCGATTCCTCACCTTCGTTCTCTCCCGACGGCAAGAATGTTGCGTTTATGCGCGATACTTTGGATACGCAGGAAATCTTTGTCGTGCCCGCCGAAGGAGGGATACCTCGCCAGTTCACTTTCGACAAGCGCATCATTCAGGGTGTGTCTTGGAATGCCGATGGCAGCGCTCTGATCTTCTCTTCGAATCGTGGTGGCTCGCCGAGTCTTTGGCGCATTCCTGTGAGCGGCGGGGGCCCCGAGCGCTTGCCCTTCGGCGGCGGAGCTTGGGCGGTTCGTCCAACGGTGGCCCGTAAGGGACACCGCATGGCCTACACCAGTGTCGTCTACAGTTCGGAGATCTGGCGGGCCGAGCTTCCTACTTCGGGCTCCAAGCCGGCTCCGCCGTCCGTATTCATTGTTTCCACTGAGCTGGAAGAAGGCCCGCAATACTCGCCCGACGGCAAACACATCGTCTTTCAATCCACGCGGACAGGAACTTATGAAATCTGGCGCTGCGAAGCGGACGGCAGCAATTTGGTGCAACTTACCCACTTCAACGGGCCCTTAACCGGCACTCCGCGTTGGTCTCCCAACGGCCGTGAAATCGTTTTCGATTCACGCCCGGCGGGCCACAGTCATATTTTCGTTCTGAACGCGGAAGGCGGCCAGCCGCGGCAAATCACGTCCGGAGATACGGAGAGCGGCGTTGCGGACTGGTCCGTCGACGGCAAGTGGCTTTACTTTGGTTCGAGTCGCGGGGGAAGTTGGGAAATCTGGAAAGTTCCTGCCCAAGGTGGCACGCCTGTGCAGATTACCCATCAAGGTGGATTTGCTCCGGAGCCATCCCGAGACGGCAAGTTCATCTACTATGCGAAGGGCNCGCGAGCTGCCAGGTGTCTGGCGCGTGCCGGTCGCTGGCGGAGAGGAAGTGAAGATTTTGGATGGGCCTCCCCCTCGGGGTTGGGGATATTTCTTCGTCACCGAGAAAGGCATTTACTATGTCGACGCGCCAGGCCACAAAAATCCCGGCCTTTACTTCTACGATTTCAGAGCCCAGAAAAGTTCCGCCGTCCTCCTGACGGAACATATTGGAAGCGAGGGGGCTCCAGGCCNTTTCCATTTCCCCTGACGGGCGCTACGCGTTGTATACGGCCTTCTCGCCACCGAGGGTAAACGTCATGCTGGTGGACAATTTCCGCTATTAGTTGTGGAGAGAATGTTTGGAGAGTAGAGACTCAGTAGTGGGGAAGAGAAATCGTTCAGAACAAACCGGGGATCTTCATATTCGCGAGTCCGGGAAGGCCGTTGGCCAGGCTTTTCATTTGGTTCGCCAGTTCATCATCCACGCGCCGTGACGCTTCGTTGACCGCTGCGCGAACCAAGTCCTGCAACATCTCTTGATCTTTGCTTGCAAAAACTTCCGGCTCGATTTTCACGTCCAGCACTTGCTTCTGGCCGTTCATTTTTACGGTCACCATGCCGCCGCCGGCGGAGGCCTCCACGGCCACCGAGTTCACTTGCCGCTGTAGGTCTTCCTGCACCTGTCGCAGTCGAGCGAGCATTTGATTGAGAGCGCTGACTTCCATGTTTGTCCCCTGCCTCTCTTTCCACTTACTCCCCGGTGCGCCGCCGCACTTCGGAGATTCTTCCTCCGAACCGTTGCAGCATCGACTTCACCAGCGGGTCGGTCTCAAACTGCGCGCGCATTTCCTGCGCGCTCGCGGGACGTGGTGCACTCGCCTCACTTGCCGCCCCAGTTTCGAGTCTAGCACAGACGCGCACGGCGCGCCCTAGTACCTTGCTCGATGAAGCACGGATCTTCTCCAGAGTTTCTCTCCCCTCAATCAACTGGGCGAACGTGCTTTTGTCCGGGTGAAAATAAATCCGCAATTCGCCGCTCTCCAGTTCCCAGCGCGAGGCATGTTCCAGCAGTTCGCCGATAAATTTCTGTTGCGATTGAATGGCTGCTTTGATTTCGACGACTTCTTCCACGCTCAAACCTGTCGCGAGCACTTCCGTCTTGCTTAGTGGTGCCGGCGCCACAGGTTTTAGCGCAGGAGCTGCGGCAGCCGCCGCGCCACCCGCACCAACCGCACGCGCTGCTGCCGTTGCCGCCCCGCTTACGGCGCCCGCCGCCATTGACCGGGGAGAAACCTGCGGCGTGGACACGCCCGATGCCGTGCCCTTAAATGCAGAGCTACTTCTTGCCCCAGCGTTCGCTCCGTCGCCAAGCTCCGCCAGCAATTCTTCCAGTGGCGCCAGGCGCGCCGCGTTCACCAATCGCAGCAAGCCCATTTCCAGATGTACACGCGGGTCCATCTTGCGGCGCACGTCGTCATCCGTCTGCAGCAAGATCTGGAAGTACCGTGTCAGATCTTCCTCGCTGAACAGGGCCGCTGCTTTTGCCAAACGCGGCCGCTGGTCTGGTGTGGCAGCGATCAATTCCGAATCCGCGCCACATACGCGGGCAATCAGAAGGTTCCTGATATGACGGATCGCCTCCCGGCAGAAGTGTTGCAGATTGCGCCCTTCTCTTTGGAACCGGTGCACAAGTCCCAGCGCGCGGTCGGCCGACTGCTCTGCGATAGCCTCGACCAGTTCCTGAAGCGCGTCTTCCGGCACTACCCCGAGTAATTCGCGTACCTCTTTGTCCCGGATATTGTCGCCGCAATACGCCCGCGCCTGTTCGAGGAGCGATAGGGCGTCGCGCATGCTGCCTTCCGCCATGCGGGCGATCACGCTTAACGCCCCATCGTCGATCTTTAGTTCTTCTTGTTCTGCGATGTACTTCAACCGGCTGGTGATTTCCAGAAAGGTTAGAGCGCGAAAGTGAAAATGTTGCGAGCGCGAGCGGATGGTCTCTTCCAAATCCTCGGGCTGCGTCGTCGCCATCACGAAGATTACGCGGTCCGGTGGCTCTTCCAGTGTTTTCAGCAAGGCGTTCGAGGCTTCGCCGGTAAGCATGTGGGCTTCGTCGAGGATCACGACTTTGTGGCGAGCGGCCGCCGGTGCGTACCGCACCATCTCCCGCAATTCGCGAATCTGGTCGATGCCACGGTTGGAAGCGGCGTCGATCTCGATGACGTCCAGCGAAGTGCCCGCAGCAATCTCTTTGCAGGAATCACATTCGCCGCAGGGATCGGGCGTCGGTCCCTTCACGCAGTTCAGCGCTTTCGCCAGGATGCGAGCTGCGGTCGTCTTCCCCACGCCGCGCGCACCGGAAAAAATGTACGCATGTGCCACGCGGTTGTGCTTAATGGCGTTTTGCAAGGTCTCCGTAACGTGCGTTTGTCCAACGAGGTCCGCAAAAGTCTGCGGCCGCCACTTCCGCGCGATCACTTGGTAGGTCATACGTGTCTTGCATTTTCGGCGCGCGGAATGAAAAAGTCAAAGCCACAATCCTCCGTGCGCTCCGATTGCGAACGCGGCTGTGGACCATCTCCGGGAATTGCGCTGGGAAATATTCCTTCAATCTTCTTGTGAGGGGGAAAATGCAGCTCAGGCTGCCAACTTCCTTCTGATTACCGATATCTTTGCTCAAATCGAGGAACTTCGGAGTCCCTGCGGCACACTTGGCTTACCCGGTACCGTTGCTCCCTTCCGGGCCTGGCGGGGTTCGCGGGACCTCGTTGCACAGAGCCCGAAGTTCCACGCTCCGGCAGTCGTTGCAACTCTCGACTGCAAGAAAAAGTCTAGCACACGTCTATGGCCTGCTCCACTTGAGCACCTTCCTCTGAACGACCACACTCTCTTGTACAACTGAACACACTTCATTTTTCGCTTGCCTCATTTCTCACAGTCTGTCCTAAACTGGTCTGCGGTTGGAGTTCCTCCCCAACCGCCTTGCACCTGCCCGCAACAGTTGCCAGGTCCGCGCGCCAGCGCTGTGTCCCCGCCAGAGGGGACCCTCACCCCACGTCACGGGGATCACCTGCACCACTGTGCAGGGAGGAGGATTTTCATGAAAGTCGCAGTTTCGTTTCTTTTGACCCTGGCCCTGGTGTGCACGGGTGGGCCGCCCACCTATGCCGAGCCCCGCCGAGTTTTGCAGGGCACCGAGATCCATCTCACGCTGCTTACTCCCATCAGTTCGTCCCACTCCCGGGAAGGCGATCCCTTCGTCGCTGTTCTTGCGCAGCCCGTTGTATTTGATAGCCGCATCCTTTTGCCGGTGGGCACGCGGGTGAACGGTGTGGTCGGCACCATTCAGAGCGCCAAGGCGTTCTCGGTTTTCCGCGGGCAGGCTTATCTCAACCTCACCTTCAAAACTATTGAAATCGACAATAGGCTCATCCCGGTGCAGATGAGCATCCTGGCCATCGGCGAGCCCCGCATCGATTCGTACAGCAAGCCGCGCAAGGACATGAAGATTACTGAAGGCGAAGTCGTCGAGGCCAAACATGACTATAAAGGCGACGTTGTCGGCATGGCTGTCGGCGGTGGTGGTGGCTCGTTCGTCGGGCTGGTTTTCAGCAACGTCACGCGCGGACTCGGGATTGGATTGGCGGCCGGAGCGGTCTATGTCGTGGCGCGCAAGGGCAAAGAAATCGACCTGCCTGCAAATTCCGGTATGCTGGTTCGCTTGGACAGCACCGTGAACGTGCCGATGATTGCCGCGAGCAATGCGCCGGTTCATTCTGCCAACAGCACAGATTCCCGTTAAACGAAAGACAAGCAAGTGCTCTCTTCATCCGCCCGGTCGCAAACGGCCGGGCGGTTCTTTTTTGTTCCTTGGTCTGGTCCGCCGTTGGCAAATCTTTCTTTGGGAGGTTCGGGCGCCGAAGAGCGTTCAGGGGCAAATCTTCGGCGCCCGTTGGAGGGTTCTGGCAGGTGATTCGCAGTGGGTTCCTTGGGGGACAACACTTGCTCGAATCCCAGCACGGTAATGCGGATCACTCTCTCGCGTGGAATTCGGGCTTCGTTACAACTACTGCTCCCTCCTACTGCAGGCCAGATGCCAACTGCTGAGTCTGTGAATGCACTGGAAATGCATCCGTTAGTCCCAGGGCAGGCGCTCCATTCTTGCATCAGGAAGGCAATCTGTCCCAGATCGGCACAGCGCCTGTGGAAATCCTCGCGCGTCTTCGTTTGCTCCGTTGCTTGATAATCCCCTGCTTTGGGCTACTATCTGCTTTGTTCATCCTTCCTATTCGTTTTTCTTTTCCGATTTCCACTGGTTTCCATTTGACCCTTCCCCAAGTGGCGCGATACTTTAATTGGGGAATGGTTGGGCATGCCGGTCTCAGATTAGCCGCCAAATTTTTTGCCATTCAAATTCTTAGAGGAGATTCATGTCGACTGATTTGCGTAATTTTCTAGCTCTCAGCTATGAAGAGCTGGAAGAACTGAACCTGAAAGCAAAAGAGCAACGCAAGAAACACACCCCGATCCACAAAATCCAGGAAGAGCGCCTCAAATACCTCACGGACGAAAAGCATGTGAAAGCCATCACGGTCCTGTTTAGCGATCTCGAGGGCCGCCTGCACATGCTCGATTACGACAAGAAATTCCTGATCAAGAGCTACGACAACCTCACTTTTGACGGCTCTTCCATCCGGGGCTTCACGGCGCAGCGCGAAAGCGATCTCCGTCTCGGCATCGACTGGAGTTCTTTCTACTGGGCCCCTGCTGACATCTTTGGCAACGGCAAAGTGCTCGTTTTCGGCGACGTGATCGACAAGGATGGCACGCCTTACGGCGCCGACATCCGCGGCGTTCTCAAGGGTTATGCCGACGGGCTCTACGAAAAGGAAGGTTATACCCTCAATGCCGCCAATGAAATTGAGGGCTTCCTCTTCAAAGGTGCCAACGCGGAACGGAACTTCCACGAGACCGGAAAGTTCGAATATGTCGACACGGGTGGCTACTTCCACTCGCTGCCCGGCGACCCGCTGCGCACCTTTATTGACACGACTGCCGAAGTGCAGCGCGCCATGGGTTTCCAGAACGAAAAGGACCACCCCGAGGTCGCGCCTTCGCAATTCGAAATCAACTATAGCTACACCGACGTAGTTGGGGCCGCCGACCAGATTCAGCTCTACAAACTGGTTTGTCGTCAGGTGGCAAACAATATGGGGCTCACGGCCAGCTTCCTGCCCAAGCCCGTCGTTGGCGTCAATGGCAGCGGCATGCACACCAACGTTTCCGTTTCCAAGAACGGCAAAAACCTGTTCTGGGATCCCAAGGGAGAGGAGAAGCTGAGCAAGTGCGGTTGGGCGTTCGTCGATCGCATCCTCACCCATGGCAACGATCTGTGCTTGCTGATGAACTCCAGCGTCAACTCTTATCGCCGCCTGGACCCGCATTTTGAAGCGCCCAATCAGCTCAAGGCTTCGCCGGTGGACCGTGGCGCCATGATCCGCATTCCCATCGGCAACGAACGCAGCATGCGCGTCGAATTCCGTTCCGTTGCACCTGATGCCAACCCTTACCTGGTGATGCACTCCCTCTTCCGCACAGGTCTTGAAGGTGAGACAGCCAAAATCAAGAATCTTCGCCAGGCACAGCGCTACCTGCCTGACAACATTTACACCGCCCTGGAGAATTTCGAAAAGGCCGATTGGACCACGAAACTACTCGGGGCGGATGTCAAGAGTCGCTACGCCGAATTGAAGCGCGCCGCGGCGGACCGTTGCGCACGTAATCTTGGAACGTTCGTGAAGGCTGCGGAAGTCCAGTATCACCACGAGGTGTACAACCAGTTCCTCTGGAACTTGTTCTAGCAGGCTTTGCAGTTGCGAGGCTATTTCGCTATCGGACGCCACCCACACTGGCTTCTTGCGTTAATTGGGTCCGTGCGGATGCTGGAGGTAGAACTCCAATAACATGCGGGTAGCACTGATCTCCCGCGTCGTGTCCCCAACGATCCATTCGGGCAGGACCTTGCCGCCTGGCCAGGTATGTCCTCCACCCTCGATGGTGTAGAGAATCACGTCCGCTTTCTCCGCGCAGTTCGTGTAAGCGAGACGGCGGACCCTCAGAGAGATTCGGGTTTCGACCGGGTCTGCCTGACATTGGTTTTTTCGCGCCACACGGGCTGTCCAGTCCGGAATGTTCGGCAGCTCACCGGGAGCGACCGGCGTTGGCCCACCGTTGTAGGGGGCAGCTCGGTCGGCGGTTCCGTGAAATGCCACTACAGGTACCGGCTTGGCATCGCGACACCTCTCCCATTCCAGCGATTGTGCGGCCGCCACTGCTCCAACGGCAGCGATCCGGTCTGACAGTTTGCACGACAACGCAAACGCCATGCCTCCGCCATTCGACATTCCGTCGGCATAGATGCGGTTCACATCGATGTTGTACTCAGTTTCCAGCTTGTCGATCAAATCGGAGATGAATTTGACGTCCCGTCCCAGGCTACGTGGCCCCATGGGAAAAACTTGTGGGCCTGGGCCCAGTCCACCGAAAAAGGCGCCGGTTCCCTCCGGATAAACGACAATAAAGCCGTGTTCATCAGCCAACTCGTTCCACCGGCTGATTGCCATTTCAACCGCAGGCCATGTCGCGGCGGGGTGTAGGCTGATGATCAGGGGCGTTGGTTTGGACCGATCGTAGCTTTTCGGCACGTACAACAGGTATCGGCGCGTCACACCCGACGAGATAATGGTGCCATTGGTCTTATCCATGATGTGAAAACACACCTGCGCCGCGAGGATGAGCGCAACCGGAAGACCGATGACGACTGCCAGCACAGCGAGAACGATCTTTCTTCTTTTTCCCTTCATGTCTGGGCTGGAATTCCCGATTTCCGCTTTGCGATTGCACCCTGCTTCACAAGCTCTCCTGACCTCGGAAGGTTTCTCCATGCATTGGTTACAACGACTTTCATGCTGCCATAAATTTGCTAAGGTTCCGGTTCCGATTCTCTGGAACCTGTTCCAAAAGTACAGGCTCCGGAGTTCTGCACTGGGTTCTGTAACGCTTTCTGGTCTCGGTAGGGGCGTTTACTTTTGGTGATGGCGGCAGTGGGGGAAACTATTCGAAGGCCAGTGTGTTGCTTGCCATGCCGCGTTGGGCTAACTCTGAAAAAGAACCCACGAGCTGTCTGCCGCCTGATAGAATTTAGCGTTTGACCAGCATGTCCTGTCTAGCCTGTCTCTACACCAATAGGAGGACGAAATCATGCCGCTTGTCCGCAGCTGCGTTGCCTTGATCGTTCTGCTATGCGCCACCCTCGCGTGTTCCCAAGAATCTCTGGAAGGGCGCCTGATGCGCTTCCCCGACGTCCGCGGGAACAAAATCGTCTTCGTCTACGGAGGGGACCTTTGGCTTGCCTCCACAGGAGGAGGCGCGGCTCACCGCATTACGACACATCCTGGCAGGGAACTCTTCCCGAAGTTCTCCCCTGATGGGAAGTGGATCGCCTTCACTGGCCAGTACGACGGCAACTTCAACGTCTATGTCATGAGTGCGGATGGCGGCCAGCCCCGGCAGTTGACCTTCTATCAGGGCAGTGCGCATCCGCTGAGCGACCGCATGGGCATCCACAACGAAGTCCTCACCTGGACGCCGGACAGCAAGCGCGTCGTATTTCTTTCGCGCCGCGACGCTTCCAACGGCTGGACCAAGCGTCCTTTTATGGTGTCCATTGATGGCGGATTGCCCGAGCCTCTGCCCATGGACCAGGGAGGGCTCACTTCCTTCAACGCCGACGGCACGAAGATCGCCTACAACCGGATCTTTCGCAACTTCCGCACGTGGAAGCGCTACACCGGCGGTCTGGCGCAAGACATCTACATCTACGACATCAAGAACAACGTGTTCGAGCAAAAGATTCCCCACACGGATTACACCGATACATTCCCAATGTGGCATGGGAATACGATTTATTTCAGTTCCGATCGCGGCCCAGAGCACCGGCTCAACATTTATAGTTATGACCTGGGTTCGAAGCAGGTCGAGCAACTGACGCATTTCACTGAATTTGACGTTATGTGGCCCAGCCTGGGCGACAAGTCGATCATCTTCGAGAACGGTGGCTATCTCTATTTGTTCGACATTGCCTCTCGTCAGTCAGCAAAACTCACGATTGCGCTCTCCGGTGAGCGCGACCTGACCATGAAACACTGGGCTAGTGTCACAAAGACCATCACGGACTTCGACATTGCGCCTGACGGCAAGCGCGCCGTGTTTGCCGCGCGCGGTGACCTCTTCACCGTTCCCGCCAAGGAAGGCGCGACTCGCAACCTGACTCGTACGCCAGGCATTCGGGAGAAACACGTGGCGTGGTCTCCCGACGGACGCTGGATCGCCTTTGTCTCCGACCGTACCGGCGAGGACGAAATCTACATCACGCCGCAAGACGGCATGGGCAACATTGAACTGGGCAAGGAGCCGGAGAGCAAGGAGAAAGAAAAAGATAAGGAGGCTGCGGCCAAAGAAGCCGCGAAAGAAAAGGAGCGCGGGAAGGATAAAGAACAACAGATTACAAGCGGCTACAAGGGTTTCAAGCTGGCTCCGGTTTGGTCGCCGGACAGTAAGAAGCTGGCTTGGTCCGACAAGGATCTGCGCCTCTGGTATGTGGACATCAGCGAGAAAAAGCCGGTCGAAGTGGATCGCGGCAAGTTTTTCGAGATCAACAACTACACGTGGTCCCCTGATAGCAAATGGATTGCCTACGACAAACAGTTGCAGAGTGGATTGAGTGTCGTGTATCTATACTCTACCGTCGAAAAGAAGATCACGGCTGTCACCAGCGAACTGGCCAACTGTAACGCACCCGTTTTCGATCCCGAGGGGAACTACCTTTATTTCCTCTCGGATCGTGATTACAACGAAGTGCTGGGCAATTTCGATTTTGAATTCGCCAATCCCAAGACTACTCGGCCTTACTTGGTTACACTGCGTGCTGATGCTCCTTCGCCCTTCCCGGCACTGAGCGACGAAACCGCTATCAAGCGTGAAGAACCCGCCCCGGCTGTCTCTGAAACCGAAAAAGAAAAGGGCAAGAAGGAGGAAGAAAAAAAGAAGCCGGAGAAAAAAGAGGAAAAAGGACCGGGCGAGAAGGAAGCCAAGGAAATTGCCAAAAACTTCCGCATCGACCTCGACGGCATTCAAAACCGCATCGTCGCTTTGCCAGTGCCTCCCGCGAGCATCTCCGGCCTGGGCGCTGCAAAAGGTTATCTTTATTACTCCACTCGGCCTGTGCAAGGGCTGTCTGGGCCACTCGCCGGCGAAGAATCCGCCATTCACGCTTATGATCTGAAGGAACGCAAAGAAAAAACACTCATTGAAGGCATTGACCGCTGGGCAATCTCCTTCGACGGTTCCAAAATTCTTTACCAGGCGAAGGAGACCTATGGGATCATCGATGCCAAACCCGACGGGCCCAAGAAAGCGGGCGACGGCGCGCTCAACCTGGGCGGGATGCGCGCAGAAATCGATCCTCCGGCCGAATGGCAACAAATCTTTAACGAAGTCTGGCGGCAGGAGCGCGACTATTTCTTCGAAGCCAGCATGAACGGAGTGGACTGGGAAGCGGTTCGCAAAAAGTATGCCCCGCTGGTGCCCTATGCCGCAAACCGCTATGACCTGACGTACATTCTCGGGGAGATGATCGGAGAACTCTCGAATTCCCACACTTATGTGGGTGGGGGCGACCAGCCTGACCTGCACCCCGTCAACGTCGGCTTATTGGGCGTCGACTACGAACTCGATCCAGCCAGTGGCTTCTACCGCTTCAAGAAGATTTATTCCGGCGAGAATTGGAACCCCGGAACACGCGCCCCGCTCACCGAACCGGGGATCAACGTCAAAGAGGGCGACTACCTGCTTGCTATCAATGGCCACTCGCTGCGTGCCCCGCAAACTCCTGACGAACTTTTGGTCAACACCGCCAACGAGACTACCGCCATCACCGTGAACTCCAAACCCAGCGATGATGGCGCGCGTACACTCCCCGTCAAACCCGTCGATGACGAGTATCAACTCCGCGAGTTAAACATGGTTGAGACGAACCGCAAGAAAGTGGACGCTGCCACTCAGGGACGTGTGGGCTACATCTACATTCCGGACATGGGCGATGCCGGCCTCAACGCCTTCGTCAAGCAATTCTTCCCGCAGATTCGCAAAGAAGGAATGATTATTGACGTTCGCTACAACGGCGGGGGCTTCGTGGACCAACTGATCTTCGAACGGCTGCGGCGTATTCTAGTTGGCATGAGCGCGGCCCGCAACTTCGAGAGCGGCACAATCCCTCCCGTCGTTTTCCACGGCTATTTGGCCTGCATCACCAATCAGTACGCCGCGTCGGACGGCGACATCTTCAGCGAGTTTTTCAAGGTATACAAACTTGGCCCGCTCATCGGCGAGCGCACCTGGGGCGGAGTCCGCGGGATACGCGGCTTCATCCCACTCATCGACGGCGGCTATATCACTCGCCCCGAGTTCTCGGATTACAACCTGAACAGCAAGTGGGTGGTTGAGAACCGTGGCGTCGCGCCGGATATCGAGGTAGATAACCGGCCCGACGAAGTGGTCCGGGGCAAGGATGCGCAATTGGAACGCGCCATCGAAGAGGTTATGAAGCAGATCGAGGCGAACCCGAAGAAGCTTCCGCCTCGTCCTCCCGATCTTCCGACTTATCCAGAGGGCCCAGGGTTGTAACCCCTCCGGCCCACTATAGAGTGTGGCCTCGGTTGCACACTGCCAACGCGCGAAGCCAGCGGGGTTCGCCAACGTAAAGAATTATGCAGGACGAGCAGGATCTCGCTGTCCGATGAACTTAGATCCTCACGCCCCAGAAGGAGGGGTCAGGTTGCGTCAGCTCGATACCGATGTCCCAGGCCTCGTGTCCGCGCCACACCACTTCCCCCTGTGCGCTGCGGCCCTGCTTGGGCAGCACTACGCGCACCTTCCGGTGTAGCGGCAGGTCCGCGCCCACCACGGCCATGCAGCCAGAGTGACTAACGTCCACCGTGATGGCATTAGCGCAGCGCGGTTTGTCCTCTTCTTCCCATTCCACCACGAAAGGCAGGCTGGCTACTGCCCGCTTATGCGAGCGCATCTTTGCCCAGCGCTCTTCGAGCTGCCGGAACTCCTTTGACGCGGGATTCAAGGTCGAAGTCGACATAAGAAACCTCGGGACAAGAGATTTCAACCACGGGGGAGGGCCACCAGAAACGGTAGCCGCCTGCAGCCGCCTCGTCAATAGTACTTCCATGAAAAAATGACAGGGGACTGGCCCCATTTCCACCGATCAGGCTCTCATCAGCGGCCGCATTCGCGAGGTAATGGAACTTTCGCGAAGCCGGGATAATAGCCTTCTCAACTGTGGGGCATCCTGCGAGCTTAGCGACTCTATTTTCACCCCAATTCCGCGCCCTTCAATCACATGCCTCACCACCGCCTCTGCGCGGATTTGCCCTTCCTGCACGAGAAAGTGAAGACGTATTAATTCGCCTTCCTTCTTCCGCGCACGCGTCTCGAGGAACAGGCCGCCGGGACTCAAGTCATGGATACGGGAGATATCGCGGAGCCGGTCTGCTTCCCAATAGATCCACACATCTTCAAGGGCTGTAATGCGGGATGATCGCCTGCGGGAGGGGCCGGTTGTGACTTGCATCGTGCTACCGCCTTCACCCAAGGCTACTTGAGACGCGTGCTGTGCGCGGCACCGTTCTCACGCCTCAAGAATACGCGCTGATTGTCGCAGATAGTGCGAAGGCGAGTCAACAAAAGAGTAAGAAAAAACTAAGAAAATTCATGGCTAGTCCTGCTATCTCCAAAGCAGAACGAAATCACGCCTGCTTCCGGCTTCCGAAAGTCCTTTTGACTCCCAGGCCGAGGCTCCTCACGAAAAGAACTGAGCCAACGGGATGAGTTGCGCCATTGCCTAGCCCCTTAATTGATTGGCAAAACTCAGTTGCGGAACCGCTGGGAACAGGTAAGAATTCCTTAAGCGGACCGGCTTAGTCCCGCGGTCAATCCACAGTTTGGCGAGTGTGAGTGGATGGGAGTTGACACATCAGCCCGAGGACCCTCCAACCATTGGCGGCCAGTGGTCTTCCTCGTTCTATTTTGTCTCGCTTTCTCTGTGACTTTCACACGGGCCCAGGACGTAGCGGAAGCCGCGCGGCAGGAGCGCGCCCGCAAGGATGCAGACCGCAAAGCCACTCACCACGTGTATACGGAAGAGGACCTGAAGCGAGATAGGATCCTGAATCTCGAGGATCAAGCAAAGGCGCTAGCGCGCGAGAAACATCAGCAAGGGGCATCTGGCGAGCAGGATGCCAAAGCAATGCCGCCGGAGCAAACCCAGCAGCCGGAGTCTCTCGGCGATGTGGCCCGCCGCTATCGGGAACAGAAGGCGGCACGTGACGCCGAGCAAGCACAGCATAAAAAGTTCACGCCCTTTCCATACAAGGTTCCAGAACAAACTCTCACGGCCCCAAAGCCCGAGATTGTGCCACTGAAGCGGCCCGCCCTTGGTTCGGACGTACGCGAAGAATCACACACGGTCGCTGCCCCGGTGCCCCCTTCCGTGCCTCGGGGGGCTGGTTTGCCTCCAAGGATTTCGCCCTTTCAGCCGCGCCCGCTACTGGCGCCGCCACCTGCCGTAAGCGTTGCGCCTGTAGGCCCGCCTGTGCGTAATCGAGTGGANGGCGCCCCCCCCTGCCGTAAGCGTTGCGCCTGTAGGCCCGCCTGTGCGTAATCGAGTGGAGTCCCCGATCGCCTCCCTGACAATTCCTTATCGATCATTTGCGGGCCTGCGGCCTTTGAAGGTGCAACGAGGCGATAGCTGGTGGAGGTTGGCCGAGCGCTATTTGGGAAGCGGTGCGCGCTGGCCAGAGTTGCGAAGTCTGAATACTGCCGCGACAGATCCCCCGGATACGTTGAGGCAGGGAAGCCTTGTCCTCGTTCCGGAGACTCCTGTTGTGCGAGCAGACCATTCCGAATCGCGCATCATCGTAAAGCGGGGAGACACACTCTGGGCATTAGCGCGCTTGCATTTGGGACGTGGTAGTGCCTGGAAGTGTTTGGCTAGGGCCAATCCCCGAGTTTCCGATTCCACCCGCCTGACCATCGGGGCGTCTTTGCGATTGCCCGCCGGTGACACACCTGAATCCTGCCAAAGCAACGAAAAGCTCCGGCGATAAATATACGGAATGCGGCCCACCAGGAATCCACCTCGCTAGGCATTCCATTTATCTATATCCCGATAGCGAGGCCTAGCGGCGCCACACCGAGTAAGATCGTTTTGGGGAGCAGCAGGGTCCATGCCCCTGGAGAGCGCTTCGAAGTGGCATTCAGGCAGCAGCGCCGTTTGTGTGCGCCCGCAGACTCGCGCCCGCCCCGTCGCGCTTCAGGTAGCGGTACAGGCTGGTCCTTCCGATGCCAAGGATCTGCGCGGCGCGTAGCCGGTTCCCGTTGCACATCTGCAACACCTTCTGGATATGGACTTTGCGGACCTCGTCCAGGGACAGTGGTTGCCAGTCTTCGTCGCCGGGCAGGCGTGGCATGCGGTGGTGCAGATGCTCGGGCATGTCGCTGAGGTCGATGAAGTCTCCTGTCGCAGTGATGCACGCCGTCGAGATGACATTTTCCAATTCGCGCACATTCCCGGGCCACGGGTGTTGCAGCAGCACAGTCTGTGCGCGCCGCGTCAAGCCGGCAATGCTCTTGCCATAGGCATCGTTGTACTTCTTCAGGAAAAATTGAACCAACAGGGGAATGTCCTCAAGACGTTCCGAAAGCGATGGGATACGGATCTGGATGGAACTAAGGCGATAGAAAAGATCTTCGCGGAAGCGCCCGGTGAGGACCTCGGCGCGCAGGTCGCGATTCGTGGCTGCAATGAGCCGCACGTTTACCTGTTTGACTTCTGGCGAACCGACGCGCTGGATTTCCCGGTTCTGAATGACCCGCAATAACTTTGCCTGCATGGCCAGTGAGGTTTCGCCCACTTCGTCAAGGAAGACTGTTCCACCATTGGCGTATTCGAATAGACCCGGACGTGTGTCCGTTGCGCCTGTGAATGCGCCGCGGACGTGGCCGAAGAGCTGGCTTTCCAGCAGCGTATCGACCAGGGCGGAACAGTTGCACACAGCAAGCCGTTGTTGGCTCACCGGGCTGATCTGGTGAATGGCGCGGGCCACCAGTTCTTTTCCGACGCCGGTTGGACCCACCAGCAGAACATTAGTGTAGTGGCGCGCCACTTTGCGGGCGAAATCAAAAACTTCGAGCATAGCCGGGCTCTTTCCGATGATGCCGTGGAATTCCAGATCCTTCAGCAGTTGCTCCTCCAGCGCCTTGACGCGCCGGCGCTGGTCGTACAACGAGGCGACGTCGTCGAGCGTGCGCTTCAGGCGCAAATGATCAATGGGCTTGGGAAGGAAATCGGCCGCGCCACGGCGAATCGCTTCCAATGCGCCCTCCAGTGTGTATTCGGCGGTCATCAGAATCACGTGGATGCCAGGGTCGCAGCGCAACGCTCGCGAAAGGAATTCGTACGGATCATTTACATCCAGGTGAATGCTGGCAAATACCAGCCTACAGCGCCCGAGTCGAATCAGGCGGAGAGCCTCTTCGGGGTCGCTGGTGCAGACTGGCTCATACCCCATGTCAGAAATCAGCGCATTGAGCGAATCACGTTCGGCGGGATCGTCGTCAAAAATGCATGGGGTTAGGGAACTGCGCAGGGTGGAAACTTCAACCGTTTTATAAGCTGTGTGAGTCATGCTCCTTATACAGGCAACGGGTGTGCCAAATGGAAAAGGGAATGTTTCGACTCGACAAGCAACCTTCGGAGCAACCTCGAAACTCGAACGCCCCTATAAGTAAAATATCTTCATGGCAATAGCCGGAGCGAACCGAATGGACGCAACCTACGGCGAACGGGAAACCTAGGAAATCGGGCGCAGAGATTTCACACGCGGATTCCAAAACGGGTCATTGTGCCGAAGTGAAAGGGAAGGATTACTTAGTTCAGTGGTTGGGTTTCTTGGTGATGGCGCGGTTGCACGGTATTTAGACGAAACTGGTGCATTCCCTCCGGATCACACCCGATGAATTCCACTTTGTAAGCCATGAGCGGGGACTGCCGTATTTCTGTGGGCTGGAGCATGCGCACGAAGACGATGGCGCCCTCGGGCAGCATGTGACGCAAGGTGATATGTTTGCCCGCAAATTCGTCCCAATCCAGATGAGATTTTTCTACGAAGAACATTTCTTCCTCATCCCACCCAGAAACCTCGACGCGATACCGATCGGCGCCCAGGATTGTTTCCGTTGCCTGCATGGTCACCTCGACCAAAGGCAGTGCAGGTTTCGGACCAAGGAACCCAGAGAAATCCGCTGTGAAAACAGAGGTTGGCGGGCGCTTTGACAAGCCGCCAGAACAAGCGGGAGGTACACTTCCGCCAACATGTTCCAGGCTGATGCAGAGTCACAGACAGTCTACGCCAGGAATTAGAAGAGAATTCTCATCGCCAACAACCGCACATACGGATAAATCTGCCGAAAGAGCAGCAGGCCAACGAGCAAACCAGCCATTGCGAAACTGTTTCCGCGAATCCAGTCCAGGTAGCGCTGTGCGCGATTTTCGGACATGAGAATCATGATGCCGGTGCTTCCATCCAGCGGCGGGACAGGCAGCAGATTGAAGGTCCCCAACAGCAGATTGAGCGAAAAGACAACAGACAGAACAATCGCTACGAAACTTGGCGTGCCAGTAACCGGATCCAGGTGGAGAAGGTGGAAGGAACGCGCACCTCGAATCGCTGCGGCCGCTAGGATCATCAAGGTGAAATTCGCCGCGGGACCTGCCAGGGCCATCCATGCAGCGCGCCGCGGGTGTCGTCTCTCCCAGAGCGGATCATAAGGAGCGCTTGCCCAGCCAATCATTCCGCCGGACAGCAGGAAACTGGCAATGGGAAAAACAACCATGCCAAAGAAGGACCGACGGATGTGGGGAATCGGGTTCAAAGACACCTGGCCACCGAGAGCTGCGGTGCTGTCCCCTCCGAGCTTGGCGACCAGAGCATGAGAAGCCTCATGGCACGTCGTCGAAAACAGAAATACCACGTAGGAGATGAAACCGATAACCAGCATTTCCGGGGAGAAATCGCTCATAACCAAGCAGGTTAGGGTTTCCCGTGAAGGAAAGCAAGCCGTGACCTGAGGCTGTCCCGGCTAGAGCGGACAATCAAAGCGTCCTGGCTGACCCTCTGTCACTTACAGACGAATCCAACCCTCATGGATCATCAGCAAGGAACCCAGGCTCACAAGTACCCAGAGCAACACACCCTGCGCCAGCGGCCGCACGCCTACTCGCCGCAGAGTCTCTTTTGAAATACCCGTTCCAATGAGGAACAACGTCACAGTCAGCCCTATCCTTCCTATTTGGTGCAGGATGGAATAGGCCACATGAAATGCTGGCAAATACGTGTTTGCGAGCGCTGCCAGGCAGAAAAATCCGATGAACCACGGCCAATGAATCTTGGCCTTGCTTTTCTTCACGACCGCCGTCGCGACAGAAACGGGCACAATCCACAGCGCCCGTGCCAGCTTCACCGTTGTCCCCACGGCAAGCGCCAGCGCACCGTACTTCGCTGCCGCGCCCACGACAGAACTTGTGTCATGAATCGCCAAGGCCGACCATAGTCCGAACTGAGTCTGATCCAGATGCAGCGCCCAGCCCAGCACGGGAAAGAGCAGCAGCGCGATCGAATTGAGAAGGAAAATCGTTCCGAGCGACACGCCCATCTCTTCTTCGCTCGCATTGGTGATCGGGCCGATGGCTGCGATCGCGCTTCCGCCGCAAATCGCGGTCCCTGTAGAGATCAGAAATGACGGCGTGTCCGCCACCTTGAAAATCCTCCCGAGCAACCATCCCAGTGCCAGCGTGATAGCGATACTGAGAGCCGTGTAGAAAAATCCAGTGCGCCCTACTTGCATCACCTCCCGTAAGTCCATGCCGAACCCGAGGCCCACAACCGAGGCTTGCAGCAGAATCTTCGACAGCCTCTTGGCGTCCAGGTGGTAGGGGTGGGCGAGTGTGAGACCGTAGATCAGGCCCAGAGCGAGAGCAAACGGTGGAGAAGCCAGTCCGCTGGCCGTGAGGATTAGTCCCACAAAGAAGAGACTCTTGTTCATCGGGAGATTGTCGTGTCTTTCGTGTCCGGCTGTCCAGGCAATAGTTTTTATGAGCGATTAGAACTGCTTATCTCTTGTGTTCATTGATCGGCCTCGTTGCTCTGGGATCCGCCTACGAAGCTGGAAATATGGCTTTCACGCTGGCGGGCTTCGGAGTATGATTGTGTCCAACGCGTGTGTTGGCCGCCTCATTCTTGGGTGTGCGAAGCAAGCCGAAGTTGAGGTCCACTGATGAAGGCCTGTTTGCTGCGCACACCTGCCCCGGTTGAACAAAATCCCCTTGAATGTGCGGAAGTTCCCGAGCCTATTCCCGGTCCCGGAGAGCTACTGGTGCGCGTTCTGGTATGTGGCGTCTGCCGCACGGACCTGCATGTGATTGAAGGAGAATTGCCGCCGAAACGTTCGCCGGTCATCCCAGGCCATCAGGTCGTGGGAGTCGTGGAGAAGGCTGGGGAGAGCGCACACCGGTTTGCAAAAGGCGCGCGCGTGGGCATTGCGTGGCTTCACAAAACTGACGGCACCTGCTCGTACTGCCACCGCGGGGATGAGAATCTCTGTGATGCTCCCCTCTTCACTGGTTACAGCGTGAACGGTGGCTATGCGGAGTGGATTGTGGCCCCAGAAACGTTTGTCTACCCCATTCCCGATGGATTCCCCGATGAGCAGGCGGCGCCGCTGCTGTGCGCGGGCATTATCGGCTTTCGTTGCCTCAGGATGGCGGAAGTTGCGCGAGGCGCACGCCTGGGATTCTATGGTTTTGGTGCCGCAGCCCATGTGGCGATTCAAGTCGCCAAACACTGGGGCGTCGAGGTGTATGCCTCCACGCGCGACGTTCGCCACCAGAAATTGGCGATGGAACTGGGTGCGGTCTGGGCAGGTGGTACCCTGGATGCCCCGCCGGAGAAGCTGGACGCGGCCATCGTTTTCGCGCCAGCGGGTGAAATTGTGCCCGCGGCGTTGAAGGCCCTGCGCAAAGGCGGACGTTTGATTCTGGGCGGGATTCACATGAGCGATATCCCGTCGTTTCCGTATGATTTGCTTTATCAGGAACGCATGATTCGCAGCGTGGCCAATAACACGCGCCGGGATGGTCAAGAGTTTCTGGCTCTTGCGGCTCAGATTCCGATTCGAACGCGCGTGCAAGTGTTTCCTCTCAGCGAAGCGAATCGCGCGTTAAACGCGCTAAAGAATGATGCTATACCCGGGGCCGCAGTCTTGCGGATACGCTCCTGAAGCGCTCGCTTGAAGGCCGGTCAGAAATGAAAACGCGGACAATGTGCTTTCTCCTCTTTTTTTGCCTGGGATTTGCCGTTTGTTCCCGCAGTGTTGTCTCTTCGATTGGGGACCACGGAGAATCCCCTGCAGTGCTCATCCAAGCTATACCCGAATCCCTGAGCCCCGCTGCTGATAAAGAGCTGCGTACTTTACTAGAGAGCGGCAGGCTCGCGGATCTGCAGTGGCCAAATTTTTCCAACCACAGCATTTCCGTCAAGGAGTTTTATGAACAGAACGGTTACAAACTGGGCTGGAGCCGAGGAGGTAAGCCCACAGCGCAGGCTCTGGAACTTATCGGGATTCTGGAAGCGGCTGACCTCAAAGGACTCGACAGCCGGGATTACGAGGGTGCGCGATGGCCAGAGCGGCTCAAAGGACTCCAAGCTGCCCCTTCCGAATCCGCCTTCGTTAAATTCGACGTTGCGCTCACGGTCTCCGCGATTCGTTACCTTTCAGATCTGCATCTGGGGAAGGTAGACCCCAAGACTCTACATAAGGATTTCGACCCGGAACGTGCAAAACACGACCCTGGCGCATTTCTATTCAGGAATGTCGTGAGTGCGACCAGTGTCAAGGAGGCATTGGTCCCGGTAGAGCCTCCCTTCCCTGGATACCACCGCGCTCTCGGAGCCTTGCAGAAATACCTGCAGCTTGCGAAGGAGGAAGTCCCCGATTCCCTGCCGCAGGCACCGAAGCCGATCTCCCCGGGAGAGAATTACGAGGGGTTAGGAAAGTTAGTGCGGCGTCTGCAGTTTCTCAAAGACTTGCCGCCATCGGTTCCGCTCCTAGAGGGGTCGCAGATTTATTCCGGAGAAGTGGTGGAGGGCGTGAAGCGCTTTCAGAGGCGGCATGGCCTGGAAGTCGAGGGAAAGCTAGGGCCGCAAACCATTATGGAACTGAATCGGCCGATGAGCGATCGCGTGGAGCAGTTGCGTCTGACATTAGAGCGTTGGCGCTGGGTACCGCACCTTTTCCCGGAACCGCCAATCGTGGTCAATATTCCCGAATTCGTGTTGCGTACCTACGAAGCGTCGGGAAAGGTAGCTTTGATTATGCCCGTTGTGGTCGGCCGGGCTATGCGCACGCAGACACCGGTGCTCGAAGGAGACATGAAGTATGTTGTTTTTTGGCCTTATTGGAATGTGCCACCAAGTATCCTGCGCGGCGAAATCATTCCAAAACTTGTTAAGGATCCGGCGTATCTGCAGAAGAACGACTTTGAGGTAACTACCTTCGAAGGACAGGTAGTAACTGACGGCGTGGTGAGTGAAGGCGTGCTGGCGCAATTGCGCGCGGGGAAACTGATGGTCCGGCAGAAGCCGGGACCGAAGAACGCGCTCGGGCTGATCAAGTTCATCTTCCCAAATAGCAATAACGTGTACCTGCATTCCACTCCCGCTCAATCGCTCTTCAGCAAGAACCGGCGTGACTTCAGCCACGGATGCATCCGCGTGGAGGATCCGAAGGCTTTGGCGACCTGGGTGCTGCGCAACAATCCGGGCTGGACTCGCGACCGCGTAGAGGCGGCGTTCCAGGCAGTGAAAGAACAGCAAGTGAATCTCACGCGCCCAATTCCGGTGGTGATTGTGTACGGCACTGCCCTGGCCAAAGAGGACGGCCAGGTGTTCTTTCTCGATGACATCTACGGCTACGATAAAAAGCTGGGGGAGTTGTTCGCCCAAGCGTACGCTTCCCAGAATTGAGAGAGTAGTCTTTTTTGGCCAGACGTTACTCTTCCCGCCGATGCGGCGCGGGGGAACAGCCGTAGCACCACGCGCGGACCCGGCCCGTGTCCAGGTGAACGAAACCGGAACGAGGGTAGTACCCGACGCCCCCTCGGCCCAACTGGAGAGCAGCATTGCGCAGAACGAGTATATCCACGCCAGGTATACGGATGTCGATTGCGTGTGCTTGCATGTGCAGGCTGTTCTTCGCAACCCCGGAGGAACGAGAGCGAAGGAATTCATTGCTCCAGGGTGATCGATAGCCACAAATGACATCGATTTCCGCGCCCGGATGTCCGACCGCCACAGTGAGATCGGAAAGAGTGTCAAAGAGATGCGGATCGTAGTGTCTCATCTCTCCCGTGCGGTGATCGCGTAGGAAATGGTCCAACTGTTCTTCCGCTTCAGGAATATACTCATCGCCAAGGCGGTAGACGATATCAATGCGCTCGCCTGTGTGCATGTTGTAGAGACGAAGACGATGCTCTTGGGACGAAGAAGAGTCAGGGGCCAGACTCTGTCTCAAGGGGAGTCCCACGACAACGCTGAGAACCGAGCAAAGGAAATAGAAAACGTTCGCGTTTCTCAATAAAATGGTCATTGAATTTTCGATGAGGGAATCCGGGCCACGGATGTCCGCTAAACCACAAGTTCAGAACGAGTTTTGCTACTCCAAACTGCTTGATTTCGGGAGGAGCCTTGGGAAGAGGAGTCGGCCTGTGAATTCTGTGTGATTTTGCGTCACATTTGGGGTATATCACGCAGAGAACGTGCAGTTGGCGGTGTTTAAGGTGACAAATATCACAAAATTTGATGTCCGTAACATACTGGAAACAAAGGTCTTGGGCAGGCCCTTTCGTTTGTCCTTGGTCTGTAACAGTTCGGCACAGCAGGTGCTACCTGTTACCGTGCATTTCGGGATCACTGAATGAGCGCTTCCCTCGTTCTCTTTGGCTGGTTTTCGCTGGGGCTCCTTCAGAGATTTAGGACGTCGGATCAGCCCGACGGACCTGCAAGCCACGTCGCTTGTTCAAATCTCGAAAGCTGCGCGTCTAGATGATGCGAAAATCTTTGTGGCCAAGCCAGCAGGGAGAATGGGTATGACGGTGAAAACAACAAATCGCTCCCACCGGGCCGTATATCTCGTTTTGCTGCTCGTCTTCGCCGTGGCTTTGACCACGGCCTTGGTGCTGGCGGGCGAGCGAACACCCGAAGGAAACAAAGCGAGTACCCTACAGTCAAACACCGTCCCCGCTCTGAACGTGGTTTGCCTGCGGGGGAACAGTAATGCCTGAGCCCCTTCACCGTTTGCCAACTTTTTCCAGAATCACGTTGGTAATACTGGTTGCGCTTCTGTTCCACGTCGCGCCAGCTCGCGCGGATATTCATCCGGTTCCTCTCGATAAGAATGCGGATTCGGCGAAGTGCCTGGAATGCCATGCGGACAAAGCTAAGGGCAAGTCCGTACACACGGCCATTTCCAGCGGCTGCACGAGTTGCCATGAGATCCGTGTGAATCGCGACGTGACCCGCGTCAAACTCATCACTACTACCGCGTACGGGCTTTGCCTTACCTGCCATAAAGACAAGAATGCCGCAGAAATCAAGGGGACCGTGCACAAACCAGCCGTGCGTGACTGTCTGAAGTGCCACGATCCGCACGCCTCAGACAACAAGTTCCAGTTGCTGAAGCCGACCTCCGGCGATCAGAAAGAAAACCTCTGCCTGGGCTGCCATACCACGGGACTGAATGTCCCGGAAAAGGGCAGCCGTCACGTGGCGTTAGATATGGGCTGCGAGACCTGCCACGTCACACACAAGACCGGCGAACCCGGCCAGCTCGAGTTTGACTACCACCTCACGAAGAACCCACCCGCGCTCTGCCTCGATTGCCACGACGCCTCGAGTGCGGACCTGCAGAAGGCGCATCAAAATCAGCCTTTTGCTACAGCCAATTGCGTTCAATGCCACGATCCGCATCAATCCACAATGCCTAAACTGATGGCGCGATTCACTCACCCTCCTTTTGCCGACAAACAGTGCGAGGTTTGCCATGCCCCCGCAAAGGACGGGAAGGTCGTTCTGACGCAAGCCGACGCCAAATCCCTTTGTGTCACGTGCCATGACGAGAAGGCCAAGCAGATCGAAAGCGCGAAAGTGCAACATCCCGGCGCCGCTGGAGATTGCACGGATTGCCATAACCCTCATGCAAGTAGACAGCCGGGCTTGCCAAAGACCAATTCCGTGGACATTTGCCTGGGTTGCCACACGGACATCGCAGACCTCGCGAAAAAACAGGTGCGTCACCAGCCGGCTTTCGTGCAAGGTTGCGCCACCTGTCATGAGCCTCACGGTGGAGAGCGCGAAAAACTCCTGCGCGCATCGGGCAACGCACTCTGCCTGGAGTGTCATGGACCGGATTCCGTCCCGCAGCAAGATACTTCTGCGCATTTGTTCAAGATTTTCAACGGGACGGTGAGCCTGCCCGATGACTACTACAAAAAGAACAAGGTTCCTATCCTGCCGCTGAAATACGGCAAAGGACATCCCATCGCCGGTCACCCGGTGTCGGATGTGGTCGACCCAACCAATGTCACTAAGGTGTATGTAAGATTGAGTTGCCTGACGTGCCATCAGCCGCACGCCTCGGCACACCCAAATTTGCTAGTGAAAGACCAGGAGGACAACACGGCGTTTTGCGCCACTTGTCACAAGGATCTGAACAAGCGTTAAGCTCGCGCTAGAAGAGAGGTTGCGATGTGTACAACAGATGGAAACGGAAGACAGGTGAAGCGGATACCCACCGCGCTTGGCATTGTCTTAGCCCTGGCCCTGACGTCGCCGCTGGCCATGCAGGCGGACAAGAAGAAAAAAAATACCCAGGCTGAGATCGATGCGAAGATCAAGGCGATCGACTACTCGAATATCGTCTGGCCCAATCCCCCAGCCATCGCTCGCATCAAGTTCACCACCTGGTATGCCTCGGACAGTTCCATCCGCAACCTTCAAGGGAACGTGCAGAAGAAATCCGGCTGGATGGACCGCCTTGCCGGCACGCAATCATCAGACGAGATCTTTACCCGGCCGTTTTCCCTGAACCAGCCATACGGAATCGCGGTGGATTCGAAGGGCAGCGTGTACATCGCCGACCAGAAGGTGGGGGCCATCTTCATCTTCAACACGGAAACCAGGAACGTGGACATGATCAAGAACAGCATCCACGCCCATTTTGGGCGCATCATTGGCCTGACGATGGACGATAACGACCGGCTCTTCGTTTCGGATCCTGGTCTGCGGCACGTGCTCATCTTTAACAAGGAACACAAGGCGGAGGATGTCATCACCGAAGGGTTGGTGAGCCCCGGTGGGCTGGCCCTCGACACGCACAACCGCTTGCTCTATGTTGCCGACGCCGAATTGGATCAGATTCTCGTCTACGACGCGGACACACTGAAACCAGTCCGCAAAATGGGCACCACAGGACACAAACATGAGCTCACCTCCCAGGGCGACTTCTCCAAGCCTGCCGGTCTAGCAGTGGACCCAGAAGGCAATCTCTACGTCGCGGACACCTGGAACAACCGCATTCAGATTTTCGACGCCGATGGGAATTTCATTGGTTCCTTCGGCAAGGCTGGCGACGGACCGGGTTATTTCTCCAGACCCAAGGGCGTCGCGATCGATGGCGACGGCCACGTCTGGGTCGCTGATGGGGTGCAGGATCGCGTCCAGGTATTCACAAAGGAAGGGCAGTTGTTGATTGCATTCGGGGGGCACGGTCTTCTCCCCGGGCAGTTCCAGGGGCTTGTGAATATCGCCATTGACAAACGGAATCGCGTTTTCACGACAGAGATCTACCCGGGGCGGGCCCAGCAATTTCAATATGTGACCGATGCGCAGGCAGAAGAGGAACGCCAGAAAAGAGCGGCCGAAAGAGAAAAGGCCAGTGCAGAGCGAAAGAGTTCGGAGAGCCCGTCACAAGCCCCTGCCGCAACTCCTCCAAACCCGAATTGATGGGCTGCGGGAGCTTGCGCTATTGAAAAAATTCCCGTTCGCGCCGATGCGAATTGCCACACGTCAAATCCGTTCCATGTTCTGAAACCTGACCCTCTTGCGGGGCACGTGCTCCGGTTCTGAAGACCTAATCTGCACAAAGGACACCGTGTTTGAGCAAAGGGTTACAATTCAGGACTCCAACTAAAGGGTCCTGCCCAAATGGGAACACTCTACCCCAAACGGGAACCCCCTAGAGTGTCGTGAATTGTAGTGAAGTGCATCCTGTTTATTTTCACATCGCTAACCTGTGTGATTTTGCATCACAGATGGGCCATATGGCGCATTCACCAGGTTCAATAGCGGACAAGACGTGTCCGTTATCACATGTGCCTGCGCCGTAGGGTGCACAAAAGACGTAACTTGCTCCAGTTGGCGAGAACACCCCGGTATGTTCCACTTCGGCATGGGAGGTGCATTTTGGGACACCGCAGGCTGGGCTCGCTCCTAGTCCTAGCCAGTCCAACTGGAAGAACGGGTTGCAACACCAACGGAGGTTTCACATCTTTATGAAGAGAGCGATTTTAGCAGGGTTCTTCTTTCTGGCCTGCGCCGGTTTGGCGTTGGGCCAGAATTGGTCGTCACCGAACGGAACTGACGTCCTCGGTGCACACAACAACGGCGGCCGCGGCTGCGCGGGTTGCCATTCCCCGCACAGCGGCTCATTCGGTTCGGGCCATGGCGGCTCGTCCGATGCCGGTAGCTATGCCCTGTGGGGTCAGGACGCCAGCCCACTCTACGGAAAAACAATGGCCTTCGGCGATGGCGGCAGATACGTCGAAGTACTCCCCAGCACAATCGCCAGCGGTTCGCAAGAAGTCGGCGGCATTCTCCTCTGCCTAAGCTGCCATGACGGCAATCTCACCCCGAGCAATATGATGACGAATCAGTCGTACGAGCAGAAGATTGGCTTGCTCACGAATGCAGCTTATGGCGGCAAGCCGATCCCGACCTTGCTCGGAAACGATGGCACCTCGGCGGGGAACTATCAGAACGACCACCCCGTGGGCCTTAACGCCACGATCAGCTCCGGAAGCGGCCTTGTCTTCGCCAACGGCTCGTTCACCGTGACTCCCGGTTCCAGCTATGCACAGTTTGTTGCCAGCTATGGCTGGCCGGCCCTGGCCCCTGGCACATGGAGCAACCCTTATGGCGTAAACCCGAGCGGCAAGCCCTACGTGCTGTGCACGACCTGCCACAACCAACACGTCATGACCGTGTATACCTCCTCAGCTAAGAGTCCGGTCGCAGGCGATGGCGGCGGCAAGCATTACGCCACCTACTTCTTTATCAACGGGCCGTACAACCCGAACATCAACAACGTTTCCAACACGTCCGCGCCCTCGACGACGCAGTTCTGCCGTCAGTGCCACTTCGGCGAATCCAACGAAGCCAACAACACCTTCGGTATCAAGACTGTCTTCCAGTGAGACTGTGCTTTACGAGGGGAGAGAGTCCGCTCTCTCCCCTTTTTTGTTAGAGATCGCAGCAGGAGGTCTTCATGAAGTCCCTGGTAGTTTTCGCTCTACTACTAGCAATTGTTGTCCCCGCCGATTCTCAAGTCTCCTCTCACACTCCGGCCGCAGCCGCAAGACAAGCCGCGCCCGCCGTCTCCTCCTTCCAAGTCAGCGACAAACCTGTCGCTCGCGTCAACGGGGCGGTTTTGACCGACCGCGACCTGCTCCGCGAAATGCTGCAGATTTTCCCGTACGCTAGGCAGCACAATGGATTTCCACAAACGCAAGAGGCTTCCATCCGGCAGGGCGCGCTGCAAATGATCATCTTTGAAGAACTTGTTTATCAGGAGGCTCAGCGACGGAAGTTGACCGTCCCGCCGCAGCAGGTCGCGCAAGCGGAAGCAGAGTTCAAGAAGCAGTTCGGTTCGGCGGATGAATATCGGCAATACCTGAAAGTCGAAATGGGCGGGTCTGAGCGCGCCGTGCGCGAGAAAATCAAGCGGTCCCTGCTCATTGAGCAGGTGCTTAAATCAGACGTCGAGGATAGATCGGTTGTGACTCTCGCAGAGGCTCGGGCCTTCTACCAAAAGAACCCGGCCAGATTCGACCTTCCAGAATCCTTCAGCTTTCAATCTATTTCTGTCTTGCCCCCACAAAATCCCAATGACGCCCAGAAAAAGGAAGGATGGAAGCGCGCGAACGAAGCTTTGAAAGAGGCCAAGGCCACCAGCAGCTACCAGGATTTCGGATTGCTGGCCGAGAGGATCTCGGAAGACGACTTTCGCGTGAACATGGGTGACCACCGATCGATCGAGAAAGACCAACTGCCTCCGCAGGTCGCGAAAGCCCTCTTGGCGCTGAAGCCCGGACAGGTCAGCGGCCTGATCTCGATCGAGCAGGCCTACACGATCGTGAGGTTGAATGCGCATAACCTGGCGAAGAGACGGAGTTTCGAAGAGGTGAAAACTGACCTGCGCAGCGAATTACAAAAGGCCAAGTACGAACAACTGCGGATCAATCTGGATAAGAAGCTGCGCGCGAATGCCAGAGTCGAAATCCTGTAGCGGACAGGCGAAACGTGTCCGCGCGACCAGCCAGCGCAATTGCCAGATGGCCAAAAGTGGAAGTGAAGAAACCATCGGTGTTGGCTGGCCATCCTAAGTCCTCACCGAGCGCAGTGGTCTTCGCAGTGACGGGACTGCGTCTTGGAACGCCTTGCCGTGAAATCGCACGAAGAAAAACTGTGTTGCGAACTTCAACACCGCCAGGTGGGTGAGATGCCGCAGCACATCGAAATTGCGAACAGCTTGAAGCTCTCGGCTTTTACTAACTCTCTCAATGAAAGTGGTTTAGGTGCATGCTGTGACGGCAGGGGTTTGGCCCTGGTTGTGCTGTCACAAGGTACAGTACCACAAGTTCACCTTCTCGTTTTCGGGCTTGCGCGCAGGGAGGACGCGAAGCAGTGAGAAACGTTGCGAAATTCGCCGCCTGGCTGCTTTTCCTTCTGATGGTGCCGGGTGCTCACGCTCAGGTACAAGTCGGCGACGATTTACGCATGAATGCCGGAGGATTAATTACCGCCGGCTATGCGGCCAACTATGGTGACCAAGTTCAATCCAGCCATGGATTAGACCTCGGAGCAAACGGCCAGCTCAATGGTTCTTACTTCAATCCGAACTTCCTGAATTTCTCTGTTACCCCTTACTTTAATCAATCGCGCGCGAACTCGAGCTTTCAGTCGCTGACGAATAGTAGTGGGGTCGAAGCAGACGCGAATCTTTTTGGTGGCAGCCGCTTTCCTGGGTACGTCAGTTATCACTATGCGCACGACAGCAATGGAACGTTTGGGCTGATCGGAACTCCCAACTTCACCACTGTAGGAGATGGCCACGGTTTTGGAATTGGCTGGAGCGCTCTGATTCCCGACTGGCCGACGCTTTCCGTGTCTTACTCGGAGGGAAGCGGCACAGGGACGGTATTCGGCACCAACGACCTGGCGAGTTCCGATACACGCACCGTCAACGTTAGATCCACTTACCGTTTTGCGGGCTGGCAATTGAACGCCTATTACAACCACTTGAACTTAAGCTCCAAGTTCCCGATATTTCTCGGCGGGCAGGAGGCTAAGAATTTCAACAATTTCAGCGGCAACGATTTTGGCATCAATGGGTCCCATGATCTCCCCTGGAAAGGGACGGTCTCGGTCACTTACAACCATGCGACGTACGGCGGAAATACAGCATCCAGTTTCGAACAGAGTCTATCCAATTCCAATTACACCACCGATAATGAAACCGCCATTGTGACCCTGCACCCCACGCAGAAATTGACGTTGTTCGGCGACCAGCAGTACACCAATAACCTGAACGGCTTCTTCTACGAGAACCTTCTGAATACTGGCAGCGTGCCACTGGAGCCGGTAAATACCGAATCCAGTTCTTGGACCGCGACAGGGGGAGCGAACTACACTTTTTCCAACCATCTTTTCGCTCAGGGTCAGGTCACTTACTACGACCAATCCTACTTCGGGAAATCTTACGAAGGCAGCTACGTTACCGCTACGGTGGGCTATGGCAGGCGAATCCTCGACATGTTTACGGTTACGGCGACTTTCATCGACAGTGCGAACAAATGGACCAATGACTCTTTCGGATTTATCGCGAACCTGAACTACTTCCGCCGGTTTGGCCTGTGGGACACTTCCGGCTCATTCAGTTATGCCCAGAACGTGCAATCGCTCTTGGTGACCTACACCACTTCCTACTACATCTACAGCGCCAATTTGCACCGCCGGTTCGGCCGCGGCGTGCAGTGGACAGGCGCCTTCAATGGCAACCACAGTGGATACACAGACCAACCCGGCACCGTCAATCATAGTGAAGGATTTTCCAGCACTCTGGCCGTTCGCCGCGTGGCCTTCAGTGCGAATTACATGCAGGCCAGCGGGAATTCCGTTCTTACCAGCACCGGCATCCAGCCGATTCCCATAACGCCCGGATTGCCGCCGCAAGGAATCATTGTCTACAATGGCAAAAGCTATGGCGGGAGCATTACTGTGACGCCCATTTCCCGGTTGTCGCTCAGCGGAACTTACTCCCACGCCACGAGCGATACGCTCAGCAACGAGATCTTTTCCAACAATCGCACGCTAATTTTCTACGGTCAGCTCCAATATCGTCTGAGGCAGGTCACCGCCCTGGCTGGCTTCACGAAGTTCTCCCAAGGGATAAGCGCGGCTGGCACTCCCCCGGGAAACCAGTATTCCTACTTTATCGGAGTGTCCCGATGGATCAACTTCTTCTAGGGGCACCGATCACGGCCAAGTTGCCCGGTGCGATTCTGGCTACGCTTCTGTCTGCCTTGCTTCTAGCGGCTCCCACTCTTGCGGAGAAGGACAAGAAAAAAGAATTGCAGGCCGTCGCGGTTCCGGATCTTCTCATGGACGGAGGCCGCAGGCTCAGCTTCGAACGTGTCTTTAGTTCCGAGCGGGAGGTCAAGCCGAAACGCGGCTTCTGGACCAAGGTCGTGGACGTTGTGGCAGGAGCTCCCGAATACCATGGCATGGTCAGACCCTACAGCATCACAACGGATTCGAAGGGACGAATCATCGTTACCGATCCCGGCCTGCACGGCGTACATGTCTTTGATTTTGATAAGGAGAAGTACAAGTTCCTCTCGCGTCAGGATACCGACAAGGACCCCTTGGTCGCCCCGCAATGCGTTGCTGTGGATGCACAAGACAAAATTTACGTGACCGATTCCGAAGCCGGGAAGATCTTCGTCTTCGACCCGAGCGGGAAGTTTGAGCGCACGATCGGCAGCCTGAAATACGGCGAAGGCTTCTTCAAGCGGCCCACAGGCATCGCTGTGGATTCGGCTGCACAGAGAATTTATGTGACCGACACGCTTCGCAATCAGATCTTCGTCACGGATATGCAAGGTAGCGTGCTGAAAAGGATAGGCAAACAGGGAACTGCGGACGGCGAGTTTAATTTCCCCACGGAACTGCGCCTCTATGGCGACAACCTGGCCGTGGTAGATGCCATGAACTTCCGTGTCCAGGTGTTCGATAAGAGCGGTGAATTCCAGTACGCCGTGGGTAAGATTGGGGATGACGTAGGGGCCGTGTTCCGTCCGAAGAGCGTAGGGTTCGATTCGGAAGGCCACCTCTATGTTGTCGACGGCATGTGGAGCGTCGTGCAGGTGTTCAACCGGGAAGGACAGTTGCTCTACTATTTTGGCCAGTTGGGAGACGCCCCGGGTGCTTTTCAATTGCCCACGGGTTTGCGTATTGACGGCCAGGACCGCATCTATGTCGTTGACTCGTTCAACCAGCGCGTGCAGGTGTTCCACTACTACGGCATAGGCGCCGCAGCCGGGAGTAAACCGTGAAGCGCGCCGTTTCCCTGCTTGGTATGACATTCCTCCTGGGTAATCCCGTGCTCAAGGCGCAAACGGCCCCTCCGATCCAGGCGGACACTCTCGGCAAGCACAATCTCACGGTAGCCAGTGGTTCCTCGGTGACTGCCAAAGGTAGCTTGGGCTGCACCTTTTGTCATGCTCCCCATAGTGGGATTGGCGGCGTAACACCGCTGTGGAACCAGACACTCTCCGGCCAGAGCTATACACCCTACACCAGCTCGACCTACAAACAGAAAGGCAACACGCAGCCCACGCTGGGCAAAACCAGCAGTCTTTGCTTGAGCTGTCACGATGGTACCGTCGCCGTTGGGCAGGCCGTTGTTTCCGGCAAGCTTTCCGTGTCCGGCACGATGAACAATATGGACGTGCTTGGTACCAACCTCAGCGGTTCGCACCCGTTCAGTCTAGTGTTGCCTATCAAAGATGCGCCGGATCTGGTGGCCAGCCTGGTCGCGCAGGGAGTAACCGCCGACCCCAAGCATGCCGTAAAGCTGATCGGAGGTAATGTTGAATGCACCAGTTGTCATGATCCCCACGTTCAGGCGATTGATCCCATCGCTCAGGATTTTCTGGTTCGGGACAGTTCGAACGGACAAATGTGCCTTGCCTGTCATGATCCCAATCGCGTGGCTAACGGGCAAGTCAACGGGCTGAATGGGTGGACTGGAAGTATTCATGCCATTGCGTCCAATCAGGTCTCAAGCAACGCCAATGTAGGTGCGTACCTCACCGTGGCCGCGAATGCCTGTAGCTCCTGCCATGCGGAACACAAGGCCAACGGCGCGCACCTCCTGCGGCTTGCTACTCCTCCTGCTCCAGGTGTTGATCCCGCTACGCAGGATTGCCTTACTTGCCACAATGGCGGTACCAGCATTTCTCCCGCAGCCCCCAATGTCTATGCAGAGTTCGCCAAAATCTCTCATCCTTTGCCGATCGGAACCAATGGCCACAATGCCGCGGAGGCAGCGGTCTTGAATAATAACCGCCACTCTACCTGCGTGGATTGTCACAGCCCCCACGCGTCCAATCAAATGACGCTGTTCTCCGCGCCCCCCGCCATGCGCCCGCCGCAAAATGGCGTGACCGGCGTGAGTGCCGTTGATGGAGTGACCGTGCTGGCCCCTGCCGTCAACCAGTACGAAAACTGCTTCCGGTGTCACGGCGCCAGCGTCGGCAAACAAGTCTTAATCAAGTACGGCTACTTGCCCAACCGGCTGGTTTTTTCCGGTGATCCCTTGAACCTGGTGCCACAATTCAGCCTCAACTCTACCTCCAGCCACCCCATCGTACACGACCGGAACAGCCCGCTGCCTCAGCCAAGCTTGTTGGTCAACATGCTGAACCTAAATGCCACGCCTTCCGCGAGGTTGGTGGGCATGCGTATCTTTTGTACCGATTGTCATAATAGCGACGACAACCGCGAATTTGGCGGCGCCGGTCCCAATGGCCCGCATGGCTCGACGTATGCGCATCTCCTCGAACGCAATTACCAGTTCAGTCAGACCACCGTGCCCGGCGGCAGGGTGACCAATCTCTATCCGATGCCGGATCTCAGTCCTCAGGGTCCCTATGCACTCTGCGCTAAGTGCCACGACCTGACCAAGGTGAACTCTGCCATGAGCTGGCCACAGCATCGAGCGCACGTGGCCCAAGATGGTTTCTCCTGCTCGGTCTGTCACACGGCCCATGGGGTGGGCGCCATCAGTCCTGGGGTCACTGGCCAGCGGCTAGTCAATTTCGATATCAACGTGGTCGCTCAGAACGGGGGCTCGCCCATTTCCTATAACCGGGCAGCGAATACCTGCACGCTGGTCTGTCACGGCGTGGCACATGACTCCGCGGGCGCGCATGCGGCAGTTCGCACAGGGCTGCCGCAAGTCTCGCCGCTCCCGAAGAATTAGGGTTGACGGCAAGCGGCCTGCAAACAACGGTATCTTTGCAATTCAAAATCTGTTCATGATTAACGGAGATTCTGCCAGCCTAGCGGGGCGTCTGTCTGGGAGAAGCGTGACCCGGATCGGAGTTATGGTATTGCTTTTCAGCGTTGCTGCGGTCGCGGAGACCGCGCGCCTCTCCTCTCTCCGGGATCCGGATATATGGCTACACCTGCGGGTGGGCAGTTGGATTCTGGAGCACCAAACCTGGCCCACAAACGGGCTCTTCTCGCAATCGGCGAATCTCCCTTGGCGGGATTTCACCTGGGGTTACGACGTGTTTGCTGCTCTTGTCTACCGTGTCCTTGGGCTGCGCGCCTTTCCAGCCCTTTTAATGGTTTTTCGGATGGTTCTCGCCGCAGTCGTCTTTTTTCTGGCTGGCGGCTTGCGAGCAAACTTCTGGATCTCCGGGCTGCTATCGGCGCTAGCGCAATGCGTATTGTCCGGCCTGGGCCCCGTTGCGGCTGGAGTCTCGACCGCGCTTTTTGGCGTCGAATTGTTGCTTCTGATGGGGAACCGGAGGTCCGGCAATCTGCGGCAGCTTCTCCTGCTTCCTCTGTTGTTTTTTTTCTGGGCGAATCTCGACATCGGCTTCGTGTACGGGATTGGCTTGTATGCCTTGTATCTGTTCGCGCTGACTGTAGAGAAACTAGGTCAGGCGGCTAAAGCGAATTGGATTGAGGTAGGGCTGCCGGCAATGCCGATCGGAACCGCTGCCTCCGTTGGAGCCGCATGCCTGATCGCAACTTTGCTTTCTCCATATGGCTATCACGCCTACTCCTCTTTCTTTGCCATTCAGGCCAGCCCGGCAAACCGCTATCTTCCCGGTCACACTGCCATGAGTTTTCACCAACCGAACGATTATTTGCTGCTGCTCTTGGCGATGACTGCCTTTCTGTCGCTCGGCATACGTCGTTCCCGTGATCTATTCCTGATTCCCACCCTGGTCGCCTGCGCGGCCCTCTCGTTTCACGCTCAGGGGGAGAACTGGCTTGTAACATTCACGGCTGCGGCAACGATTGGCAACGCGTTTCCTCGCCGGGCCGAATCACCGGCACAACAGCAAGTGAAATATTTCCGCTGGAGAGAGCCCTCTCGCGCCGCAGTCGTCGCAGTCCTGGTTGTAGCTCTTGCTTTTGCATTCCGTGTTCCCCGCGAGCGCGAACACTTATTGGCCAGAATCGCAGAGACCTTTCCGGTCCGCGCCTGCGACCAGATTCGCGACCATCAGCTTCCGGCACCCCTCTTCAATTCCTATGCCTGGGGCAGTTTCCTGACTTGGTATCTTCCGGAATACCCGGTAGCCATTGATGGCCGGCGAGGCCTCTATCCCGATGAGGAAGAAACCGGCTATTTCAAAGTGATGCTTGCCCAAATTCCGTATCAGAGTTTTCCGCCAATGCAGCAGGCACGCACGCTATTGCTGGATAAACAGGGTGTTATGGGAGAAGCCTTGCGCGGTGTGCCCGGCTTTCACTTGGTATATGAAGACAGTATCTCGGTCGTACTGTTGCAGGAGAAAAAGGAGTAATCCGCGAGAATGGCGGCGTCGGTAGAAACACTGCGCAGGGAACAACAGGGAAGACGCTGGGACGTCTGGAAAATTGGCGATGGCGCTGTCCTGTTGGCGTATGCGTGTCTCGTCCTTTGGACCATCCGCTACCATGAGAAATGGGCCGATGAAGCACAGGCATGGCTGATCGCCCGCGACCTCGATTTGCGCACCATCTGGTTCCGCGAACTTCGTTATGAAGGCTCTCCGGGTCTCTGGCACACAATTCTTTGGGTGGCGCAGCACGTTTTCCGCGCGGGCTACGGTTCGATTGGATACATCGGATTTGTTTTTGCCCTCGCAGGCGCAGCCGTGCTTTTGTTCAAAGCGCCATTTCCGCGGATGGTGCGGTGGCCCTTGGCCCTTACGTACGTGATGGTGTATCAGTACGCGGTGATTGCCCGGCCGTATACCCTGTTTCCTCTGCTCGCATTTTGTGCTGCCATTTTCTTTCGCGATCTGCAGCACCCGGAACGCCTCACACTTATTTTGATTTTGCTCGCCAATCTCACCGCTCATGGAACTGTTCTGGCTGCCTGTCTTGGGCTGGCGTACGTGTTCGAAGCGGCAAGAAGTTGGGCAACGCTCGACAAATCGGTTCGGAACAAATATTGGCTCTGTATTGCTTTGACGGTCTGCACCTTCGTCTTTTTGTTTGCGGTTTTGAAACCCACGCCCGACGTCGAGGAAATCATCCTGAAAAGACAACTTGCCGTGGCTTCGCCGTGGGTGAAAGCAGGAATTCCCACTGTGGGGCAAAAACTGGTCAGTGTCACTTCCGGCGCGTTACTGGACTGGTTCATTCCGTCCCTAGTCTTCGTCCTGTTGCTTGCGGCATGGACCGTTTGGCGGCGCAAGTGGCTCACTTTTGTGCTTCCTGTCGGCCTGCTGATTGCTTTTTACGGCGCCATTCACGGGGCTGCCCACCACCATGGCACTGTATTTGTTGCTGCGATTGCCGGCCTATGGATCGCCTGGCCCGCCGAGCAGGAAATGCAGGCGTTCAAAGCTCGCGAGAAACTCGGTTTGATGGCTGTGAGTGGTCTGCTGCTGCTTCTTTGCGCCATTAACATCTGGGACGCCGCCGTGGTCATCCATCGGGAATACCTCTATCCCTACAGTGGCGCGGAGGACGCAGCGAAGTACCTAAAGTCTGTGGGAGCGGACCGCGGACCAATGTTCGGCCTGCTTTTCGGCACCGTTGCCGTGCAGGCTTACTTCGACCACAACATCTTTGCGAACAATCCCACTGCGTATTTTCATCACGGCCTGCCCTTATACGCCACGTTCCTGGACGTGGACCTTCTGCATCGGGTGAAGCCGGAGTACGTTGTCGCTTACTCCATGGATCCGGAGCGTATGCTGCAGACGGGTGTTGGTGAGCTGACTTCGCGGGGATACGAGCTCGTGCACTTTTCGGACGGCTATTACCTTTACAAACGCTCCGTGTTCGAACGGGAGGTCTATTTCATTTTTCGGCGGGTTCCGGGTGCTGCCGGCAGTGTGCCGCTTACACCGCAGACGGGTGGAAGTCCCCACTAAGGAGAGTTTGCCGGCGCCGGGAGAATCGGGAACGACATGGATGACGTGATTACTTTTTGCAAGAAGGGGCGTGTCGCCCGGTACTTGTGCAACAATCTTCAGGAAGAGGGACGTGTATGACGGGTCCGCAAAAGGAAGCTTCACTATCCTCAGCCTCTCGCGGCGCATTCGGCTCCTTGTGGCAGCGCAAGTTGTGGTGGCTCCTGCCCCTGGGCGTGTTATTCCTCTTGATCGGCATCATTTATGTCCTGGGTCATATGTCCTCCGCGGACTCGGAGATGTATCCCACCACGCGGCTGCAACCCTCCGCGCTTTTTCGCTCCTCTTGACGTATGCGGCCTAATAGGAAAGAACTGATTCTCGCGGCCGCGGTATTCGTGGGCGTTCTGATTCTCTCAGAATTCGCGCTGCGGATCTCTCGGGTTCAGTTCGATCCGCAACTCTACGCGCCAAACCGCGATCTGGGCTGGGTCCTGCGCCCCGGCGCCAGTGGCGTCGTCTCTGTCGAGACGAGCCAGTTCGTCCGCATCAATAGCCACGGTTTTCGTGACCAAGAGCGCGACTACGACAAGCCTGCGGATACAGTTCGCATCGCGGTCCTCGGAAATTCCTGGACCGAAGCCTTGCAGGTGCCGCTAGAAAAAACCTATTGCTCCGTCCTTCAACAGCGGCTGACACAAAGCCCATGTTTCGGTGGCAAGCGTGTGGAAGTCTTGAATTTTGGTGTTGCCGGCTATTCCACCGGCCAGGAGTTGCTCATACTTCAACAGGAAGTCTGGAGGTACCATCCGGATCTTGTCCTGCTTGCCTTTTACCCCGCCCGCGACATCGCGAACAATATTCGTGAGTTAAACAACGCTGTGAATCCCGAGCAATCACCCTACTTCGTATATCGCGGCGGCAAGCTGGTGCTGGATGGCTCGTTTCGTACCCTTCCTGTCCTTCAAGAGCGCCAGATCGTTTGGCAAAATCTGAGCTACCGGCTGAGCCGACATTTGCGCATTATGCAGGCAATCTTTGCGTTACAGCGGGTCACCAAGATTCGCGTGGCCATGGCCGCAGTCCACGAACGTGCGCGGCAGGTCGGCGTCGAAAACCTCGAATACACCATTTACGCGCCACCAACGCGGCCGGATATGCAACGTGCTTGGAGGGTCACTGAGGGACTTCTTCTGGCGATGCGCGATGAGGTCAAAGCGCACGGCGCAGAGTTCCGCATCGTTACCCTCGCCGCTCGCCCGCAGGTGATTCCCGATCCTGCTAAGCGTGCCGAGTTGGTGCGCAAGCTTGGAGTGGACAACCTCTCGTACGCGGATGGCCGGATTCGCGACTTCGGCCTGCGCGAACACATCCCAGTGACAAACCTGGCATCTGCCCTTTCTGAATATGCGGAAAGGCATCACGTCTATCTGAATGGTTTTAATCCGTCGAATCTGGGCGCTGGCCACTGGAATGAAACTGGGCACCGCATTGCGGCAGAGACAATTGCCGCCGACGCGTGTGCGGCAGCCAAAAGCAGCTCGCTTTCAGCTTCGGAGGCCGCCCCTTGAGATGCACTCTTAGCAGTTGCGGCCAAGAGAGAAAAAACGCGTGACCACTCGCGCCCAATTCTGCCGGCAACTCCGCGAGCGGCTGCTCGAGAATAAGGATAAAATCCTTCTGCGTGTCGCTGTCGCCCCTCATTTTGAACAGCCAGTCGAGCTCACTGGTCGCGCGATTCTCGAGCGTTCAGAGAAACTCGCATCCACTTTCGCGCTGCCAAAGGAACGTGCCGTTGTTCTAGTACTCCTGCCGCACTCACCGGAATTGTTCCTGCTGCAACTCGGTCTGGTTCTGCAAGGCCATATTCCCGCGATTCTGGCTTGGCCCACGAGCCGCGTCGATCCTGAAAAATATCAGCGGAACCTGGTTCACCAGTTGAGTCAACTGCCCGCCGATCTACTCCTCACCCTGCCGAGGCTCGCTGAAAATCTGGCTGCAAGCTTGTCCTATCCAACTGCCGGCGTAGCGATCGTGAACGAAGCAACATTCGAGAAACTCTTTCCGTCAGGTTCGGTGAGTGAGCGGCTCGAACAAGGGGAATTTCCTCACCGCGAATCACATCCGAGCCCCGACGCTCTCTTTCTTCAATTTTCCGGAGGCACGACGGGTGCGCAAAAGGCGATCGTAGTCACCGCAGCGATGTTGTCCGAGCAGCTCCAGCAATTGGGGAAGGTGCTTCAATTTACGGGGGACGACAGCGTCGTCTCTTGGCTGCCGCTCTATCATGACATGGGGCTCATTGCCTGCTACTGGATGCCCCTATGGCATGGCGCGTCATCCACCCAGATCGCGGCCAACGACTGGATCATCAATCCGGAACTGCTGTTGAAATACATTTCTCGTTACCGCGCCACGTTTTGTTGGCTGCCCAATTTTTCCTTTTCCTACCTCGCGCAGCGCCGCGACCTCATGAAGCAGACCTATCGCCTCGAAAACATGCGAGCGTGGATCAACTGCTCGGAGCCCGTTCGCTTCAAGTCCATCGCCGAATTTGCTGATGCTTTTTCGGAGTGGGGGGTGCGCAAGGAAAGTTTGCAGGCCTCCTATGCCATGGCGGAAACGGTTTTCGCTGTCACTCAGTCGAAACTAGGCCACGAACTCTGCACCGTTCTGCGGAATCGAGTCAATCGCGGCAACCATTCCTACGCGGATCTTGCCTTTGACCTGATCGACGACGTATACGTCTCTTCGGGTAAACCCGTCTCAAACACCGAAGTCAAGATCATTGCCTCTAATGGATACTCATGCCCTGAGGCGGTCGCCGGAGAAGTCTATGTGCGCACGCCTTCCCTGTTTTCTGGCTACTGGGGCGCCGCAGGATTCCGGACTCACTCTCTTCAGAATGGTTGGCACGCTACGGGCGACTACGGATTCCTTGTTAACAGGGAACTTTTTGTGATTGGCCGGTTCAAGGACATTGTTATCGTGGGTGGTAACAATATCTTTCCGGAAGATGTCGAGGCTGTAGTCAACACCATTCCCGGCGTCTATCCCGGACGCGTCGTGGCCTTCGGTGTGGAAGACAAAGATTACGGTACACAAAGCCTTGCTGTCGTTGCCGAGATGAAGGACGATTTTACCGAAGAAGCCGCGGCCAAGCTCGAAGCTGCCATCCGCAAATTGGTTCTCACGGCCATCGGCACTGCTCCGCGGCATGTGGCCGCCGTGCCAGCCCGCTGGATCGTGAAAAGCACTGCTGGGAAAATTTCCCGCCGGGAGACTCGCCAGCGGTTTCTCCAGGAAAAAGTCGCTGTCTCGTGAGCGGAGGTGATTGTCTTGATGCCCGATCATGATGCGATTCGCAACGCGGCCCGTGAAGCGGCCTCTGCGGTCGCCCGCCGCACTGTCAAGGATGGCCAGCCGCTGGTGACCTCCGGTTTGATCGATTCGCTTTCTGTCCTGAAGCTGATTTCTTTACTGGAAACAAAGTTGAATATCTCGATTCCGCCGGAGACTCTTCAGCCCGAGGATTTCGATGATATCGACCTGATCGTGGAAACGATTGAACGGGTGGCGAGGCCCGCGAAATGAAAATCTGGCAGCCGGTAAACTGCAAATGCCGTTTAACTCCGTCCTATATCTGACCTTCCTCTTCGTAGCGGTGATTGTCTATTGGCTTCTGCCACATGGACTCCGCCGCGCCTTCGTGCTCGCGGCGAGCCTGGTATTCTATGCCTCCTGGGGCATCTTGTTTGTTTGGCTCCCGCTGTTGGTTGCCGGAATCGTCTATCTATTTGGCACACGGATACAGTTTGACTCTGCCTGGGCAAGAAGATGGATGTGGCTGGGCATTGGCTGCGTGCTTTTCTTGTTGATCGCCTTCAAATACCGCACATTTGTCCTCAGCAACCTGAATGTGTTGTTCGCTCCATTCGGAATGCATCCCAACTCGTTGGCGACGGCAATCGCCTTTCCCATGGGCATCTCGTTCTACACGTTCGAGGCGATTGCCTATCTCGTCGACGTTCGCCAGGGCCGTGTCAAGATTCCGAGCTTTCTCGATCTGTGTCTCTTCTTCCTTTTTTGGCCCAACATTCTTTCCGGGCCGATCCTCCGCGCTCGCGAGCTTGTACCTCAACTGAGCTTCCGCAAACCCTTTGAGCCGCGATTCGTCTTTGAAGGGCTGGACCGCGTAGTCTGGGGACTGGTTCAAAAAAATGTCGTGGCCAACATGCTTGGCATTTGGGTGGACAAGGGATTCGCGCCAGCCGGCGGGATTCCCTTCACGTTCGACGCATGGTTCCTGGCCATTGCGTTTGGACTGCAAATTTACTTCGACTTCGCGGGCTATACGAACATGGCCATTGGTGCAGCGCGCTTGCTCGGCGTAACCCTTCCGGAGAATTTTCGCCAACCCTATCATGCTGCAACTCCGCCGGACTTCTGGGCCCGCTGGCACATGACGCTTTCGCGCTGGATTCGCGATTATCTCTTTTTCCCACTCAATGTCCGGTGGCACGGCGCGCCCATGCCCTTTTATCTCAGCCTGCTCGGCGCTATGGCACTCGTTGGCCTGTGGCACGGCGCGGGCTGGAATTACATTCTGTGGGGTTCGATGCACGGCACCTATTTGGTTTCATACCGTGTGTATGAAAGCTGGAAAACGGCGCGGTCATCGCCCGGCGATTCCCGGCTGGCCGCTGGCGTGTGGCGCTTGGTTACGCTTGTTGCGGTAACAGTTGCGTGGGTTCCGTTCCGTGCCTCCACCTTATCGAAGGCCGGCATCATCCTCTCCTCCATGTTCTATCGCTTCACGAGTGGCAGAGCCTACAACACCGCCTTCTACGTTTTCACCCTGGTCGTGGTACTATTCTGTGCGCTGGAGCCCCTCTTTCTGCGAAAGCTCAGCGAGATTGAGGAACTCGCCGCCCCAGACAGCCCTTCCCCTTTTTACGTCATAGGTCGACCCTTGGCGTACGGGTGCGGATTGTTGCTCTTTCTGGTCTTCGACGAACACAATACACAATTCATCTATTCCCAATTCTGAAAATAACGCTTTGGCGGTAATCGCAGAAGGAAAAACCCTCAGCGCACTAGTTCAGAGAATCCGCGTGCCGTCAGGCAGATAAACGGGAAACTCGTCGTTGGGCCGGGCGCGGATGAGTTCCTGAGCCGCAGCGTTGCGGTCATAGTTGAAGAGAAACATCCCGAACTTGTAGTGCAACGTCAAGTCGTCCGGGTGTTGCGCGATGGCCCACTGATACTGCGAAACGGCGTCCTGGACGCTCTCCGTGTTTCCGCCCGCCCGAAACATCAGGCTCTGCAACTGCTCCAGATGATTCAATTGTTGCGTGAAGGGTGGCCGTTGCAGCCGATCGACCATTTCTGCGGCGACACGCGCGCGGTCATGGCCCGTGAATGCAAGCAAACGTTCACATTCTACTTCCGAAAGAGGCTCGCTGTTTTGTGCAGAATTCCTCGCGTCTGCTGGGAATGTGCTCACAATCTGCTCAAACGCGGCGCGCGCCATCAGGTAGCTACCCAGCGGAGTGAAGTGCACATGGTCATACAGCAGCTCGCCTCCGATGACCCCATTGTGGCTTTCTCCCGCGAGCAGGGATTCTGCATCCAAGAGTTTCACCGTTGGGCCTGAGGAGGTGCCCACCGAGCGAATGACATCGTTAATCCGCGAATCGGCACGAAACCGCAACGTGTCGAGGTCTCGCGCACGGATGTAGTGCTCCTTAGCTGTACCGAAATCGCCCAGTGCCCAGTAGCAGCGCGCCATCCGGAAGTGCAGCTCCGCGAATTGGTCATCGATCTTTGCTGCATCCTCATAAAGGTTCAGCGCCTCCGCATTGGCTCCTGCATTTTCGAGCGCAGCACCTTGTCGCACGAGGGAGGACCACGATCCCAAAGCTTCCGCGCTCAGCCTCCGCCGGTGCAGCGAGGCGAATGGAGCGGAATCTCTCAAGTTGCTTGCAATTGTGCTCAACAGCAGACCCGCGCCAGAATCGTGCGCGACGTCCACAATGCTTCTTAGATTGCTCGCAAAATTCCGGTACACCGGCTCCAGCCGCGGCGAATCGGCGCGCACCTGCTTATCCAGAAACATCTCCATGCCGCGCCATTCTACGCGCCGGTTGCCCACATTGCTCAGCAATTGCCCGATCCGCGAAGAGCGGACAAAAATGCTGGCTCGAATAACAGGCATGCTCATGGAAGAAGCTGTGAGCACGGTGCCAGGCCCGTACGGTCCAACCACTTCGTTACTACCCGCATAGACCAGGAACAGATCCGGTTTGTAGTCTGCCAGCTCGCGCGCCATGATCAGGCTGACGTGGGAATTGATCGCCACCATGCCTGTATTCACAACTTCGGACCTGGTTCCCGGGAATCGCTCGCGGAGCATCACCTCCAGATAGCGGCTGAAACCATACGCTGGATCGGGATCACCCATTGCGGCGGATTCCCCGAGCACAAAAATGCGATACGCGTGCGGTGCTTTCTCTGGTGCAATCGAAAAGAACTGCGGCGTTTTGATCATTCCGGGAGGGAAGAAGGGAGCCGCGAAAAACAGGTTGTAACAGGACGAAGGGCGCCCATGAATGGTGCATGGCTCCATCAAACGCGTGGAATAACCAACATGAAACAGCCGTAGAGCGCCCTCGATAAGCACAAGCAGAAGCACCGGTGCGGCGATGGCAAAGGCAATGCGTGGCAACCAGAAACGCCACCGCGACGGTGTTCCAGTCGTATTTGAAGCATTGGTCACGGATAGCTCATCTCTTCTAGCGGCATTTCATCGGTGTGCGAACACCATGGCAATTTCGTCCCGGTAAATCAGCCTGAAGCGCGGATCGATCGTCAAAACCTTGGCTAGGGGAAGCTGGGATTCCAGCACGACCACGCCGGCCTCATTCAAATAAGGATCTGTGGCGTAGGACGGAAACGCAGATTCCGACGCATAGAAAATTTTGTCGAGGTCATCGCCATAGAGATCATTGCGGCCATCGATCGACACGGGGAGTTCCGGCAAGTACCACATCAGAAATCCGCCCCAGTTGAGGTTGTTGTACAGCGGCCCGGGCACTGGGTTCCGGCGCAGAAAGTTGATCGCGTTCACAGGATAGTCGGCGCTGATGGCGCGGTCCAGTCCGCGCACACTGAAATCCGTGAACGGTGCCGCGATGAGCAGGAGAATCACTACTGCCCCGGCTACGGCGGCAAGCTCGCGCCACGATTCCGATCGCTCCCGCGCTGATTCTGGAGCAGGGGAGTCCGCGATACACGCGGCTGCGGACAAGCAGATAAACCACGCATCCCGCATGGTCCGGAAAGACACGATACTCGCCACGACGAGAAGCGCCACCTTGAATGGGTCCAGCTTTTTCTGCCAGCCGACGGCATAAAATCCTGCACCAGCAATGAAAACTTCGGCGAAGTGGCTGTAGCCGCGAAATGTCAATGGCTGAAGCTCACTGATGATCGTGTAGGTGAACTTCGCTTTTGTGTACGCCAGCACGACCAGATAGGGATGATAGAAATTCGGCCCCACGATCGTGGCCAGGGCGCAAAGGGTGAAAACAGCAATCAAAGATTTCGCTGGGAGCGTTGGCTGCAAAAGATACTCAGGGTCGTATCCAAGCAAATGCAGGAGATGCTGCAAAAGCTGTGCGCCTACGAACAACCCGACGACAAACAAGCCATACACGAATTGAATGTGCAGGTTTGCCCAGAAGAGAAACACGACCGGTAGCCAATACAGAGACTTCGCGCGCCCCGTCCGCTGCGCCTCAAGAATCAGCGTGATCGTGACGCAATAAAGCATCTGCGAGAAGTAGACGGGCCGCGGCATACCATTGAAGAGAAACGCGGAGCACACAATTCCCGCGAGGATGCAAGAAACCCAAAAGCGCCCTGAGAGCCGCCGCAACATCCAGAAAATCGAAAAGGCCACACCGATCGTGAGTGCGGCTCCGAATATCCCGATGCCGATCAGTCCGAACCACCCATAGGCCCGCGAGAGTAAGACCTCATAAGCCCAGCTATACGCCACCCACGGACGATTCCCCGCAGTTCGGGACAAAATACCGGTGTGTGGGAGAGCGAAATTGTCTGTGATCCAATCGCCGACCTTCAGGTGCCACCAGATGTCGTAATCGAGAACGCTGTACTTCAGACGCAGCGCGATGACCCCGATTCCCGCGAGCAGCCCCGTGAGGGCAGAGAGTTCAACCCATCGATGGCGAATGAAGCTCATGACCCTGGCACTCGGACCGCAGCTTGGTTCCAGCCCTTATCGGATTGTGCCCCCGCCTCGCCGGATTCGTGATATTGACCATCCTCATTGACGGCCCAAACGTCGTAGACCTTTTCGCCGGCTAGGATGTTGCGTGCGGCGAGCAGCGCGGTCATCATCGCGTGGTCCTGATTGTTGTATTTGTGCATGCCGTTGCGCCCGACCAGGTGAAGATTCGGGCAATGTGTGTCCAAGACTGTCCGGATGATCTCCACATGCTTCTTGTAATCATCGTCGTACACAGGATACGCTTTCGGCTGGCGAATCACGCATCCGTCCACAACATCGGCGGCCGCCGCGAGTCCAACCTGCTCCAGTTCCTTTTTCGCCAGGGCGATCAATTCCTTCTCCGGCGTGGTCCAGAGCCCGTCACCTTCAAAACAGAAATATTCCAGGCCATAACAGCAGTATTTGGAGTCCGGCACCATTTCCGGCGACCAGGATTTGTAATTCTGCACGCGGCCGACTTTCACGCCGGGATCGTGAATGTAAATCCAGTTGTCCTGGAAGCGATTTCGCTCCCGCAGGATTAAGCCTACGGTTAGAAAATCGCGGTATCTCAGGGATTCCCCTGCGCGCAGGACGTCCTCCGGGAGACGTGGTTCAATCTGCCCGACAAGCTGTCGTACAGGCATAGAGGAAACGACGTGCTCCGCGCGATATTCCTCCACTCTGCCGTCGGCCGTGCGCGCGGTGACCGTCCAGGAGTTCGTTGCATCATCAAAACGGCATCCGGTTACGCTGCGTCCCAGCATTACCTCTCCCCCCATACTTCGGACCTTTCTTGCGCAAGCCTCCCACATCATGCCCGGCCCTAGGCGCGGGTAACGAAACGTGTCGAGGAGCGTCTTGACCACCCGAGTGCGATCCTTCGGCCATCGCTTTGGCAAAAGCGCATTCTTGATGGCGGACCCAAGCGACAGTCCTTTGATGCGTTGTGCTGCCCAGTCGGCGGAAATTTCCTTGCAACTCATGCCCCAGACCTTTTCGGTATAGGTCTTGAAAAAAATACGGAACAGGCGCTCGCCGAACTGGTTCACCACCCATTCTTCAAACGATCGTGGATTTGGCGCAGGATTGATACGGGCTGCAAGAAAGGACATTACACAGAGAAAAGACTCGATAATCCCGAGTTTCGACAGCGCTTCAAACGGTTTCAGCGGGTAGGCGTAGAACTGTCCACGATAATAAATCTTGGACGAACGAGGACGTTGCAACATATCGGTCCCCAGTATTTCCGTCCACAAATCTTCTACTTCGCGGGATTTCGAGAAGAAGCGGTGGCCGCCGATATCGAACCGGTAGCCGTGATAGCTAACGGTCCGTGAGATTCCCCCGACGTATTCGGGATCGCTCTCAAGAACCACGACGCGCTGCCCGTGTTTCGTCAGTTCGTACGCCGCCGTTAGGCCCGCCGGCCCGGCTCCCACGATGACGGCCTTGTTTGGGCAGTCGCTCATCCTTCCAACTCGCTTGGTCCCCTTGTCGAACAGAGAGCCGATCTTGAGCAGGTGGGTTCGCGGTGATTCAAGGGTTCTGTGCCTGCGCGATCAGTTGCAGGACTTGTTCCTTGTTCGCGAATCCCGGATTGGTGGCCAGCAACTTCTGCCAGGCGGCAATGGCTCCCTGCGCGTCCTTTTTCCCTTGCCACTTTACAATACCAAGGTTGAAAAGTGTGTCGGCCTTCGCCGGTTCGAAGGTGAGCGCCTTCTGGAATTGGGCAATCGCGGTGTCGGCATCGCTGTTATACCAGTACGCTGTTCCGAGATCGGTTCGCACCGAAGTGTCGGCGGGTTGAGACTTCAGCGAACGCTCGTAGTATTCGATTGCGGCTGGATACTGCTTTGCGTCGTAATAAATGTTTCCCACTTGGGCCAGCAGCGCGGCATTTGTGGGGTCGGTCTTCAACTGTTGCAGCAGGGGAGCGGCCTGTGTGTCGGCGACTCGCCTGAGTTCCTGTGGGGAAGGCTCGGCGGCAGTCGTCCTCAAATTTTCCGGTATCGACGCTGGGGGCGAGACTGGCGCCTGCGGAACCGCTGTAACCTGGCCTGTGGCGCGTGTCTCGGTCCCTTTTCGAATCGCCAGCCCGCCGCACACCCCCAGCAACAGGGACGCTGCGGCAAGCGCGAATGCCTGTGTAGTCGTCCAGTAATTGCTTGTGGTTGTCCTTAATTCGCTCATGTATTGTCCCTTCCCCTCTTCGCAGCTTCATTCCTTCTTCATCGCGGGACTTGCCTTTGCTTCAGCGATCAGTTTTTCCACGTCTGGCTGGCGATCAAGATTTGGATTCGTTCTTAGAAGTTCTTGCCATGCCACGATTGCGCCCTTCGCATCGTTCTTTCCGCGATACTTGATCATCCCCATGTTGAATAGGGAGTTTGCGTCTGTCGGCTTGTACTTCAACGCCTGATTTAATTGGCTCAGCGCCCCGTCGGCATCGCCGGAATAATAAAGACACGAAGCTAGTTCCGTGCGCGCGGGCACGTTTTTCGGTTCAATCTCCAGTGCTTTCTGATAGTATCCCGCTGCTTCCTGGAATTGATGCGTCGCCTGGTAGATGCTCGCAATCTGCACGAGCAGACTCGCATTTTTCGGGTCTGCCTTGGATTTTTCAATCAACGCGGATGCCTGCACATCCGCCATCTGTTTCATTTGCTCCAGGGTCAGCTTGGGGTGCGTGCCGCTCGGGCCGGCTGCGGACGGGGGCGTGCCAACGACGGGTTGTGGGCCTGGGAGGGAAGGCCGGGAGGGGCCTGCCAGGAAAAAATACCCCACGAAAAGTCCCAGAAGCAAACAGATCGCCGCTATCGCGTAGACCTGTTTGGCAGGCAAGCCTTGAGTGCTCGCTGCCGAACTTGCCTCAGATTGGGTGGCCATTTGGGTCTCTCCTCGCATCCGGTGTACTTGCCTCCTTGGGAGGCCCGTCGAGCTCGACTATTTGTCCAGCAGTCTACAAGTTGCTCAGGCTGCCGTGGTGGTGCAAGAACCGCCCGAAGCCCGTCCGGCAGCCATCGTCGTCGACCAGCCGGACCGCTGAGGCAACTTGGGTGCTGACAGCAGGTTACGTGGTGCGGGACACAGGGTGCCGCGCCATTTGTCACGCCGCTTTGTGATATACGTCACACGGCAACCCTCGCTCTTTCTCCCTCTCCGCTCCCCGTGTATTCTTTCACTAGCGCATTGCTACCATATACTTATTTCCCGAGTTAGGAAGAGTTCTGGCATGAAGCAGGCTAAGCATATTTCGGGCGGGTGGTTGCTGGCAGTGCTGCTGTGCTTCTTTTGCCTGGAGACGGGAATGAGCTTCCAAGTCTCTCGCGGGGAGTCTCCCGTGTTTGACAAAAGTGGAAGACATTCAGGGCCCTCGGGGATCCGCTTTGCAATTGCGGATTTTGACGGTGACCGTAAGCCCGATTTAGTGGTGATTGAGGTTGCGAGCCGACATTCGGTGAAAATCAACTATTCCATCCACTTCCGGCTGAGCGGGGGCCCAGAGTTGGCCTTCGGAATTAATGCTCCGTCGGGAGGAGTTCGCCTGGCAGCTCGGGACGTCAATGGGGATGACATCCTTGACCTGATCGTCATCTCGCTTTCGGACGAACATGTAGTGGCCGTCCTACTGAACGACGGTCACGGGCAATTTATTAGTGCCGAACCCGACGCTTACGCTGCGTTGGCGAAGGAATCGGGCCTCTTCTTGCGAGAACTGGAACAATCGCCCACCGACAGAATCACGGTGGCCTCGTTGCGCCATTCCTTTGAGGGAGAGCGCGTAACTAGCGACCTTACCGCCGCCGCTCTGTCCACGAATCCCGTAAATCCGCCAGAAATATCCGTGCTCTCCCCCGTGGACCTTCATGCTTGCCGAGGCCGGTCCCCGCCTAGGATTGTGTTCCCCAGCTAACCATTCGTTTACAGATTTGTAATAGATTATCGGGGCGGATACATTTATCGTTCTGGTTGATTCCCGTTCGAGAACCGAAGCGTAGCGCTCCAGAGGTCTCATTCTCGGAGTCGGGGCGGTTGCCTCTAGATTTCACGTTATTGCAGTAAATGGGGGATGTGAGGGTAGATTCATGCGAAGAGTCATCACGGGTGTATGTCTGGGCGCGCTGTTCTTGGCGATTTTTACGCAAAACGTCGCAGCCCAGAAACCCTTCACGTGGGACGAAGTCAAAGCCAGATTCGAGGCCAACAATCCGACTTTGCGGGCTGGTCAAATTGGAATCGATGAATCCAAAGCCAACGAAATAACCACATACTTGCGGCCGAATCCCATCCTGACGCTTTTGACCGACCAAATCGACCCTTTTCCAGGAGGGCCATCACACGGCCCCTTCGCCTTTCTGTTGGCCTCTGCAACCTTGAACTACCTCCATGAGCGGCAACACAAGCGGGAGCTGCGCCTACAGAGTGCGAAAGAGGCCACGGACATTACGGTATCGGGTCAGGCAGACCTGGAGAGAACGCTTCTATTTGCGCTGCGTGGCTCATTCGTGGGCACACTTCAGGCAAAGGCCGTTTTGCGCGTGGCCAGGGAAAACTTGGATTACTGGGACAAAGTGCTGCAAATCAGCCGCGACCGGTTCCAGGCCGGTGATGTTGCTCGTGTCGATTTGGACCGCCTCGAACTGCAGCGCGTTCAATTTGAATCGGACGTACAAATGGCTGAGGTAAATCTCCGCACCGCAAAAATCCAACTGTTGATGCTGCTCAATGACCGCACGCCTGTCGATCAATTTGACGTGCTGGGACTGTACGAATACAACGACCAGCTCTCGCCTTTGGATCAATTCCGGCAAACCGCAATGGACAACCGTCCGGATTTGAGAGCTGCTATGCAAGCTGTCGACAAGGCCAAGACCGATCACAAACTTGCCGTTGCCAACGGCTCGACTGACCCGACTCTTGGCTTTGACGTCGGCCGCAACCCTCCGATTGACGAATACATCGGGGTCAGTGTCAGCATCCCGCTTCGTGTGTTTGACCGCAATCAGGGAGAGAAACTACGCACTCAGTTGGACATCGAGCGCAACCAAAAATTGTTGGATGCCACCCAGGCCCAGGTGTTCAGCGATGTGGATTCCGCGTACGCCATGGTCGACAGCAATTTGATCCTTCTGCGCCCGTATAAAGCCAAGTATCTGGAGCAGGGCACGCGCGTCCGCGATACCGTGAGGTTTTCCTATGAGCATGGAGGTGCGTCCCTCCTCGACTTTCTAAATGCCGAGAACGAGTACCGCAACGTTCAACTTAATTACGTGAACCTTGTCGGTGCCTACCTGATCGCGGCGGCGCAGCTTAACCTCGCTGTGGGACGTGAGGTCTTCTAATGAAACACGCACGGGTTTCGCGGATCGGACAATCCGCTGCATTTGCTTTGCTTCTTGCAGGTTGCAGTGGCAAGTCGGCGGATGTCGGCAACGCTGGTGCACCGCCGCCGGTTAAGGTTGAGAAGGAGCCGGACGTAAATCTCATGCAGGTTGAGCACCCGGAACAGTTTCCGCTGGTGCAGGCCACTGAGTATTTTTCCACCTCCACGCTCAGCGTAACTGGGACGGTCACCCCGGATGTCAGCCGCACGGTTCCCGTCATCTCGCTCGCCTCAGGGCGAGTCGTGGAAATCCGGGCCCGCCTGGGAGACACGGTCCAGAAAGGGCAGGTCCTTCTGCGCGTACAAAGCCCGGATATCGCCACCGCGTTTTCCGACTATCGGAAAGCCGTTGCGGACGAGCTCCTGGCCCACAAGCAATTCGAGCGGGCGCAGATTCTGTACGACAAAGGCGCTATCTCCTTGAATGATTTCCAAGTGGCGCAGGATGCTTCCGATAAAGCCAAGGTGGACGTCGAAACTACACTCGAACACCTCCGCGTACTTGGCGTTGATCAGGATCACCCGAGCGCCGTTGTCGACATCAAAGCTCCGGTATCCGGTGTCATTACGGATCAGCAGGTGACCAATGCTTCGGGTGTGCAGGCGCTTGCCAGCAGTAACCCATTTACGATTTCCGATCTCACAAACGTTTGGATCCTTTGTGACGTCTACGAAAATGATCTTTCCAGCGTTCACGTGGGCGAGACCGCGGACATTCGCCTGAACGCCTACCCGGACAAAATTTACAAAGGCCAGATCAGCAATATCGGTCCGATCCTCGATCCCAGCATACGAACGGCTAAGGTGCGCGTTCAGGTGCCGAATCCCGGCTTACTCATGCGTGTCGGCATGTTTGTCACGGCCACCTTCCACGGCCAGAAAAAAGAACGTGTGGCTTCCGTTCCCGCATCGGCGATTCTTCACTTGCATGACCGCGATTGGGTATATGTGCCGGCGGGCGGCAACAAGTTCCGGCGCGTGGAAGTGAGAGCGGGCATCAGCCTGCCGGACAAGAAGCAGGAAGTGCTTCTCGGCATTGAACCGGGCCAGCAGGTCGTCAGCAACGCATTGGTATTCCAAAACACGGTGGAGCAGTAGCATGCGCGGGACGGAAAGGCTCGAGGATTCGCCATGATTTCGGCACTGGTTGAGTTTGCACTGAACAACCGGTTCATGGTGCTGGCCCTCACTGTTCTCTTGCTGATTTGGGGTGCAGTTTCCTTTCATGGCCTTCCGGTCGAAGCCTACCCAGACGTGGCCAACAACTATGTGCAGGTCATTACTCAGTGGCCCGGGCGCGCCGCGGAGGAAGTTGAGCAGCAGGTCACCATCCCCATCGAAACACAGTTAAACGGCCTGCCGCATTTACAGCATCTCCGCTCGGTTTCCCTCTTTGGTCTGTCCAGCGTGACCATGATTTTTGACGACAGCTCCGAAAATGATTGGAACCGTCAAAAAGTTCTGGAGCGCCTTTCCCAGGTGAATCTGCCCAACAATCTGCAGCCGACAATCGGTCCTGACTACAGCCCTGTCGGTCAGATTTACTGGTACACGCTCAAAAGCACCAATCCAAAATACGACCTGATGGAACTTAAGTCCCTGGAGGACTGGACGCTGGAGAAACAGTTCAAATCTGTCCCCAACGTCGTCGATGTCGTGAGCTTCGGAGGCATTACCCGCGAATATCAGGTGCGTGTGGACCCCAGCAGGCTCATCGCCTATGGCTTGACCATCGGGCAAGTGGAACAACAATTGGCGAACAACAATGTGAACGCCGGCGGCAGTTTCATCGAGTCGGGCCTGCAGCAGATCAATGTTCGCGCGGTTGGCTTGATATCCACTTTACAGGACATCGAAGACACCGTCTTGAAATCGCAGAATGGCGCCCCCGTCCATGTGCGGGACATAGCCGTCATCACTGAGGGGCCGCGAATTCGCCTTGGACAAATTGGGAAAGCTATTCGAAAGGACGACGGCACCATCGTCGATAACGACGACGTCGTCGAGGGCATCGTCCTTCTCCGTAAAGGAGCTAACGCGGACGCGGTGATCGAAGACATTCACGCCAAGGTGAAAGAACTCAACGAGCGCATTCTTCCACCGGGTGTCCAGATCGTTCCCTTTCTGGACCGCAGCGACCTGGTCCACTACACCACGCACACCGTCCTACACAACTTGACCGAAGGCGTGCTCCTGGTGAGCCTCATTCTGTTCTTCTTTCTGGGCAACGCACGCGGTGCGTTGATTGTGGCTCTTACGATTCCGTTTTCGCTTTTGTTCGCCTCTATCTGTCTCGATCTGAACAAAATTCCCGCCAACCTCCTCTCCCTCGGCGCGCTGGACTTTGGCATGGTTGTGGACGGCTCGGTGGTGGTCATTGAAAACATCGTGCGCCACTTTAACCTTGCCTCTAACGCCGGAAAAACGCCCTTTGAGCGCATTCGCGGTGCGGTCTTCGAGGTTTTGCGCCCCGTGTTTTTTGCCCGTGCGATCATCATTACGGCGTACATGCCCATCTTTACGCTCCAGAGCGTCGAAGGTCGACTGTTCAAACCCATGGCCTGGACCGTGTCCTTTGCCTTGTTGGGGGCGCTGGTATTTTCTCTGCTCATCGCCCCCGTTTTGGCGGAGATCGTCTTCCGAGAGGGCGTGCGCGAATGGCGCAACCCCGTAATGGAGTTCCTTCGCAGGCACTACCGCGGCAGCGTGCGCTGGGCCCTGCAAAACCGAGGGCTCACGCTTGGGGCAGCGGGGCTGCTTGTCGCCGCAACTTTTCTTTTGCTATTCAGTGGCATCGTGGGTTCGGAATTCCTGCCCCACCTCGACGAAGGCGCCATCTGGGCGCGCGGCACATTGGCGCCCAGCACTGGGCCCACGGAGGGCACCCGTATTATGGATCAGGCCCGTCTTATCCTTTGCTCTTTCCCGGAAGTTAAACAGGTGGTTTCGCAGGTGGGGCGCCCCGATGACGGCACTGACACGACTGGATTCTTCAACACCGAATATTTCGTTGACCTGAAGCCCAAAGAGCAGTGGCGTCATGTTTTTGGCGAAGACAAAGACGCCCTTATCTCCGCAATGGATGCCGAACTCAGTAAAATGCCTGGCGTGCTCTGGAATTTCTCCCAGCCCATTTCCGACAATATGGAAGAAGCCGTCAGCGGCGTTAAGGGTGAACTGGCCGTCAAGATGTATGGTGACGACCTGCGGCAATTGGAGGCAAAGGGGGAAGAAGTTGTCAACGTGATGCGCAACGTCAAAGGAGTCGAGGATCTGGGACTGTTCCGTGTTCTCGGTCAGCCGAATCTGAATCTCCGTATTGACCGGAGCAAGGCGGCCCGGTACGGGATCAACGTCAGCGACGTGCAGGACGCCGTCGAGACGGCCATTGGCGGCAAGGCAGTTTCTCAGGTTCTCCAGGGCGAGCAGCGTTATGACCTGGTAGTTCGTTACCTCGCCCCCTATCGCGACACACGCGAGGCCATTGAGAAAATCCGCATCGTTGCGCCTTCAGGAGAACGTGTTTCCCTTGCGCAACTTACTAACACGCGGGTGATGGATGGCGCTTCCGAAATCTATCGCGAATCCAATTCCCGCTATATCGCCATCAAATACAGCGTGCGTGGCCGCGATCTCGGTGGTGCCGTTGAGGAAGCCATGCAAAAAGTTCAGCGCCAGGTCAAGTTGCCCGTCGGCTACCACATCGACTGGGCCGGAGAATATGAAAGCCAGAAGCGCTCCCAACGGCGGCTCATGATTGTTCTTCCCGTCACGATTCTCGTCATCTACATCATCCTGTTCACCATGTTTAAGTCCGCCAAATGGGCTGCTCTCACTCTGGCAAATGTCTCCATGGCCCCCATTGGCGGAATTCTTGCCCTACTGGTGACTGGCACGCATTTCAGCGTTTCCAGTGGTGTCGGTTTCCTTGCCCTGTTCGGTGTTGCGGTGGAGGTTGGCGTCATCATGATCGAGTACATCAATCATTTGCGCGCGCAAGGGTACTCGATCGAAGATGCCGCCGTGGAAGGGGCGATCCTCCGCTTGCGTCCGATCATGATGACCATGTTGGTTGCAACTCTTGGTCTGTTGCCGGCTGCGCTCTCTCACGGTATCGGCTCCGATTCTCAGCGTCCCTTTGCCATCGTGATCGTCGGCGGACTTCTAGCTGCGCTGTTTATCAGCATCTATCTTCTCCCGACGATGTACGTGTGGGTGGCGCGAGATACGGATAAGCTGCCGCTTGGCGAGGCGGAAACTGAGGAATCCGTCTGAAGAATTGACCAGCACGCAGTGATGCCCGTCACAACGCCCCATGTGCGATTGCACAAGTCGCAATTGCCCTTCTTTCCCGCTTCTTTCCATTGCTTTCCCCCGCGTCAAGGGCCTAACATTTTCTTGAGACTGTTTTTCTGCCCCGGAGCTACAATGAGCAAAACAATATCTATTGTCGACGGCAACGAAGCTGCCGCCTCTGTTGCCTACCGCCTCAACGAAGTCATCGCCATCTACCCCATCACGCCCTCTTCCCCCATGGGCGAGTGGTCCGATCAATGGAATTCAGAGAAAAAGAAGAACATCTGGGGCGCCATTCCCGATGTGATCGAGATGCAAAGTGAGGGTGGCGCTGCGGGTGCTCTCCATGGCGCGCTGCAGGCTGGCTCCTTGGGCACGACTTTCACCGCTTCCCAAGGCCTGCTCCTCATGATTCCCAATATGTACAAGATCGCCGGCGAATTGACCGCGGCCACGATTCATGTTGCCGCGCGCACTCTTGCCACCCACGCGCTTTCCATTTTTGGGGATCACAGTGATGTGATGTCCACACGGTCCACCGGCTTTGCACTCATGGCTTCGAACTCCGTCCAGGAAGCCAGCGACTTTGCCTGCATCGCCCAGCTTGCCACTCTCGAATCGCGCGTGCCCTTCCTTCACTTCTTTGATGGTTTCCGAACCTCCCATGAAGTGAACATCATCGAGCCGCTCAGCGACGAGGATTTGTGTGCCCTGGTTGACGAAAAGTTTGTCCGCCAACACAGGGAACGAGCCATGACCCCGGATCGTCCAGTGTTGCGCGGCACGGCTCAGAACCCGGACGTGTTTTTCCAGGCGCGCGAGGCCTGCAACCCTTACTACCGCGCCTGTCCCACCATTGTTCAGGATGTGATGGACCGCTTCGCTAAGCGGACGGGGCGAGTCTACCGGCTGTTTGACTACTACGGCGCGCCTGACGCAGAGCGTGTGGTGGTTCTGATGGGTTCCGGCGTCGGTGCTGCGGAAGAGGCCGTCGATGCTTTGCAGAAAGCTGGCGAAAGAGTCGGCCTCCTAAAGGTTCGCCTTTTCCGGCCGTTTGCCGCCGAAGCTTTCCTACAAGCCATCCCGGCAAGCGTGAAAGCCATCGCTGTGCTTGACCGCACCAAAGAACCGGGTGCGCTTGGCGAACCGCTCTATCAGGACGTTACGACGACCTATATGGAGCGCTACGCGGCAAAACCAACTGCCCGCATTCCGCGCATCATCGGGGGGCGCTACGGACTTTCTTCAAAGGAATTCACGCCTGCCATGGTCAAGGTGATCCTGGACGAATTGAAAAAGCCGGAACCGAAGAATCACTTCACCGTGGGCATCGTGGATGACGTGACGCACACGAGCCTGAGCTACGATCCTGACTTTTCCACCGAAGATCCGCGCACGGTCCGCGGCCTTTTCTATGGCCTGGGTTCAGACGGTACAGTCAGCGCCAATAAGAACTCCATCAAGATCATCGGCAAGGGCACCCACAATTACGCGCAAGGCTATTTCGTTTATGACTCGAAGAAAGCTGGCGCGGTCACAGTCTCACATCTTCGCTTCGGCCCGGACCCGATCCGCTCCACTTATCTGATCACCAAGGCGAATTTCGTCGCCTGTCACCAGTTCCAGTTCCTGGACCGCATTGACGTGCTCGCTGCAGCAGAGCAAGGTGCCACCTTCCTTCTGAACTCCCCCTTTGGCCCAGACGAAATCTGGAACCATATCCCCCGGCAGGTCCAAGAAACCATCATTAACAAGAAGCTCCGCTTCTTTGTGATCGACGGCTATACCGTAGCCCGCGAAGCGGGCATGGGCAGCCGCATCAACACCATCATGCAGACTTGCTTCTTTGCTATCAGCGGGGTGTTGCCGCGCGACGAAGCCATTGCTGCTATTAAGAAGTCCATTCTCGATACCTACGGCAAGCGCGGCGATGCCGTGGTGCAAAAGAACTACGCTGCCGTCGATCAGGCCCTCGCCCACTTGCACGAAGTCAAGGTGCCGGAGAAAGTCTCCGCGATTTTCGACATGCTACCCGCCGTCTCTCCCCGAGCGCCGCAATTTGTTCGCGACGTGCTCGGCACCATCATCACTGGGAACGGCGATTCGCTTCCCGTCAGCGCCATGCCGATCGATGGAACCTTCCCCACCGGCACGGCCATGTGGGAGAAACGCAATATCGCTCAGGAAATTCCCGTTTGGGACGAAGAGTTGTGCATCCAGTGCGGCAAATGCGTGCTGGTTTGCCCGCACGCGGTAATTCGCGCCAAGGTGTACGATTCCTCGCTCCTCGAGAACAAGCCGGAAACCTTCAAGTCGGCGAAGCCGCGCTGGAGAGAGTTTGAGACTCTGCGGTACACCCTCCAGGTCGCTCCGGAAGACTGCACGGGTTGCCGGCTCTGCGTCGAAGTCTGCCCGGCAAAGAGCAAGAGCGAGGTGAAGCACAAGGCGATCAACATGGAACCTCAGGCTCCCCTCCGCCAGCCGGAGAGTGCGAACTGGGAGTTCTTCTTGTCGTTGCCGGAATTCAATCGCGACCGTTTGTCGCATGCACAAGTGAAGGATTCGCAGCTCCTCGAGCCGCTCTTCGAATTTTCGGGTGCTTGTGCGGGCTGTGGAGAGACGCCCTATCTCAAGTTGCTGACTCAGTTGTTTGGTGACCGCCTCATGATTGGCAACGCCACGGGGTGCTCTTCCATCTACGGTGGCAATCTCCCCACGACGCCTTATGCAAAAAACGCCGACGGACGCGGGCCAACGTGGTCCAACTCGCTCTTTGAAGACAACGCGGAGTTTGGCCTGGGCATGCGGTTGGCCGTGGATCATCAGAACCACTATGCGCGCGAACTGCTTGCGCACATGAGCGGTCAGCTCGGCGATGTACTGGTAAAGGGTCTGCTCGAAGCCGACCAGAAGAAGGAATCCGGCATCGGAGAACAGCGCAAGCGTGTGGCCGAACTGAAAGCCAGGCTGCAAGCCATGAACACGCCCGATGCCCGGGAATTACTGACGATAGCCGATAGCCTGGTGCGCAAGAGCGTGTGGTTGGTCGGCGGCGACGGCTGGGCCTACGACATCGGCTTTGGCGGGCTCGATCACGTTTTGGCTTCGGGGCGCAACGTGAACGTTCTCGTTCTCGACACCGAGGTGTACTCCAACACCGGTGGGCAGATGTCTAAGTCCACGCCGCGGGCTGCGGTCGCCAAGTTTGCCATGGGTGGAAAGCGCACAAACAAAAAGGACCTCGCCATGGAAGCGGTCAGTTATGGGTCCGTGTATGTCGCGCGCGTAGCCATGGGGGCGAATGACACACACACCGTGAAAGCATTTCTGGAAGCGGAGGCACATGACGGGCCATCGCTGATCATCGCCTACAGTCATTGCATTGCTCACGGCTATGAGATGGCCTTCGGGCTTGATCAGCAAAAGAAGGCGGTCCTCAGCGGGTATTGGCCGCTGATGCGCTATAACCCCGCGCTGCGCCTCGAAGGCAAGAATCCCTTCCAGCTCGATTCAAAGGCTCCCAGCATTCCACTGAAGCAGTACGCTTACCAGGAAGCGCGTTATACCATGCTGTTGCGAAGCGATCCGGAAGCGGCTCNCGAACTCTTGAAGCTGGCCCAGAACGACGTGGAACGCGACTGGTACGTGTACTCCAACCGTGCCGCAATGGCGGGCCGCTCGGAGTCGGATCATATTGCTCCGCAAGAAGCGGAGTCCGCCCCGGAATCGGTCAAGAAAGGAGGCGACGAGGAATGAGCGACCTCTCCACAAAGTATCTTGGAATGAACCTGAAGTCACCTTTGGTGGCTTCCGCCTCTCCTCTCTGTGAATCGGTGGACAATATCAAGCGCCTTGAGGACTACAACCTGGCGGCTGTGGTCCTCCCTTCGCTTTTTGAGGAGCAACTGGAACTCGAAAGCATGGCCGTGGATGCCGACCTTGCCCGCGGCGCAGAGAGCTTCCCGGAATCCGCCAATTTCTTTCCTGACCTACAAACGTACAATCTTGGCCCCGATGGCTACCTTGAGCTTATCCGCCATGCCAAAGAGAGCGTGCAGATCCCGATTATTGCAAGCCTCAATGGCTCTTCGAGCGGCGGCTGGCTCCAGTGCGCCCGGCTGATGGAGGAAGCGGGTGCCGATGCCATTGAGTTGAACATTTATTCTATCGTCACGGACCCTGCTACCAGCAGCAGCGAAGTGGAGCAGGGCTACGTCGACCTCGTGCGGCATTTGAAGCACAGTGTTCGCATCCCTGTTGCCGTGAAGCTATCCCATTTCTTTAGTGCGCCCGCAAACATGGCCGTGCGTTTCGACGAAGCACGAGCTGATGCCATCGTTTTGTTCAACCGTTTCTACCAGCCGGATTTCGATATCGAGCAACTGGAAGTCACTCCGAGCCTGACCTTGAGCCGCCCCGAGGAACTGCTCCTCCGATTGCACTGGACGGCGATTCTCTTCGGGCACGTCCGTGCGGATCTGGGCATTACCGGAGGCGTCCACAGCGCGCGCGACGTCATTAAATGCATACTCGCCGGAGCAAGGGTAGCGTTTATGACCTCGGCGCTGCTCCGAAACGGCGTGCAGCACGCCGCCCACGTTCTTTCGGAGGTGAACCGATGGCTCGACGAGCACGAGTACAGTTCGGTCCAGCAGATGTGCGGCAGTATGAGCCACGACTCCGTTTCGGACCCGTCCGCTTTTGAGCGCGGCAACTATATGAAGGTACTGAGTTCTTACACGCTGCGCGCCAACGCGTTCAACGATTGATTCATGGCTGGGAGCTTCCCGCTGCCTTCATTGCCCCGTGCTATGGAGTGACGGACTCGCAAGCGAAGATCGCATCCGCAAGTCCGTGTGCTTCCTTTAGGTGCGCTTCCAATATGGCTGGGTATTCTTCATAAGTGTAACGGTTTGGCTCTGGGAATTTTTGTTTAAGGGCCTGCCAGGCAACTTCGAACATCTGCTCTTCATATTCTCCGAGTGAGTATCCATAACCGAGCCCCGATTTCCAGCACCATTGGTTGGCCAGGTTCACGATTACGGTGATTTGATTTTTGGTCTTCTGCTCCTCAGGGCGGTGGTGGTATTCAATCACCTCCGCCACTTCGAGTGGGAGCTTCCAGAGTTCGGCCAGAATCCGCCCGCTCTCCGCATGTGTGAATCCCAGCACACGCCGCTCAACATTGGGGACCGGTGAACGCTCCTCGATGGCCTCTTTCATCACGTCCCGGAAATCTTCAGGGAAGAGTAGCCCATTGACGAGAATTCCGATGTCATGCAGCAGCCCCGCCAGATAAGTTTGCTCGTTTGCTCCGTTCGTAAAATCCAGGGCCATCTGCTGGGCAACGACGGCTGTACCCAGCGCGTGGCGCCAGAAGCACTCCTTCCGTACGGCGCAATCCAGGCTGGAAAACATCAGTGGCAGGTTGCAGGCGAAAGCGAGATCGCGGATTCGCCAAAGCCCAAGGGTCAGAACCGCTTCGCGCACGCTCACAACATCTCCCCGTTGCCGATAAAGGGCTGAATTCGCCATGCGCAAACATTGTGCTGATAACGACTCGTCGTAGCCGATTGTCTGGGCAATTTTATCGACATCTACTTTGTTCGCCGGCCTGCTCAAGGCGTCAGTCAATGTGGCCAGGATGACCGGCATGGCAGGCAGATTCCCCAGTTGCTTCACGCGCCGCGTAAGGATTTCATAGGTAACCGGATTCACCCTTCACCGTCCTCAGGATCGGTCCAACATGGCGCCAGCCGCACAGCCAGAGTGGGGTCAATAGCTCTGGACGCCCGCGCAGTGGGCCAAAATAGTCGAGCAACAGGAGTACCAGCGCAAGTCGCTGGAATGCATTGGTCCCAGGGGCACTGCTGTTTCAAAGCCGAACACGGCGACAAAATACGATGCAGTTCCGCACATCCTTTCCATTCACTAACTGGACACCGCTAGGCGTTGCCGTCTGGTCGAACTGCCACCCACTCAGCAGCTTGGAAGTCCTCGCGGCCTCTGATTGGAATTGCAAAACCTCCGATCAGAAGCATCCTAAGTGGCAAGGTGCGTGCTCCTTCCCTCTTGATGTCACGGTGATTCGAGTCCTTCGCGATCCATGTCCGGTTCCGATACATTTAATCGTTTTCTCGCACGCCAGCCCATCCTGACACGGGACAAGAAGTTTTTTGCTTACGAAATTCTCTCGCGCTATGGCCCGGAAAACTACTGTCGCCCGGCCGCGGGACGCCCTGTTTCTGTAAACGCCATGGACGAGTTGTTCCTGATGGGCGTGCGGACTATGACCGAAGGACTTCCTGCGTTCCTGAATTGCACGCGTGAATTCCTGCTGAACGACTACCTCACGCTTTTGCCGAAGGAGCTTATTGTCGGAGAAATTCTGGAAACAGTCTCGCCGGACGATGAGGTCCTGGCTGCGTGTCACCGCATGAAAGATCAGGGCTACCGGCTAGCGCTCGACGACTATTGTGATCTTCCGGAAACTCAGCGGTTCCTATCCGTTGCGGATTTCGTCAAGATTGACGTCCTGCTGACCACGTTTCCGGAGCAGAAACGTGTGGTGGATGACTGCCACGCACGCAAAGTCCCGGTCATTGCGGAGAAAGTCGAGACCGACGAGCAGTTCCAACGCTGCGTGGAGATCGGGTACGACTATTTCCAGGGTTACTTCTTCTGCCGTCCTCAAGTTGTCGCTCGCCGCAGTGTTCCCGCGAACAAAACCGTTTACTTGCAGCTTCTCGCCGCAGCCAACGAGCCGGTTTTCGACATTTACAAGATTTCGCAGCTTTTCCGCCGGGACGTCTCGCTCAGTTATCGCTTGCTGCGCTATCTGAATTCACCCATATTTGGATTCCAGTCAGAGATTCGTTCCATTCCTCATGCGCTCACACTTTTGGGGGAACGGCCGCTGCGCAAATGGATTTCCCTTGTCAGCGTCGCTGGCCTTGGCGACGAAGTGGCGGACGGGCTCCTGCGTTTGCCTCTCCTGCGCGCCCGATTTTGTGAATTGATCGGCCTCAAAATCGAAATGCATCAGGAAGCAAACGAGCTTTTCCTACTTGGTCTGTTGTCTGTGATGGACGCCCTTCTAAACATGCGAATGTCCGACGTGCTTGCGGAAATCCCCGTGGACCAGGAGATCAAGAAAGCGTTACTGGGACGGCCCAGCCGCTATCGCCCCATCTTCGATGTGGTGCTGGACTATGAATCGGGAACCTGGCAACAGTTGGCGAATTCCGCGAGGCGCGTCGGCTTGCACGAACAATTCCTTCCCGATCTGTATCTGCGTTCCGTGCGCTGGGTCACGGAAATACTCGCTGACGCTCCAGCTCTCGTCTAAGCACGGCCTCATTATTTCTGGTTTTCTGCAAAAACCTCCTCAGCGATGTGAAAAGCCGTGTTCGCTGCAGGCACGCCACAATAAATCGCCGCCTGCAATAGCACTTCCTGAATTTCCTTGCGGGTCACGCCATTATTCGCGGCCGCGCGTAGGTGCAACCGGAGTTCTTCCCCACGATTTAGCGCCACCATCATCCCGATCGTCAGCAGGCTTCTCGTTTTTCGGGGCAAACCTGGGCGAGTCCAAATCTCTCCCCAAGCGTACCGGGTGATCAGGTCCTGAAACGGAGCATTGAAACTGTTCATATTGGCTTGCGCTCGATCGACATGAGCATCTCCCAGCACCGCGCGCCGCACCTTTATCCCCTTCTTGTGCTGTTTCCGTTCATCCATCGCTGGGCTCCTTCATTTGAGAAGAAACTGCAACACATTCCGGTTGAAATCGTCGCGCGTTTCTATATTGGAAAGATGGGCTGAGGAAACCTCGACATATTGCGCACCAGGGATATTTTGCGTGAGGAAATGGGCGTCGGCAGGAGTCGTGGAGGTGTCGTATGTCCCCGCCAGCACCAGGCAGGGGACGCGGATTGCTGCCAGGCCTTGGTGCTGGTCCATGTCACGTACCGCTGCGCAGCATGCACAATAACCCTGCGGGTTTGCCGTCTCCAGCATTTTGAGCACCGTTTGTGTTTCGGCCGGATGCGAGGTGCGAAATTCCAGTGTCAACCAGCGCTCAATCACCGCGTCTGAAACGGCTTTCATTCCACTGGACTGCACGGCCTTGATCCTTGCGTTCCAGGTCTCCGCTGTTCCGATTTTCGCGGCCGTGTTGCAGAGCACGATCTTATGAAAGCGCATCGGTGCATTGGCGCCAAGAAACATGCCGGTCATCCCACCGATCGAAAGGCCACAAAAATAAACCCGCTCGAGCTTCAAAGTGTCCAAAAGCCGTACAACATCCCAACCCAACTGTTCGATGGAATAGGGTCCGGGCGGGACGCCGGACTGTCCGTGGCCCCGCTTATCGTAGCGAAGTAACCGGAAATGCTTTTTGAATTCGTCCACCTGCGAAGCCCACATATGCAGGTTTGTGCCCAACGAATTGGAAAGAACCAGGACCGGCTTGTCTTCGGCGCCTGCCCATTCGTAATAAATCTGAACATCCGGCAATTTAGCGAGTGGCATGAGGAATTCCTTCGGTTCACTCAGGTAGCTTTGGGGAGTTCGCCCGCCTGTGTGACCACGCGCAGGACGAACTCTTCCGCGCTTCCCAGGTAATTTCTTACGTCAAATAAACTCTGCAAATCGGCGGCGGTCAAGTATCCAAGAAGCCCCTGCTCTTCGCGCAAGACGTCTTTCAGATGGCGTTTCTCTGCACGGGCTTTCCTGCACGCAGCTTCGACCAGCATATGCGCAGGCATTTTTCCCATGCGGTCTGCCAGGGCCGTGCTGACGGCCTCTGCGAAAATGAGACCTCTTGTTATTTCCAGGTTCTCGTGCATCCGCTCCCGATCCACTTCCAGATTGGGCAGCATCTCCGCCAAGTGGTGCAAAGCTCCGCCCGTCAGGCGCAGAATTTCGGGCACGGTCTCCCACTCCGCTTGCCAGCCGCCGAGTGCTCGCTCATGCTCCTGGGGCATCGCTGAGAGTATCGTACTGGCCAGCCCCGGAACGCGAGCCGAAGCTGCCAGCACGATGGCACAAGTTACCGGGTTGCGCTTGTGCGGCATTGTAGAAGAACCCCCGCGGCCTTCGCCTGCGGGCTCAAACAATTCGGCAACTTCTGTTTGCGTGTGCAAAGAAATGTCGCGAGCGATTTTTCCCAATGTGCCGACGACGAGTCCAAAAAACGCCGCCACCTCTGCCATGCGATCGCGGTGTGCGTGCCAGGGCGTTGCCGGAAGCGTCAGTTGAAGTTCGTCCGCAAGCGCTTGTGCAACTTCAGGCCCGCGCCCAGCAAGAACCGCAAGTGTGCCAACGGCGCCTCCGAATTGCAGCGTGAGAACGCGTGGACAAAGCTCTACGAGCCGTTGACGGTGCCGCAGAACTGCATCGAGCCAACCTGCGACGATAAAACCGAATGACGTTGGCAAAGCCTGTTGCATCCACGTCCGCGCTACCACCGGTGTCGTTCGATGCTCTCGTGCCAACATCGCCAGGGTGTTGCTCAAGCGAGCCAAATCCTGTTCCACCAGGCCCAGTACTTCTCGCAACTGCAAAACGAAGCCCGTATCGATGGCGTCCTGGCTGGTCGCACCCCAATGCACATAACGGGCGGCCTCCTTATCCTGCTTGGCAACCGCTTCCGTCAACATTTTTGCGAGAGGAATCGCGAGATTTCCGGCCAGTGCGGCCTGTCGCCCAATAGCGGGAAGATCGAACTGGTTTGCGCGGCACTCCGCAGCAATCGCGCGGGCGGCACCCTCAGGGATTACGCCGGTGCGAGCCTCGGCTCTGGCGAGCGCCGCCTCAAACCTCAGCATGCACTCGATGCGCGACTCATCGGAAAGGACCTGTTCCAGCGCTTTATATGAAAACAGCTCGTCGAAGAGAGTCATGTGCCAGGCGTGCTCCGCACTTCCGTAGTCAAAGGATACAGTCTCTTGCCGGCCCTGCAAGTGTGCGATTTGCCCCAACACAATTGCACAGCACTAAACGCGTTCCAGAATGATAGAAATTCCCTGGCCTACTCCAATGCACATGGTGCAAAGTGCGAAACGCCCTTTGGTGCGCTGCAATTGATACAAAGCAGTGGTTACAAGGCGCCCCCCGCTCGCTCCGAGAGGGTGCCCGATGGCGATGGCGCCACCGTTGGGATTCACGTGCGCCGCGTCGTCCGGCAGGCCAAGTTCGCGCAGCACAGCCAAGGCTTGCGCAGCAAACGCCTCGTTCAATTCAATCACATCCATTTGCGCAAGCGTCAGGCCGGTTTTGGCTAACACCTTGCGCGACGCGGGGACAGGGCCCATCCCCATAATGCGTGGCGCCACACCAGCGGTGGCTGCGGCGATAACTCGCACTTTTGGCGTTAGGCCATATTTCTTCACTGCCTCCTCGGACGCGAGGAGTAGGGCACACGCCCCGTCGTTCACTCCGGAAGCGTTACCGGCGGTGACCGTTCCTTCGGGCTTCACAACACCTTTCAACTTGGCCAGCGCTTCCAAGGTCGTGTCCGGACGAGGGTGCTCGTCCACGCTTACGAGCACCGGATCGCCCTTTTTCTGAGGAATGCGCACGGACACGATCTCCTCAGCCAGGCGTCCTGCCTTCATCGCTTTCGCGGTCCGCTGCTGGCTGCGAAAAGCAAATGCATCTTGATCGGCCCGCGCCACCTTGTATTCTTCGGCGACAATCTCGGCGGTCTCCGGCATCGCGTCGCTTCCGTATTTTGCCTTCATCGCGGGATTCACAAAGCGCCAGCCGATGGTCGTATCCTCCAGCTTCATGCTGCGCGAGAAAGCAGAATCGGCCTTGCCCACGACAAACGGTGCGCGAGACATGCTCTCGACGCCGCCGGCAATCACCAGGTCTACCTCTCCGCTCTTGATCCCGCGAGAGGCCACTGCGACCGCATCCATGCTGGAGCCGCAGAGACGATTGACCGTGCTGCCGGAGATTTCCTTCGGCAGACCCGCCAGGAGCAGAGCCATGCGGGCCACATTGCGATTGTCTTCGCCTGCTTGGTTGGCACAGCCATATATGACGTCGTCGAGGGCGTTCCAATCCACGTTCGGATTTCGCTCGACAAGAGACTTGATGGGAATGGCCGCCAGATCGTCGGTTCTGACGCTGGAAAGTGTGCCGCCATACCGGCCGACGGGCGTGCGGATCGCATCGCAAATGTACGCTCTAGTCATAAGCTCAAGGATTTTTCCTCGTCCACAGTCTATCGTAAACACACATCGGAAAACCAAATCCGGTGCAACGACGGGCAGTCTGGGTTAGACTCGCGCAGTGCCATTTGGGCTGTGTGTTACCAACAACCGCCATGCTAATCAACAGGATGGAAATCCAGATTGAATGGGGCGATTGCGATCCCTTTGGAATTGTATTTTTTCCACGTTATTTCGAGTATTTTGACGCTTGCACCAACGCCTTGTTCTATCGCGCCCTGGGGATCAAGAAAGCGGAGATGCTGCGGCGCTACCGAATCGCTGGAATTCCTCTGGTACAGGCAAGTTGCAATTTTCTGGTGCCGTCCTCGTTTGGCGATGTGGTGCACGTAGATTCGGCGGTGACCGAGTGGGGAACAAGCAGCTTCACGGTGCAGCACAAGCTGTTTCGCGGGGACACTCTTGCCGTGGAAGGGGTTGAAAAACGCGTCTGGACCGTGCGCCTGCCGGATGATCCCTCAAAGGCCAAAGGGCAAGCGGTACCCAAAGAAGTCATCGAGAAGTTTAGCTAGTTCCTAGACTCAGTTTTCAGGACGATGGCAAAAATACGCACACAGGTTGGAGTTATCGGCGCCGGGCCTGCAGGCCTGACCCTGGCACATCTTCTGCATCTGCAGGGCATCGAATCCGTCGTTCTAGAGCGGCAGTCGCGTGAATACGTCGAGACGCGCGTGCGTGCGGGGGTGCTGGAACAGGGCACAGTTGACATTCTGTGCGGTTCTGGAGTGGGTGAGCGTCTGCAGCGTGAGGGATTACAGCATGGCGGTATCGAATTGCGGTTCGACGGCAAGGGCCACCGCATCGATTTCCAGGATCTGGTGAGGAAGTCCATCACGGTCTACGCGCAACAGGAAGTCGTGAAAGATCTGATTGCGGCCAGAATGGGCTATGGCGCGCCTCTTTTTTTTGAAGCCGAGGCGCTGCGGATCGAGGATTTCGATGCGCAGCCGAGGATTTACTATCAGCACGGCGGCAGCAGTCACGAGATGGGGTGTGATTTTATTGCCGGCTGTGATGGATTTCATGGCATTTGCCGGCCGGCAGTACCCGTGAGCCAGCTCACGGTTCATGAGCGTCATTACCCATTCGCGTGGCTGGGCATTCTGGCTCACGTGGCTCCAGCTTCCGACGAACTGATCTACACCTATCACGAACGTGGTTTCTCGCTCCTGAGTATGCGGTCGCCGCAGATCTCGCGGCTCTATTTGCAGTGTGCTCCGGACGAGAACATCAACAATTGGCCGGATGACCGGATCTGGGAGGAGTTGCGAACACGCATGACCACGCGGGACGGGTTTGTCCTCAAGGATGGCCCGATCTTTCAAAAGGGAATTACGCCGATGCGGAGCTTCGTGGCCCAACCGATGCAATTCGGAAAGCTGTTCTTGCTTGGGGATGCGGCGCACATTGTACCTCCTACGGGCGCGAAGGGCATGAATCTTGCCGTGGCAGATGTTCGCGTGCTGACGCGCGGGCTCGTGGAACTGTACAAGCGAGGAACACGCGAGGAGCTTCAGCAATACACGGAACGTTGCCTGCGCCGCGTATGGAAAGCGCAGCGCTTTTCCTGGTGGATGACTTCGATGCTGCACCGGTTTCCGAACGAGGACAGCTTTTCACACAACATTCATCACGCCGAACTCGACTATGTGACCGGTTCCCGCGCCGCATCTACGACGCTTGCGGAAAACTACGTAGGTCTCCCGTTCGACACACCTGGTCTGTTCTGACGATCTGCAACCGCGTGCAGCCGGCGAACGACTAAAGTGAGGGAAAGCCCGAAAATCGCGGTTATTAAGAGCACCAATCCTCATCCGACGGGCCCCCAAAGGAGAAAACTGGCATAAAGAAACTGTCTCCATTGGCTCGGCCAGGCGCACCGATGTACGAACTAGCCACGGTGTGAAGTTACAAGCATTCACACTCACATTCATGCCGCATCCTTTTGTAAACTAGTGGGGGCGGCGTGCGAGCACATTTTTGTGAGGTCGTGGCGATGTGCAGGAATATCAAGACACTTTTCAATTTCGACCCGCAGGTCAGCGACGAGGAGATCCGCGCCGCTTCTCTGCAGTTTGTAAGGAAGATAAGCGGCTTTCACAAACCGTCAAGAGGAAACGAATCTGCGTTTCTGGCCGCGGTCGATGAGGTCTCCGCCGCCTCTGCTCGCCTGCTGCGATCTCTTCAAACGAGCGCCCCACCCAGGAATCGGGAAGAAGAAGCGGCAAAGGCGAAAGCGCGGGCCGCGGTGAGATTCGGAACTTGAATCGTCGATAGATCAGAAAAGAGGATCCCGCCTTCGGAAGAGGCACAAAGGGTGCCGTATTCCTGACGCTGGATCGCATGGAGGCTACCATCCCTGGCGGTATTCGCGACTCAGGTACTGATTGGCTTCGGGGACATTTGTGACGCGCATGTTCGCGCCGTCATAGACGATTTTCTTCCCGGAGCGCAGCGAAACCACGCCGAGGAGCATAACCTCCGTAAGTTTCGCGGCATACTTAAAGGGGCAGCAAGCCTCGGTCTTTCCCTTTGCCGCGTCGACCCAGTTCATCTCGTGGTCTTCCTTTTCAATGCGGGAGAGTTTTTGCACGGGCTTGCCAAAGGAGTCATGCAGTGACTGCGGAAGCAGTCGCGGACGCGCGCCGTAGGTGCTGTGCATGAGCTTGCCCTTGCTGCCGATAAGGATGGCGCCGCCTTCTTTGATCAGGTCCTCCTCGCCGAGCTCTTCTGGTTTTCTGGGCATCAGGCCGCCATCGTACCAAATCAGCTTCACGGGTGGCATGGAACCACGAGCCGGGAACTCGTAGAAGATCAAGGTGGCATGCGGGTAAGAAGCCCTGTTGAACGGAGTCGAGACTGTCTCCACCGTGGTGGGCAGACCGAGATTGAGCGCCCACATGGAAACGTCGAGGAGATGCGCGCCCATGTCCCCGATTGCACCGCATCCCCAGTCAACCCAACCGCGCCAATTAAACGGATGATAGATGGGGTGATAGGGGACATTGGGCCCAACGCCAAGGAACAGATCCCAAGAGAGTGTGCTGGGGATGGGATAGTCTCCGGCAGCCATGGCGGCGGCGAGGCGCGTGTCGACACCGGCTTGATCCCACTTGAGCGTGTCGAGTGGTTCTGCGGCTACTTTCGGACGCGGCACGCCCTGAGGCCAGAAACCAACAGGCCGGTCGGTCCATACGTGAATCTCGCGCACTTCGCCGATGGCGCCAGCCCAAATGTATTCGACGGCCGTGCGGGCATCGTCGAGGGAATGGCCTTGATTGCCCATCTGCGTGGCAACTTTTGTTTCTCTGACGCGTTTGGCAAGCTGGCGCGCTTCCGCAACGGACCAGGTGAGAGGCTTCTGGACGTAGACGTGCTTTCCGAGATCCATACAGGCGAGGGCGATGGGGGCGTGCATATGGTCGGGGGTGGCAATCACGACAGCGTCGACATCCTTCTGCTGTTCGAGCATCTTGCGATAGTCGGAATAGCGCGCGGCCTTGGGGATCAAATCGTTTTTCAAATGGAGAATCGCGTCGAGGCGGGCCTTGGCTTTGACTGGATCGATCTTGGGAGCGGGCTTGGCGCCTGCGGGGGGCGTGACGTCGGGATGGTCGATATGCTGCTGAAGATTGGCGACGTCCGTATCGAGCCGCGCGAGGTTTCTGTCAGTGTAGCCCCAGTCCACGTCACAGAGCGCTACGACATTCTGGCTGGCGAGGTTGATGAGATTGCTGCGACCCATCCCGCCGACGCCAACGCAGGCCACGTTCAACAGGTCGCTCGGCGGAGTAAAGCCACGGCCAAGCACATGCCGCGGAACAATCGTTAGCGCCGCGCCACCGGCCGCCAACTGGGACAGAAAACTTCGACGAGAGATTTCATTTTCCGCTGTCATGAAGGGCTCCTGGATACTGCCGCCATTATGGCGCGAGCCGCGAGCCAAGGCGACGACAAAATTAAGCGAGAGATGTGAGTCACAGCGTTGCAACCGCCCTATGATCCGCGACAGCTTAAGTAGCTAGAGATGAGAGGTGGCTCATTAAGGAAGGCTTAAGCAAATGTGCCAAATTGAAGGCCGCCTTCCGAGTTGAACAAAGACGCAGAGCGGGGGCGAAGAGAAGCGTGAACGATTGGAGGAGGTAGAAAACCAAGAAACGGCGTGGAATGAAGAAAGGAGAGGAGATGCGCGGGACGGAGACCAGGGGGAAAGTGCCAGGAAGAAACCGATGAGCGGTGGAAAAAGAGGACCGGCTGGAATGTCGTTTGCTAGAAAGGGAAGAGCCAGATCAGTTCGCTGTGGGTTTCGAGGAGCCAAACGAGACGCCGCACATGAGTGTGTAGAGAGAGTTGCGCGGGGCGAAGGTGTTGGTGGATGCCCCGGATGCGAGAGTAGGAAACCCCAAAGCGGGGGAATGAAGGCACAACGAGTATGGCAGCCATCCGCGTACTGGTGGTCGATGATTCGGTAGTCATCCGCCGCGTGTTGATAGCGGCACTTGTAACGGACCCAGCCATCGAGGTCGTGGGAAGCGCCACTGACGGAAGTGCCGCACTGGCGAAGATCCCACTGCTGCGTCCCGATCTCGTCACCCTGGACGTGGAAATGCCGGTAATGTCTGGCCTGGAAACGCTTCGGGAGATCCGCAAACTGTATCCGAAACTGCCGGTAATCATGTTCAGCACGCTGACCGAGCGCGGGGCGGCAACCACGCTTGACGCTCTGGCACTCGGCGCAAGCGATTACGTCACAAAGCCACAAAATACCGGCGGCGTTGAAGAAACGCGTGCGCGGATACAAGCCGAGTTGATACCGAAGGTGAAGGGGCTCTGCCGCTCGAATCTGGAAGTAAAGACGGCGGGCCGAAGGCCCGAGGCGCGCATCCTTGCGCCAAAGGCAACATCCGTGCGGCAGCGCGTGGACATTGTCGCTATCGGCTGTTCCACGGGCGGCCCGAACGCGCTGGCCGTGCTCCTGCCGTCGATCGCGCGCGAATTTCCCGTGCCGATTGTCATGGT
>OCOJ01040579.1_pt1 | contig 82224 bp, 69 predicted proteins | sample 1539251 | NCBI WGS metagenome assembly OCOJ01 (sample SAMN01911457, study PRJEB22624) | soil metagenome | biome: Soil | place: Malaysia | collected 2012-04-30 | depth RA_metagenome m
GAAGGAGCTTTCGGGACTGCGCGGCCATGGCACCGGGCCGAAGTGGACTCCGGGCGCGGGCGGCATGGGCCTGCACACCATTTTGCTTGACCCCAAGAACCAAAACCGCATGTACATCGCCATTTCCGCGGCCGGCGCCTTCCGCACCGACGATAACGGCAAGACCTGGAAGCCGATCAACAAGGGCTTGCATTCCAACTACATGCCGGATCCGGACGCGGAAATCGGCCATTGCGTCCATCGCATCGCTCTTCATCCCTCGCGCCCCGATGTGCTCTTCATGCAGAAGCACTGGGACGTGATGCGCAGCGACAATGCCGGGGAGCTATGGAAGGAAGTCAGCGGAAATCTTCCCACGGACTTCGGCTTCGTGATTGACGTCCACGCCCACGAACCGGAAACCATCTACGTGGTGCCCATCAAGAGCGACGGCGAACATTTCCCGCCCGAGGGCAAGCTGCGCGTCTATCGCAGCCGCACGGGCGGGAACGAATGGGAGCCGCTCAGCAAGGGCCTGCCGCAGCAGAATTGCTATGTGGACGTGCTGCGCGACGCCATGGCCGTGGACAAGTTCGATCCCTGCGGCGTGTATTTCGGCACCACCGGCGGCCAGGTGTACGCCTCCGCCGACGGCGGGGACTCCTGGGCCGCCATCGTGCACGATCTGCCCGCGGTGCTCTCCGTCGAGGTGCAAACCATCCCGTGATTCTGGTTGTGCTCCCGGCGCATTTGCGCACGCTGGCGCGTGTTCAGGGGGATGTGCAGTTGGAGGTGCCCGCGCCGGTGACGGTAAGCTCCATCCTCGATGCACTCGAGACGCGTTATCCGATGCTGCGCGGCACCATCCGCGACCATGTGACCCTCGAGCGCCGCCCCTTCCTGCGCTTTTTCGCCTGCGAGCAGGACCTGTCGCTCGATCCCACCGACGTGCCCCTGCCGGAAGCCATCGCCTCCGGCAAAGAGCCCTTCTACATCATCGGCGCCATCGCCGGCGGATAGCGCTTTTGTAGCGCCGGCATCTTGCCCGCTCCGGCGCATCATTCTGTCAATATGATGCCATTCTTAGCTATTGACATCACGATGCGCATGCGACATCATTCGAACCATGCGCACCACACTGTCGCTCGATGATGACGTGTTTCGTATGGTGAAGCGGTATGCGGCGGGAAGGTCGCTGGCGCTGGGAAAAGCCGTTTCCGAATTGGTTCGCAGGGCCCTCACCGTTCCGCTTCCCACTCGTGCCGTCAATGGACTGCAAGTCTTGGTCTTGCCCGCCGATTCCCCCAGGGTGACTGCCAAAGAAATTCGCGAGCTGGACGCGGAAGAGTGATGGCCGCCTTCCTGCTGGACGTAAATGTCCTGATTGCGCTGCTGTGGCCGGCGCACGAGGCGCATCCGCAGACCCAGAAATGGTTCCACCGGAACTGGCGGGAGGGTTGGGCCACTTGCCCGTTCACCCAGGCCGCGTTTGCGAGAATTGTCTCCAATCCGCGGTTTTCACGCGACGCTCTCTCCCCGCGGGACGCCCTGAAACTCCTGGACGCCAATCTCAGGCATCCCGGGCATCACTTTTGGACCGACGGGCTTCCCCTGGCCGAAGCCGTGGGGCCCTTTGCCGCGAAACTCACCGGCCACCAGCAAATCACGGACGCGTATCTGCTGGGAATGGCCCTCCACAAGAAGGGCAGGCTCGTCACGCTGGACCGATCCGTTCTGGCTCTGCTGCCGGAAAGCGAGCAGGCGCGCGAAGCTGTGGCCCTGATCTGAACACACCTGTAGCGCAGGGCGTTGGCACCTGCATTCCGAGCGGCCGCACGCTCCCGCAAGCCAGGAGAACTGCTGCGCACCGTGAATGAAAGCCCTGCGGTTCGTTCCTTGGAAATTGTGTTGGAAAAGCCGCCGGGTTCAGCCGCCCCGCGGCTTTAACAGCGCGAGTTCGCTGCAACTGCTTTGCGTGCGGGCGCAGTAGAATGAATATCGTTGCCGGTGCGTTCTGAACTCGATCATCTGCGCGTGGTGCTGGTGCGCGCGCGCAATCCGCTCAATATCGGCGCGGCCGCGCGCGCCATGAGCAACTTCGGTTTTTTCCATCTGCGCGTGGTGCAGCCTTACGAAGCGGCCTTCCGCGAGGCGCGCTCGGCCGTGGGCGCTTCCGCCGTGCTTTCAAGCGCCGAAGAATTTTCGAGCGTGGCCGATGCAGTCGCCGATTGCTCGCTGGTGGTCGGCACCACCTCCGTCGGCCGCCGCGAGGTGCAGCATTCCATCCGCTCGCTGGAAGCCGGCGCGCCACGGATCCGCAAGCGTCTGCATTCCAGCCGCGTCGCCCTGCTCTTCGGCTCGGAGAAGGTTGGCCTTTCCAATCAAGACCTCAGCCACTGCCATTGGCTGCTGCGCATCCCCACGCGCGCGGAGCACCGCTCGATGAATCTGGGCCAGGCCGTGGCCGTCTGCCTCTACGAACTGGCACGCATCTGCCGCGCCACCTTGCGGCCGGGAAAAGCTCCGCCGCCCAGAGTGCCGCCCGCAGCCTCAGAAGAATTGGAACGCATCACCGCAGTCCTGTTGGACGCCCTGCGTGCCAGCGGCTACTTGATACCCCGCGCCGCCCCTCCCACCGAGGAAAAGCTTCGCCGTCTCGTCCGCCGCCTCCATCTATCCTCTGCTGACGCCCAACTCTGGCTCGGCATGCTCCGCCAAATCCTCTGGAAGCTCCGCTCCGAGGAGGAACACCCAGGCTCACAGTAGCGTATGTTTCGACGCGCGCCGTATGCTCACCGCTGTCTGCTGCTATCCGGGTCTGACATAATAGAGGTCCCAGCCCGTGCGGGCGCCGGCGGAGCACTGCTCCGCGATCCGCGCGCAGCAAGAACGAGGCTGGGCGATGAGACTGATGCGCGTACTTTCCACCTACCTCTTCCGCAGCCAGCGGCTGGGGCCGGGGCTGATGGCGGAGATCGAGCAGGCCGGCATCCCGCAACTGGAGCTTTACTGCGCCCGCTCGCACTTTGACTACCGCTCGCCGCAGGCGGTGCGCGAGCTGGCCGACTGGATGAACGGGCACGACCTGTGCGTGCACTCCGTGCACGCGCCCACCAGCCGGGAACTGGGCGAGAAACGGGAGAACGCCACGCCCATCTCTGTCTCGGACCTGGAGCGCGTGCGCCGGCTGGACGCCGTGGACGAAATCAAGCGCGCTCTCGAGCTGGCCGAGGCCATACCCTACCGCTTCCTGGTGCTGCACCTGGGCGCGGGACGCGAGGCGGAAGACCCGCGGCGGGTGGACGCGGCCATGAACTCGCTCGAGCACCTGTGCGTTTTCGCCAAACAGCGCGGTGTGATCATCGCGCTGGAAAACACCGCAGGCGAGTACGCTTCCCCTGCCTCGCTGCGGCAGTTTGTGGCCGATACGCATCTGAAGGACCTGCGGCTGTGCTTTGACATCGGCCACGCGCATCTATGGGAAGGGGTGGGACCGGCCTTTGACGCCATGCGCGACCTGGTGGTGACCACGCACCTGCATGACAACACCGGTGAGCGCGACGACCACTTGTTCCCCTTCCAGGGCAACATTGACTGGGACGCGGCGCTCGCGGCGCTGGCCACGGCCGGGCAGGACCTGCCGCTGGTGCTGGAAGTGCGCGAATCGCCGGCCGAGCCGAAGCCACTGCCGGCTGCGGTCCACGCCTTCGAGCGCCTGGAGCGCGCCGCCGCCGCGCTGGCGAAACCGTGATGCCACAACACTTTCTGCCGGAGTTTCCACTCTCATTCCGAGTCTGCCAAGGCTGCCGGGGAATCTGCTTGTAAAATGTTGCGGCCTGCGCGAAAAGCAGGTTCCTCAGCCCGGCAAACTGCGCCGTGCTTCGGAATGACAGGATTGAGGAGCGGAACACTCGTAAGGAAGGGGACAGCCTGACACCCATGCCCGTCGTCACCATCGAAAGCATCGGCCAGTACGCCGGCCAGAGCGTCACCATCCGCGGGTGGCTCTACAACCTGCGCGAGGCGGGGAAATTGCTCTTCCCCATCTTCCGCGACGGCACGGGAACCATCCAGGGCGTGGTCTCCGCGAAGGAGAACGCCGCGGCCTTTGACGCTCTGAAAGGACTGACCCAGGAATCGAGCTGCATCGTCACCGGCAAGGTCAATCCGGACGCGCGCGCTCCGGGCGGTTTCGAGTTGCACCTCACGGAAATCCTGGTGGTGCAGCGCGTGCCGGAAAGCGACCCCTATCCCATCCAGCTCAAGGAGCATGGCCCGGATTTCCTGCTCGAAAACCGCCACCTGTGGATGCGCACGCCGCGCCAGGCGGCCATCCTCCGCATTCGGGCGCAGGCCATCCACGCCGCGCGCAATTACATGGATAGCCAGGGCTACGTGCTCACGGATGCGCCCATGTTCACGCCCGCGGCCTGCGAAGGCACCACCACGCTCTTCGAGCTAGAGTACTTCGACGAGGGCAAAGCCTACCTGACGCAATCCGGCCAGCTCTATATCGAGGCCACGGCTGCCGCGCTCGGCAAGGTCTATTGCTTCGGCCCGGCGTTCCGCGCGGAGAAATCCAAGACGCGCCGGCACCTCACCGAATTCTGGATGCTCGAGCCGGAAGCCAGCTATGCCCTGCTGGAAGACATCATGGAGCTGGGCGAAAACCTGGTGAGCGCCATCGTGCAGGACGTGGTGGCGCACCGCCCGCGCGAGCTGGAGACCATCGGCCGCGACGTCTCGAAACTCGCCGCGGTCAAGCCGCCCTTTCCGCGTATTTCCTACGATGAAGCCGTGGGCATCCTCCAGAAAGCCGGCAAGGAAGTGAAATGGGGCGACGACTTTGGCGGCGACGAGGAAACCGTGCTCTCTTCGCAATACGACCGGCCGGTGATGGTGCACCGCTATCCGGCGAGCATCAAGGCTTTCTATATGCAGCCGGACGCCCAGCGGCCCGACCTGGCACTGGCCTTCGACATGCTTGCGCCGGAAGGCTACGGAGAAATCATCGGCGGGAGCCAGCGCATCCACGACTATGACCTGCTGGTGCGGCGCATCCGGGAGCAGGGCCTGCCGGCCGAGGCCTTCAAGTGGTACCTGGATCTGCGGCGGTACGGGAGCGTGCCGCACTCCGGCTTCGGCCTGGGCATCGAGCGAACCGTGGCCTGGATTTGCGGAACCGCGCACATCCGGGAAGTGATTCCCTTCCCTCGCATGCTGTACCGCATATATCCTTAGCGGGACTGGCGCCGCGGTTTCCGCCTTTCGAGGGGCGGAGAGCCGGCGTCCAAAAGCATGTAGCATCGCCGAACGCGCACAGGCGGCAAGCCTGTGCCGCTTCATTACAGCGAAAGAATGAAAATCGTGCCGCAAAAAGTCCGCATCATTGGAGTGCCCATGGACCTCGGCGCCAGCCGCCGGGGGGTGGACATGGGCCCTTCCGCGCTGCGTGTGGGCGGGCTGGCGCAGCAGCTCAAGTCCATGGGCCATCAGGTGGAAGACGCCGGAAATGTGCTCGTAAAGCAAGCGGAAGAGCAGCACTTTGGCGACAAGCACGCCAAGTTCCTGGCGGAAATCGTGGAGACCTGCAAGGGCCTGGCGCTGATCGTGGAGAAGACCCTGGAAGACGGGATGGTGCCGCTGGTGATGGGGGGCGACCATTCCGTGGCTGTGGGCACGGCCGCGGGTGTTTCTTCCTGGTATCGCAAGAGGAGCAAGCGCGTGGGCCTGGTGTGGCTGGACGCCCACGCGGACATGAACACGCCGGAATCTTCTCCCTCCGGCAACATCCACGGCATGCCGCTGGCGGCGATTGCCGGCTACGGCCCGGACGAGCTGACCCAGCTCGCCGGACCCAAGCCCATGGTGAACCCGCGCAACATTTCGCTGGTAGGAGTGCGCGATATTGACGCCAAAGAGAGGAAAATCATCAAAGACTCCGGGGTGCACGTCTTTACCATGCGCGACCTGGACGAACGCGGCATGCGCGAGGTGATGGCCGAGGCCCTGCGAATAGCCCAGGACGAGACGGACGGCATCTGCGTGAGCCTGGACCTGGACTTCGTGGATCCGGCAGACGCTCCCGGCGTGGGCACGCCGGTGCGCGGCGGAGTCACCTACCGCGAATCGCACCTGGCCCTGGAGATGATTGCGGACACGAAAGCCGTAGCCTCGCTCGAAATCGTGGAAGTCAATCCGGTAATTGACCAGCACAACCAGACCGCGCTGCTGGGTATCGAGCTGATGCTCTCCGGGCTGGGAAAGAAAATATTGTGAACCGGTTGTAGCGGCGGCTTTACGCCGCCCTCGGGCCGCGCCCTGGCGGGATAAACCATGCCGGCAGGCAGGCCGACTCTACAGCCGGCCGCACTCTCGGGAGAAAGATGGACGTTAAACGCTTGCGTGTGGGGATCCTCTTCGGCGGCCGTTCCGGGGAGCACGAGGTTTCCATCGCTTCCGCCAATTCCGTGCTGCGCGCGCTGGATCCGGAAAAATACGAAGCGCTGCCCATCGGCATCACCAAGGACGGACGCTGGCTGGTGGGCGCCAGCGCGCAGAAACTTCTGCCCGAAGTGCTCAAAAAGGGGCACCGCGTGGTTCTGCCTCCCGATCCCAGCGCCGGCTCGCTGATGGCTGTAGGCGAAGCGCATGCCCTCCCGGCGCTGCGCGTGGACGTGATGTTTCCCGTGCTGCACGGCACGTTCGGAGAAGACGGCACGGTGCAGGGCCTGCTCGAGCTGNGCCGGAGTGCCTTATGTGGGCGCGGGCGTGCTCGCCTCCGCCGTGGGCATGGATAAGGACGTGCAGAAGCGGCTGTTCCGCGAAGCAGGCTTGCCGGTGGTCCCCTGGCTGGCCGTCCGGCGCAGCGCATGGGAGCGCGATCCGGAAGCGGTGAAGAAGGCCGTAGCGAAGAAATTCCGCTTCCCGGTATTCGTCAAGCCGGCCACGCTGGGCTCCTCCGTGGGCATGGCCAAAGTGCACAACGCCCGCGAGTTGCCTGCCGCCATGGACGAAGCCGCGCAGTTCGCGCAGAAAATCCTGGTGGAGCGCGCGGTGAGCGCGCGGGAAATCGAGCTGGCCGTGCTGGGAAATGAGGACCCGCAGGTCTCCATTCCCGGCGAAGTGATTCCTCACCGCGAGTTCTACGATTACACGGCGAAATACCTGGAAGAAGGCACGCGGCTGGAAATCCCCGCGCGCCTGGAGCCCGCGCGCGTCAAGCGCTTCCAGGAATTTGCCCGGCGCGCCTTCCGGGCGCTCGACTGCCGGGGCATGGCGCGCGTGGATTTTTTCCTGGAAAAACGCACCGGCAAGATCTACGTCAACGAAGTCAACACCATTCCCGGATTCACCTCCATCAGCATGTACCCCAAGATGTGGGAAGCCTCCGGAATTCCCTACGGGCAGTTGATTGACCGCCTGATCCAGCTCGCGCTCGAAGAGCACCAGGAAAAAGCGCGCACCAAGTACGCCATCGAGCTTCCGGAAGGCGCCGGGGGCGCGCTCAGCGCCGGCTCCGGCGAGCCTTCCGTTTCCTAGCAGGCTCTTCCGCCTTCCGTTTGCGCGCCTCGCGCGCATCTGTTACGGTTTCCTGCGCGCGCCGCGAGCTGCTGCATGGTGCAGCAGTGCAGCGGGACGTTCTCGAGGAGGCTGGATTGAGTCTGCTGGATGGCGACGCCGGACCGGCGCCCAGCAAGATCCCGCGTTACGTGGCGCTGGGCGCTGCGTCGCTCTTGATCCTGGCAGTAACGCTCTTGCTGGCTTTACGGTTCCGCGCGGAAAAATCCACGGTGCGCCAGTTCCTCTCGCAGGTGGCGGCCGGCGATTTCCAATCCGCCTACCGCACCTGGAAGCCCGGCGCCAGTTACGGCTTCGATGATTTCATGCGCGACTGGGGCCCCAAAGGTGAATACGGCCCGGTGAGGAGTTTCGATCTCCGCGAAGCCCATCAACCGCGCAATGCCTCCGGCGTGGTGGTCACCGTCGAGCTCAGCCCCTACGTCCCGTTCCCCGGTTCCAGCGATCCCAAACGGCGTGACAGCAAGGAAGTGCACTTGTGGGTGGAGACCTCGGACCAATCGATGAGTTATGCCCCCGCCGAGTATCAATTCAAGCGTTGAGCCCTTCCATTTGCGGTTATAGCGCGGGGCGCAGCCATGCGGCACGTCCTGGTACGCGGGAGCGGCGGCCCAACCCGGGCTCCTTCCGATGTTCAGAAGTTGCAAGGAATGCCCGGAACAGGCGGGAGGGCTGCGCCCTGCGCTGCATCCGGTAAATCCCAGGCGCTCGGCGATAAAGGCGATCAAAGAGCGCGGAGAAGCGCAGAAAGCTCCGCGGGCGAAACGGTGGCTGTGCCGAGTTTGCTCACCACAATCCCCGCGGCGGCATTGCCCAGATATGCCGCCTCGCGGATTGGGGCTCCGGCAGCCGCGGCCAGCGCCAGCGTGGCCAGCACCGTGTCTCCGGCGCCGGTCACGTCGAACACTTCCAGGCCGGTGCGGCTCCCGCGCTGCCGGTTGCGGCCGCCGGCATGGCCGCGGCCGAACGGGGCTTCCTGGCTCAAGGCGGGAATGGAGTGGCCGCGCGCACTGCCCGGCTCGAACACCATCATGCCGCGCGCCCCGCGCGTGAGCACCACTGCGCTGGAGCCGAACTTCTCGAGCAGCTTGCCGCCGGCGTAATCTGCGGACGCATCGTCTTCCACCGGACGCGTCACCAGGTAACCCGCCTCCGCGCTGTTCAATACGATGGCCGTGGCCCCGGGATAGGTGGCCAGCTTGGACCACCGGGGCTTTACAAACACCGGAACGCGCAGCTTGGCGCAAAGCGCGAGCACGCGATGCGCCAGATTTTCAGTGACCAGGCCTTTGTCGTAATCGGAGATCACCAGGGCATCGAGCCGGCCCTTGCCCCCCGCGCCTTTCAGCGCCCCGGCCACGCCGGCAATCAGCTTCTTTTCCAGCTCCGGGCTGATGGGAGCGCGGGATTCGCGGTCCACACGCACCACCTGCTGATGCCGCGCGATGATGCGTGTCTTGAGCGTAGTGGGGCGGGTGGGATCAGAAAGCAGTCCGCGGGTATCAACTCCCGCTCCGCGCAGAGCCACTTGGAGGCGTGCCGCCTCGGCATCCGCGCCGCACACGCCAAATGCCGCCACGCGCGCGCCGAGCGCCGCCAGGTTGGCCGCCACGTTGCCGGCACCGCCCGCCGAATGGCTTTCCTCCACAAAATCCACCACGGGAACCGCCGCTTCGGGCGAAAGCCGTGTGGCATGGCCCCACACGTAGCCGTCCAGCATGAAGTCGCCAACCACGCCGATGCGCCGGCCGGCCATAGCCCGCAGCCAGCGCTGAAGGTTTTTGGGGGAGGGAGTCATGGGTTTTCTTGGACCAGGCTTTTGGCCTGAGCGCATTGGGATGTGCGGTTTCCCACGGGGAGTGGACAGGCTACAAGCCTGTCCTGCCTAGCTGCCCTCGATCTTCGCCTCGTCCACCAGCATCACGGGAATGTCGTCGCGGATGGGATAGACGCGGCGGCAGGTGGCGCATTTCAAGCCCTGGCTGTCCGGGGTGAGTTTCACCGGGGTCTTGCACAGCGGGCAGACGAGAATGTCCAGCAATTCCTTGCTTACGGCCATCGGTCCTCCCCCTCAGTTCGCGCCATCGCAGGACGCGACGCACCGTGGGCCACTCTAGCAGACGCTCCGCGCGCCGGGCAACGCCGCGCTTTACTTCCGCGCGGCGCGCGCGGGCGTGCGCGCCAAGCCCACGCGCAGCATAAAGCGCCCCGTCCACAGCCCTCCCGGAGGCAGCTCCAGCGGCCACACCGGCAAAATTTGCGAGCCCTGATAAACGCGCTCGAATCCCTGTTCGGATTCCGTCACCGTTTCGATCGGCGCCACCCAGATTTCCCGCGCGTTGGCCGCGGACAAGCTGATGGAGAGATTTTGCCACTCATCCACCAGGCGCAGTTCGGCCTCCGGAACGGAGCCGGCCCAGCGCAAAGGCTGCCGCGCTTCGCTCCATTCCAGGAAGCGGTCGGATTCTTCGGGCGCGAGAAGGTTAAAAACCATTTCCAGGCCGGCGCAGATGCGCAGTGGCTCCCCGGTATGGTTGGAGAGCGCCAGATGGCAGGCGATATCGAAGCCCTTTCCGGTGCGCGAAAACAGAAGTGTTTTCGCCACATGCAGCAGCCGGCCTTCCCTGCCCGCGTCCTGCGGGCCGCCGGCCTTTGTGGCATAGGGCGCCTGCAGGATCATCTCCAGACGCTCCGGAGTGCCCGCGGCCACCGTGTATTCTCCCCCTGCCACTGCGGGCGATTCTTCCAGGCGCAGTTCCAGGTAGTCCTGCCAGCTTTTCCAGGATGGAAAAAGCATCAGCCGGAACGCATGGCGCGGCCAGCGGTCATAACGCAGAAAGCGGTCCAGGCCCTCTTCCTTCACGCGCGTGGCATCGTGGATCGAAACCGCGCCCCCGGATGGGACCGCCGCCGCAGGAAGCTGCCGCAGGCGGTCGTGGTACGCCTCCTGGCGCCGCTGGATGGAATTGATCAGCGTCACGTCCGATACGCGAAAATCCAGCGCCGCCATGGTCCCGCCATCCCAGGGTTTGGTGAGCGCGGCATAGGATTCCGAGACGTGGTACATCTCCTCGCGGCCATCGGCGTCGAAATCCAGCGAATGCACCTCCGCGTAACTGGGCACGCCCTGGTCCGCCGCGTCCGCCAGTTTCTCCGCCACCACCAGTTCGCGCCACAATGCCGCGCGCAGGTGCGGGGCATAGAGGCCGCCGAACACCCCGTGCCAATAGGCGTCATTGCATTGCGCGCGCAACAGGTGCGTGTAGGCCTGATCCACCGCGCGGCGCAGCGGCAGCCCGCGGCGCACCACCGCGCGCAGCCTCCGGACTTTCGCCGAAACGTTCAGCATCTTTTTGTGCAGCAGGTTGGCCTCGCCGTACTTGGTCAGAAAGGTGCGCCAGAAGCTGCCGCGCAAAAAGACCAGCACGTCCGGCCGGTTGGCGAACTCCTGCTGCAGCGCGTGGAAGCGCTTGCGCGCCGGCGTGGGCAGCGCCCACTCGGTGAGCTCCGTGTAGGATGCGGCCGGCAGGTCCGCGCGGCCCAGCGGTTGCATCTCCGCCATCAGGTCTCCGGGCAGCCCCGTCTCCAGCCAGTCCGAACTGTTCTCGATGGCCGTGAACCAGTGGTCCAGCCACCCATGCACGTAGCAGTGATCGTGCGTTTCCGGCCAGAGGCCGAATTTCTCGCAGTCGTCGCCCATCGCCGCCATGCCCCCGGGATGCGCCTGGGCCGAGCGCCGCAGAAATTCCAGGCTTTCATCCACGCGGCCGAACGGCACCAGGTAGCGCAGGCGCTTCAGTCCGGGCACCACTTTCACCACCTCGTTGAGGTCTTCCGTCAGGTAGTAGCCGAAGAGGTCCGCCAGTTCGAAGCCCGCGCCCAGAAAATGCACGTCGTCCACCAGCGTGTACTCCACGCCCCCCGCGGAAAGCGAACCGGGCAGTTGCGGCTCCCAGACGCGCTCCGTCAGCCAGGCCCCCTGCGGGCGGCGCCCAAAATGTTTTTCCAGGTAGTCGGCCATGCGCCGGAGCTGTTCGACGCGGTCCTCGGGCGGGATGGAGATGAGAATGGGCTCATAGAACCCGGAGCCCACCATTTCAATCTGGCCCTTGCTCACCAGGCCGCGCAGCAACTCGAAGTATTCGGGATGCTGGGCCTCCAGCCATTCCAAAAGCGGCCCGCTGATGTGCAGCCCCAGGCGGATGCTGGGATGGCGCTCCACCGCCTGGACAAACGGCAGGTAAGACTTCTGGTAGGAGTTTTCAAAGACGTTCGCGAAGTTTCCGATAGGCTGGTGCGCGTGGATGAGCAGCAACAGGCGGAACTTCGGCAAGGATTTCCCCCAACAGAAAGTAACACGATATCCTACAAAGTTTGCGGGCTTCTAGTTATTCAAGGATGGTGAGTTCCACTGGGGCGGAAGCTGGTGTTTGAGGGCCCTCGGCCGATTCTTCGCGCTCGTCGAATGCACTCCGTGGGCGAGTTTCTCCTGGCCGCGGGGTGCGGGAAGGCCAGACCCGGGTGCCTCGTGCCTGTCGCAGCGCAAATTCCGAGCCGGCGGGAAGGGTCAGTTTCAGCCCGGGTGGGAATGGAACATTGCGGAGCGCGCTCCCCGCGGGCGGCTCAGGCCTCCTGGGCCGGCCACGCTCGGGCTGGAGGCGAATCGCCGCACGGACAACGCTGGGGCGCATCGGAAGCATCCACAAAAATAATACATCTGGGATACTTGAACCGGTGTCTAACCGTTGGTACGGTGGCAGGTACGGTTGAGGGCTCCGGTTCGGAAGGCGCCATGCATAGCGGCCGAGTTACCTTTGCAATCACAGTCTGCTGGATCAGTGTGCTGCTCTCCGCGGCTCCCGCTCGGTCGCAACAGGACGCACAGGAGAGCTATGAATTGCGCGGTATCGTGGTCAACTCGGTGACGGGGCAGCCTGTCCCCCGCGCGCTCGTGCAGGTAACTCTTGCCAGGATGAAATCTCAATTCTCCGGCGAGGATGGAAAGTTCGCGTTCACCGGCCTGCCCCGCGGCAGGTGCTCCGTGACTGCCGCGAAGCCGGGGTATTTCAACGAAGAGGAACTGGGCCGGGCGCGCGCTGGGTCGCGGTCCAGCCTGGATATCCCCGCAAGCCGTCCGCTGGTTCTCAAATTGGCTCCGGAGGGAGTGATCTACGGCGAAGTGAAAAACGAAAACGGCGATCCGATGGAAGGCATGACAGTGACCGCGCAGGGCTGGCTGACTTTCTCCGGCCAGAAAGTACTCCAGCACGCCGGCCAAAGCACCACCGATGACGAAGGCCACTTTCGAATCGCGGAACTTCTTCCGGGGATTTACCAACTGTCCTTCCAGCCGGGCAGGGCGGGCCGTATCGCAGCGGGTGCGGCGGCGGGCCCGGGGAGAACGGCGAACCAGGGATATGCCACGCAATATTATCCCGGCGTCATGGATGCCGAGTCTGCCGCCGCCATTACCGTGCGCTCCGGCGTGGCCGTGCACATCACGCAATCCATGAAGCGCCAGAGGTTGTTTCGAGTGACGGGCATCGTGCACGGCGCCGACGAAGAAAACAGACTCTTCCTGTCGGTGATGAGGCCGGGCGGTACGCCCCTGCCACAGAGGGTACAGTTCGTGCCCCAGAGCGGGGAGTTCGTGATCGCAGGCGTGCCGGAAGGAACCTACCTGCTGACCGCCCGCGCAGCGTCAATGCCGAACCAGGTGGTGCCACTGCGCGCGGCGCAGATCATCCACGTGAACTCCGATCTCTCCGGTGTGGACCTCACCCTGGGACAGGGAATTTCTGTGGCAATCCAGGTGCGCGACGAGATGCCTTCCGCGGGATCCAATGCCGCGCATCAGGCGCGTGTCCGCTTGACCTCCAAGGATTTCCCCGGATTCTCCCAGTTCGCGGTCGCTCCGCAGGCTGCAGATATCCCGGATAGGCCCAATCTGCGGCGAACCGGGGAAAACATCGAGAATCTCATGCCCGGAACTTATGAGGTGGAAGCGTGGCCTGCGAGCGAGGGATACGTCGCGTCACTGCTGTGCGGTAGCGTGGACCTGTTGCGCGAAGACCTGACCATCGCGCCGGGCCCGCCACCGCCACCGATCGAAGTGACTCTGCGGAACGACGCCGCGGAGTTGCGTGCCATAGTAACGGCAGACGGCCGGCCCACGGAGGGTGACGTCATCATCTATTCGGAGGACTATCCCCGGCGCTCTCGCGTCGTGGACGTGGGCGAGGATGGCGTCTTCGCCGCAGAGGCGCTTCCCCCGGGAAGATATCTGGTCGTGGCTGTAGAAGACGCGCAGGACCTGGAATTTCGCAATCCCGCCATCATGGAAAAATTCCTGAGGCATGCGGTAGAAGTGAACTTACAACCTGGAGAAAAGGCCAGCGTGCAGGTGGAATTGCAAAAGCCGCGGGAGCAAGGGCCATGAACACGCGGTGGCTGTCTCTCGCCCTGCTTTTCTCATGCCTCCCGCCGTGTGCCGCGCAGCAGGGCCAAAGCAGGTATCGCATCAGCGGGACGGTTGTGGATGCCACGACCGGGGCGCCCGTGGCCCGCGCCGAAGTGTCTATCGTGCAGGGCCAGGAGGAGCTGAGAACCACTACCGGAGAGGATGGGCGCTTTGTCTTACCGGGCCTGGATGCCGGCAAATATCCCCTCTACGCGGTCGCGCCCGGCTACATTCGAGAAGGACTGAACCAGCACGGCCCGTATTTGACCGGGATCGCCGTGGGGCCCGGCCTGAATTCCGACGGCCTGACCTTCCCTTTGCACCGGCAATCCGTGGCTACGGGCAAGGTGACGGACGGCTTTGGAGATGCAGTCCGCCAGGCCGACGTCATGCTCATCCATGCGCAGCGGCACGGCAGCCGGAGCCGCCCGCAAGTTGAACGAACGGAAACCACAAACGATCTGGGCGAATTCCGCTTCGCGCGCCTCGAACCGGGCAGGTATTGGATCGCGGTACAGGCCCAACCGTGGTATGCGGAAGCAAGGGGATTCGAAGTGCCTGTGTCCGAGGATGGCAGCGGGCTTCCCCAACACCGCCGGCCGGCTCCGGACGTGGACCCCCTGTTGGACTTCGTCTACCCCGTGACCTTCTATCCGGGGGTGACGGATGACCGTGCCGCAGGGGAATTAGATCTTCTTCCAGGGGAAAAGGCGCAGGCGGATATTCAGCTCTATGCTGTCCCCGCGGTGCATATCCGGCTGACAAATTTGCCCGCGGACGCTGGAACCGATCCCAATGTGCGAGCGGCCCAAACGGTATTCGGATCGTTACCTGTGCCCTTGAATGTCCAATCCGGCGTGGATTCGGCTGGCGATTTCGTCGTCTCCGGACTGCTTCCGGGTGAGATTACGCTGCTCGTGGGCACGGAAGGAGACGAGACCTCGAGCTGGCGAGAAATCACGGCAAATGTCAGCAGCGGCGACACCGTGGACGCAACCGGGTCCGCTCGCATTTCCAAACTGTCAGGCCGCGTGATCTTTCCCGCGGGCGAAAACGTTCCCGACCAGGCATTTCTGACTCTGCAACGCGGGGAAGCGCGCATCGCGGCGGTCCCGCTGCAGAAGGACGGATCGTTTGTGATCGCTGAGGTGCAGGCCGGCACGTACCACGTCTTTGTCCAGCTTCCCGCACCCGAATACTATGTGGCAGGGATCTCCGCAACGGGGGCAGAAGCCGTGGGCCGGGAAATCACCATTGCGGACGCGGTTGACGCGCAATTAACCGTCGCGCTGGGGCGAGGGACAGCGCAGCTTACCGGAGTGGCCAGGCTCGATGGGCAACCGCTCTCCGGGGTGATGATCCTGCTGCTTCCGGATACGCCCAAGTTTTTGGAGGAAGATTGCCGCATGGACCAAAGCGACAGCGACGGTACCTTCACGTTGCAGAGCATCTTGCCGGGCAATTATCTGCTTTTGGCCATCGCCGATGGCTGGGAGATTGATCGCAGCACCCGCGCGGCCTTGAAGCCGTACCTTGAGAAGGCGCAGGCAGTTCGAGTCTCCGCAACCGGCCTGCGCAATGTAGAAGTGGCCGTGCAGCGCAAGGCCGGATCCGGCGAGGGTCGAGAGCGCCCGAACTGAGCACGTCCCCCGGTGCAGCCTTTGGACACGGGCGGGCTTCACCACCTGGAACGCCTTTGTTGCTGAGGAGTGTGCCGCGTTGTCCCAGACCACAAACTCGGTTCCCGACTCGCGGCGGAATTCACGAAGCAGCCCGGCTTCCGGAGGATCGGCCAAATACTTCGCACGCGGCATGCGTCAGTTCAACGCGCGCGAATTCTGGCATGCCCACGAGTCGTGGGAAGCGATCTGGCTGGCGGCTCCGCAGCCGGAGAAAACCTTTCTTCAAGGCATCATCCAGATTTCGGCGGCCTTCTACCACCATCAGCGGAAGAATCTGATCGGCGCGCGCGCCCTGTTGCGCCGCGGCCTCGCAAAGGTCGAAGCGTTTCCGGCAAATCACCGCGGCCTGCGCCTCGAGGCGCTGCGCCGGGCGGCGCGAGACTGGCTGGAAGAACTGGAGAGTGGCGGAGCGTGCGCCAAGAAGCCTTATCCCCGCCTGAAGCGATCAGCCGCTAAGCCGCGCGCGAGCAGGCGCACCCGTGCCCTGGCCGTATCGCCTTAAGAATCGCATTCCGCGCATAGGAGTGAAGCGCGCAGCGGGGCCGGTACGATCGGACGGCGGCCAGGCCGCCGCCCGGCGCCTCGCGAGGCAAATCAGGCCTTCTTCGCGTACCAGTCCGCGTTGATCTGCGTGAACTTGGCCCACTTCTCAGGCAGGTCTTCGAGCGCAAAAATCGCCGTCACCGGGCACACGGGCACGCACGCGCCACAGTCAATGCACTCTGTGGGGCTGATGTAGAGCTGGATTTCGCTCTCAAAGGCGGGTTCGTCTTTGCGCGGGTGGATGCAATCCACCGGGCAGACGTCCACGCACGCCGTATCCTTGGTTCCGATGCACGGTTCTGCAATCACATAGGCCATCTGAAAGGCTCCTCAGCCAAAAAAGTGCACGTCCGGAATCTTCCGGACGCTCGCTGCGCATGACATTCTTGTATATCACCAAAGCAGAATGCAAACAACTATCACCGCGGAGCACCGCGTCGTGCAAGGGGACCCTCCCGCCGCCGGGCCGGGGCCGAACATCCTGTATACAATGAACGGAAAAAAGCGTCTTAAAGGGGGAACGCAAGGCCGAATCCGCAATGCGCACGGCCCGCTGAACGCAGATTTCGAGGGAGAGGAAGAGATGAGGCTACGCGTACGGGCACTGGTTTTCCTGTTCGGGCTGGCCGCAAGCCCGGCTGTTGCGCAGCAGAACCTCGGCGGCGGCTCTGCAATTCCTCCGGCCCCGCCCATCGGCAGCAAGATGCCGGCGCTGAAACTCGCCACTCTGGCGGGCGCTCCGGCGGATCTCCCCGGGGTGGCGGGCAAGAAAGGAACGCTGGTGATTTTCGTATCCGTCCAATGTCCTGTCTCCAACGCCTATAACCAGCGCATGGAGGCGCTGGCGCGGGAGTGGGGCGCGCGAGGATTCGCAGTGGTGGGAATCAACTCCAACCGTACCGAGTCGCCGGACGCGGTCGCGGCGCATGCCCGGGAACACGGGCTCACCTTTGCCATCCTGAAGGACAACGATAACCGGCTGGCTGACGCCCTGGGCGCTTCGTTCACTCCCGAAACCTATCTCTTCGATGCCGGCGGTACGCTGCGCTACCACGGCCGCATTGACGACAGCAAAGACCCCTCCGGCATCTCCAAGCGCGACCTCTCTGAGGCGCTCGACGCTCTGGCCAATGGCCGGCCGGTTCCAGTGGCGGAAACCAAGGCCTTCGGCTGTACGATTAAACGTGTGCCGCGGTCGTAGGGACATGGTTCCCTCTCCGTGGGCCCCGTGTCTCTGTGTTCTCCGTGTTTGGCCTTTTCTTTTTCTTTGTGAGGTTTCACCGCATGCCTGACAAAAGAAGTTGGAACGGGAGCTACGAGAGACTGTCCGCGCTGTTCGCGGTCTGCCTGTTGTGGGCGTCCGTGATGGGTGGAGTGCGGCAGGCGTCGGGCCAGAATGCCCCCGCGTCCAAGGACGCGGCTGCTCCTGTGTCCCCCAAGCCGCTCGAAGTGCTGGACGGGGAGCGTTATCTGGCCCGCGTCGCGGAGTACCACGGGAAGCCGCTGATGGTCACTTTCTGGGCCACCTGGTGCGAGCCCTGCCGCGACGAGTATCCCATGGTGATCGAACTGGCCCGGCAGTACGCCCCCAAAGGCCTGGCTGTGTTCGGTGTGGACCTGGATGACGACGCGGAGGAACAGCTGGCCCTGCGCTTCCTCGCGAAAACCCGGCCGGATTTTCCCAATTACCGCAAAAAGGCCGGCAAAGACGAGGAGTTCATCAACCGCGTGAACGCAAAATGGTCCGGCGTGTTGCCGGCCACATTCTTCTATGCGCCGGATGGAAAGCTGATCGGGCAGATCGTGGGCGAGCAGAAACGCGAGGCGTTCGTCGCCGCCATCGAGCAATTGCTGGCGAATAAGGAACAGAAATAGCCGGCCCTTGCTGGTGTCCTGAGTCTCAGGTTCATTGAACAGTGGCCACTGGCTGGATGTCATTCCGAGGGTCGCCGGTTTGTGGCGGCCCGAGGAATCTGCTTTGTTCTCAACACGGCCTGAGCAAGCAGGTTCCTCGCCCGCCGCGGCGGGCTCGGAATGACACTTCGAGTTGCGCAGCGAATCTTCGACTCAGGATACCAGGTCGTCCGGCACGCCCGCTCCACGATTCCTTGGTTCTTTACCTCCTTACCTCCCTACCTCTTACCTCCTTACCTCCCCACTTCCCGGCCTCCTGCATTCCCTCCCCGCCTAAGTTAATATGAGCCCTCCGGGAGGAACCTTCATGCTGAATACCCGCGGAAACAAAATCACCTGGCTGGGCCACAGCGCCTTTCGGTTCACCACCGCGGAAGGCAAAGTTGTGCTGATCGATCCCTTCCTGAGCGGCAATCCGCTCTGTCCGGAACAGGAGAGGAAGCAGCCGCGCGTGGATGCCATCGTGCTCAGCCACGCGCACGGCGACCACGTGGGCGACACAATCGAACTGGCCAAACAGCTCAAGCCACCCATCGTCTGCATCTACGAACTGAGCCTCTTGCTGGAATCCAAGGGGGTGCGGAACGTGGTGGGCATGAGCAAAGGCGGGGCCACGAAAGTGGCCGGCTGTGAAGTGAGCCTGACCCACGCCTTCCACTCCTCGAGCCTCGAGGACGGGGGAAATATCGTCTATGCGGGCGAACCCGCAGGAATCGTGCTGGCCCTGCCGGGCGGTTTGGTGGTCTACCACGCCGGAGATACCTGCGTCTTCGGGGACATGAGATTGATCGCGGAAATTTATAAGCCGGAGGTGGCCTGCCTGCCCATCGGAGATTTTTACACCATGGGTCCGCGCGAGGCCGCCGTGGCCATCCGCCTGCTCGGCGTGAAGCACGTGCTGCCGATGCACTACGGCACATTTCCGCCGCTCACCGGCCGCCCGGCGCACGTCCGCGAATTGACCAAAGACGTTGCCGGCCTGGAAATCCATGAGCCAAAACCGGGCGAAACGATCGGCTAGCGGCGATTGCAGGGGCGGCTTTATGCCGCCTTCGTCAAGCCCGCATGGCGGGATAAACCCGCCGCTACAGTTGCTACGAAGGAGCCAGGGGCGCCATGTGGAGATCTGAAAACATCACCCACCCAGCGGTCGAAAAGTATCTGTACGACCTGCTGCCGAAAAGCAGCCCGGTGCTGCGCCAGATGGAGCGCTATGCCCAGCGGCATGACGTGCCCATCGTCGGCCCGGCGGTCGGCCGCCTGATTCATCTGCTCACGGAGCTCTCCGGCGCAAAGCGCATTTTCGAGCTGGGCTCGGCGATTGGATATTCGACATTGTGGTTCGCGCAGGCCGCAGGCCAAGGCGGGGAGGTGCATTACAGCGACGGCAGCGCGGAAAACGCAAAACGCGCGCAGGGATACTTCCAGCGGGCCGGCCTGGCGGATCGCATCCGCGTGCACGTGGGCCGCTCGCAGGAAGAACTCGCGGAAACTCCGGGCGCGTTCGACATTATTTTCATTGATGTGGACAAGGAGCAATATCCGGAGGCCCTGCGTCTTGCGGTCCCCCGCGTCCGCAGGGGCGGCCTGCTGTTCACAGACAACACGCTGTGGTACGGCCGCGCGGCGCGCAAGGCGCCGCAGGGCGACGCGCGCACCCGCGGCATCCAGCAATTCAACCGCGCGGTGTACGCCTCGAGGGAACTGTTCCCCGTGCTGCTGCCGCTCCGCGACGGCTTCACCGTCTGCCGCAAGGCCTAAGCCGAATTTCTCGCCACGCTCCAGCCCTTCTCGAAGCAGAATCGCGCTCCGACGGTGCGGCCGAGCCAATCTTGTAGCGCCGGCTAGCGGAAGAAGTTGCGGGCGATAAACATGAGATTGGCGGGGCGCTCCGCGAGGCGGCGCATGAAGTAAGGAAACCAGTCGCGGCCATAGGGGATGTAAACGCGCATGTTGTAGCCCTGGCGGATCAGCCTTCGCTGCAAGTCCGGCCGGATGCCGTACAGCATCTGGAACTCGAATTGGTCCTTCCCGATTCCCTTCTGTTGTGCAAATTCCAGCGTGGCCGCAAGCATGCGCGGATCATGGGTGGCCATGCCGTGATAGACGCCGCTGGGCAGCAGGAGCTGCATCAGTTTCACGTAATTCGCGTCCACTTCCCGCTTCTCTTGAAACGCAACCTCCGGCGGCTCCAGGTATGCGCCCTTGCACAGGCGAATGCGGCAGCCCGCGGCCACCAGGGCGCGCACATCCTGCTCGCTGCGCCGCAAATACGACTGGATCACCGTGCCCACCGCCGGCGACTGGCTGCGCAGCTCCCGGGCGATCGCGATGGTCCGCTCCGTGTACGCCGAGCCTTCCATGTCGATGCGCACAAAATTGCCCAGCGATTCCGCGTGCTGCACGATGGGCAGCATCTGCTCGAGACAAAAATCCGCGCCGAAATCCAGACCGAGCTGGGTGAGTTTGAGCGAGACGTTCGCGTCCAGCTTCTCCCGGGCGATGCGGTCGAAGACGCCCTGGTACATCTCCCGCGCGCGTATCGCGTCTCCCCGCGAAGCCACATTTTCGCCCAGATAATCCAGGCTCACCTTCAGGCCCGCCGCGTTCGATTCCCGCGCCGCGGCCACGGCGTGGTCCAATTCCTCGCCGGCCACAAAGCGCCGCGCGGTGCGCCGCGCCAGGCCATTGGATAGGACAAACCGTTTCGCTCTGGAGTTCTGGGAAAGGGAGATGAGCGCAGATCGAATCATGAATATTGTAGCGCCGGCCTGTCCGGAGCCCAGCCGAAGGGCATCTGGCCGGCGTTTTCGGCCAGCTGCGGCTTCGGGCTATGTAAAAGCGCGCGGAAATTGAGAGCGAGGACGGTCGAGCGTCCGCGATGGAAGAGCGGCGATTTGGCCCGCGACGGACTCAGTGGGCGTGCCCCTGGGCTTCGAGGAAGCGTTCGGCTTCAATGGCCGCCATGCATCCGGAGCCGGCGGCGGTCACGGCCTGACGGTATACGTGGTCCTGAACGTCGCCCGCTACAAATACCCCCTCGACGCTGGATTTTGCGCCGTTGTGGGCCACCAGGTAACCCGCCTCGTCCATCTTGAGCTGCCCGCGGAACACCTTGGTATTCGGCTCGTGGCCGATGGCCACGAAAACACCGTGCGTGGGCAGGTCCATGGTCTTGCCATTGGACGCATGGCGCAGGCGCACGGCCTCCACCGCACCTTTGGAAGCGTCCAGCACGTCGGTGATCACGTAGGGCGTGAGCAGGCGGATCTTTTCATTGTTCCGCGCGCGTTCCAGCATGATCTTGCTGGCGCGGAATTCGTCGCGGCGGTGAATCACGGTGACGCGCGTGGCGAACTTCGTGAGGAAGGTGGCTTCCTCCATGGCCGTGTCTCCGCCCCCCACCACCACCACTTCCTTGCCCCGGTAAAAGTATCCGTCGCAAGTGGCGCAGGTGGTCACGCCGTGTCCCATGAGCTTGCGCTCGTTTTCGAGCCCCAGCAGGCGCGCGGAAGCTCCCGCGGCCACGATCAGCGCTTCGCACTTGAATTTCTCCGCGCCTACTGCTGCCTCGAAGGGCCGTTTCGAAAGGTCCACAGAGGTCACGCTGCCCGCACGGAACGTGGCGCCAAACCGCTGCGCCTGCTTGCGCATGTTTTCGATCAGGTCCGGCCCCAGGATGCCGTCGGGGAAGCCGGGATAGTTCTCCACCATCGTGGTAATGGTGAGCTGGCCTCCCGGTTCGTGCCCGTCAATCACCAGCGGGGCCAGGTTGGCGCGCGCCGTGTAGATGGCCGCGGTCAGCCCCGCGCAGCCGCTGCCGATGATGATTACTTTCTGCACTGGATGAATCGCCTCCGGGCCGTTCGATTCCTTCCGCGCCCGTGCGGTTGCGTGCGCCCCGGGATTCTAGCATTCTGCGCGAAATGCCTGCAAAACACAGTATGCACTCACGCCTGCGGAGGCGCGGTGCTGCGGAATTCGCTGGCGCACTGTTCGCAGGGGCAAATCGTGCGCAGAAACTCGAAACTGTAGATTCCGGTCGAATGGCCGTCGTTGAATTCAAACTGCAGGGCGTACTGGCCCACCGTTTTCGCGTGCTTGGCGGTCGGTTTGGGCTTGAACATGGGGAGCGCCGGGCCCAGGCCAGGCAGCCCGGGAATGGGAGCCCCGGCTCCGCCCACCGGCGCGGCGGCTTTTTTCTCCCGCTCTTCGTTACAGGTGGCGCAGGGACATTTCTCGCGCAGGTAGGCGAATTCGTAGTGGCTGGCGTGGCCATCGCCCCAGTTGATGTCCACGCCGCGCCCGGTGGAAACGTGTACTTGCACGGCCGTGGGACGCTTTCGGGAATCGAAAAACGCCGCCATCGCTGGTCACCCCGCCTGCACTTTTCTGGCGCAGCAATCTCCGGGCGGGATGGGATTGCCGTGCGGGCAGGTCTGCGGATGGCCCAGAAAGCTGCAGATGCGCTGGTCCAGCTCGGGGGAAATAATGTGCTCGAATTTGCAGGCCTGGCTGCGCGCCTCCGGATCGTCAATGCGGAACGTGTCTGTGAACAGTCGCTCGGCCAGGCGGTGCCGCCGCACCACGTCGCGCGCCCGCGCCTCTCCGGAAGAAGTCAGCCTCACTTCGGAATCCTGAACCGCCACCAGCCCGGAATCGGCCATTCGCGAGAGCACGCGCATGGGATCGAGCTGCCCCATGGTGCGGATGCGATCCATGCGCGCCGGGGTGCCCTCTTCGCCGAAGATCCAGATTTGCTGGAGCAAGTGGTCAATGCGCTCCTGGTCGTCCGCGGAGAACACGGTGATCTGGGAAAGCCGCCCGTGCGCCAGCTCGATGCGCCGGTCCGCCAGCCGGCCGATGCTGGGATCGTGGGTGACCAGAATGATGGTGTGCCCTTCCGTGTGCAGTTCGCGCAGCAGGTTCACCACGATGCGTTCGTTGGCTTCGTCCAGGTTGCCGGTGGGCTCGTCCGCCAGGATCAGCCGCGGGTGATTGATCAGCGCGCGGGCGATGGCCACGCGCTGCTGCTCGCCCCCGGAAAGCTGCGCCGGCAGATGCGTGGCGCGTTCCGCCAGGCCCACCCGGGCCAGCGCCTCCTGGGCCTCGCGCTCGTCCGTCATGCTGTGGAAATACTGCGCCAGCATCACGTTTTCGACCGCGCTCAGGTACGGCACCAGGTGATATTGCTGGAAGACAAAGCCGATTTTTTCCGCGCGATAGCGGGTCAGCCCGCCTTCGTCCATGCCGGCGATGTCCGTACCGTCCACCAGCACGCGCCCGCCCGTGGGCGTATCCAGCCCGCCCATGATATTTACCAGCGTGGTCTTCCCCGAGCCGGATGGCCCCATGATGGCGATCCACTCGCCCGCATCCACCGCAAAGCTCACATCGTCCAGCGCGCGCACCCCGCCGTATACCTTGGTGCAATGTTCGACGGCCACCAGCACGCTCATCATTCCCCTCGCAGCACCACGGCCGGGCGCACGTGGCTGAGCAATCGCAGCGGCAGCGCCCCCAGCAGCGCCACGGCCACCATCACCGCCAGGGTCAGCGGGATCACTTCCGGCCGCAGGGAGACGGCGGTTCCAAACACACGCCGGCCCAGCCACGCCGAGAGCAACGTGCCCGCCACCGACCCGATGATCCCTCCGGCCGCCCCCAGCATTCCGGCCTCGGCCAGGAACAGGCGCACGATGCGCGTCATCTCCCCGCCCAGCGCCTTCATCAGACCCACATCCGTGCGCCGCTCCACTGCCAGCGCCGCGGTGGTGGAGAGCACGCACAGCGCCGTCAGCACCAGGATCAACCCCACCGACCAGAAGAGCAGCGCGTGCACCCGGGCGAGCAACTGGCCCTCCGCCTGAGCAATCTGGCGCAGCGGGCGGACCTCCAGGCCGGAAAGCTGGCCGCTGAACTCCGTCGCAAACCGCTCCACTTGCTCCGGTGCGCCTGTGACGCTCAATTGCGCCACGCTGATTTTTCCCGGGAGCGCGGCAAGCTGTTGCGCCACGGGCAGGTTGACGAATACCTGGTCGTCTTCCGAGCCTCCGGTGGAAATCACTCCGGCCACACGCAAGGGAGCGCTGCGCCCCCCATAGCGGAGTTCCAGAGTGCTGCCAGGCCGCAGCAGCAGGCGTGCCGCCGCCTGATGGCCCACCAGACAGGCCGTGGTGTCGCTGCGCTCCGTCACCCAGGCGCCTTCCAGGCGCCACCACGGAGTCAGATGGGGCAGCGCGTCCAGCCAGGTGCCCGCCAGCACCAGGTTGGGGCCGCTTCCGGCGCTCACGATCGCGTAGAGATAGGGCGCCCAGGCGCTCACGCCCGCGCCGCGGCGCTCTGCCGCTCCTTCGCCGGAGTTGGCCAGCGCCGCCTCCAGAGCCTCCGGAGCAAAGACCGCGCCGGCCTCTTCCCTCGAACCCGCCGGGGCGGAGGCGCGCACCAGCACGTTGGGACCAATGGTGCGCAGTTCGCGCGAAAATTTGCGCTCCGCGTCGAACTCCAGGTTCAGCAGCGCGGCGCTTACCGTGGCTCCGCTCACCAGCGCCACCAGGGCCACGGCCAGCCGGCCGCGGTCTTCCACCAGCATCTGACGTAACACCCGCCAGAACATCATTCGCCTCGCAACACGGGCGCGGCATCCAGCCGCGCCACCCGTCCCAGCGGCCAGAGGCTGCCGGCCAGAGTCACCGCAATCGCCAGCGCCAGCACCACCGGCATCAGCACGATGCGTCCGGTGGCAGGAGTTCCGAACACAATGCGCCCCACCAGATAGCCCAGGCCTTCCCCCGCCGCAAAGCCCAGAAGTCCGCCCGACAGGGCCACCAGAAACTGTTCGGCGATGAAGATGCCCAGGATTCGCCGCCGGCCGGCTCCGAGCGCCTTCATCAAGCCGATTTCGCGGCGGCGTTCGAGCACAGTGGTCGCGGAAGCGGAGCCGATCACCAGTGCGGAGGCCAGCAGCGCGGCGATGCTCACCAGCCACAGCAGCGCGCTCAGCCGCCCCAGCACGCGGCCTTCGGTTTCCGCCACCTGCCGTACCACCCGCACCTCCGCGCCGGGCAGCGCCTGCTTGATCTGAAACGCGATGGAAGAAATGTACGGCGTGCAAAACCAGCGGTCATACTCCGCGGGAGTCAGCGTCTCCGGGTCGCGCTTGCCGAACTGGTCCTCCGGCGTGGTCAGCGCGCTCACCAGCATGCGCCGATACTCCCCGGGATGCCCGGTGATGGCCTGCACCAGCGCCAGCGGCGCGACAATGGCTTCATCCTCCGCGGCCCCGGTGTAGACGATTCCCGACGCGCGCAGGCGCAGGTCATGCCCGGAAGAATGCACGCTCAATTCATCGCCGGGATGGATTCCCGCGCGGCTGGCCAGCGACGCGCCTACCACCACCTCCGCCGCAGCCCCCTTCAGCGGAGCGGCAGCGTCCCCCGCGGAATCCGCAAACCAGGAGCCCTCCACCTTCCACCAGGGATGCGTCGAGAGCACTCCCGTGGTGTACACCCCGCCGTCCGGCTCTTTCACCGGATGCGCTACCCACGTCCCCACCAGCCGCGTGGGGAAACGGTTCGCGCCGCGGTCCAGCTCCGCGGGCGCATCCAGAAACGGTGTGAATCCGACAATCGCCAGCCGCCAGAAGATGCTGCGCAATTTCCCCAGGTCCGCCTGCTGCAGGTACGCGCCCTGCTCCACCGGCCGGTAGTCCACGCCGCCGATTTCCAGGGGCAGCGTGTCCGATTTCGGCGTCACCACCAGGTTCGCGCCCAGCTTGCGAAATTCGCGGGCCATGCGGTCGCTCACGTCGAGAGCGGTGGTCAATGCCGCCGTGGCGATGGCCATGCCCAGCGCCAGCGCGGCTCCTTCCAGCCACTTGCGCGCCGGATTGCGGATAAACGATTCGCGGAGGATGCGGAGAAACATCGGGTTAGCGGGAGTTGAAAGGCTTGGCCGCCTCCGCAATGGCTTTCACCTGGAACACGATCTGTCCGCCTTCGATTTTCGAGGCAAACGCGATGGGATTGCATCCCCCGCCCTGGCCGATGGTGGGAATGTAAATCGGCGCGCCGCAATTGCGGCAGATCACATTCTGGCCCTCCTGCCGATAGCCGGCGGGACCGCAAATGGCGCACGCGTCCAGCGCCGTGGCAAATTCCCCGCCGGGCTTGCGGATGATCAGGAAACGGATCTGCGTGCCGTCGGAATCCAGCAGGAAGAAGTGCAGCCGGCCATCGTCCACGGACGACACTGCAATCCGCACCACGCCGTTCTGCGCGGATACGCTCTGCGCCGGCGGCGGCGCCGCGGCCACCTGCGCGTACACAAAATCCGCGGTCAGCGCCAGCACCACGATCAGGCAGGACCCCGCGGCCAGCAGCATCCAGCGGCGCTGGCGGCGGCGCTCGAATTCCCGCCGGCGGCGCTCCGCTGGATTTTCGCTCTGTGCCGCCCCTTCCGTGGCGCCGGCCTTCGCGGCGCTCGCGGCGAACCACTCCCGCAGAATCAGCATTACCGCCACCCCGAAGATCAACACGAAGAAGAAAATCTCATGGCGCACGATGGGACCCACCAGCGCCATTTCCTTCCGGCTGGAAGGAATCCACTGCGCCTCGCTCATTTCATGGACGCCGGTGAGAAAAAGCTGCGCGGCAACGATGGAAAGTATGGTGCTGGTGGCGGCAAAAAAGCGCCCCAGCGGAATGCGCAGCGTGCCCTTGAAGAAGAAAATGCCCACGGCCACGGCCAGCGCCAGCCCCAGTGACGTGCCGATCCAGATGCTTACCCCCTCACTGGAGAGCTCCACGGCGCGCAGGATCAGCACCATCTCGATGCCTTCCCTCACCACCATCAGGAAGACGAAGCCGGCGATGCCCAGCCCCGCCGCCAGCGTGGTGCGCTGGGAGAGCGACTCGACGCGCTCCTCAATTTCCCTGCGTAGCCGCCGGGCCACCCGGTTCATCCACAAAATCATGGTGACCACCAGCACCGCGGCCACCAGCATGAGCAGGCCCTCCAGGCCGTCTTCGCTCACCTTCCAGAGATCCAGCAGCGCCGCGCCCCCCAGGCTCGCGGCCACCGCCACGGCCAAGCCCGACCACACCCAGCGCGAGAGATGCTGCCGTCCGGTGCGCCCGAGATACACGAGAACGATACCGACGACGAGAGCGGCTTCCACACCTTCGCGCAACGCGACCAAGAGAGCAGAGAGCACGGCGGCTCCTCGATTCCGTTCCCGGCGGGCTTGCGGCTGGGGAAGCCGGCCGGTTGCCAGTTGCAACTGATTCGCAACTAACCCTGCTAACCTATCAGCGTTTCATCCTCCGCGTCAAGCTAAACATTGATTCCGCTTACGTTGCGGCCAAAAGCTGACCAATGCGCTCCGGGCCCTTGGGGGATGCTCGCCACACCCTTTCTGGCCTACTTGACCGCCATTCCGCTGTGACTTCTGTCACAGGTTGCGGCCCTCTCCACCAGGCACTCAGGTCTTTCTGCAGCCCGCGTCTTTAGACGCGGGGCCCCTTCCGGCGGGTTGCGGTACTTTCTGGCCTGTCCGCATCGCTCGTCCTCCGCTCTTGTTTTGCCCGGCCCGCCGGCTGCGTCCGCTTCTGAGCCCAACATTCACATTTTGATGCTGGACGAAGTAAATACTTCCGGCAAGGCCCATCCTGCCTGCGATGCGCGCAACGGAGCGCCCCGGCGGCCCGCTCAACCGCTGCGAAGCCATCTCGCTCATGGCGGCTTTGGGCGTGGCATTTACCGTGCCCGGAGCCGGCGGTGGCAGCGGCCCTGCATCCTGGAGGAATCTCGTGAAGATTGCCTGCTTTATTCGCTACCAGATTGATCCCTTCCAGCGGGAAGAATTCAAAAAGTACGCCGAAAACTGGGGCCGCATCATTCCCCGCTGCGGCGGCCACCTGCTCGGTTATTTCCTCCCGCACGAAGGCACCAACGACATTGCCTGGGGCTTGATTGCCTTCGATAGTCTGGCAGCATACGAGGCCTACCGCGCGCGCCTGCGCTCGGATGCGGAAGCGGTTGCCAACTTCACCATGGCCCAGAACAAGCGCTTCATCCTGCGCGAAGAGCGCAACTTCGCAGCCATCGTGGATGGCACTTTCGAGCTGCCCGCAACTCTTGCCGGCCCGGCCTGACCGCCCGCACTTTCGGGTGGATGCGCGCTACGGCTTCACCAGCTCTGCGCGCCGGTTCTGCGCGCGGCCGAGCGCCGTAGCGTTGGAAGCGACCGGCCGGGTCGCGCCGAATCCTTCCGGCGAAAGCCGCGGCGCGAGGGACTGCTGCCAGCGCGAGTGGGATCACGGCTGCCGCCAGCAGTGCTTTCCGCAGATTTTGAAACTTTCGCGGCCTCCTGGGAGCGCGATCGCCGCCCTCAAAATGCGACGCCATCAGGAAATCGACAGGACCGGCCTGCCCAACACCTGCCGGCGGGGATCAATTCCCAGCCCCGGGGCGCTGCCGGCAGCCAGCCGTCCCTCTTTTCGCTGCGGCGCGCCTTCCGCGTTGCTCACGGTTACGTAACTGTTGAAATCGGTGGTGCTAAACAAAAGCCCGGGCGGAGTGCTGTGCGCCAGGTGGGCAATCGCCGCGGTAGTGATGTCTCCGCCCCAGCTATCCTCGATGGTCATGGCAATTCCCAGAGATACACACAAATCGCGAATCTCCCGCGCCCGAGTCAGTCCCCCGACTTTGGAAATCTTCAGATTGATCACGTCCATGGCCTGGTCCGCGTACCCCCGGACGACCATCGCCAGGCTGTCCACCACTTCATCCAGCACGAAGGGCCGGTTCGTGTGCCGCCGCACCACCAGACATTCCTCATAGCTTGCGCACGGCTGTTCGAGATACACGTCCACGGCGCGCACCGCGTCCGCAACGCGCAGCGCCTGGTGTTGCGTCCACCCGGTGTTGGCATCGGCAATGAGCACGTCTCCCGATTGGAGCTGGCCGGCAACCTCGCCGATGCGGCGGATATCCGTCTCCGGGTCTCCGCCCACTTTGAGCTGAAATTTTGTGTATCCCTCTGCGCGGTACGCCGCGACCTTCCGTGCCATCTCCTCGGGTCTTTCCTGGGAAATGGCGCGGTAGAGCGGAAACGACTCTCCGTAGCGCCCGCCGAGCAGAGTTACCACCGGCTGGCCGCACACTCGGCCCAGAATGTCCCAGCAGGCCATGTCGATGGCGGATTTCACATAGGGATGCCCGCGGAGCGCGCGGTCCATGCGGTCGTTGAGCGGCGAGAGCGCAGTGGCTTCACACCCGACGAGATGCGGGGCAAGCTCGGCGATGCCCGTGCGCGCACCCTTGGCATAGGCCGGCAGATAGGCCGGGCCGAGCGGACAAACTTCGCCGTAGCCGGTAATCCCCGCGTCGGTGTGCACGGCTACTACTGTGGAGTCAAACACCTCGACGCTCTTTCCTCCGGACCATTTGTAGCTGCCCTCGCGCAGCGGCAGGTCCACCTGGAACGCCTCGATCCTGGTTATCTGGGGCATGTTCCTCCTGCACTCACACCCGGCTCGGAGTTCGGCACAGGGCTCTTCCGGCGCGGCGTAGACCTTTCCACACCTGCGCGGCCCAAAAGGTATCACCTCTCGCCGGTTCGCGCCGGGACGGTTGGGGCGGCCATCGTAACTCTCGCGGTCCCTCAAAGTGGCGTTTCTGGATCCCTGCGGTCCTGGGGGCGATTCGGTTCAAGCGCGTACCGAATCCTGCCTGCCGGCCGCTGTCTAAGCAGCCGATGCCACTAATAGGCTCTTTTTTCGTTTCGGACCCCCGAAACCTCTGTTTGTGCTTGAAATAGATAACTGGAGTGCTACGGTAGCAGTGATGACGGACCAGGACCAATGCGCTCCCAGCCGTTCCAGGCTTCTCGCCGCTGTTTACTGGCCGTGGCTGCTAAGTCCTTTGGATGCAACTCTTCCAAGACAAAGGATTGTAACTCGTGTAGATGCAACTCTTACGTCAAGTACCCGGGGGGGGCGGAGATTCTTCGGGCAGCAGCTTGGCGAGACTCTGTGCCTTCGCGCCATTGCCAGCAACTCCCTTGCGTCGTCCCTGAGCCCCGCGTTCCGTAGGAGGCCATGATCTCTCCGCTCCAGAAACGCACCATCCAGGCGATCGTAAACGTCTTCGAGACTGGAAGGCCCGCGGGCGACTATAGCAGCGTCACGCTTGCGCGGCAGGATACCGGACATCTCACCTACGGCCGCTCGCAAGTCACGCTGTCCAGCGGCAGCCTCGCCCGGCTGGTGCGCGACTATTGCGCGGCGCCGGGGGCGCTGCTCGCGAAGGAGTTGTCCGCCTATCTGCCGCTGCTCGAGGCCCGGGATACCCGCCTGGATGGCGACGCGGCGCTGCACACCCTGTTGCACGAAGCTGGAACGGACCCTGCCATGCGCCGCACGCAGGATGTCGTTTTCGATCGCGTGTATTGGGACCCGGCGCTGCGCTCCGCGCAGGCGGTTGGCATCGAGACTTCCCTGGGAACGGGTGTGGTATACGACAGTTTCATTCACGGCGGCTGGGTGCGCATGCGCAATGCCACCGCAGCCAGCCTGGGCCTGGCCCCGGCCTTTCCCCAGATCCGGCCGCAGAGCGTCACCGAAGGGCAATGGATCGAACGCTACATCACGCTGCGCCGCCATTGGCTCGCCACGCACCCCAATCCCCTGCTGCGCCTCACCACGTTTCGCATGGACACGTTTGCCGCGCTGCTCGCCGCCGCAAACTGGGCGCTCGCCCTGCCCCTCGAGGCCCACGGAGTGCGCATCAGCGAAGAGGATCTGGAATTCCATCCCTCCTCCGGTGAGGTGGCGCCTGCGTCCTTTGCGCCCTGAGCCAGGGCGAAGGCCGTGGGACGCATGAGCCAGGAAGACCGCGCGCGCCTCCAAGCTTCCCGATACAATAAAGGCGCGTCAAAACGGATGAGCGCACGATGAATCTCCGCCGCAGCACGCTTTGGCTCCCGCTGCTCACCGCCGCTCTCGTGGCCGCATTCGCTCCGCCAGCGGGGGCGCAGGAGGACTTCGGCTCCAACTCCCGGGCCACGGAACGGCCCGCCTACCGCGCCTGGGCGGCAGGACGCGCCGCGGAGCGCGCCGGCAAGCTGGAAGATGCCTTTGCGGACTACTCCGAGGCCGTGCGCGAAGAGCCCACCAGCCTGGAGTATCTCCAGCGCCTGCAAACGGTGCGTTACGCGCTCTCCAACCTGCTGGTCAACCAGGCGGAAAGGGAGATCCTCGAGGACCGGCTGCCGCAAGCCGCCGCCCTGCTGCGCAAATCGCTGGTCTACGATCCGGAGAACTCCGCGGCCGCCGAGCGCCTGCGCCAGCTCCAGCGCCGGACCTTGCAGGAAATCACCAGCCTGCCGGAATTCGAATCCGTCACTCCGCAACTGGCGCCCCGCGCCGGAACCTGCGAGATGCACTACAAGGGCGAAGCACGCGGCGCGTGGGAAGAGCTGGCCCAGCAGTTCGGCCTGCTGGCCGTGTTCGAGGAAGATTTGGGGCGCCGCGAAATCCGCTTCCGCGTGCCGGACGTGGACTTCTGGACCGCGGCGCGCCTGCTGGGAGAGCAGACCGGAACTTTTCTGCGCGCCGTGGACCGGCACACGTTTCTGGTGATCGAAGACACGCAGCAAAAGCGCCGCGAGTACGATCCGCAGATCGAGCGCACCCTGCTGCTGCCGGAAACGGAGAAGCCGGAGCAGCTCAACGAAATGGCGCGCGCGGTGNCGGGACATCGCCGGGCTCACCCACGCGCAATTGGACATCCATTCGCGCAGCCTCAGCGTGCGCGGGCCGGTGCGGGACGTGGCCCTGGCCACGGAAATGGTCCGCCAGCTCGAACAGCCGCGCGGCGAACTGATGCTGGAAATCGACGTCCTCGAGGTGGACCGCAATGCAGGGCGGAACCTGGGAATCCTCCCGCCCTCCAGCGCCCAGATCGTGACGCTTTCCAAATCGGAATTGCAGAATGCAGAGCAATCCACCAATGGCCTGGTGCAGTTGATCGAGCAATTGTACGGAACGCCCAGCGGTTTCGGGGGCGCGTCGACGCAGCAAATTGCCTCGCTGCTGGGTTCCGGCGCCACTTCGCTGAGCGCGCTCATCCCCGGGATCATCGCCATTCCCGTCGGGAGAGTGATTTTCCTGCTCACCCTGCCCGGCGCCACGGCCAACTTCGCGGCAAATCTGAGCGCGGTGCGCAGCGCGCGGCGCATCCTGCTGCGGGCGCAGGATGGCGAGCCGGCTTCCTTTTTTGTCGGCGACCGCTATCCCCTCAGCCTCTCCACGCTCTCCAACTCTCTGCTGGCGCAGCAGGGCCCTGGCCCGGCCATCACAGGAGAGGTGCTGCCCGTGGGGGCCTCGCCGCGCGGCATCCTGGCCGCCACGCTGGGGACGGGCGGTTCGCAGAACATCCGCTCCATTACCCGCGCGAATAACACGGTGACTGCAACGCTGGACGCGGCTCTGACCATTCCCGGCGGCAATGGCGCGGGCATGGTGACCGTGTCCGGCGTTACAGATACCAGCTTCGACGGCACGTTCGTAGTTCTTACCGGATCCGGCACGGCCACGCTCACCTGGGCGCAAACGGGCTCCAACACCACCAGCAGCGGCGGCTCCGTGGCATCGGGGCAGGTGCACCTCGATCTCGTGACCGCCAATCACGACGACGGAACGGTCTCGGTACTGCTGGGCAACGGCGACGGTACCTTCCAACCAAGTGTGAGCTATCCCGCGGGAACTGGTCCGGTAGCTCTGGTGGCGCTGGACACCTGCTCAAGCTCCGCCACCGCCATGCTGTGTACCTCGCGCCCGTCCGGCACGCTGGATCTGGCCGTGGTTGACCAGGGCTCGAACAGCGTGTCCATCCTTTACGGCAATGGCGACGGAACCTTCCAGAGGCCGGTGAACTATCCCGTGGGCACTTTCCCCTCGGGAATCGTGGCGGGCGACTTCAATGGCGACGGGCTTACCGATCTAGCGGCGACCAACACCAACGACAATTCGATTTCCCTGCTCTTCGGCAAGGGCGATGGAACCTTTCAATCCGCCCAGACCATTCAGCTGGTGAACGGCCGGGGACCGATTGGCATCGCCTCTGCGGATTTCAACGGCGATACCCACGCCGACCTCGCGGTGGCTGGTTCGGTCAGCAATACGGCTACGGTGCTGCTGACGGCCCCGCTTAGTTCCATTTCGCGATCCGGGAACACGGTAAGCGCAACCCTGAGCTCCGCCCTGATCATTCCAGGCGGCAATCGCACTGGCATGGTGAGCATCGCTGGGGTGACGGATACCAGCTTCAACGGCAACTTTGTGGTTCTTACGGGCTCGGGGACTACAACGCTCACGTGGACACAGACCGGGCCGGACGCGATGAGTTCGGGTGGCCTGGCCGCCGCACAGACGGATCTGGCTCTGGCTCCGGGGGCCATGCCCGTAGCCATTGTGGCCGCTAACTTCGATTCCAGTTTGCAATGTACTTCCGGCCAGAAGAACCCGGATATTGCCGTGGCCAATCAGGCTGCCGGCACCGTAAGCCTGTTTGTGAACCAATGCGCGGCATCGCCGGATATCAGCTTCCCCAGCCGCTCGGACTTTACCGTCGGCAATCAGCCGGTGGCGCTGCTTGTGGGGGACTTCAATAACGACGGCTCCCAGGACTTGGCGGTGGCCAACAGCGCGGACAATAACGTCATCGTGCTGTTCGGGTCCGGGACCGGAACATTCCCGGCAAACATCCCGTTTCAAGTCGGGCCCTCGCCCGCCGGACTGGCTTCGGGCGACTTCAACGGCGACGGCCTGGCCGACCTCGCCGTCACCCTGCAAGCCAACAACACGGTTGACGTCATCATCAACTCGCAGCAGCTTGCCATCCCGCAGAACCAGCTTCCCTACCCGGCGGTCGAATACGAGGACGTGGGCATCAAGGCCAAAGCCACGCCGCGCCTGCATCCCTCCGGCGAGGTGACCATCACTTTCTCACTCGAGGTGCGCAGCATTTCCGCGGTCAGCTTCAACGGCATTCCGGTGATGTCCAATCGCAGCGTCGAACAAACCATACGCCTGCGGGAAAACGAGCCGGGACTGATCAGTGGCCTGCTTTCCGACCAGGAAATTCTGACTTTCACCGGCTGGCCGGGCACGGACCAGGTTCCCGGGCTCAACCTGATCACCGGAAACCAGACCCCGCAAACGCAGCAGGAGGAATTGGTGATCGTGGTGATCCCACGGGCCGTGCGCTTCGCTCCCCATGCCGTTCGCGAGCTTTATGCGGGATATGGCCGCGAGTCCAGCGGAGCGGGCGCGGGGGCAGGAACAGCCGGCGGAGAATTTACCCCTGCGGTGCCGGGACAGAGGTTTCAGGGACGGCCGTTCACTCCCGGCGAGGAACAGCCGCTGATTGAACAGCCTGCTCCGGGCCAGCCACCGCTGCCCGTGCAGCCGCAGCAACCCCCGGAGCAACCGTTCTTCCAGCCGCCGCCTCAACCGCAACCGCAGCCCCCGCAGCAGCAGGAGCAGCCGCCGCGGCCTCAAGCGCCACGGCCCAAGCGGCCCGGCGGGGAACCGTAACCGGATATGCCGCAACTTTCGAGCGCGTCAGGGCTCCGCTTCGAACACCAGGACGGGTTGATAGGTGCGCGGCACAATCGCTTCGGCAATGGCGATCAGCTTCTGCTGCTGGTTGAAGACGCGCAGGCGCGGAGGAGTGGGTGCTCCGGAATCGAGCTGCGCAGTGGCTCCGGGAGGAAGCGTGAACTGCGCCGGCTGGATCTGCGCCAGCGGCAGCGTGAACTTGGCGCCGTGGCGGATGCGCTTTTCCACCACGGGAAGCACCGTGGCGCGGGGCAGCTCCGGCAAGAGCCGCTCGAGCGAAATGACCAGGTCCTGGGCGCGGCCCTGGCCTGCGGCCGACTGCAATTCCTCGAGCGCCACGGCCCTGTCCACGGTGAATTCCCCAACCGCGAGACGCGCGATTTCTTCCAGGTGCGCCCCCGTGCCCTGGCGCGCGCCCAGGTCGTGCGCCAGCGAACGAATATACGTGCCGGTCCCGCACTCGATGGTGCAGCGCGCCCGCGAGCCTTCCACCTGGTCGATCCGGAATTCGAACACGTCCACTTCCACCGGCTTCAGCTCCACGGGGCGGTTTTTTCTGGCCAGCTCGTGGGCCGGTATGCCGGCCACTTTCTTGGCGGAATACGCGGGCGGGGTTTGCAGCAGGTGACCGATGAAGCCGGCCACCAGCGGCTCGAGCGCCTCCCGGGTCAGCTGCGGCGCCTGGTCCGGACCCAGCGCCCTGCCGTCCGCGTCGTAAGTATCCGTGGCGTAGCCGAAACGGATGGTGCAGGAATAGCGCTTGCGGCGTCCGGAATAGAAGCGCGCCAGGCGCGTGGCCCGGCCCAGCAGGAGCACCAGTACTCCGGTGGCCAGCGGGTCCAGCGTGCCCAGGTGGCCGATCTGGCGGAAGCCCAGGATGCGCCGCACCATCTCCACGATATCGTGCGAGGTGCGCCCGCGCGATTTGTGAATCACCAGGGCGCCGTCGATCGGCGGCGGTTTGGGCTGTCGGGGCATGGCCGGAAGTCAGAGCGGACAGCGATCAGGAACCGCCGCCGCCCTCATGGAGTTTGGGAGCGGTCGGCTTGTGCAGCAGTTCATCGATGCGCGCGGTTTCCACGCCGGAGGCGTCCACCACGAAATGCAGCTCCGGCGCGCGGCGCAGGTCGAGCCGTTGCGCCAGCTCATGGCGGATAAATCCCATGGCCGCGGCCAGGCCCTCGCGGGCGCCGCGGCGCTCTTCTTCCGTGCCGAAAGCTGCCAGAAAGATGCGCGCGTGCTTCAGGTCCGGCGTGACCGTAACTTCCGCGACGCGGATGGGCCCTGCCAGGCGCGGGTCCTTCAGCTCGCCGGCGAGCATTGCTTCAATCTCATGCAGGATTTCTTCAGCCACGCGCTCGTGGCGATGGCGGACGGTAGTCATGGGCATCAACCCTCATGCGCTGTGTCCCAGTGTGCGGACAGCCGGTTCCTCGCTTTGCCCGGGATTCCAGGCGCGCCGGCCCGCTCAGAGCACTTCCATTTCGCTCGCCACCAGGTCGCGGCCGAGCAGGCGCGCCGATTCATTCTCCACCTTCCGGAGCGCTTCCTCCAGGTGCCGCTGGTCCGGGGAAATGGTCACCACGCCGACGAGCGCGCGCTGCCATGTATCCTGATGGTCCAGCTCCGCCACCGCCACGTTGAACTGCCCGCGCAGCCGGTCCTTCAAGCTGCGCAGCACCTGGCGCTTGTCTTTCAGCGAGCGCGCGTCGGGAATGAAAATCTCCAGTGTGAGCAGGCCAACGGGCATGTGCAGCCTCCCGGCAGCGCAGGCGAATCCCTGTGCTCCTCAGGCGCGGCTGGCGGCAACCGCTTCCAGTTTTTCCACGGTAAAGAACTCGATGATGTCGCCGACCTTCACGTCGTTGAAGTTGGCGATGCCCACGCCGCACTCGAATCCGGAGCGCACTTCGCCGGCATCTTCCTTGAACCGTTTCAGGGAGCTGACCTTCCCGGTATAGACCACCACGCCGTCGCGGGTCAGGCGCAGCTCGGCGTCCCGCTTGATCACGCCGTCAGTGACGTAGCAGCCGGCCACCATGCCCACGCCCTTGATGCGGAAGGTGTTGCGCACCTCGGCGCGGCCCAGGTGCGTTTCCTTGAACACCGGCTCGAGCAGGCCGGTGAGCGCCTTCTGCAATTCTTCGGTGAGTTCGTAGATCACCGTATGAGTGCGGATGTCCACCTTCTCCTGCTGCGCCAGGTCCGCCGCTTTGCGGTCCGGGCGCACGTTGAAGGCGATGATCACCGCGCCGGAGGCGGAAGCCAGCAGCACGTCCGTTTCCGTCACCGCGCCCACGCTCGAATGGATGATTTTGATCTTCACCTCGTCGGTGGAAAGCTTGGGCAGCATCTCGTTGAGCACTTCGATGGAGCCCTGCACGTCCGCCTTCAGCACCACGGGCAGTTCCTTCACCTCGCCGGCCTTGAGCTGTTCATGGAGCTGGTCCAGGGTGATGCGCGCAGTGGCCGTGCGCGCCAGGGCCAGTTCGCGGATCTTGGACTGGCGGTAATCCACAATGTGCCGGGCCTTGGCCTCATCCGCCACCTGGAAGTTGTCCCCGGCCTCGGGCAAGCCCTGGAGCCCCAGCACTTCCACCGGCGTGGAGGGGCTGGCCTCGCGCACCGGGCCGCCCCGGTCATTGAACATGGCGCGAACCTTGCCGTACACCGCCCCGCAGAAGAAGAAGTCTCCCACGTGCAGCGTGCCGTTCTGCACCAGCACCGTGGCCACCGGACCGCGGCCTTTGTCCACCCGCGATTCCAGCACCGTGCCGCTGGCGGCCACCGTGGAGTTGGCCTTCAGCTCGCGCAGGTCCGAGACCAGCAGGATCATCTCCAGCAGCTTGTCCAGATTGGTCTTCTGCTTCGCGGAAACTTCCACCATCACCGTGTCGCCGCCCCACTCTTCCGGGAGCAAACCGTTGTCGGCGAGCTGGCGCTTGACGCGCTCCGGCTGGGCATCCGGCTTGTCGATTTTGTTGATGGCCACGATGATGGGCACATTGGCGTTGCGCGCGTGACTGATGGCTTCCAGCGTCTGGGGCATCACTCCATCATCCGCGCCCACCACCAGCACCACCTCGTCGGTCACCTTGGCGCCGCGCGCGCGCATGCGCGTGAAGGCCTCATGCCCGGGAGTGTCAATGAACACCACCTTGCGATCGCCCACGTGCACTTCGTAGGCCCCGATGTGCTGGGTGATGCCTCCCGCTTCTCCCGCCGCCACACTGGTCTCGCGAATGGCGTCCAGCAGGCTGGTCTTCCCGTGGTCCACGTGGCCCATTACCGTCACCACCGGGGCGCGCGGCTCGAGCCCGGCGGCTTTTTCCTCCTGAGAAACCTCCGCCACCACTTCCTCTTCAAACGAGCGCACCTTCACGATGCCGCCGAAGGCTTCGGCCAGCGAAGTGGCGGTCTGCAAGTCCAGCGGCTGATTGATGCTGGCAAAGATGCCGCGTTCAAGCAGCGTGGCCAGCAATTCCTTGGCGCGCACATCCAGCTTCTCCGCCAATTGGCGCACGCTGATACCTTCCGTGATGGTCAGTTCGCGCGGCTCGCGCGGCGCCGGAGCGGGCGCCTCCGCAATCACGCCCCGGTCGCCGCGGCGCACGGCAGGGCCGCGGCCCCTTTCCGGCGGTCCGGTGCGCGCGCGAACGGGATGCAGCTTTCGTTCGCCCTCTTCGAATCGTTTTTCCACCAGCGGCCGCGCGCCGGCAGCGGACTTGGCCGGCTTGCGCTGGTAGAGCGGCTTCCCGGCTTCCGGCTTGGGCGCTGGGAGAACGCCCATGGCCACGCCGGGTGAGGCCGTCAGGCGCGGTGGACGCCCAGCGCGTCCCACCCCTGCACCCGTGGTTCCGGGGATCGGAGGCTTGCGGGGCAGTTGCGGCAGCGGTCCGGTTGGCCGTTCCGTTGGCGGTGCGCTGATGGCCGGCTTGGGCGGCAGCGCCGGCGGAGGCGCTTTGACTCCGCCCTCGCGTGGCCGTGGGACGAGCGGCTGCGCCGCGGCCCGGATAGGCGCGGAAGCCGGCGGTGCGGTTGCCGGAGTTGCCTGGCGCAGCGGTACGGTGGCGCGCGGCGGAGCCGCCGGCGCAGCGGGAGCTGCGGTGATGGGTGGCTTGCTCGGAGGCACGGGCGGCGCGACCGCGCGCGGGGGCGGAAGCGGCGCCGCGGGGCGAACCACAGGAGCTGTTGCCGGCGGTCCTCCCGCTTCCGAGGGCGGCACAACCACGGGAGGTCTGACGGCCGGCCGCACTACTGGCGCGGGCACCTCGGGCGCCGTGGCGGGCGGTGCGACGGCAGAGACTTCGGGGGGCGGGGCCGGCGCAGCCGCCGGCTTCGCCTCGATTTTTTCGGCGGCAGCCGGCACGGGTTCGGGTTCTCCGCCCAGGATGATCTTGCGTACCTTCTCCGCCGTATCCACGTCGATCGAGCTGGAGTGCGTCTTCTTTTCAGCGACACCCAGGCCGGGCAGCAGATCGAGGATGGCCTTGGCCTTGACCTCGAGCTCGCGGGCCAGCTCGTTGATGCGAATTTGTGCGGCCTCGGTCATTTGCTTATCAGGAATGCTCCTCAGAGGGCCTGGCCTGCGGCGCCTCTTCCGGCGCAGGGCCGGCCTGCGCATCCACCGCCGGTTCCGCGTTGGCGGAATCGGCGGAAGCCGATGCGTCTTTGGTCTGCGGCTCCGCGGCGGCAGCGCCTTCCTCACTGCCGGCTTCCGCGGCTGTCGCTTCCTCTTCGGAGGCCTCTTCCGCGGCCGGCGGGGCGGCTGCGCCACCGGACTGCGCGGCTTCCAGAGCCTCGAAATGCGCCACAACCGCCTGGCGGATTTTTTCCACCATCTTTTCGCCGATGCCGGGAATCTCCAGCAATTGCTCCGCGGACATGTCCGCCAGCCGCTCAATATTAGTGATTCCGTGGGCCTCGAGCTTTTCCAGGGTCTTGGGGCCGATGCCCTTCAAATCCGAGAGCGGAGTGACCGGCGCGGTCAGCGCGGTCATCTGCTCCTCGATCTCCTGGCGCTTCTCCTCTTCGCTCTTGATGTCGATGTTCCAGCCGATGAGCTTCGAGGCCAGGCGGACGTTTTGCCCCTTCTTGCCGATGGCCAGCGAGAGCTGGGTATCCTCCACGATCACTTCCAGGCGCTTCTCTTCGGGCTCCACGATCTGCACGCGCGTGACCTTGGCCGGGGAGAGCGCCTTCTGAGCGAACGAGACGATCTCTTCCGAGTACGGGATGATGTCGATTTTTTCCCCGCGCAGCTCGCGGATGATGGACTGCACGCGCATGCCCTTCATGCCCACGCAGGCGCCTACCGGATCCACTTCCTTGTCGCGGCTTTCCACGGCAATCTTGGTTCGTTCGCCGGCCTCGCGGGCTACGGCCCGGATGCGCACCGTGCCGTCGTAGATTTCCGGCACTTCCATCTCGAACAGGCGCTGCACCAGCATGCCGTCCGCGCGGGAAACCACCACCTGCGGCCCGCGCGCGGCGCGCTCCACCAGCTTGATCACCACGCGCAGGCGCTCGCCCAGGTTGTAGCTCTCCAGGCGGGATTGCTCGCGCTTGGGCAGGCGCGCTTCCGTGCGCCCGATATCTACCACCAGGTCCGGCCCCTCCGAGCGCTTGACGATGCAGTTCACCAGCTCGCCCACGCGGCCGTTGTACTCGTTATAGATGGTGTCGCGCTCCGCCTCGCGCACCTTTTGCAGGATCACCTGCTTGGCGGTCTGCGCGGCGATGCGTCCCAGCACATCGGTGGGCTTGGCGAACAGAATCTCGCTTCCCACGGCCGCCTGAGAATCGTATTTCTGGGCTTCGGAAAGGGCGATTTCCCTGCGAGGGTCCTCCACATTTTCCACCACAGTCCGCACGGCGAAGACGTCCACCTGCCCGGTCTCCGCATTGAACCGCGAGCGCAGGTCTTCCTCGGTCTTGTAGTACTTGCGAGCGGCTACCACCATGGCGTCTTCAATAGCGGCTACGATCACCTCGGGCTCGATATGCTTTTCCCGGCTGATCTGCTCGATGGTCTGGTAAAGAGGACTTGCCATCCCCATTCTCCCTTGCCTCATCCCCCCGAAACGTCCTCGCGAATCGCTGCGCTGCCCGGCTCCACGCCGCGGGAGCAAATGCGCGCCGGGCGCCCGGCGAGAAAACTGCGCCTCCTCAAAACTCCACTACGAGCTGCGCTTTGCGAATCCACTCAAAGGGCAAAGCCAGAACGCGGCCCTGCACCTCGAGCTGCACATGCCCGTCGGCAAATCCCGCCAGCCGCCCCTCGTAGTACGCGCTCTGCTCGAACGGCTGCGAAAGCGAAATTCGCGCCAGCCTGCCGGCAAAGCGCTGGAATTCCGCCGGCTGCCTCAGCTTGCGGTCCAGCCCGGGCGAACTGACCTCCAGCACATAGCCGGCGGCTCCCGGTACCAACTCTTCTACGTCCAGGATCACGCCCAACTCCTGGCTCACGCGCTCGCAGTCCCCGTGGCTGACGCCCCCGGCCTTGTCCACGGTGACGCGCAGGAAGCGCTGCCGGCCCACCTTCCATTCCACATCCACGACTTCCAGGCCCGCAGAAGCGGCCACCCGCTCGGCCGCCGCTCGAATCTTGTCGATCTGCATTGCTCCCAAATCCGCCCGGCGGAGACGGACACCCCTGTGACCAGCGGCCTCACGGCCAACAAAAAAGTGGGCTTTCGCCCACTCTGGTGTTCGACCCTCACCCGGAAACTACACTATAGCGGTCCCGCCCCCAGAATGCAAGCCGGTCTGCCGCACTCCCGAGAGCGGTCCCACGGCCCTGCCCAGGCCAGCGGTGGCCTTTGCGGAGAGCCCCCGGCGTCGCGCAGCGGACTGCACAATCAGGGTTTGGCGGGGGGCTTGGTTGAAGGAGTCGAGCCGCCAGCCGGCCGGGTGGAAGAAGGCGCCGGCTTGGCGGCGGCCGCGCCAGCTTTCACCGGATTGGCCTGGTCGTAGAGCCGGATGATGTCCTGGGTGACGTCCAACTGGTTCGAGCAGTACACCTGGCAAGCCTGTGAAGCGTCCATAATCACGCCAAAATTGTTTTCACGGGCGTAGCGCGCCACCACATCAGCCATCTTGCGGCCCAGCTTATCGAAGGCGTCCTGTTGCGCGTCATTGGCGTCCTGCTGATACTCTTCCTGTTTGCGCTGTAACTGGCGCTGCAGCCGCTCTCCGGAACGTTCCAGCCGCGCGCGCTCGTCATCGCTCAGAGTTGGTCCCCCGTTGCGCAGACGGGTCTGGATGTCTTCGAGCGACTTGCGCATGTTGTCCAGGTCCGCCTGCTTGGCGGAAAACTGCGACTGCAGCTCGGCGCCCAGTTGCTTGCCTTCCGCGGTGCTCTGCATGGCCACGCGGATGTCCACGATGGCCACGCGGGTATTCGGACCCGGCGCCGCGGGCGGCGCAGCTTGCCCGGCGGCGGGCAGAGCGGCCAGCGAAAGCGCCGCCGCGAGGAGATAACTATTGGCTGAGGTCTTCATCACGTCTCCTTACCGGAAAATCCGGAAAAGCACAAAACGAGAATTATACGCACTCCCCGCAAAATCGGTCAACGAGAAACCCGCGCCCGCGCTTAGCGCGGCATCGGCAGCAGCAGCACGCGGTTGTTGGCGGAATCGGAAACCACCGCCATGCTCAGCCGCGGGTGAATGGCCAGCGCGTACTGCGAACCCCCGCTCAAAGGCAGCAAATCGACCACCGTGGAATGCGACAGATCCACAACCGACAGCGTGTTGCTGGCGGTATTCAGCGTCAGCAGCGTGCTGCTCTGAAAGTTATAGGCAAGAGAGGACGGATCGACGCCCACGCGAACGGCGCCCAAACTGGGCGGCGTGGTGGTGGGGTCGATGGTGAGCACCTCATTGCCGGCGCGGGCCAGCACCAGAAAGCGGCGGCTCACCGGGTCGTAGTCCACACCGAACGGCTGCGCAATATTCGTGACTTGCGTAATTAAGTTGGGCGAACCGGAGGAAACGTCCAGTATTTGAACGACGGCGCCCGACTCCGCGGCCACCGCAGCCTCCTCCAGGTCCGGAGCGATGGCGGCAGCAACCGGCATTCCCCCTGTAGCGCTCGCGGAAGGCTGCGGCGCAGTGGTGGCGGTGATCGAGAAAGTGGAAACGGAATTACTTGCGCTGCTGGTGACCAGGGCGGTGCCCAGCCCCTGGTCCACTGCCACCCCTGCCGGCTGGGCGCCGAGCGAGACTTGAAAAACCGTGGAAGCGGGACTCGTGGTGTAGTCAAGGACTGATGCCGTGGAGTCGCCGCTGTTGGCCACGACCGCGCGTCCCGCCCGGGTAAGAATCCCGATACCCGCCGGCGCAGTCCCCACGCCCAGCGTGGAAGTTACCGTAGCAAACGTAGGGCTGGAGGGATTGACGTCGACCACAGAGACCGCGTTGGCGCCCGCATCGGCCACCAGGGCGACGTCCCTTTGCGGATCCACAGCCACGCCCGCGGGCGCCGCGCCGACAGGCACGGTCTGGATCACGTAAATGTTCTTTACGTTGGACAAACCCCCGGTCGCGGGATTTTCCACGTCCACAATGAGCCGCAGCGGACCGGCGTTCAGAAACGAGAGAGGGATCATTGTGGTCAGCATTTGCGAGTTCACAAAGGTAGTGGTCACAACGGGTGAACCGGTCTGATTCAGCCGGATCTGGGCGTTGGGCGTAAAGCCGGCGCCGATAACCGTGAGCGGCACGGCAGAGGTGGCCGGACCCGACAGGATGACCGCCGGACAACCCGTGGTGACGCTTGGCGGTACGGGCTGGCAACTCAACTGCAATATCTGGGGATCGCCTCCGGTCGCCCGGGTTGGACCAAAATCAATGACGGTGACGGAGTTGTCCAGGTCGTCCGTCATCAAGGCCTTGTCGGGACCCGCGGCAAAGGCGAGAGCTAATGCCGACTGTGTCTTATTTGAAAGCGACAAGGTGAAGATCTTGGCAGACGTGCTCAGGTCCAGCACAAAGGCCTGCTGCAGGCCCGGGTTAGCCACCAGGCCGATGCCCGTCAGCGGATTGACGGCGGTAGCCACGTTGCCAAACCCAAGATTCACACCGCCCACGGACTGGTCGGTCAGCCGGAACAGCGTGGCGCCTGTGGACGCGGGATCGGCGAGCAACAGGGTTTTCCTTTCGGTATCGAGCGCAACGCCCTGCATGGTGGGGCTCAGGGATGCGGTAAACACAACGACGCTCTGCTGCAATGCCTTGCTACGGACCAGATCCACCACAGTGATGGAGCCGGTGCCGCCCGGAGCGACAATGGCCCACCCCAGTTCCGGGAGCACGGTCACCTGCGGCTTCGCGCCGGTGCTTACCTGAACGGTGCCCAGAATTACCGGCCCGCTGGTGGAGGAGAGCCCGCCGGTATCCAACAGGGTGGCCGAGTTGGAGTTCTGTCCCACGACGAGCGCAACCTGGTGGGCGTCATCGATGCCCACGGCGTACGGAGCACCCTGGCCGGAAGGGATGGGTACAGTTGGACCGAGCAGCGCCTGGCCCACCAGGTCCACGGCCTGCACGTCTGCGCCGCCATTGTCCACCACCAGGGCGACATGGTGCAGGCTGTCCACGGCCACGCTCGTGAGCAACGAGGCGCCGGAGGTGCTCACTTGGATCGTATTTACTACCGTCGTGAGGCCCGAATCCAGCAAGGCCAGTGTGTTATTGCCCTGATTGAGAACTACTGCCGTGCCCAGCACCTCGTCGTACGCCACGGCCACGGGCGTTGAGATCTGCGCCGTAATCGTATTGGACACGGCGGGTGTGGCGGTGGGCCGCACGGTAACGTTTGTGGCCGCCTGCGGGGGCGTGGCGTTTGGGGTGGTGACGGCCACAGGGAAGAGCCCTGCCGTGGTGAGGTCATTGGCGAGGCCGCCGATTGTCGCCGAAATGCGGCGGGGGTCCGGCGTGACCTGAACCGAGCCGCCGGAGCTCGAGGCGTTGGTACCCGCCTGCGCCCAGCCCAGCGTAGCCGTGCCCGAGCCGGAAAGGACGAGGAATGTCCCGTCAAAGCTGGGATCGCCAACTCCCGCGACCGTCACCATGCCCGCAGCATTTCCGCCAGGCACCGTCAGAGCAGCAGCCAGGGTTGCGGTCACTGTGCCGTTGGAGCGGGAGATGGAACTAATCACCTGCGCCGATTGCGTCGCCGCCCGGGTCTGGCCGTTGTACTGCAGCGTCGAGGCCGGCGTGAAGTAGCCGCCATCCACCTCGAGGGTGCTGGCTGCATTCGAATTGACCGGCTGCTGGAGCAAGACCGAAGGAATCGAAGTTAATGCCGCGGGCCGCACGGGGACCACGGTCACATTCTGCGCGGCGCTGGCCGTATTTCCATGCTGGTCCGTGGCGGCCACAGTCAGCATGCCTGCAGTACTCAGCAGGTTGGAAGGAATCCGCGCGCTGAGGATGGTGCTGCTCACCCGGGTTACGTTCGTCAGAGTAATGCCGGAGACGAGCACTTGCGAGGTGCTCAGGAAGTTGGTTCCGGTCAGATAGATATCCTGGAAGAGCGCCCCTTGGGGAATCAACGTCGGGCTTACAGAGGAGAGTGAAGGAGTGGCCGCGGTGACGACCATCACGGCAGCGGAAGCGGTTTGGGTGGTGTCCGCCACAGACTGGGCCTCGATGGTAACCGCCGCGCCGGGCGCGGTGCCGGGAGGAAAATAAATCGCCGTAGTAGAACCGTCTCCCGGCGTCATGGGGTTGCAAGGCGGGGTGCTGGTGCTGGTAGGGCCGGTTCCCACCAGGCAGATGGTGCCGCTCGTCGAGCCCCCTCCCACGGTTCCGTTCACCAGCCAATTGACGGTATTCACAAAGCTGGTTCCGAAACCATTGACGGTGGCCACGAAAGGCAGCGTGTCCGTGGTGCCCATAGTAAGCGATCCGGTTGGCGAAATCGTGATGGTGATCCCGGAGGTGAGCGTGACTGTGGCTGTCCCTGAGACGTTGGTGCTTTGATTACTGATTGCCGTGATGGTGATTGTGCCGCACGCGGTGCTGCTCGGGAGCACCGAGGGCGCCGTATACAGCCCGTTGGCAGAGATGGTCCCGCAGGTGGTGGTCCCGCCGGTGACTTTATTTACCTGCCAGGTAACCGTGGTGTCTGTGGCATTGGTCACGGTGGCCGAAAAGAGTTGCGTTCCTTGAAGCGCCAGGGTTGTGGAGGTCGGAGCTACGGTGACAGTAGTTGTGTTGTTAATGTTGTTGTTGTGGCAGCCGGCGGCCAATCCGGCCACGAGCAGCAGCAGGCCGGCCACGCCCAACTTGTGGCCGCGATAGCATCGCACTCTCACCAATCCTCGTCTCCTTCGTCCCCAACCGGAAATCACCGGCCAGGCCGGGCGGCTGCGCGCCCGCCTGCATTCCCAAAACGCCTGCCCCAGACTCCCGGCGCAGGCCCACTCCGGTCGCCTGGCAGGGAAGCGCCTCGCACAAAGAGCTAGAAGGTACGGGCCACGGTAAATCGTATGGCGCGCAGCGGCTCTTGATAAAACAACCGCGCGGAATTAGCGCTGAGCTGGGAATTCAACTGCGGCAAGACCTGTCCCGTGAGCACCCCCGGCGGCAAAGAGGCGCGCACCGCGTCGCTCAGGAAGTATTCTCCCCGCGGCGCCTGCAGCACGTCGGAAAAACGCAATGGATTATACGCATAATAGAGCCGGAATGGCACCTGGACGATGGGCAATTGCACCACTAACTCGAGCCCGGTGGACATGCGCGGGTAGAAATTGGATCCCGACGCAAGGGCAAACCGGGTAGGCAGCGGGGCATTGAGGCCCGGAGGGAAAGTGGCCTTCAGGTTCGCCAGCGCGGCGGGATTCAGATTCAGCCCGCCGGTATCGACCACGCCCACGGCGCCCACGTCCACAAAATAATCCATGCTTACCGGACCGGCGATGGGAAAGCGGTATTCAAAGTTCCCCACGCCCTCCAAGTCCCCACCCGGATACGAGAATTGGTAGATCAGCCCCGGGACGGAAAGGCTTCTGGTGATCGGGGTGCCGCCCGGCCCGAGCGTCGTAGGATCGGTGTACGTAACCGTCAGCGGGACACTGGTGGGCGCGAAGGCAAACGGCGTCAACGTGCGGATATAGAAGCCGCGGATGTCCTGTTCGCCGCCCATGTACAGCCGGGTATTGGGCGGAACCTCCTTGCCCCCATACCCCACGGTGTATGCCCCCAAGAAGCGGTAGCCGATTACATTGCGCTTGTGGTGCACCGGGATGAAGCGCTTGTATTCAAGACTTGGAGAGATGGTGTTCACATTGCCGCCCAGCGGCCCGCCCACAAAGGCCATGGAGAGGAAGATGCTCCTTCCCGTGGTGGGATTGATCGGGCTGTCGGTGGTGTTGTAGGTGGCGCTGGCGGTGATTTGACTCTGGTTGATGCCGAACAATGCGGAGGGCCCCGCGGTGGAACTGAACTGGAGGGATTGAAAGAGCAGGCGCGAGGCGTCGCTGAACGCGGTGATATCCGTGACCGAATAGCCGTAGGTGAGCGAAGCCCGCCAGAACGGCAGGCTCTTGAGCGGGTAACTGGCGAATACGGTGAAGCCCTTGGAGGACTGGCTGTAATTCTGCACCGCGTTGGGATCGTTGAATAGCGGCTGATTCGTCCCCAGCAGCAGCGCGGTCTGGATCGCGCTGTTGAAGTTGTAGCGCGTGTCAAACAGCGTGAAGCCCGTGGAAATGGGCTTGTCCCGGAAGTACGGCTCGGTAAAGCCGAACACGTAGCTGCGCAGCAGCGTGCCGTATTGCGCGGAAAAGTTGAGCGTCTCACCCAGGCCCAGGAAATTGTTGGTCTGGTAGTTGAAACCGATAAAGGTGCCCTCAATGCCGCTCACGCCGCCGTTCAGGCCGATGGACTGCTTGCCTTTTTCGTGGACCTTGAGCGTGATGTCCACCGTGCCCTCTTTGGGATTGCGCTTCAGCTCCGCGTTCTCCTCCTTCTTGATCGGGTCGAAGTAATTGAGCTGGTTCAGCCGCAGGATGGAAAGCTCCCACAGGTGGTCGCTGAAGAGGTCCCCTTCGTCCAGCAGCAACTCCCGGCGAATCACCTTGTCGCGGGTGGTGGTGTTCCCGCTGAACTCGATGCGGCGCACGTGGTATTGCTTCTGCTGGTCGAATTCCAGGGTCAGGTTGACCGTCTTGGTGGCCGGGTCCGGGTCCGTGATGGGCGTGGCGGTGAATTCGATGTAGCCGAAATTTCCGAACAGCTTGCGGTAATCCTCCAGCGACTTACGGATCTTTTCCGTCGAGAAGATGTCCCCCTTCTTGATGGGAAAGGCGTTGGCCAGAAAATCGTTGTTGAAGAACAGTTCGGGATGTTCGGGGTCCGCGCTGCGCACCACCAGTTTGCCCATCCGGTAGCGGTCGCCCTCTTCTATCTCGATGGTGATATTGGTGGCCTTGCCGGGCTTGGAACTCTTGAAAGGAAAGATGCGCCCTCCCTTCACGTCCACCGTCTCCAGCTGGGGATCTTTCACCACCACCGTGTAATAGCCGTTGTCCTGATACAGCCCGCGAATGCCCGCCTCCAGGTCCTCGTCCAGCTTGCGGCGGTCGAAGGTCTTGGCGGCAATGCTCACCCAGACCGGCCCGATGGGGAAACCAACCGGACGGTCATTGCGCATGGCGCGCTGGATCCTGCGATCGGAAAACGCTTTGTTGCCGACAAACCGGATCTTGCCCACCTTCACTTTTGGCCCCTCGTCGATCACGAAGGTAAGTTCCACCGCGTTGGTGCCGGCGATGCGCGAATAGGTGGGTTTGACGGTGGCGAACTGCCGCCCATGCTCGGCGAGCAACTCCTTGAGCACGGTCTCCGCGCGCTTGATCTTGGTGGGGTCAAAGGGGCTTTCCACCGTCAGCCCCACCTTGCGCTCCTTGAAGCGGTCCAGAATGTCTGATTCGCTGACGGAGCTGTTGCCCTTGTACTTGATGTGCCGGATCATGGGCCGCTCTTTGACGTAAAAAACCACCACCACGGCGTTCGGCTTGTCCGGACTATTTTCTACTTCCAGGCGGATGTCCTCGAAGTACTGGGTGTTCCACAGCGCGAGAAAGTCGCGGTGCAGCGTGTCCTCGTTGTAAGGATCGCCCTCGTGGCTGAAGATGCGGTTGCGGAGCGTGTCGCGGGGGATACGCCGGTTCCCCACGATGTCGATGCGCTGGATGACGGGAGGGGGCTGGTTCTGGGCCGCCGCCGGCGGGACCGATAGAAGCGCGGTGAAGGCGCAGAGGACCAGAGCGGGCGCCCAACGCCACAAACAGCAAAATTTTCCGCCTGCGGCCCTCCCTCCGAGCGGGGCCGCATTCCCCCACACCAAGATTGTTCACTCCTCGTGCCGAAGGCTTCGGCCCGCCGATGAGATTCGCTATTGTACCACTGAGGTTGCTTCCACAACGGGGCGAAAGGCCAGTCCCTCGGCGCCCAGGTAGACCTCCAGGGTGGCCGGACGGGTAATGCCCCCGCGGATCAGGGCCTCGGAGAGCGGATCCTCCACGTAGCGCTGCAAGGCGCGGCGCAACGGCCGGGCGCCATAGCTGCGATCACCGCAGGTCTTCTCCAGAATCCAGTGACGCGCTTCCGGAGTGAGCGCAATCTGCACCTGGCGGTGAATCAGCGTTTCGTTGATCTGGTTCACCAGGATCTCGATGATGCGCATCAGATCCTCGTCCGTCAGCGGGTTGAAGATGATGATTTCGTCCAGCCGGTTCAGGAATTCGGGATTGAACAGGCGGCGCACCTCTCCCATAACCTGGTCTTCCATGCGCTGGTCGCTCTGCTCTTCGGCCGCGGACTGGAAGCCCAGGGTGGAGCGCTTCTGCAAATAGCGCGCCCCCAGATTCGAGGTCATGATCAGAATCGCGTTGCGGAAATCCACGGTGTTGCCCAGCCCGTCGGAGAGCTGCCCGTCCTCGAACACCTGGAGCAGGATGTTGTACACATCCGGATGGGCCTTCTCGATTTCGTCCAGCAGGACGATGGAATAGGGGGTGCGGCGCACGCGCTCGGTCAGTTGCCCGCCCTCTTCGTAACCCACATAGCCTGGCGGCGCGCCGATGAGCTTGGACACGGAGTGCTTCTCCATGTATTCCGACATGTCGAAGCGCACCAGGGCCTTCTCGCTGCCCATCAGAAATTCCGCCAGGCGCCGGGCCACTTCGGTTTTGCCCACGCCCGTGGGGCCGAGGAACAGGAAGCAGCCCACCGGACGGCCCGGAGCCTTCAAGCCGGCGCGGCTGCGGCGGATGGCGCGGGCCAGCGCGGCGATGGCCCGGTCCTGGCTGATCACCCGCTTGTGCAGCTCTTCCTCGATGCGGATCAGCTTCTGCTGCTCGTCTTCCTTGATGGCGGTCACATCCACACCGGTCCAGCGGGCCACCACTTCTTCGATGTCCTCGCGCGTGACCACCCCGGAAACGGAATCGTCAATCTTGAGCTTCTCCCGCAGGTTCTGCAGGTGCTCGCGCTCCTTGCGCTCTTCTTCGGAATAGAAGCGCGCCTTTTCGAATTCGTGGTTGGCGATGGCCGTCTCCATGCGGTGGGTGATGAACTTGATGCGCTTCTGCACCTCGGTGATTTCCTCGGGCAGCATGGATTGGCGCAGCTTCACCCGCNGCTCCGGCCTCGTCAATCAGGTCGATGGCCTTGTCCGGCAAAAAGCGGTCCGGGATATAACGGTTGGAAAGATACACGGAGTAGCGCATGGCCTCATCCGTGTAGCTGACCGCGTGGAATTTCTCGTAGCGCTCGCGCACGCCCTGAAGCACGCGGATGGCCTCTTCCTCGTTCGGGGCGCTGACCTTTACCGCCTGGAAGCGGCGCTCCAGCGAGCGGTCGCGCTCCACGGACTTGCGGTATTCGGCGGGCGTGGTGGCGCCGATGCACTGGATCTCCCCGCGGGAAAGCGCGGGCTTCAGGATATTGGCGGCGTCCAGCGAACCCTCCGCCGAGCCGGCGCCCACCAGCGTGTGCAGCTCGTCGATAAAGATGATGGCGTTCTGGTTCTCCATCAGCTCCTTCATGATCGTCTTGAGGCGCTCTTCAAACTGGCCGCGGTACTTGGTTCCGGCCACAATGAGCGAAAGGTCCAGCGAGAGAATGCGCTTGTCGGCCAGGAAGGGCGGGACGTCGCCATCGGCGATGCGCTGCGCCAGGCCCTCGACAATCGCGGTCTTGCCCACGCCCGGCTCGCCGATCAGCACCGGATTGTTCTTGGTGCGGCGGCACAGAATCTGGATGACGCGCTCGAGTTCGCGCTCGCGGCCCACCAGGGGATCCAGCTGCCCTTCCATGGCTGCCTGGGTCAGGTCGCGACTGAATTCGGCCAGCAACGAAGTCTCCTTGGCCCGGTTCACCGGAACCTTTTCGCCCGCGCTGCGGGAGAGTTCCTCGCGCAAGGCAGAGAGGCGCAGACCGCGCTCCTGCAGCAATTCCGAACCGAAACATTTCTCTTCGCGCAGAATACCCAGCAGCAGGTGCTCCGTGCCCACGTGCTTGTGGCCCAGCCGGTCCGCCTCTTCCGCGGCAAACTTGAGGATGCGGTGGCACTCCTGGCTGAGCGGAACGTCCACGGAGGTGGAGATGCGCTCACGGATGGTGATGCGCTGTTCGATCTCCTTGCGGATGGATTCAATCGAGCCATGGGTGCGCAGGAAGCGGTTGGCCATGGCCTTGTCTTCCCGCAGCAGGCCGAGCAGCAGGTGTTCGGTCTCGATATACGGGCTGCCGTACTGCGTGGCTTCGTAGCGGGCAAAGAAAATTACGCGCCGAGCCTTCTCCGTGTAGCGTTCAAACATGGGTCACCCGGTGGTCCTCTCCCCCCGTACCGCCTTGGCGGAACGGGTTGCCGCGGCCCGGCTGGGGTTGCAACTGGCCGCGCTCCAATCGCAACACACGGTCGCAGCGCTGGGCCAGGGACGAATTGTGAGTCGCCAGCACAGACGTCAGCCGCCGCTCCGTGTGCAGCTTGCGCAACAGGAGGAAAATGGTTTCTGCCGTGTCTTCGTCCAAATCTCCGGTGGGTTCATCGGCAAAGAGAAGGGTGGGCTGGCCGGAAAGCGCGCGGGCGATGGCCACGCGCTGCTGCTCTCCGCCGGAAAGTTCCGCCGCTCGATGACGGAAGCGGTCCGCAAGACCCACCTGTTCCAGCCCCTCCCGCGCAGCGGCGAGGGCTTGGGTCATTCCCAGGCCCCGCAGCAGCAACGGAAATGCCGCGTTCTCTTCCGCCGTAAAGTCGGCGAGCAGATGATGCCGCTGCCATACGAAACCGATGCGGCGGTTGCGAAACTCAGCGAGTTTTGCGCCGGAGAACGCATATAATTCTTCGTTTTCAAAGTATACTGTACCGCTCGTTGGAGTGTCCAGCGCAGCCAGCAAGTGCAGGAGAGTACTCTTACCGCAACCGGAAGGCCCCACCAGCGCCAGCATCTCTCCGCGGTTGATTTCCAGGTTCAGGTCGTGCAGGACGGGCAGCGGTCCGGCGTGCGAAACATAGGTCTTGTGCAATTTCTCGGCGCGCAGAAGCGGGTCCGCGCCCGGCAGAGGAATCTCCGGGGGGGATGAATCGGCTCGCTTGTCGGGAGTCTGCTGCACAGGCTCTCTGCTCCCTACTTACTTAGATGCGGCAGGGGCTCCTTTCTTCCCTTTTCGTGAACATGGCGCGTGCGCAATCTCTTGCTCATTTGTTGCACATCGCCCGAATCCCGGCTGCGCCGCTTGCCGCAGGCCAAAACCGCGCTTCGGAACTACCTGCAAGTGGCTCAAACACGTAAGTTTGCAGCAGGCTGACCGGTTCTGTCGACGCTCCTTCAGAAACACCCGTCTCCTGCCTTCTGCGCCTGCTAGTAAGAAGAGCAACTGAGCAGCCATTCCGTTCCGCCGCCGTTGCGGCACCTGTTCCACGCAACCTACTCATACCGCAGGATCTCCGTGGGCGAAAGCCGCGCCGCCAGCCGCGCGGGATAGATGGTGGCGCCCACACAGATACCGATCGCGGCCAGCGTGATCCAGATCGCGTCACTCACGCTCGGATAGAACGGCACGTACGAAATTGCGTAGACCTCCGGATCGAGCGCCACCATCCGCCAGTGATTTGCGGCCAGCGCCAGCGCGTACCCGATCACGCTGCCCGCCACCGTACCCCAAAGGCCGGAGATGAATCCCTGCAGTACAAAGATTTCCCGAATCTGCGCAGCGCGCGCACCCATGGCCACAAGGACGGCGATGTCACCGGCCTTTTCGCGCACGGTCATGGCCAGCACCACCAGGATATTCAGCCCGGCGACGAATGTAATCAGGCCGATAAAGATTGCGGTGACCAGCTTCTCCAGACGCAGCGCGCGGAACAGCGCGCGATTTTCCTGGGACCAGGTGCGAGCCACGAAGCCGCTGCCGGCCGCGGCCGCGAGCGACGGGGCCAGCCCGTCGGCCAGGTCCGCCTTCTCCAGCCGGCATTCAATCACGTTGGCCAGATCCCCTGAGCCGGCCAGGCCCTGCGCCGCGGCCAGAGTGACGAATCCCCAGTTTGAATCGTAATCGTAGAACCCGGAATGAAAAATTGCCGCCACGCGGAAGCGCCGCGAGCGCGGCAGCATGCCGAACGGCGTCAGGCGCCCCTGCGGGCCGGTGAGCGTCACGTATTCGCCCGGAGTGATGCGCAGGTCTTCAGCCAGCGCCGCGCCGAGCACGACCGCGTCCAGGCCATCGGCGTCCGGAGCGAAGAGGTCCGCCCGGCTCAGCAGTCCCGCCAGCACGCTATTGGTCTTCCGCTCGCGCTGGGAATCGATTCCCTTCAGCACCACGCCGCGCGACTTGCCTCCTCCGGTGAGCAATGCGGTTTGATAGAGCGCCGGGACGGCGGCCACCACGTGGGGCAGGCGCGCGATGCGGTCCGCCACGGCGTCGTAATCGCGGATGCCTTCGCTGCCGGGGCGCGTCAGGTGCACGTGGGCGGTCACCGCCAGCAGACGGTCCTCGAGCGCCGTGCGGAAACCCGTGTTCATCGCCAGCGCGATCACCAGCGTGGCCACGCCCGCGGCTACACCCACCACGGAAAGCCAGGAAATGATGCGCAGGATAAGCGGCCGGTGCCGCGAACGCAGGTAACGCAAGGCGACGAAAGCGGGCAGATTCATGCGTTGCCCCGCGTCATGGATGGAGCGGCGTATTCCGCGCCGCGGGCGGTTGGATCGGCAGCCACGGTCAGTGGTTCTCTGACCGTGGGTTCGTTCCGGCAGTCATGCTCCCCGGTCATAAGGTTTCGGCGCCGGGGCGGCCGGCTCCGCAGGCTGCGGCAATGCTTCACCGGCGGGCGCAGCCGGCACCTCAGGACGCAGGAGAGGAAAGAGGATGACTTCGCGGATGGAATGGGAATCGGTGAGCAGCATGGTCAGGCGGTCGATGCCAATGCCTTCGCCGGCCGTGGGCGGCATGCCGTGGGCCAGGGCGCGAACGTAGTCGTAATCCACCCGGCGCGGCACCTCGTCTCCACCTTTGGATACCTGCTCGGCGAAACGCCGCTCCTGCTCTTCCGGATCGTTCAGTTCAGAGAAGCCGTTGGCGATCTCGAAGCCCGCGGCAAACACTTCGAAGCGCTCGGTGAGCGAGGGATCGTCATTGCGGCTTTTGGAGAGCGGAGAAATCTCTACGGGAAAATCATAAAGGATGACGGGCTGGATCAGGTGCCGCTCCGCAATGTGCTCGAAGAGCAGGCCGGTCAGCTCGCCGGCGGACGTCGCATCCACCCCGGGGATCACCTCGTGGTTCTGAGTGCGGGCCCAGCGGTTATAGCGCGCGGCGGCGGCGCGCACCGCCTCCGGCTGCGCCAGTTCCCCGGCGGCAGGCGCCGCCCCGGCGCCCGCGGGCCAGTGGCGGACGATGGCATCACGCATGGTCAGCCGTTCGATGCGCGAGAAATCCAGCGTGTGCTCCCCGTAGCGCACTTGCAAGCTGCCGGCGATTCTCTCGGCCAGCAGGCGCAACAGGTCTTCGGTGAGCTGCATGAAGACGTTGTAGTCCGCGTAAGCCTCGTAGAACTCCAGCATGGTGAATTCCGGGTTGTATTTGAACGAGATGCCCTCGTTGCGGAAGTTGCGATTGATTTCGTACACGCGGTCGAGCCCGCCCACGATCAGCCGCTTCAGGTACAGCTCCGGTGCGATGCGTAAAAAAAGGTCCAGGTCCAGAGCCTTGTGATGAGTCACAAACGGCCGCGCCACCGCCCCTCCGGCGATGGGATGCATCATCGGCGTTTCCACTTCCAGGTAGCCGCGCGCGTCGAAGAAGCGGCGAATCTCCTGGATAATGCGCGCGCGCTTCAGAAAGACTTCGCGCACCTTCTCGTTGGAGATAAGGTCGAGATAGCGCTGGCGGAAGCGCAGCTCGACGTCCACCAGTCCGTGCCATTTTTCCGGCAGCGGGAGCAAGGCTTTTGCCAGCAGGCGCAGCGAGGTGACCCAAACGCTCAGCTCGCCGGTGCGCGTGCGGAAGACGCGGCCTTCCACTCCCACCAGGTCGCCCAAATCCAGCAGGCGGAATACCTGGAAGGCGCGCTCGCCCACCACGTCCAGCTTTACGTAAATCTGGACCTGCTTCCCCCCGCCCTGCAGGTGCGCGAAGCCCGCTTTTCCGTGCCCGCGCAGGCTCACGATGCGCCCGGCGGTGCGCACGGGAGGTTTTTGCGCTTCCAGTTCGTCGTGGGTGCGGGCGTCAAAGGCCGCCACGATGTCCGCGGGGGTGTGCGTGAAGTCGAACCGGTGGGGATACGCCTCTTCCCCGAGTTTTACCGCCTCCTCGAGGTTTTTCTGCCTTTGCTGGTACTGCTCGAGCGGTTCAAGCGGCAAGCGCTGGCCCCTTTTCCGATGCGCTGCGAGTATAGGTGCCGCGCAGCGCGAGCGTCAAGAAAGCCGGACCCGGGATAGCGCCAGACCTGTGTCCGGGCATTTTCGCCTGACCCGAGCGCGAACGCCCGCCTTCCATTCAGGCCGGTTCCCCGATGCCGGTTCCGGCGCCACTCCAGTTGCCGCAGCGGCCTCCAGTTCTCCACCTGAGGCGTGCCATCGGAAAACAGGCTTGTCGCTGCTCAGGGAGTGCCGCAGGGCGATATCTGTCATTTTTGCCAGTATTGGCCTCAGCCGGTCGGGTGCTGGAATAAGTCCTGGCGCGCGTTTGCGTGACCTTAGTCACTTAGCGGCTGGAAGGCGCACGTAAAGGAAAGGGTGAACGCAACTGATCCCGACTCGGGCATCTGCGCACGCGGCTAGAGGCGGACGCAGAGGAGATGGAAACCTGCGATTGCAGGCCGGGGCACTGTAAGGCGCCGGAATGCGGTCTTCGCCTCTGGCTGGACCGGACCCGCGAAATGCCCCTCAGAAGGAGACAAGAAACATGGCAAGCCCCGCAAAGTTCCGCATTGATGCAGACATCCACGACCTGTTGATGGATCAAAGCGCCAGCCCGGCGGCCCCGGCGGCGGCAAAGGGGTTGACGCTTCCGGAGCCGGTCTATCCGCAGCATCCCGAGCTGGCGGGCGTGGCAGGGCCCGATGTTCCCCCGGAGAAACGCCGGTGGGGCAGCAAAGATGTCTACCGCACCATGCGCGGATGGCTGTTTCCTTACGTCCGTTCGCGGGTGCTGCCTGGGGATTTCCATCCCATCACTGCGTATCTGCTGCTGGAGTACAAGTGCAATCTCGACTGCTGGTACTGCTGGTCCTATAACAACCAGGTCAAAGGCATGACTGAGGACGTCGCGCGGCGCTCCATCGACTGGCTCTATGACCGCGGCTGCCGCGTCCTGGCGTTGATGGGCGGCGAACCTCTGCTCCGGCCGCAGTTTGCCCACAAGGTGGTGTACTACGCGGCAAAAAAGGGGTTCTGGATCTACATCGGCACCAACGGGCGCCTGCTGCGTCCCGAGGTCGCTGACCGGTTGGGTGATGCCGGGGTGCGCGTGTTCAACTTTGCGCTGGATTCCTGGGACCTGAAACCCAGCCTGCCCAAGGCACTTGTGCCCGTGCGGGAGAACCTGGAACACATCCTGCGCAAGCAGTACGTCCACGGCTATGTGATTTTTTTCAACATCAACATCTGCCGGAACAACACCGAAGACGTGCGGCAGCTTACCGAGTACGCCCGCGAACACCGCGTCGCCACCGACTATCACATCAACGAGACGCCCATGCTCGAGCAGGACAGCCACTTCCAGCATTTCTTCGACAATCCAACTTACCTCCGTCCCGAAGACTGGCGTCAGACCGACGAGCTGATTGACTGGCTGATCGAAAAGAACCGGGCGGGATACCAGATGGTGAATTCGGTGCAGCGGCTTCAGGAGATGAAGGCGTTCCTGCGGATGTCCTCGGGCCTCGACTTGAGAAAAGTGGGCTGGTACGGCGACGGCGCGACGGCCAGCGCTGCGGATGCCGAAATTCCGAAGTCCATGCCGGGGATTAGCCAGGACACCGGCGGCGACCTGCAGTTTGCGGAATGGGGCTGCCGCGCGGGACAGAACAATATCGTGATCCGCTGCGACGGCACGGTGGCGCCCTGCTTCCCGATGTTCCCGTCCACTCATGACTGGGGCAACATCGACGAGCCCAAGCTCGAGGCGGAACAACTGGCGGCGATGAAAAAGACTTGCCAGCATCACTGCTTCTCCACGCTGAATCACAGTCTCGCTTACTGCTACAACGACGCGCGCGTGATCAAGTGGATCTGGTCGCAGGTAATCAAGAACAGGTTCCAGGGCGGCGTGCGCAGCTTCGATAGCTGAGGCAGCCAGAGAGCGTTGCCGGGGTGCTGCTTGTTCGGATGTTCGGAAAGGAGTCGGTGCGACATGAGGTTCCCGGGTTTGACTCGCGGAAAACTTGCAATGGCGCTGATTCTCCTGGCGTCGCTCGCCCTGGCAGACCGCGCGGCCGGACAGACCAGCGGCAGCGCTGCTCCTCAGGATGGGGCCGCGCTGACGCAACCATCGCCGGATAGCCTGAGCGGGGACGAAATTTTCGCCCGGTTGGTGAAGCAGAATGAGCGGCGCGCCGCGCGCTTGCGCCAGTATTCCGAGCAAAGGATCTATACCCTCGCCAGTCCCAACGGCAAAGTACACGCCCGCATCACCGGGCGGATGGAGTATGCCGGCCCGAACCGCATGACATTTGTGGCTACTTCCGAAGAAGGATCCGTCCTGGTGCGCCGCATGGCGCTGAATCGCCTGATCCAGCACGAAATTTCCGCTGCGTCCGGGAAACAGCGCCGCGACGCATCCATCATTCCGGATAATTACACGTTCACGCTGCTGGGCCAGGAGGAAGTGGGAGGCGCTCCGTGCTACGTGGTCTCCGCGCACCCGAAGCGGGAGGACGGCTACCTCTTCGAAGGGACCATCTGGATTGATCGCCGCGAATTTGCCATCGTGAGAATTGAAGGCCATCCGACGCAAACCTTCTCGTTCTGGATCACCCGCAGCGACTTCGTCCGCCAATACGAGGAGCTTGGCGGCTTCTGGCTCCCGGCCCGGGACGAGACCATTGTGAAAGTACGGCTCTACGGCAAGAAGATTCTGACCATTGAGCATCAGATCGAAACGGTGAATGGCGTGAAAAGCACCGCAGGCGCGGCACAGCGTCTGGACCCGGCGGCCGTCTCCGGGTTCCGCAAGGCCGAGTGATGGGCCCCTCTTGCCCGGCATTTTCCTCCTCAAAGCCGTAGGGAGGCAGGAAGAGATTCGGTAGGGAGATCAGGGCGGGTTTCGCGGAGGGATTCGAGGGGGCATGGAGCTCTTGCAGGTTGAAAACGAGCGGGAAATCACCGAGCGGCTCGCTCAGGAGAAGATTCGTCTGCTTCAACAGTCTGGGCTGAGTGCGCGGAGGCACTTTCAGCGTCCGGCGGAGGCGCCATTTACGGGTGAAGAGCGCGGGCGCGTCACCATTCTCTTTGGCGGCCTGACGTGGAAGCACGAAAAGTTTATTCAGGCGGTCTTTCAGGGAAGCGGGTATCGGTGTGAACCCCTGCCGCTTCCCGGCCTGCGCGATTACCATCTGGGGAGGCAATTCAGCAACCCCGGCCAGTGCAATCCCGCCTATTTCACCGTGGGCAGCCTGATCCGCTATCTGCGCGATTTGGAAGAACGCGGCCTTGCGAAGAGCGAGATCCTGGGCAACTACGTGTTCTTCACCTCGGGTTCGTGCGGGCCATGCCGCTTTGGCATGTACGAATCCGAGTTCCGCATGGCCTTGGAGAACGCCGGGTTTGGCGGCTTTCGCGTGCTGCTGTTTTCGCAGAACGACGGCATCAAGGCGCACTCCGGCGAGCCCGGCCTGAAATTCAGCGTTGACTTCGGGATGGGGATACTGAACGCCTTCCATCTGGGTGACGTAGTCCACCAGTCTCTCTACGCCATCCGGCCCTACGAAGTCTCGCCGGGAGAAACGGATCGGGTCTTCGCCGAGGTGGCAGGAACTCTGGCCACTTTCCTCCGGGAGCGGGATCGCTTCGAAATCCTCGAGCGCGCGCCGCTGTGGATACGGCGGCGGCTCGAGCGAAACAAGAAGTTGAAGGACACCCTGAACACCCTGGGCAAAATTCGGAGGCACCTCTACGGCCAGGACCTGATGGAGGTATTGCGCCACTGCCGGGCGCGCATCGGTCAGATCGAGGTGGACCGCCTGCGCGTGAAGCCAGTGGTCAGCATTACGGGGGAATTCTGGGCCCAACTTACGGAAGGAGACGGGAACTTCAGGATGTTCGCGTTCCTCGAGCGCGAAGGCGCGCAGGTGCTGGTGAGCGCAATCGGGGATTGGGTCACTTACTTGCTTCATCAGGGCAAAGCCAATGCCCTCGAACGAAAAGGCCTGGAATCACCGGCGGCGAAGAATCTCCGGAATAAATGGGCAGCCAAAGTGCGCAGCGAGATTTCGTACCGCAAGAGACAGCTCATGTTCACTCTGGGGGAGCGCATCTGGATGGCCCAGTATGCGCGCGCCGCGGCGGGATTAGGCGGCCTGTTGCATTCGTTGGCGCGCCAGAGTGAACTGGCGGAACTGGCGCGTCCTTTCTATCACCCCCTGGCACGCGGAGGTGAGGGCCACATCGAGGTCGGAAAAAACGTCTACTACTCGGTTCACCACAGGTGCCACATGGTGCTGGCATTGAAGCCTTTCGGATGCATGCCATCCTCCCAGTCGGATGGTGTCCAGTCCGCTGTCGTCGCCCGCTATCCGGAGATGATTTTCCTCCCTATCGAAACTGCAGGCGAGGGCGAGGTGCACGCCCATAGCCGGGTGCAGATGGCGCTGAGCGAGGCAAAATCCAAAGCCCGGGCCGAATTCGAACGCTGCCTGGAGGCCAGCGGAGCGCGGCTGGACGATATTCGCGAGTACGTGCAGGAACACGCGGAACTGCGCAGCGCGTTGTACCGTTTCCCCACCCGGGAGGGCATAGCGGGTACCGCGGCAAATTTTATCCTGCACGTTGGCGACTTGATGGCCGGCAAGGCTCGCCGGGCGCGGGCGGAATCATGACCCTCCCCAAGGACAGTTCGTACGTCATCGGACTGGACGTCGGATCCGTTACGGTGAAGGGCATCGTATCCGGCCCGCAATCGGACCGGATTGTCTGGCGGGATTATCAGCGGCATGAAACCCGCCAGCCGGAAATGGTGCTGGAGTTCCTGGAGCGCATGGAGAGTGAAGCCGGCATCGCTCCCGGCGATGCCCGTGTGTTCATAACCGGCTCGGGCGGCAGCTCCCTTGCCGCCCTCATCGGAGCGAAATTCGTACAGGAAGTGAATGCGGTGGCCCTCGCAGTTGAAAAGCTGCATCCCGAGGTCCATTCGGTAATCGAGCTGGGCGGACAGGACGCCAAGATCATCACTTTTCAGGAGGAGGCCAACGGCGGAGGGAAAAAGAAAACGCTCAGCATGAACGACAGGTGCGCTGCGGGAACGGGCGCCGCGATTGATAAGATCGTCGCCAAACTCAAGATCCCGGGCTCGCAACTCTGCGAGCAGGGCTACCACGGTATCCGAATTCACCGCGTGGCCGGCAGGTGCGGGGTGTTCGCCGAGACCGATATCAACAGCCTGCAGAAGCAAGGGATTCCCGCGGACCAGTTGCTGGCCTCGCTGTTCGAGGCCATCGTTCTTCAAAATCTCACCGTGCTGGCGCGCGGCAACACTTTGCATCCCCACGTCCTGCTGCTGGGCGGGCCCAACGCCTTCCTCCGCGGGATGCGAGAGGCGTGGGAACACAACATTCCATTGCTCTGGAAGGAACGCCAGGTGCGGCTGCCGCAGGGCGCGCGAGCGGCAGACTGCATCAAGGTCCCGGAGAATGCCCTGTACTTCGCGGCGATGGGCGCCGTGGAATTCGGGCGGCGGGAAAGCGCAGAGGCGGGGCGCTACTCGGGAACGGAATCCCTGAAACACTACTTGCGTGAAGGGAGGCAAAAAGACAAGTGCCGGTCGGCCATACCCCCGTTGCTGGCCTCCGCGGAGGAGCTCAGCCAATTCGAACGGGAATATGCCCGGCCTCCCTTCGTCCCCGCGAAATTCCAGCGAGGCGCCACGGTTCGCGGATTCATCGGCCTGGATGGCGGCTCGACTTCCACAAAGGCGGTGCTCGTCTCGGAAGGGGGCGAACTGCTCTCAAAGGCTTACCAGCTATCGCAGGGCAATCCGATCCAGGATACCAAGGAACTCTTCGAGTCCCTCCGGCTTCAGGTGGAGGGCCAGGGCGCCCGCCTGAACGTGCTGGGTGTGGCCACCACCGGGTATGCAAAAGATATTCTGCGGGAGGTGCTGCACGCCGATGTGGCTTTGGCGGAGACCGTGGCCCATGCCCGTTCCGCTCTGCAGTTCTGCCAGGATCCGCACTGCATCGTGGACGTCGGGGGACAGGACATCAAGATCATCGTCCTGGAAAACGGGCGCATCAAGGATTTCCGCCTGAACACGCAGTGTTCCGCGGGGAACGGGTATTTCCTGCAATCCGCTGCCGAAGGATTCGGGGTGCCGGTGGCGGAGTATGCCCGCGTGGCCTTTTCAGCGCAGGCCATGCCGGTGTTCGGTTACGGTTGCGCCGTCTTTCTGCAATCGGACATTGTAAATTTCCAGCGGCAAGGCTGGCGCCCCGAAGAAATCCTCGCCGGGCTCGCCGCGGTTCTGCCCAAGAACATCTTCCTCTATGTTGCCCATGTGGCCAACGTATCCAGCCTGGGCAGCCGGTTCGTGCTGCAAGGAGGGACGCAATACAACCTCGCGGCGGTGAAGGCGGAAGTGGATTTTCTCCGCGCGAATTTCGAGGCCTCGGGCCGTGAACTGAAAATCCTGGTGCACCCTCACTGCGGGGAAGCAGGAGCGATTGGCGCCGCGCTGGAAGCCGTTCACATGTGGCAGGGAGGACGCCGCACCAGGTTCATCGGCCTGGAGGCGGTGCGCAACATCGCCTACCGCACCACCCGCAGCGAGGAGACCCGCTGTCACTTCTGCAAGAACGCATGTCTGCGGACCTTCGTGGATGTGTACACAGGGAATTCGGAAACCTGGAAGCCGCCGTCCTTTCCAAGCAAGGTTCCCCTGCAAGCCGGCGAGCAACGCTTGATCGTAGCCAGCTGCGAAAAAGGCAGCGTGGAAGACGTTGGCGCGATGCGCGAGATCAAGGCCGGGCTGGACGCCAAGAGGGCCGCGAACCCGAACCTGGTGGACCTGGCCTCGCGGGAGGTCTGGAAATCGCCCGCGGCCCCCCTGGTTGCCGACTCCCTCCCGGGTTCCACGTGGCGAGGATCGGTGCGCGAGCGGATCGCGCTGATGAACAACCGGGCCAGCCTGCGCATCGGCATCCCGCGCGTGCTCAACATGTATGCATACGCGCCGCTCTTCAGCGCTTACCTGGAGAGTCTCGGGGTGCAACCCGAGAACATCGTTTACTCGGACTTCACAACCGATGAGATGTACCGCAGCGGCTCGAGCCGCGGCTCCATCGATCCGTGCTTTCCGTCGAAAATCACCATCGCGCACTTTCACAACCTGATTTACACCAAGCACTGCCGCCAGCCGCTCCAGGCCATCTTTCTGCCGATGTTCGACGTTCTGTGCTCGCCGCTCGTGCGCACCCGGGCGTGTAACGCCTGTCCCACCGTGGCGGTCACGCCGGAAACGGTTCGGGCCGCGTACACAAAAGAGATCGATGTGTTCGCCCGGAACGGCATCCGGTATCTGCATCCGCTGGTCAACCTCTCGGACCGCAAACTCTTCGCGCGCCAGATGTTCCGGTGCTGGGCGCCCTTGTTGGGACTCTCTGAGGAAGAAAATGAGCGCGCGGCCGGCGCAGGTTATGCCGCTTGGCAGGAGTACGAATCCGCCATCCGCAAGCGGGCGCGGGAAGCGCTGGACCTGCTGGAAAGAGAGAACCGCCTGGGCGTGGTCATGCTGGGACGTCCCTACCACCATGATCCGGGGCTGAACCACGGCATCTTTGACGAGTTTCAAAAGCTGGGGTATCCCGTGTTTTCGCAGAGCACGCTTCCCCTCGATGAGGACCTGCTCGAACGGCTGTTCGGAGAGGAAGTACGAGCCGGCAGGATCAGCCATCCCCTGGACATTTCCGACGCGTGGAAGACGGCCACGGCTGCCAGCAGCAACCTGAAAATCTGGGCGGCCAAGTTCACCGCCCGCCACCCCAATCTGGTGGCCGTGGAAATTTCCAGCTTCAAATGCGGCCACGACGCGCCGATCTACTCGGTGGTGGAACGCATTATCGCCCAATCCCGCACACCTTACTTCTGTTTCAAAGACCTGGACGAAAATAAGCCTGCGGCCTCGATCAAGCTGCGTGTGGAGACCATCGATTATTTTCTGCGGCAGTACCGGCAGGAGATGGCGCGCGAACGGGAAGCGCGGACTCAAATCGACCGCCAGCTTTCTGAATTCGAGTCCAGGCTCCGCGCTCATCTCCCGGTGCAGATCGCAGGGACGTCGCCTGCCCGTAGCAGGATCTCCAGTTCAGGCCGCCTCTAAGTCCGCACGCGGATTCGGGGAATGGATGGCTCACGTTGCCGTCGTAGGTGTACTTCGTGCGAGTCCGGGGCTCGCTCACAAGCTGTTGGCCGGTCACGCGCCCCATGTCCCCAGTGGCGTAGTGGATGCGTCTAACGATTCGCGGGCCAGAGAGGGGAGGCGCTTGCTATAATGGCCGCTTCCAATAGGGGGACCCTTGGGCACTCTCCCGAAGCGTTCCATCCTTTCGGCCTGGTTTGGGCGCCTGCCGGAAGAAAAGGCGGCTGTCTACGACGCATGCGCGGTGGAGCTGGAGTCCGGCTTCAACCTCTTGAGCATCGCCTTGAACGAAGGCTTGCGGTTGAAGGAGCTGGGGCATATACGCAGCGCGCGGGAAACAGCCGCGCTTTGTCGCGAACTTGCCCAGCGGCATGCACGGCTGCTGGAAAGCGTGCTGCGCGTGCTGGACCGGGAATCACGCCACCTGGCGCTGCTCCCGGATGCGCTTCCCTTCGAAGTGGAAGCGTTTCGAACACCGGCCGCCCGCTCCTCTTGTTTTTGGAATGGGCTCCTGCACCGCGTGCTGTTCAGCTTTCGGACGCGCTGGTTCCACAAGCTGCATTCGCTCCAGGAAATCGTCGGCCAGGTTTCTCAGGCCTTCCTCCAGTCTGCAGAAGAGCTTTCCAGTGGTTTTTCGCTGGCCCCGTCCGTAGAGTGGGAGGCGCTCGAAACGCTGCACGACGACTGGAATACCTGCCTGCGGGAAACGGTGGTTGTCCTGAAATGTCTGCTGGACAGTGCGGCGTCGCACGAGCTCGCGGGGCTGAGGCGCGAATTGGAAGCCCTGAGATCAACCGCCAAGCGGCGGGCCTCGGAACTCCTGGCCGAGGAAACCATCGAAGGCCAGGGTTCCCACACCCAGGGGCGTCCTTGTATCTGAAGCGCCCCCAGGGGACCCAGTACAACTCGCAAGGAGGCGGACGCATCCCATTTCCGAGGATGCGTCTGGACGGGCGCGGTGACCCGACCAAGACGATCTTCTGAAGGAGATATTCCGGAAGCGGAAGCGATTCGCCGGGCCCAGGGTGGCGACCCGGAAGCTTTCGAAAGGCTCTACCGGTTGCACAGCCGGAGGGTCTACTCGGTGGTCTTGCGCATGGTCGNGCGCATGGTCGGGAACCCGGCGGAAGCCGAGGATCTGACGCAGGAAGCGTTTCTGCAGCTTTTCCGCAAGATCCACACCTTCCGCGGCGACGCCGCCTTCTCCACTTGGCTTCATCGGCTGGCGGTCAACGTCGTGCTCATGAAGCTGCGTAAGAAGTCGCTGGTGGAGACCTCGCTGGATGAGCCCGCCGACGCCGACGACGAGTCCAGCGGCCCGAAGCGGGACGTGGGCGCGGAAGATCCGCTGATTGAAGGCTCAGTGGATCGCGTGCACCTGGAACGCGCGGTGGCGGAACTCCCTCCGGGATACCGGATGGTTTTTCTGCTGCATGACGTCCAGGGTTACGAACACAACGAGATTGCTTCGATTATGGATTGCTCCATCGGAAACTCGAAGTCGCAACTGCACAAGGCGCGGACACGCCTGCGCGAGATCCTCCAGGACTATGCGCGCGATCAGGCCCGGCAGGAGCGGCTGGAAGCCCGGGAGAAGACTGCCTCCAGGGAGTAGAACGTCATGCAATGCAGCGAGTTTGAATCGTACGCGGCCCAGCACCTCGAAGGCGCACTTCCCCCCGGAAGCCCGGAGGCGGCGCACTTGCGAACGTGCCCGCGGTGCGCCACGCGCATCACCGAACTGGAGCGTATCATCTCCGCCGCCGCCACCCTTCCCGTCCTGGAGCCCCCGGAGCGAGTCTGGATTTCACTTCGCGCCCAGCTGGAGCAGGAAGGAATGTTCCGCCGGCGCCCGGCGCTGCTGGAGAGGCTGGGCCTGGCCATCCCCGGGCAGCCGCACACCGTGCTGGCCACGGCCACGATTTGCGCCCTGGCCGTGCTCATGCTCTTCGTGCCCCAATGGCCGGAGCGCGGCAAGGCGCTGCGGAGCTCGGAGGCGCGGCCCACTTGGAGCTTCCCGAACATTCACCAGCAACTGGCCCGCGCGGAGGCCGAAACGAGCGGAGACCTGCGGGTTGGGGACCCGGAGGTGGCGGCTTCTTACCGGCAAAACCTGGCCCTCGTTGACAATCTGATTGGCGTGTGCCAGAAGAGTGTGGACGAAAATCCGGACGACGAGATGGCGCGCGATTATCTGCTGACTGCCTATCAGCAAAAGGCGGACCTGCTGAACGCGCTATCCGAACGCGATGCCCTGGGAGACTGAAATGATTTGCGCGCCAAAGATTGCTCTTCCCGTCTGGACTCTCAGCCTGTGCTCTTTGGCCCTGCTCGCCGCGCCCCTCTCCGCGGCCGGGGCGCCGGACACTCCGGCTCCCTCCGGCGAGCACCCCGCATCGCGCCGGCTGGATCAACGCTTCCAGGTGGACGGCCGGGCCATGGTAACCCTGCGCAATGCGCAGGGCCGGGTGGTGGTGAAATCCTGGGAGCGCTCGGACGTGGAAATTATCGCCGAGCGGGCCAGCGACGGCGTGGAAGTGGACGCCGTGCAGCACGGCAACCGCATCGAGGTGGTCACGCACGCGTTGCAGCCCGGTCTTGCCTCCCCGGATCTGCAGGCCAATTACGAGATTCACGTGCCGGAAGAAACCGAACTGGAGATCAAAAACGATCGCGGCTCGGTTGCGGTGCAGAAAATCTATTCCGACATCAGCGTGGACACCGTGCTTTCCACCGTCGAGCTCAGCGACGTTTCCGGCGTGCTCACCGTGCACACGGTGGATGGGTCCTTCGTCTGCGTGCGCTGCGTGGGCCGCATCGAGTTCACTTCCACCTCCGGGGGCGCGCGGTTTCTCCAGCCCACCAGCCAGTCGCTGCACGCGCAGACCTTCTCCGGCCAGTTGCTCTTCGATGGCCAGTTCCGGCCCAATGGCAGCTACATCCTGAAAACAGCGAGCGGAGCCATCGACGTGGTCATGTCCGACAAGGACTCCGTAAAGCTGAGCGCGCATTCGCGCCAGGGTACCGTGGAGAACCAGGTGAACCTGAAGCCGGAAGGCCATTCGCTGGTTTCACTCGGCGGCATCGGCACCGGCCTGGTGGGCACCACGGGCGCCGGACTGGCGCGCGTCGAATTGACCTCCTACAGTGGTAAAATCCGCATTCTCAAGCGGGATGGCGCCGGTTCCCGGAATCAATAGCCGAACTGGCTTCGCGGGCCGGCTGCGCCGGCGCGCTCCCCGCCTCTCTTTCGTGGCCTCCTTCGGGACATCTTCCCTGCACACCGCTCCGCGCGCGCCGCGGGGAGCCACACTGGTGTGTCTGGCCGGTTTCATGGGCAGCGGGAAAACCACCGTGGGCCGGCTGCTCAGCGCGCAAATGGGATGCCGCTTCGTGGACTTGGACGAACGCATCGAAGCGGCCGCCGGCGTCACCATCCGCGAGATTTTCGAGCGTTCCGGGGAGCAGCGCTTCCGCGACCTGGAATTTGAGGTCCTGGGCCGGGTGCTCGGAGAAATCGCGGCCGCGGGCGGCTCCGCGGTGGTGGCGCTGGGGGGCGGCACGTGGACCTTTGCGCAGACGCGCAACCGCGTGCTCTTGCAGCAGGCCGGGGCCGCGGTGATCTGGCTGGATTGTCCGCTCGAAGAGCTGGCCAGGCGATGCGCGACCATGACCAACCGTCCACTCTTCCGCGACGAATCCAGCCTGCGCGATCTCTACCACCAGCGCCTGCCCAGCTACCGCACCGCGGATTTCCGGGTGGACGGAACCGGGGAGCCGCGGGAAGTGGTGGCGCGCATTTTGGAGCTGGATTGCTTCCAGGGAGTGCGGAGATGAAACGTCAGAACGGGACCAGCTTGCGCCTGGCGGCGCTCGCGCTGCTGCTGGCCGTGCACGCGGGAATCGGCTCTCCGGCGGAGGCCCAGAAGTCCAAGGACAAGAAGCCGGAACAGGCCGGCTCCCTGCTGATTGCCGATCAGGGGACCTTTCAGATCCTGGTGGACGGCCAACCCGCCGGCACGGAGGAATTCGAGCTCAAGTCAGCCGCAGGCGAATGGACGGCGCGGGGCGCCGCAGAAGTGAACAACGAAGACGGAACGAAATCGAGAGTGACCGGGAAACTGCAGTTGACCGCCGACGGCGCTCCCCACAGATACGAGTGGACCACCAGCGCCCCGCGCAAAGCCGCTGCCACGGTGGTCTTCAACGGCGGCGTGGCCACCATGGAACTGCGGGTCGAAGGAGCGTCGCCCTATTCCCAGAGTTTCGATTTCAAGACGCCGGCGGTGCTGGTTCTGGACAACAACATGTACCACCAATACATCATCCTTGCGCAGCTCTACGATTGGGAGCACAAGGAGGCCAAAACCTTTTCGGTGCTGATTCCGCAGGACATGACGCCGGGCAGCGTGGACGCGGAGTATGGCGGGGCGCAGGTGCTGGATGGCCAGAAGGTGGACGTGCTCCGCGTCCACACACCGGACCTGGAAATTGAGCTCTACTGCGATTCCTCTCCGCAGCGCCGCTTGCTCAAGATTGCTGTTCCCGCGGCCAGGGCGGAGATTGTGCGGCAAGCTGCAAAGAAATAAGCACCGCGGCGTGCCGCACGGAATCCGCGGGGGGCCGCGCCGATCAGACCGCCAGGCGCCGCGCGGAGTGCAGCCTCCGCACCGGAGGCTGCAGCTCGACGCGCGCCGTAATCTGCTTCCCGCTGCGCAGCACGGTCAAATCCGCGGTAACCGGAGCCGCTTTTTCAGAGTCCCCGCTGCCGGCGGCCTTGCTCATTTTTTCCCGCAGGGACGAGCGCAGGTCTTCGGCATTGCGCACCCGTTCCCCATCCACGCGCAGAATCACATCTCCGGCCTTCAGGCCGGCTTTCTCCGCGGGCGTCCCGGGCATCACCTCGCGCACCAGAATGCCTTCGCCATCCGGAGCGCCGAAATAATTCCCCAACTGCCCGGAGAGGTCCTCCGCGTCAATGCCCAGCATGGGCGCGCCGAAGGCCCGGAAAGTCTCAAATGGGCCAATGCGGATGGCAGGCAGGGGAGGGATGGGCGGAACCGGCGGGACTTCCGGAATTTCCGGCATCTCGAAGTTGAAATCCCAGCCGTTTGGCCCCTGCATGAACAGGCGGTTGCCGCCGCGCTCCAGTCCGCGGCGCGGGGCAAGTTCCGCGCGCAGCGTTTGCGCGCTGCCTTCGCGCCACACGGTAAGGGTAACGCTTCGGCCGGCAGGCACTTCCCGCACCATGCGCTCCAGGGCCGCGGTGCCTTCCACGCGCTGGCCGTCCAACTCGGTAATCACATCGTTTACCTTGAGCCCGGCCTTCGCGGCGGGAGATTCCTCCGCCACGCGCGTCACCAGCACGCCGCGCTCCGCCGGGAGCTTCAGCTCCCTGGCCTTTGCCGCGCTGACCTCTTCCATGCGGATGCCCAGCCAGGCAGGACCCGGAATGTTCACGACAACGGGGCCCTGCTGTTCATCCTCATCGTCGTCCGCGATCGCCGGTTTCGAGTCCTGACCCAGGCGGGCCGTGGCTGCGCTTATGCGATCCGCCATGGCCTCGACTCTGGCCTCCAGCAGATTCCAGGAGCTTTCCAGGCGTGCCGCCTCGCAATCCGCTTTGTCCCGCGCCGCTTGCCACGCGGAATTGCCCTGGTGCGCGGCAGCGCCGGCGTGCGTGGCCAGCGCCAGCACACCCGTCAGCAATCCCCCGCTCACCCAATTGAAAATCCGGTTGACCATGATCGTCGCTCCTCTGCCCGCGTTCGCCTCGTTTAGACGAGCGGACGGGCAATCCGTAAGCGGATCGAACCGTTGACGGCGCGGAGGAGCAGCGCGGGTCCGCCAGCGCCGATGCGGCCGCGGATGGCACGCCCGGCCGCGGAAGTCTCTGCCAGCAGGGGAACGTCGCTCGAGAAATCGCCGTTTTGCGTGCGCGCATCCAGTTCCGCTCCCGCCTCCGGAGGCAAAGCCACCACCACGGTACCGTTCACGGTCTGCGCGCTGATTCCGGCGAGAGCGGAGGCCGGTGGGTTCGTGCCGGAAGGCGCAAGTCCTCCTTCGAAGCTCATCACCTCCAGGCTGATATTCCCGTTGGTGGCGCGCGCGGAGAAGAGCCCCGCGCCTCGCGCTAGCATCACATTTCCGTTGATGGCCACCAGGGTGCCGGAGCCGGTAACGTTGCGCACGGTGACCGAACCATTCACCGTGCTGACCAGCGCCAGCCGCACATGCGCGGGCACGAGCACGCGGTATTCCACGCTCACTTCCGCGCTGCCGCCCTCCAGATACCGCGTTTCCACAGAGACGCTGCCGGGCGCCTGACGGATCGCGATCCCCACCTGGCCGAGTTCTTCCTCTCCGGCGGTGGAGGACTTGAGAGCAGAGATCTGCGCTTCCTCGCGGTCCCAGCCTTCCACCAGCACGGAACCGTTCACATTGGCCAGTGAGAACGTGCCGCCCGCGGCGAGCGGCACCGTGCGCTCGAAGCGATCGACCGGCTGGAATTGCGCCGCGCGTGGCCGCGCAGCCCATGCCCTGGCCGGCAACGCCGCGGCCACAACCAGCGCGGCTCCTCCAAGCACGCGTGATGTCGCCATTTGCATCGCTTCCTCCCCCAAACCCGCCGCGCCCCCCGGCGCGACGGATGTCCGCTTGCCTCTACGGGCGGTGAAATGTGATGGTCAGAACCGTGAGCACGGGAACCGGTTTGCCATTCAAAATCGTGGGCCGGTAGCGCCAGCGGCGGACAGCGGCGACCGCGGCTCCCGCGAGTTCGGCATTGCCGGAAAGCGCGCTAACGTCTTCAATCGAGCCGTCGCGGGCGATGGCCACGCGCAGGCGCACCGGCCCTTCCGCCCCGCTTTGCCGGGCGGATTCGGGATAGACCGGGTCCACGCGGTGAACCAGGCGCGGCCGCAACTGTTCGGCGGAAAGCACCACGCGGTCCGTGAACCACGACGTCAGTTTCTCGCGCAGATCGTCCATTTGCGAGATCTGGTCTCCGGACCAGTTGTATTCCACCTCCGCGGGCTCTCCGGCGTCTTCCTCTCCACGCGCCGGCCCGCGCCTCCATTCCCGGCGCGCCGCGTGGCTGGCCAATCGCATGGCCTGGAGCTCCTGCGCTGCAGCGAAAGACTCCAATTCGTCCTGGCGGATCTCCAGTTGGTGCTGCATCTGCGCGATGGCCTGCTCCAGATCCGCCGTAGCGGCATCCAGGTTTGCTCCCGCGGGAGGCAGTGGCGGTGGCGCGGGCAGCGGCGCCAGCGCCGGATCGGCAGGAAGCCCGGGCCGCCCGTCGGCCTCGGAAGCGCTTGCCGGACGCAGCAGGATGTTTCCGGAATTTGCCCGCAGCCGCAGCAGCGGTCCGCCGCCGCCAAGCGGGCCTTCCGCGCGCCAGGCGCTGCTGCTGCCCGGACCGTTGGACTTCACTTTCAGCGCCAGCGCCGGGTCCACCACGATGTGGAAGTTCTCGCCGCCTTCCACGGAAGCGTCCAGATTGAGGCCCAGGTCCACCGGGACGAACACCACGATGTTCCCGCCGTTGCATTCCAATTCTCCGAGCGTGGAAGCCCGCGGCGGCTCCGGCGGGCGCGCTGCGGCCGCCGGCGCGGATGCCGGGCTGGCAAAGCGCGCGGTGATGCCGCCGGCTGCCGTGGATGCGCGCACCGGACTGGTCACTCCGGCGAGAAAGATCGAGCCTCCCCCGGATTCCACCCGCGCCGGACCGGCCACGCGCCACACGCGGATTCCACCGCCGCCCGTGCGCGCTTCCAGCTCGCCGGTCACTTCACCCACCATGATGCGGCCGCCGCCGGTGCTGGCCATCAGCCGGCCGCCGGCGCGGTCCAGAAAGATGTTTCCGCCGCCGGTATCAATGCGCGCTATGCCATCCACCCGCTCCACGCGGACGTGGCCGCCGCCGCTGCGCAGCGTCGCGCTGCCGTGCACGGATCCGGCCAGGATCTGCCCGCCGCCCGTGGCGGCCGCAAGGTCGCCGGCGATGTCCTGCACCACGATGTCGCCGCCCGCGGTATCCAGCCGGGCCGAGTTGCCCACCCGGCCGACGTGAATTTTTCCGCCCGCCGTCTCGCACTGCAGCCGCCCGTCTATGTCCTGCACTTCGATGGCTCCGCCCTGCGTGGCAACCTCCAGCGGAGTGACCCGCGGCACCTCCAGCTCCAGCGTCACCCAGTAATGCCCGGAGGTCTGCCCGCTCACCGCCCTGCCGGTAATGAGCGCGCCATCGGAGGTCACGCGTCCGGTCAGCTCGTAGCGCGGCGCGCGGCCGGCCGGGTAATTGGCCGGGGCCTCGATGCGCAGGCGGTAGTGCGCGGAGCCGTCCGCCGTTGTGCGCACGTGCACGTCGCCCTGGTCCAGGCGGACGCGCACGCGGTCTCCATTGTGGATGGTGACGGAGCCATTCTGTTCGCTGAGCACGCGCCGCGGGCCATTTTCCCCGGAATGTGCGGACGCGCCGGGAAGAGGCGCGGCGCCTGCGGCGCACAGGAGGACGAGCGCCAGCGCCGCGCGCGGAAAGCGCGCCGTAGCCATGGCCATGCCGGTTGGCGGAACTCCACTCACTGCCCTGCCTCGCTCCTCAGCTCCATGCTCATTCATTGGACGTTGCCTGCGGAGATCTGGCGGATGGCCGCGCCGCTCTGCAGACGCACGAATTCATTGGGATCCTTGTGCTGGCGGTCGCGCAGCACGCGCACCACGGCCCCGTCGCGCGTCCACTCTTCGGAGGCGGAGGTTTCCAGGAAGGTACGCAGCGCGCTGATGGCCTCCACGCGCACGCCGGGATTGGCGTCATGCTCGAGCGCGGCCAGGAGCGTCTGGCGGACCTCGGCTTCGCCCTCCAGCCCGCGGAGTGCTTCCACCGCCTTCAGCCGCACGCTGGGATTCGGATCGCGCAGCACCGCCTGGCACAGCGCCTCGCGCACGGCAGCATCGCTCCGGCTCCCCCGCAGCAGGTCCACGGACTCGATACGCGCGTCCGGGTCCGGCGTTCCCGAGCCCTGGAGCGCGGCCAGCAGGGCTCCGCGGATGTCGCTGTCCTCCGGCGAGCCCTGCACCACGTAGGGTTGCTCCCGGGTCATGCGCACCGCCACCGCGCCGCTGGGCAGGCGCTGCACTCCGGTAATCGAAGAATTGGAATAAGACGCCGGCGCGGCGGATTCTCCGCCCGCGGATTCCGGATTCAGCGCATCGCGCGCCACGCCGGGCGCTCCCCCAGGAGCGAAAAATCGCCCGGCAAAGAATCCCGCGAGCACCAGAAAGGCGATGGTCCAGGCCGGCCGTGCGCTGAGCCACGCAGCCGGGGCAAACACGCCGCGCACGCGATCCCAGAAGCGCGCGGAAGCCTCCGCGCGGCCGAGCCGCCGCGCCAGCGAGCGCCGGCACTGCGCCACGAAGAATTCCGCGGGCTCGGCGGGCTCGAGCGCGCTCAACTGTTCGATCAGCGCGCGTTCGCGANTGGGGGAGCCAGTGCCGCCGCGCATCCCGCGCAGCCGGCCGTGTGGCGCTCCACCGCTTCGCGCTCGGCAGGCTCCAGCTCCTGCCACGCGTAGAGCGTCAGCCTGCGTTCGAACTCCGCGCAGGGCGCCGCGGTGGCAGCGCCGGCCTGCCCTGGCATCGGATGGGTATCTTGCCGGCTCTTTTCTTCCGGATCGTAGTTCGCCCGGCTCATCGGTACGCCTCGAGGCTGGTGCGCAATTTCCGCGTGGCGCGGAACAGGGAATTTTTCACCGTTTCTTCCGTAGTGCCCAACATCTCCCCGATGGCGCGCAGGCGCAGCCCCTGAAAATGTTTCATCTCGAAGACCAGCCGCTCGCGCGGCGAGAGCCGCTCCATAGCCTCGGAAATGCGCGCGCCCAGCTCCTTGCCCATCAGGGACCGCTCAGGATTGCTGTGCGGCGCGGGATGCGCCTGACGGTCGAAGAAATCTTCTTCGGCGCCTGCGGCCAGGTTGTTCGCTTCCGGGGCCTGGTCCTCGGGGCGGCTGGAGCGGCGCCGCAGATGGTCCAGGCAGACGTTGGTCACCACGCGGTAGAGCCAGGTGTAGAAGCTGCACTCGAAGCGGAAGCGCTCCAGGTTGCGGTATACCTTCAGGAAAGCTTCCTGGTAGAGGTCGTGCGCGTCTTCCGGCCGGCGGGTAATCTGCAAGGCCAGGCGGAGCACGTCCTGGTCGTATCGCCGCACCAGCTCCTCGAACGCCTCGCGGCTGCCCCCTTGGGCCGTGCGGATGAGTGCGTCCTCTTCGAGCCGAGTGACCGCCGGTGCCTGCGCTTCCGCTTCGAAAGCCAATGCCGTGTCCGCTGGCAGCATACCTGAATCGCCCGGTGCCCGGTTCCCCCGATGGGCCATCCCCGGATGGCCCATCNGGCAGGGAACATGCGTCTCCAGATATTTGGACGCCGGGACTCACCCAAGGGTGAGCAGTATTAAAGACGATGGAAAGCAGGGTAGGGTTCCTGTGGTACCACCCGAGCGCCTTCCCAAATTTGCCTATCGCGTTGGCCTGCTTGGAGATACGCAGTTCCCATTGGATCATCGCGGCGGTCGGTTTGCCCGCGCGGAGAATTTGTCCAGCCAGCTTTGCCCTGTCCAATTGTAGCGGCGGGTTTACCCCGCCAACAGCAATGCCGGATGGCGGCATAAAGCCGCCTCTACACAACCTCAATCCCCTGGCCACTGGGGCAATCTGCTAGCTGCCCGTTCTGCTGTTAAACGCCAATTTCCTCCGCACCACCCGGATCAGCCCGAACATTCCCACACAAACGAGAAAGTCCACCACCAACCCGGCATCCGGCCGGAACAATTGGTGCTGCAGCTCCTGCGGCAGATACGGCGCCACGCCGAAGTACACAATGTTGCCCAACAGCACCGCCAGAAAGCTCTCCCCCAGGCCGGAGAAGATCGAGCGTTTGGGCGCAGCGCTGCTCATCGCGCGCTATTGTAGCTCCGGTGCTTGCGCTCCGTGGCGGGTCGCTCCGGCCGGGCAAGTCCGCAGTCGAAATCCTGAAAGCCGGGCGACAGGTGGTTCTGTAGACATCCCCGGTGGTAAGAACTCGTCAGAGAGAAGAGCAGATCCCTCACCCAGCGAAAAACGCCGGGCTGCGGGATTCGAGTCGCACATGCGCGGCGCCCGAGACCCGGCCCTCAACAGCGCCACATTGCTTTTCGTCACCAGTCGCTCATCCCCAGCCACCGGTCTTTCCGTCCTCACCACACCTCGCAACGGTCCGCAGGCGGGCGCACCATCGCCGAATCCTTCTTGCAGCCGAAGGCCGCCGCAAATGCCGGCATGTTCGAGAAGGGCCCAATCACGCGGAATTTGGCAATCGGGTGCGGATCGCCCTGCACCATCTTTCTCTGCGTCTCGGGGCGAATCGCGTCCCCGCGCCACTGGCCCCAGGCGATAAAGAACTGCTGGTCCGGAGTGAAGCCATCAAGGGCCGGAGCGGGACGCTGCTGCTCCGCCTTTTTGAACGCCCGGTAGGCGATCTTCGCCCCCGCCAGGTCGCCGATGCTCTCTCCCAGCACCAGCTTCCCGTTGTGGTGGATGTTCGGCTCGATGAAATAGCCGTCGAATTGCCGCGCCACGCACGCCGTTTTTTCTTCAAAGCGTTTCTCGTCTTCGGGAGTCCACCAGTCCTTCAGCCGCCCTTGCGCGTCGAACTTCGCGCCCTGATCGTCAAACCCGTGGCTGATTTCGTGCCCGATCACCACACCGATCGAACCATAGTTGACCGCATCCACGGCATTCATGTCGAACGCGGGAGGCTGCAGGATGGCTGCCGGAAAAACGATTTCGTTGAGCAGCGGATTGTAATAGGCGTTGGAGGTGGGCGGCGTCATGCCCCAGCGGCCGCGGTCGGTGGGCTTGCCGATCAGGTTCCAGTCGTCGTCCAGCACGTTCCAGCGCACCGCCGCATATTGGTTGTTCCAAAAGGATTCGCGGCTCAGCGCCAGGCTGCTGTAGTCCTTCCACTTGTCCGGATATCCGATCTTGGGATTGAGCGTGGCCAGCTTCTCGAGCGCTTTCTTCTTTGTCTCCGGTCCCATCCAGGTGAGCCCTTCAATCGTGTCGTGCATCGCGGCGATGATATTGGCCACCATCTCCTGCGCGCGCGCCTTGGCCTGCGGAGGGAAATACTTCTCCACGTATTTCTTGCCCAGCGCCTCGCCCAAAAGCTGGTCCGTGGACTCCGCGCAGCGCTTCCACCGCGGCTTGATTTCCTTCGCCCCGCTCAGATACTTCCCCTGGAACTCGAAGTTCTCGTTTACAAAGCCTTCGGAAAGCACGTCGGCTTTGGCGTTCAGGAGCTGCCAGGTAAGGTACGTCTTCCAATCGGCCAGGGGCGTTTCCTTGAGCTGGCGGTCCACTTCTTTCATGAACTCCGGCTCGGCAACGTTCAGGTCCGCGCGCGAGATTTTGGCGGCGGAAAAATACGCGTCCCAGTCCATGGCCGGAGCAAGCTGCGCGAATGCGGCAAAGGCCATCTTGTGGTCGGTGTTGGCGGGATCCCGCAGCGCCACGTTGTCCAGCGAGTGCTCCGCCAGCTTCTTTTCCACCGCGAAAACCGTCTCGGCGGCCGCCTGCGCGTTTTTCTCATCGTAACCCGCCAGCCGGAACATGGCGGCGACGTGGGCGTGGTACTTCTCGCGGGCATCTTTGAACCGGTCTTCCGGCTTCAGGTAATAATCCCGGTCGGGCAGCCCCAGCCCGCTGGCAAACACGTACGCAATCGTCTCCGGCGGATTGTGGCTATCCGGCTGCGAGGTCACCCCAAAGGGCGCAAAGATGCCCTGCTCGTGAAGAGTCAGGATCATCTTTTGTAGGTCCCGCGCGTTCTGCATCCCGCGAATCTCCTTGAGCATGGGCTCGGCGGGCCCGAGCCCCAGCTTGTCAATGCGCGCCTGGTCCATGCACGAGCCGTAGTAATCCCCGATCAGTTGCTCGATGCTTCCCTTGGGCCAGTCCGTGCGCGCGGAAACCTGGTCGAGAATCACCCTCAACTGGTCCTTGGCGTCCTCTCCGGCCTTCCACCGCCGGCTCCAGCGGTCCATGTAGGCGGGGATGGGATTCTGCGCGTGCCAGTTTCCGTTCGCATATTGTGCGAAGTCCGTGCAGGGATCGCACTTCTTGTCCAAATCGCCCAATTGAATTCCGTGCTGCGCGGCAGTCTGCGCAGCCAGGGAGATGCCGCAAAGGAGCACGAGCATCAGGCATCGCATGAAACGCATGGTTCCTCCACTGGTAAGGCCCGCGATTTTAACTCAGCTAGCAGAATTAGCGAATTCCGTGCATTCGACGAAATGCATCACTGGGTGGTTTCTGTCGATGCCGTAGAATCTGGAGTGCGGCCTGTCCTGTCCGCTCGACGTTTTGTCAGGGCATGGCTTCAGCCATGCCGAAGACGGCACGCAGGAGAGGCGGCTTTAGCCGCTGAGGCATGCCCGTACCGAAACATCGCGTCGACTTGCCTTGCTCTGCGCGCCGGGCCAGCCCTTCCCGGCCCATCAAGCGGCTGCGCGCGAGGGCTTGTAGCGCGCGACCTTGATATCGCGCTTCGCCTTCAAGGCCCGGGCCAGTTCGTAGTTCATCTGCATGCGCAGCCAGGCATCGGCAGTTCCGCCGAAAGCCTTTTCCAGGCGAATGGCCATTTCCGGGGAGAGCCCCGCCCTGCCATTGAGCACATTATTCAACGCCTGGCGGCTGACGCCGAGCACCCTGGCAGCGGCGGTAACGGTAAGTCCCAGCGGCGCCAGACAATCGTGCCGGATAATTTTCCCCGGATGCATGGGGTTCTTCATGGACATCGCTCTTCTCCTTCCTCAATGATAATCAATCAAGGTCACGTCGGATGCGTGACCGCTCTCGAAGCGGAATATGATCCGCCAATTGGCCTTGACGGTGACGGCCCAGTACCCCTTCCACTCGCCTTTGAGCGGGTGCAAACGATAACCGGGAAGATCGAGACCTTGCGGAACCGAAGCGGCATCGAGCACGCTCAGGATGCGTTCGATCTTGTCCACCAGGTCCGATCGCAGGCCGCTGCGGTCACCGTGCTCAAAGAGCCTCTTCAAGCCCTTGTGCTTGAAGCTCGCGATCACAACCAGAGTGTACAGTGACAAGCGTCACTTGTCAATCGCCGGGCAAGTAGGGTGCGGCGGCCTGCCCTTTGGACTGCGGCGGCTTGACGCCACTTTGTATTACCAGGCGGTCCCGCCCGCCGTAGCTTTAGCGTAGGCGGGCCTGTCCTGTCCGCAGTTTGGACCCTGAGCGGTGTGGCGAAGAGAGCCCGCCCTGTGCCCTCCGTGGTCTCTGCGTTAACAGTTTCCCGCGGCTGTCTATACCGCTTGACATTTAACGTGCTGCGGTATAGCCTCGGGCTGTGATCCGGTCGTTTCGCTGCGCGGATACGCAGCGGCTCTTTCAGCGCGAGCCGGTCCGCCGGTTCCGGACGTTTGAGCGGCCCGCGCTCCGCAGGCTCGATGCGCTGGATGCCGCACCGGACCTGAGCACGCTTTTCTCGCTCCCCGGAAACCGGCTTGAAAAACTGAAGGGTGATCGCCTGGGCCAGTACAGCATACGCATCAACGACCAGTGGCGAATTTGCTTCGAGTGGCGCGACGGCCACGCCTATAACGTAGAAATCCTGGACTACCACTAGGAGGAATCATGCCGAGAAAACTGAGACCGGTGCATCCGGGAGAGATTCTTCGGGAAGACTTCATGAAGCCGCTCGGTTTGAGCATGAACCGTCTCGCCCTGGAGTTGCGTGTGCCGGTGACCCGCGTGGCCGATATCGTCGCAGAGCGGCGAGCGATTACTGCGGAGACGGCATTGCGCCTGGGACGCTACTTCAAGAATGCCCCGGCATTCTGGCTGAATCTGCAAGCCCGCTACGACCTGGAGGTTGCTGAGGACGAATACGCAGCGAGGGTCAAGCGAGATGTCCAGCCGCGGGAGGAGGTCGCCGATCGCCCGCACAGCGCGTAGTGTCCCGGCCGCCCGCGCCCGGCGACGCGAGGATTTCGTGAGGTCCAAGGCGGGTTCCGGCAGCAAGCGGCATCGGTGGCGCGCTAAATCTAGCACAGGGCAAATGCTCAGGAAGCGTGTAGGGGCATGTTCGATCCGCCTAGTCACCTTTGTGGACTCCCGGGACTCGTTTCAGAACACGTATATATGCGTCTGGATGTCGCTTCCCGCTCACCCTCCCAAGACCTGACGAAGCCAAATATTCAGCTATCCTGTGTTGGTATGCAATCGGGATAACTGAATATGGCAAAAGCGCACATTGCCACTCAGCCGGTCCGGAGAATTCAATCGATCTGGGTCCATATTCGACCTGTATTGAAAGAGCATGGCGTAGCGCGGTGCCATGACTATTAGAATCCAAGCTCGCTGCGTGAGGCAGTGCGGATCTTGGCTACCTCTGTTTGGAGATTTTCCGGAAGCTCACAGTAGAGAAGTCCGATCTCGGGTGGCAGTCTCCCTTGCGAGTCCCGTTTGAGATTCTCGAAGAATTCCGAATCGGTAAGAACAAGGTATTTCTCATTCGCTTCGACATGGTCGAGAAAGTAGATCTCCGCGTAGGCTTCGAGGACTTTCCCGCTGCCACGCCTGCCTCCGCTGGTCTTCCAAGAGGCCGTCCTAATCGCGCAGACATTTTTCTTGTCCTCCGAGACGGCGTCGAATTCGTGGCTTCTTGGCTTTCCTTTCACTCGGGCCAGAGGAAGGAACTCCTTGCTGAAGGCTTTGTCAAATTTGCGCGCAGGCCACTCCCGGACGTAGTGCTCAACGGTCTTTTTAGAAATGTGGTGTTTGCCATCGCTCGTTTACTTCGCGGGATTTCATTGTACAAAGACTCGGAACAAGGACTGCAAACAAAATGCATGAAGATGCATCGATTTTAAATAGTCAGGAATGCTATTGCACGATGCCGAGCTGACGCACTTGGCGGGCCTGTTACCTCTTGAATTACGTACCCTGTTGTGATAAATAGTAAACGCGCCGATGTCAATGCACCGCGCCGGACGAGTCCGAGAAACCAAGCTTTCATTTCGATCTAACCTCCATAAGAATCTTGCGTTTGCGCATTCCCGCCCGAAACGAAAAAATTCCAAGCGTTGTGTTTTCAACGCGTCCCGAACTCCCGCTCATTCCCGAAAAACGATGTCTTGCAGAATCAGCAGATTACGAACTCCGGGAGGGAGGGGGTACCCCCCTCCCCGGCGCATGGAATGCGGTAATCTAGCGCCGGACGAATCGAGGGCCGCTCTGCAAACCCAATCCAGAACCGTGAACCTCTCCAGCGAGGTGATGTACCTCAAAGGCGTGGGACCGGCGCGCGCCGCGGCACTGGCCGAGCACGGCATCGTCACGCTGGAAGACCTGCTGCGCCGCCTGCCCTTCCGTTACGAAGACCGCATGCACTTCACGCCGATTCGAGACATTCCCGGCGGGGGCGTGGTGACCGTGCGCGGCGAAGTGGTCCACGGCAGCCTGGGAGGATTCCGCCGCGGGCGCGGCGGCATCTACTACCTCACCGTAAAGGACGCCAGCGGCACGCTCTACTGCCGCTTCTTCCACGGCCAGTATCTCGAAGGCCGCTTCAAGGCCGGCCAGGCCATCGTGCTGCACGGCAAAGCGGATTTCGACGCTTACCGCCCCGGCAAAGTGGAAATGATCAATCCGGAGTATGAGCTGCTCAGCGGCGGTGAAGAAGACTCGACCGAAGTCGGCCGCATCGTGCCCATCTACGAAGGCCTGGGCGGCATCAGCTCGCGGATGCTGCGGCGCATCATCCATCACGCGCTGGGCCTGCTCGAGCACAATATCTTCGATCCGCTGCCGGAGGCCGTCCGCGCGCGCTTTCAGTTCCCCGCGCGGCGCGCGGCCATCGAGATGGCGCACTTCCCTCCCCCGGACGCCAACCTGGACGCGCTGAACGCCTTCCGCACACCCGCGCAGCGCCGGCTGATTTTCGAGGAGCTGTTCTACTACCAGCTTGGCCTGGCCGTGCGCCGGCGCGAAGCGCAGCAGGAGCGCGGCCATACCTTTGCCGTGCGCGAGCCGCGCATCCGCGAAGCGGTAAAGAAAATTCTGCCCTTCAAGCCCACCGCGGCGCAAAAGCGCGTGCTCGCGGAAATCGCCGGGGACCTCGAACGCCCCGTGCCCATGAACCGCCTGCTGATGGGCGACGTGGGCTGCGGGAAAACGCTGGTGGCGCTCGAGTCCGCGGTGATCGTGATGGAAAACGGCTGCCAGGTGGCGCTGATGGCGCCCACGGAAATCCTTGCCGTGCAGCATCACCTGACGGCGCGGCGGCTGCTCGCGGGCTCCGGCTACCACGTTGGGCTGCTGATCAGCGGGATGAAGCCCGCGGAAAAGCGCGAGACGCTCGAGGGCTTGCGCTCCGGCGCCACGCAATTCGTGGTGGGCACGCACGCGCTGATTGAAGAGGCCGCGCAGTTCCGCGACCTGGGCCTGGTGATTGTGGACGAGCAGCACCGCTTCGGCGTCCTGCAGCGCAAACGGCTGATCGAGAAAGGCGCCCAGCCGGACGTTTTGGTGATGACGGCCACGCCCATCCCGCGCACGCTCTCGCTCACGCTCTATGGCGACCTGGACCAATCCGTAATCGATGAGCTGCCGCCGGGACGCCGGCCGGTCGAGACGCGCATCTCCTCCGAAGACAGCCTGCCCGGCGTGTGGGAGTTCCTGCGCGGCGAAGTGAAAAAAGGCCGGCAGGCGTACGTGGTCTATCCGGTGATTGAAGAATCGAAGGCGGAACTGAAGGCCGCGGTGGCGGAATACGAGCGCCTCTCGAAAACCGTGTTTCCGGAGCTGCGCGCCGGGCTGCTCCACGGCCGCCTGAAGAGTGAGGAGAAGGAAGCGGTGATCGAGAGCTTCCGCCGCGGCGAAACGCAGGTGCTGGTCTCCACGACCGTAATTGAAGTAGGCGTGGACGTGGCCAACGCCACGGTGATGGTCATCGAGCACGCCGAGCGCTTCGGCCTGGCGCAGCTCCATCAATTGCGCGGGCGCGTGGGACGCGGCGCGGACTGCTCCTTCTGCATCCTGGTGGCCCCGCGGAAGATGAGCGACGAAGCCCGCGAGCGCCTGACCACCATGGTGCGCACGAACAACGGCTTTGAAATCGCCGAGGCGGACCTGCGCCTGCGCGGCCCCGGAGAGCTCTTCGGCACGCGGCAGCACGGCGACATCGGATTTCACGTGGCCAATCCGCTGCGGGATTTCGAGCTGCTGGAATCCGCGCGGCGCGAGGCGCTGGCGCTGGTGGAGGCGGGTGATTCGCCGGAGCTGGCGCGGCTGG
>OCOJ01067612.1_pt1 | contig 81609 bp, 63 predicted proteins | sample 1539251 | NCBI WGS metagenome assembly OCOJ01 (sample SAMN01911457, study PRJEB22624) | soil metagenome | biome: Soil | place: Malaysia | collected 2012-04-30 | depth RA_metagenome m
CGCACCGCCGCCTGCGATTTTCCGTCGCCGGAGATCAGCGTGGTGTGGCCGACCTCGACGCCCTTCACATCGGTAATCGCATTGAGCGGTCCGGGTTTACCGTCAAAAGGAACACCCAGATCGCGGGCCCGCGGTTTGGTCTGGGTGAACATAGAAGCGGCCAGCATGCACCAGACAAAACAGGCAGCACAGCAATTGAAAGCGCTTTTAGACATGTTAAGTCTCTCCAAAGGCGACTTGATGGATTGTGTCCGCGGGTCATCTCACAGTATGGAAAACGGCGACCCTCTGAATGATTGACAAAGACCGCGGGCGCGGCTTATTTTCGCACGATCCAGCGATTTGCTGTAGCACGAGGGGGGATTTTATGCGGCGATGGGCGGTCTTGTCGGCAGTCCTGTTGACCTTCAGCGTGGGCGTTCTCGCACAGTCTTCTACTTCCTCCTTGCGCGGAACAATTTCAGATCCGCAGGGCGCGGTGCTGACAGGAGCGGCCGTGACGCTGGCGAACGCCAGCACGGGATTTTCGCAATCTACGAAGACAGACAGCTCCGGAGTGTATCAGTTCCTGCAAGTCCTGCCCGGCACCTACTCTCTGACCGTGGCGATGCCAGGGTTCGCTACCCTTAAGCAGGAAAACCTGCAGCTGCTGGTGAATGTTCCCACAACGGCGAATATTACGATGCGTCTGAAGACCGAGATTGCCACCATCGAGGTGCAGAGCGCGACCGTGCAGGTCAATACGCAGGATGCGACGCTCGGTAATGCCTTTGGCACCTCTCAAATCGCGGGGCTGCCCTTCGAAGGCCGCGATCCCACGCAGATTCTGAGTTTGCAGCCCGGAGTGACGTACGTGGGGACGCAAGTTGACCAGAATCAGGATAGTCGCGGCGGATCGGTGAACGGAGCGCGCAGCGATCAGACCAACATCACGCTCGACGGCATCGATGACAACGATCAGGTCAAGGGCTACGCCTTCAAAGGCGCGCTACGCTCGACTTTGGATTCGTTGCAGGAATTTCGGGTCACGACCACCAGCGCCAATGCGGATGAGGGCCGCTCTTCGGGAGCACAAGTCGCGCTGATCACCAAGAGTGGAACCAACAGCTTTCACGGTTCGCTCTACGAATACAACCGCAACAATGTGGGATACGCCAACGACTGGTTCATCAAGCAGGCCGAGCTGCAGTCGGGGCAGCCCAATAAAGCCGGCCAACTGATCCGTAATACGTTCGGCGCAGCCTTCGGCGGCCCCATTCGCAAGGATCGAGCATTTTTCTTCCTGGCGTACGAAGGCCAGCGTACGCGGGAGAACCAGCCGACCACGCGCGAGGTGCCCAGCGAAGACTTGAAGAATGGAACAGTGACCTATCAGACGTGCGCTTTGCCGCCGCCGGATCCCAGCCATCCATCCATCTGCGCACCCAATGACCCGCTGACAACGTTTACTTTGCATGCCCCGGACATCGTCGGGATGGATCCCAACTGCTCGACGAGTACCTCAGGACCGGGCTGCGTTTATTCGGTTGGGAGCGCGCCTCCAGCGGCGCATCCAGGTCCGAATCCCAATGTGATGGCGCTGTTTAACCTGTATCCGCGCTCCAACTCGACTGCCGTGGGAGACGGGTTCAATTTTCTGGGATACAGTTTTCCGGCATCCCTACCGGGGAGACTGAATACGTTTATCGCCAAGTTCGACTTCAACGTCACGCCGAACCAGCACGTGTTCGTGCGCGGCGGCCTGGTGGACGACAACAGCGGACAGGGACAGGAATTTCCTGGACAACCGCAGTCGACCATACTGACTGATACGAGTAAGGGTCTGATTGCGGCGTACACCGCGACGTTGCGCCCCACTCTGATCAACAATTTTCGCTACGGGCTGATTCGCCAGGGAGTGGGAAGCCTTGGACAAGTCAACAATCCCTATGTCTTTTTCGGCAACGGGCCTGACTCCCTTTTCGCCGACACCCCGACCACCAAGGCGACCGTGCCGGTTCACAACCTGGTGGACGATCTGGCCTGGGTCAAGGGTACCCATACCTTTGAGTTCGGCGGCAACATCCGCATCATCACCAACAACCGCAGTTCGAATGTGGACTCATTCTCCACCGCCAGGAGCTATAGCTTGTGGCTGTTCCCCAGCGCCTTTGTTGCAAATCAAGGGGGTAGTCTGGATCCTGCGGCGTTTGGTCCCGGCCCGAATCCGTGCGTTCCTAGTACCGGCTTGAACTGCTTTCCAGCAGTAGCCTCCAGCTTTCAATTCGGCTACGACTACCCGATCATCGCTCTCACCGGGCTGATCGATTCCGGCTACGCCGCCTACAACATTACTAGGCAAGGCAACGAATTGCCGACTGGCACACCCGCCATCCGCCACTTCCGGGCGCACGAGGCCGAAATGTATGTGCAGGATTCGTGGCGCGTGACGCCGCAGTTGGTCCTCACCTACGGACTCCGCTACACGCTCCTGCAGCCACCCTACGAGACGACAGGAACGCAAGTGGAGCCTTCGATCAGCATGGAAGATTTTCTTCAGAAGCGCGGGCAGGCCATGCTCCTCGGTCAGACGTACAATCCGCCGATCAGCTTCGTGCTCGGCGGGAAGGCGAACAACGGTCCGCCCTTTTGGGGCTGGGACTATGGCAACCTGGCTCCCAGACTTGCTTTTGCCTGGTCTCCGAAAGCGCAGGGCGGTTTCCTGCGGCGGCTGCTGGGTGATCCTGGAAAAAGCTCGATTCGCGGCGGGGGGGGNGATTCGCGGCGGGTGGGGCCTCTACTACGATCACTTCGGGCAAGGGATCGTCGACAGTTTTGATCGCAACGGTTCGTTTGGCTTAAGTGGCTCCATTCAGAATCCGATCGGACAGTACACGGTTGATTCCACCCCACGGTTTGTCGGTCTCAATAGCATACCGCCGGCCGATCTTGTGACAGTCCCGTCGGGAGCTTTCCCCAAGCTGGCTCCCAACGGACTCTCCGAGGGTGGGGCGACGACGTATTGGGGCTTGGATGACAAGATGAAGACGCCCTATTCACACGCGTTTGACTTTACGATCAGCCGCGAGCTGCCGCACAGCTTTGTTCTTGAGGCAGCATACATCGGCCGATTGGGCAGGCGGTTGCTGCAGGAAGAAGACCTGGCCATGCCGCTGGACCTAGTTGATCCCACGTCAGGAGTGGACTATTTCAGCGCGGCCACCATGTTTTCGAAATTGGCCGCGCTGGGGACGTCCGTGAGTAACGTCTCCACGGCCAACGCCGGGACGTATTGGGAAGATATGTTCCCGGCGGCGGCTCAATTCCCGGGGTTCGGTGGGCAAATCCCCAATTCACCAGGTGTCACACTTTTCCCTTGCCAGAATTTCCCCTTTCCCAACAGGGCGACTGTCACTGTAACCCAGGCCATGTACGAGTCCTTCGCCTGCAACCTGCATAATGAGACGTTGCCCCTGATTTTTGCTGACGTGCCGGGAGAGTTCGGTACCAGCGGCTGTTATCCCCTGTGCGCGACCATCCCCGGGCAGACGAATGCCGCCGGTTACACACCCAACGCGTTCTTCAATCCCCAGTTCACCTCGCTCTACGCCTGGCGAAATACCGGGACCAGTTCTTACCACGGATTGCAGTTAACTCTGCGCCATGGATTGAGTCACGGCCTACAGTGGGACTTCAACTACACCTTTTCGAAGTCGATTGACATCGGCTCCAGCGCGGAGCGCATCAACGCCTACGATGCCTATTACCAGGCAGACCAGATCATTAATTCCTGGTCTCCGGCCCAGCTTCGTGGCGTGTCCGACTTCGACACCGCGCATCAGATCAACACCAACTGGATTTACGAGCTGCCTGTCGGGCATGGGAAACGATTTGCCGCCACCGCGAGCGGGTGGTTGAACGCGCTGGTCGGAGGCTGGCAGTGGTCAGGCCTGGCGCGCTGGACGAGTGGCTTCCCCACGACTATCGAGACGTTCACCAGTTTTCCAACGAACTGGTATCTGCCGTCCACGGCGATTCTCAACGGACCCAAGCCGAAGACTGGCGCATTTATTGATCCGAATACCGGCAACCCTGAACTGTTCAAGGATCCGGCGGCAGCGCAAGGAGATTTTCGTTACTCTTATCCCGGCGAGTCGGGACAGCGCAACGAACTGCGCGGGCCCGGCTACTTCGGCATCGATACTGCTCTCAACAAGTCGTGGACGATACGCGAATCGCAGAGCCTAAAGTTCAGCTGGGACATCTACAACGTGACCAACGCGGTGCGCTTTGACGTTGCCGCCTTGCCACAGACCACGGGGCAACTCGACCAGCCTTCCTCTGTCTTCGCCACGTACAGCAGTACGCTGACCAAACCCCGGGTGATGGAGTTTGCCCTGCGCTACAGCTTCTAAGGCTGAGCCCATGAATCGTCGAACTTGTTTTTCCTGGCTTGTTGTGCTTGTCAGCAGCTTCCTGCTGCCGGCGGGCGATTTCGCTCAATCGAAACCCGCGGCAGACATGATCATCACCAACGCCAAAATCTGGACCGTGGACAAGTCTCTCCCGACAGCGCAGGCCGTCGCGGTACTCGGAGATCGAATCGTCGCGGTCGGGTCGAATGCCGACGCTGACGGCTGGCGCGGCCCTCGCACTCAGGTCATCGACGCCGAAGGGAAGCTGCTGCTCCCCGGCTTCAACGACGCACACGTGCATTTCGTTTCTGGCGGAATGCAACTGACCAACATCCAGCTCAACGACGCCACGACTCCCCAGGAATTTGCCCGGCGCATCGGCGAGCGCGCCAAGATCACTCCCAAGGGCGAATGGATTCTGGGCGGCAACTGGGACGAAACGAAATGGACCCCGCCCGACATGCCGACCAAGGAGTTGATCGATGCACTCACGCCCGACACACCCGTGTTTGTCAGCCGCTATGACGGGCACATGGGGCTGGCAAACTCGTTAGCGCTGCAGCTCGCGGGCATCACTGCGAAGACTCCCGATCCGCCCGGCGGCACGATCGTCCGTGATGCACAAGGCAATCCGACTGGCGCGCTTAAAGACGCGGCCACCGAGTACGTCGAAAAAGTCATCCCGCGCCTCACCCACGATCAGCGTGTGAAGGTCGTCAAGCGTGCGCTGGCGCATGCCGCGTCCCTAGGCGTTACCAGCGTGCAACACATGGTCGCCAGCTATCAGGACATCTCCGTCTACTCTGAGCTGTTGCAGCGCGGCGAGCTGACTACGCGCATTTATGCCGCGCCACTAATTACCCATGTCGATGACCAGGCCAAGCTGGGCATTCGCCACGCTTTTGGAGGCCCGTATCTGCGCATTGGCGCTCTGAAGGCGTTTGCCGACGGCTCTCTCGGCTCGGGCACAGCCTACTTCTATGAGCCGTTTCTGAATCAGGGCACCAACCGCGGCCTGCTTTCCGACGAGATGCATCCTATCTCCCTAATGCGCGATCGCTACATGAAAGCCGACGCCGCAGGTCTGCAGATTTGTACCCACGCCATCGGCGACGAAGGGATTTCGACGATTCTCGATCTGTACGCGGAAGTGATCAAAGCTCACGGCGAAAGCGACCGCCGCTTGCGCATTGAGCACGCTCAACACATGGCAGCAAAAGATTTCGAGCGCTTCGCACAACTCCATGTGATCGCGTCCGTCCAGCCGTATCATGCTATCGACGACGGCCGCTTTGCCGAGTCGCATATCGGACACGACCGTGCCAGCCGCACTTACGCCTTTCGCACATTCCTGGACCATGGGGTGCGCCTCGCTTTCGGCACCGATTGGGAGGTTGCCCCGCTCAACCCGCTGCTGGGCCTTTACGCCGCCGTCACGCGCGCGACGTTGGATGGAAAAAATCCCAATGGCTGGTTCCCCGAGCAGAAGCTGACTGTCGCCGAGAGTGTTGAAGCCTACACCATGGGCTCAGCGTATGCGGAGTTTCAAGAGAAAGAAAAAGGATCCATCACGCCGGGCAAGCTGGCCGACATGGTGCTGCTGAGTGACGACATCTTCTCTATCGCGCCGGAAAAAATCCGCGACGTCCGCGTGTTGAAAACATTCGTCGGAGGCCGCCTGACCTTCGACGCCACAGCCACAACAGGCACCGCCACGAGCACCGGTGCAGAGAGCACTACTTCACCCGACCGACAATCAGGTCGCTAGGCCCGGGCAAAGGGATCCGGCACACCTCAGTGAACCCGGCGGCCTTCATCCAGGAGGTGTATTCGGGCTCACTGTAACTGGCACCTGCATCGGTGGCGACGAGCATGTTCAGCGAGAATAGGGCCGCATGCTGTGGCCCGGTTTTATCGGGATTGAGGATGAAGTCCTGCACGGCGAGGCGGCCGTACGGCGCGAGTGCCTGCTGGGCGCGACGGAAGAGCGCCTGGTTTTCCTGCTCGGAAAACATGTGGCAGATCGCGTTCAGCATGATGAGATCGTAGCCGGAGCCGAAATTGCCAGTGAGCATGTCTCCCGCGCGAAGGCTGATTTGAGCGGAAACGCCAGCCTGGCTGACATATTCGGCGGTGAGTGGCACGACCTCAGGGACGTCCAGGATTTCGCAGCGCACCTCGGGACAAGCCTTGGCGAACGCGATCGAGTAAGCGCCTGAACCACCACCCAGATCGAGGATGCGGCGAACGCCGGCTGTACCCAGGGCCTTTACTACAAGTGGGGCGCGCTCCTTGGCATTGCGCTGCATGCCGGCAATGAAGCTCCGTGTCCATTCCGGCGTGCCGTCGCGATCGATCGGAATGCGCGTGCCGCGACGCACTGCGTCAGTCAGTGTGCTCCAGCGATGCCAGATGTTGGCCAGGTGCAGCAGACCATTGCGGTGATTGTCTTTCGAGCCCTGAACAAAGAAGCGAGCCGACTCCGGCGTGTTCTTGTAATCGGCGCCGCTCTTCGACAATAGTCCGAGAGCAACAAGGGCGTTGAGCAGCATGGCTGCGGAGCGGGCATTGGCGTGGATCTTCGCCGCAATCTGTTNCCGCATTGGCGCCCTCTCCGACGGCGGTGAAGATGTCGAGTTCGAGCGCCGTCAGAAGGCAGCGACTCGGCATGTAGCCGCGGAGCATTTGATCCAGGCGATCGGGCAGGGTTCCGGCCTTGTCGCGTGCAGCCATCGCGGCGCGGAACTTTTCTCCATGTTCAACTGCCAGGGCCTTCATTGCGGGGGCATCGTTCCAGATAAGACGATCGACGGGCTTGCCATCACGCAGATGCGCATTGACGATTTCGCTCACATCTGACGGTTGCACGCGCCGGTACCATACACCGGCGGGATAGACCACCATCATGGGACCTTCATCACACAGCCCCATACAGCCGCAGGTAGTGAGCTGAATGTCACGAGTGAGATTGCGCGCCTGTATCTGGTGATCGAGCGCGTCGAGCACTGCAAGCGAGCCACTGGCGGGGCAGGNGCAAGGGAGCCACTGGCGGGGCAGGAGGGGACGCCTTCGGGCTTTTGCTGCGTGCAGAGAAAAAGATGAAAGCGGAACGGTTCCATGGTGGCCTCCAATGATAGATCTATGGTAGCGCTTGGATCCCGCTGCTGCGGTGAGCCGGGCCGGGGATTTCGCAACCGCGGCACGATCAGTCTCCCGTAACTACTGGCGATGCGAACTGCCGTATTCCCTTTGCCCAATCCGCGCACATCTCGATAGTCGCTATAACATGATAGTGACTAACGCGAATGAGTCTTATATAATCGCGCTGGTCATGCCAAGCGAGGAAATGCCCGACGGCGCAACGAACCGCGTCACCGCGGAATTCGACGTGCTGGTCGTCGGTGCGGGCCTTTCCGGCATCGGCGCCGGATATCATCTGCAAGACAAGTGTCCGAACAAGACGTACGCCATCCTCGAAGGGCGAGGCGTGATCGGCGGCACCTGGGACCTCTTCCGATACCCCGGAGTGCGTTCCGATTCCGACATGCACACGCTCGGTTATCGTTTTCGGCCCTGGCGCGAGGCGAAGGCGATTGCCGACGGTCCCTCGATTCTGCGCTATATCCGCCAGACAGCCGAGGAATACGGCATTGATCGCAAGATTCGCTTCCACCACCGCGTGGTGCGCGCCTCCTGGTCCTCGGCTGATGCCCGTTGGACGGTTGAGGCAACCGGTCCGGATGGGCAGGAGATCCGGCTGGCTTGCAACTTTCTCTACATGTGCAGCGGCTATTACGAATATGCCGCCGGATATATGCCGGGCTGGCCGGGCATGGATCGATTCACGGGTCGCATTGTGCATCCCCAGCAATGGCCTGAGGACCTCGGCTATGGCGGCAAGCGAATTATTGTAATTGGCAGCGGAGCCACCGCGGTTACGCTGGTGCCGGCCATGGCCGAGAAGGCTGCGCATGTGACCATGCTGCAGCGCTCGCCGACCTACATCATCACTCGGCCCTCGGAAGACGCCATTGTCAACTGGCTGCATCGGGGGCTGCCGAGCAGGCTGGCCCATGGGCTCGCCCGCTGGAAGAACATTCTTCTGCAGATGTATTTCTACAATTTGGCGCGGCGCAAGCCCGCCGCTGTAAAGAAATCGATTCTGAAGTTTGCGCAACAGCAGTTGGGGCCGGACTACGATGTCAGTAAACACTTCAACCCTCGCTACAACCCGTGGGATCAGCGCCTTTGCCTGGTTCCCGACGGAGATCTGTTTCGTGCGATTCGCACCGGCAAAGTCTCGGTGGTCACCGATGAGATCGAAACCTTCACTGAGAAGGGAATTCGGCTGCGCTCTGGCGGCGAACTCGACGCTGACGTGATCGTCACCGCGACAGGCCTGAAAATGAGGTTGATGGGAGGGATGGAAGTCTTCGTCGATGGGGTAGCGATCGACGTGTCGAAGACCATGACCTACAAAGGCATGATGAGCAGCGATGTGCCGAACATGGCGTCGGCTCTGGGCTACACGAACGCATCGTGGACGCTGAAATGCGATCTTACATCGGAATATGTTTGCCGGCTGCTGAACTTCATGGATGAGCATGGCTACGCCTATTGCACGCCGCGCAAGCGCGACTCCTCGATCACCGAGGAACCGGCGCTGACTTTTACTTCGGGCTACGTTCAGAGGGCACTGCCATCGCTTCCCAAGCAGGGTTCGAAGAAACCCTGGCGGCTGAATCAGAACTATGCTCTTGATCTGATGGCTCTGCGCTTCGGGACGGTCGATGACGGAACAATGGAGTTTACGCCTCGCGCTGAGAAGAACTGTCACGTGAGCTAACGCTAGAAAGCATGCCTAGCTTGATGAAACTTCAGAACCGCACGGCGGTCGTGACCGGAGCTGCCAGCGGAATCGGGCGGGCGATTGCAATGTCGCTCGCACGGCGGGGCTGCCATCTGGCTCTGGCGGACGTGAACGAGGAGAAACTGCTGGAAACCAGCCAAATGGTTTCGGGCAACGGCGCACGCGTCAGCCGACACAGCGTCGACGTGGCCGATCGTGAGGCGGTGGCGGCCTTCCCGGAGGCGGTGATGGCAGAGCACAAGGGCGTGGACATTCTCGTCAACAACGCCGGGGTCGCTCTCGGCGGCACGTTTGAAGAGGCCAGTGAAGAAGATTTCGAGTGGCTGTTCGGGATCAACTTCTGGGGCGTAGTGCGCATGACTCGCGCGTTTCTGCCACTCCTCAAGAGAAGCGACGACGCCCGTGTGGTCAATCTATCAAGCGTTTATGGTCTGATCTCTCCACCCGGGCAGACAGCGTACTCCGCAAGCAAGTTCGCTGTCCGCGGTTTTTCTAACGCCTTGCGGCACGAACTGGCAGGCTCGCACGTCGGCGTCACCGTGGTGCATCCGGGCGGCGTCGCGACTTCGATCGCCGACAGCGCCCGTGCGCCGAAAGGCGCAGCAGCTGAAGACATCGCCCGAAGACGAGCGCTGGTCAAGAAGAGGCTTCGCTTGCCACCGGAAGCTGCGGGCGAAATCATTGTTAAGGGAGTCGAGCGCCGCACCTCGCGAGTGCTGGTCGGCACCGATGCGAAGATCTTATCGTTGTTGGAACGTTTCGCCCCGGTCTCGTATTGGAAAGTTCTCGGTCGGCTGCTGCCCATGGCATAGAGTGTCATGCACGGGGTTGAAAGACGCGCTCCGGCTGATGGCCAAGCTTCGCGGCTCATGGCTAAACTTCGTAGCGGGGTTTCATTGCGAACATAGGCAACGAATATGGACTTCGCGTTCAGCAGCAAAGTGAAGGACCTGCAGCGGCGGTTGCAGGCCTTCATGGATGAACACATCTACCCGAACGAGCAGCGCTTCCACGACGAGATTGAGCGTAACCGCTGGGCGCCGACCCGTGTCGTTGAGGAGCTCAAGCCGAAGACCCGCACGGCCGGCCTTTGGAATCTGTTCTTGCCCGATAAAGAGTACGGGGCGGGGTTGACCAACTTCGAATATGCGCCCCTGTGCGAGATCATGGGCCGCAGCATGATGGCTCCGGAAGTGTTCAATTGCTCGGCGCCCGACACCGGAAACATGGAAGTGCTCGCCCGTTACGGCACGGCAGAGCAGAAAGAACGCTGGCTGAAACCCTTGCTCGCAGGGGAGATTCGGTCGTGTTTTGCAATGACCGAACCCGCCGTGGCCTCATCGGATGCAACCAACATCGCGGCCAGCATTGTTCGGCTGGGAGACGAATATGTCATCAATGGCCGCAAGTGGTGGGTATCAGGCGCAGGCGATCCACGCTGCAAGATTGCCATCTTCATGGGCAAGACGGATCCGTCGGCTGCACTTCATCAACAACAGTCCATGGTGCTGGTGCCGATGGATGCTGCTGGCGTCAAGATTGAGCGACTGCTGACGGTGTTCGGTTATGACCATGCGCCGCACGGTCACGGGGAAATCACTTTTGAGAACGTTCGCGTACCAGTCTCGAACATGTTGCTCGGCGAAGGGCGCGGCTTTGAGATCGCTCAGGGACGACTGGGGCCGGGACGCATTCATCACTGCATGCGATGCGTGGGTGTTGCCGAACGGGCTCTCGAAACCATGTGCAAACGCGTGCAGGCGCGTGTGGCTTTTGGTAAGCCGCTGGCCGAGCAGGGCACGATAAGGGCCGAGATCGCTCACTCGCGCATGGAAATCGAACAGGCGCGCCTTCTCACGCTGAAGGCCGCGTACATGATGGACACGGTGGGGAACAAAGCGGCACGCGCCGAGATCGCGATGATCAAAGTCGTGGCGCCGAATGCCGCTCTGCGGGTGCTGGACCGCGCGATTCAGGCGCACGGAGGGGCGGGCGTTTCTCAGGATACATTTCTGGCCAGCGCCTGGGCGAACGTGCGCACGTTGCGACTGGCGGATGGACCGGACGAGGTTCACACTGAAGCGATTGCAAAACTCGAGCTGCGGAAATGGACGCCACAAAGTTCTCCAGCGCGCCATTGATCGCACTGTTCCTTTCGCCGTGCGGCAGAATCCGTGTGGAGACTTCCTTGCCACTCACTCTAGAAACGCCACAGTCGTTGAAGGACCTTGTCGGGCGCGAAATCGCGGTGACGGAATGGTTCCCGGTGACGCAGGAGCGCATTCGTCAGTTTGCCGAGGTGACGGAGGATCGCCAGTGGATCCACGTAGATCGGGAACGGGCGCTGCGTGAGTCTCCCTACGGGACGACCATTGCGCACGGTTTCCTGACTCTGTCGCTGCTAAGCCGCTTTGTCAAGGAAGCAATTCAGATCAAGAGCGGCGTGCGCATGAGCGTCAATTACGGATTGAACCGAGTCCGCTTCCCGGCTCCCGTACGCGCAGACTCGCAGATTCGGGCCCGCTTTAGCCTCAAATCGATCAAGGAAGTGGCAAGCGCACTCGAAGCCATCTTTGATGCAACGGTGGAAACCCACGGCGGCGACAAGCCGTGCTGCGTGGCCGAGTGGGTGGTGCGCTACTATTTGTGAGGCGTGGCGTTCTGTTTTTGAGTTAGGGCGCTCCTAGCGATGCGTGCGCAGCCCAGGAGCGGCGAGGTGCGGCGCGGCGTTGAACGTGAAGAGGCGAAGCTCGCTTTCGCGCAAGCGCATGATTGAATAGGACGCGTTATACAGCACGCCGGCGAGCCGCATGAGCCGCGCATTGGAGATTTCCAACGAGAGTCCCGTCCAGGTCGCAATCGGCGTGGCCGAGGTGACCACCACAATGTTTTCGCGCGCCTGGGCTCGCATCCTCAAGCGACAGCCCGCAACCCGGTCGCGAAACTGATCCCAGGTTTCGCCGCTGTACGAATAGCGACCGGAGATCCATGCATCGACGATTTTCGTGTCACACGGCTGCCACTTGCGATGAATCTTCGCGGTGTGCGCTCCGTTGCTGAGCCGGACCTGCTCCTGCATCTCCTCGTATTCCTGGCGGAACTCAGCATTTTCGGTGCACAATAGGGGCGCAATCTCGCGGTGCATTCGGCCGAGATCGAATTCGTCCCAGCCGTGATCGACGTTGAGTGTAGGGAAAGGGACATCCGCGTCGGCGTAGGCACGTTTAATCTCTTGGGCTGTTTCTTGCTGGCGCGATAGCGCTCCCGCATACGCCGAGGCAAATCGAATACCCTGGGCAACAAAATGCTCGCCCAGCAGCCGAGCCTGCCGCTTCCCTAACTCAGAGAGGGAATCGTAATCATCGCGCGTGCCCGCCTGGCCGTGCCGCACAAGGTAGACGTTGCTCAACTGAATTTTCCTGTGAGCGAGGTGGCAAGCTCGACCAGGCCTCTGACGCGCGCATCGAAATTTTGGAAGCGCGCGTCTTGCGTCTGTCGACGGCGGAACCGGTAGTAAATCTGTTGCAGGATGACTGCGAGCTTAAAGACCCCGAGTACTTCGTAGTACCCGATGTGGGTGAGATCGCGTCCCGTGCGTTCGGCATAGCGCTGCACGAACTGGTCGCGAGTGTACCAGCCCGGTTGCGAGGTGAGCGCTGGTGCTCCACGCGCGCGCAATTGTGGGGCGTCTGCCCAAGCCCAGTAGCAGAGCGTCAATCCCAGATCGGCGAGCGGATCGCCAACCGTAGTCATCTCCCAATCGAGCACGGCTTCGATGCGGTCCATGGATGCGTGCTGGAGCATGACATTGTCCAGCTTGTAGTCGTTGTGAACCAACGCGGGCGCGGGCGAAGCCGGGCGGCGATCGACCAGCCAGCGAATCACGCGATCCATTGCGGGCAGCTCGTCAGTTTTCGCTCGATTCCAACGCTCCGCCCAGCCGAAAACCTGGCGCTCAAGGAAGCCATCCGGTTTGCCTAGAGTTATAAGGCCGGTCTTCACAACGTCGATGCCATGTAGCCGGATCAGGCAATCGATAAATGCCTCGCTCACCAGCTGCGGATAGTTGTTCAGCGTCGCCAGTTCCCCCGGAACCTCGTCGCGCAGGATGAGCCCATGGCGGCGCTCCATAAGGAAGAAGACTGCTCCCAGCATCGACGGGTCCTCGCACAAATAAAAAACCCCGGGAGCTTCTGGAAAATGCGGATGCACCATCTGGAGCACGCGAAACTCCCGTGCCATGTCGTGGGCTTTCGGAGCGACCGGCCCAAGCGGACCACGTCGAAGCACGTACTCGCGCCCGTTTCCATTCATCCGCAAGAGATAAGTAAGGTTCGAGTGTCCGTTGGGGAATTGTTGGACGGTGATGCCCCGTTCAGCGCATTCGAATTTCCCGCGCAGAAACTCGGCGAGAGCCGACAAATTGAGCTCTTCGCCGGGCCGAACCGGAGCGGTATTGCCATACATTGGGATCAACCTTAGTTTTGCAGTGAACAGTTACTTGGCAAAGGGGCACGGCGGACAGCGGTCAGTCACGATCCGCCTGCCGAAACTTACCGGCACTCTCCTAGCAGGACTCTTACGCCATCACCGTCTGTTCCTTCGTGAATTCGGCAAAGGTTTTGCCCTCGGCCGCCAGACGCGCCAAGACCGGAGCCGGCGTCCAAAGTTCACCGAACTGACGATGAAATTCGCAGACCCTTTCATAGACTTTCTTCAGACCGACGGTGTCGGCGTACCACATCGGGCCGCCGCGATATGCCGGAAATCCATAGCCGTTGACGTAGATGATGTCGATGTCCACGGCTCGCAGAGCGATACCTTCCTCGAGGATGCGCGCGCCCTCATTCACCAGGGCATAGATACAGCGGTCGACGATTTCTTCGGGCGAGATGTCGCGCTGCGGGATGCGAGCTTCGGCCGCCCACTTGCGGATCATGCCATTGGCTTCAGTATCTGGGATCGCGTGGCGGTTGTCGTCATATTTGTACCAGCCGGCGCCGGTTTTCTGGCCGTAACGGCCGAGTTCGCAAAGCCGATCGCCGATGAACGGTTGCCGCACGCCGGGCTTTTCCAAATGGCGGTATTCCTTGCGGATACGCCAGCCGACGTCGAGGCCGGCGAGGTCGCCGGTGGCCAACGGTCCCAGCGCCATACCGAAGTCCGACATAGCCTGGTCAACGGCCTGCGGGCTGGCGCCCTCTTCCACCAGAAACACGGCTTCGCGGCCATATTGATGGAACATGCGGTTGCCCACAAAACCGCGACAGTTGCCCACGAGTACGCCGACTTTGCCGAGCTTTTTCGAAAGCTGCATACACGTCGCGATTACTTCTTTGTCGCTCGCTTTCCCGCGAACGATTTCGAGCAAGCGCATCATATTCGCGGGGCTAAAAAAATGCGTGCCGATGACAGACTCCGGCCGTGACGTGGCTGAAGCGATCTCGTCGATGCTGAGGGTTGACGTGTTGCTGGCCAAAATCGCGCCTTTCCGGCATGCCCGATCCAACTGGCTGAAGACTTCCTTCTTGAGCGCCATGCCCTCGAACACGGCCTCGACGACCATGTCGACTTTGCCGAAATCATCGTAGCTGAGTGTCGGAGTGATTAGCTTCAAGCGTTCATCCACGAATTGCTGCGTGAAGCGTCCGCGCTTCAATGAACTCAGATAGTTCTTCTGAATGGTAGCCAGCCCACGATCGAGCGCCGGCTGGTCGGCGTCCTTGAGCAGCACGGGAATGCCGGCATTCGCGAATACCATGGCGATTCCACCACCCATGGTTCCGGCACCGATGACTGCAACCGAATTCACGGGAAGAACGGGCGTCTCCTTTGGGATGTCCCGAATCTTGGCCACTTCGCGCTCTCCGAAGAAAACATGGATCAGTGCTTTGGATTGATCAGAGAACAAGCATTGGCGGAATCTCTCCTGCTCGATTTGGCAGCCCTGCTCAAAGGGCAGCTTGGTGGCGGCTTCGACCGCATCAATAGCGGCGAGCGGCGCCATCATCCCCTGCTGTCTCGTGCGAGCCTTCTCACGCGCGGCAGCAAAGATTGGCACATTCTGCTCAGCAGAGCCGAGTTTGTCATTGCGCTCGCGAGTTTTCGGCGCCGGCCTTCCTGCGATCTCGCGTGCAAACGCAACTGCGCCCGCCAGCAGATCGCCTTCGACAAGACGGTCCACAAGCCCAAGTTTCAGCGCCTCCTGAGCGGTGACCGGGTTGCCATCGGCGCACATCTCAACGGCCTTGGCGATCCCCACCAATCGAGGCAGGCGCTGCGTGCCGCCCGCGCCGGGAATGATGCCGAGCTTCACCTCGGGCTGTCCGAGCTGCGCATTGGGAGCAGCCACACGGTAGTGGCAGGCCATCGCCAGCTCGAGACCGCCGCCGAACGCANGTGCCATGAATAGCAGCCACGACGGGTTTCAGATTCTCAATCTGGAGCAGGAGCGGATACAGACCGGCGCCGCGCTTAGTCTTGCCAGAAATGATCTTGCCGAATTCCTTGATGTCCGCTCCCGCGATGAACGTGCGGCCGGCGCCTATCAGCACAGCCACCTTGATGGCATCGTCGTCGCCGATTTGTGCGATGGCCTGACCAATCCTCTCGGCGACAACCGGGCTTAGCGCATTCACCGGCGGGTTGTTGATCGTGATAATCGCGATCTCTTTATCTCTGGTGAGTTGAACGGGATCTTCCATGGCTAGAATTTCTCACTCATATCTCTTGCGATCGAAACACCGGGTTGCGTTCTTCGGTCGAAGCTGAAAGCACGGCCGAACGGTTCGCAGTCTCACTTCTGCGTAGTAAGTTCCACCTGGCTATTCATCTGCTTGCTCCAGTACTGGGCGCGCAAACCTTTCTTCAGGACTTTCCCGGTGGCCGTCTTGGGCAAATTCTCTCGAAACTCGATCGACCGTGGGCACTTGAAGTGCGCGATCCGCGAACGGCAGAATTCGATGAGTTCTGCCTCGGTCAGACGCGCCCCAGGTTTTGCTACCACCAGCCCTTTGGGCACTTCTCCCCATTTTTCATCCGGGACTGGGATGACAGCCACTTCGTAAACTCCGGGATGGGCGAGGAGCGCCTTTTCCACTTCGAGCGAAGAGATGTTTTCTCCGCCGCTGACAATGATGTCTTTCCTGCGGTCCACGATGAGGATGCTTCCATCCTCGTTCATGACGGCCATGTCGCCGGTGTGAAACCAGCCGTCGCGCATGGCGTCGGCCGTCGCGGCCGGTTGTTGCCAATAACCCTGCATGACGCCGTCACAGCGGGCGATCACCTCGCCCATGGTTTTTCCATCGCGTGGCACGTCTTCGTCATTGACGTCGACGACGCGAAGCTCCACGCCGGGGATAGCGTATCCGGTCATGGCCTGGGCCACATAACGCCGCTCGCCCTCCGCGTCGGCTCCCGGCTTGCTACGCGCTGTGGACAGCACCGGCGCGGTTTCGGTCAGGCCGTATCCGGAAAAGCATTCGCACCCAAGTTTCTCCTCGACTTGCTGGATCAACGTAGGAGACGATGCGGCTCCCCCGATGGAAATCCACTGCAGACTGCTCAGATCATACTGTGGGCGGTCCGGGGAGTTTACCAATGCGGCCGCCATGATCGGCACCAGGCTCAAAGAGTCGACGCGCTCGCGCTCGATCAGCCGGAAGACTTCGGCGCACGTGAAGCGCTGCAACATCACGTGCTTTCCGCCTACGAAGGTGATCGAATGGGCAGTTCCCCAGCCATTGGCGTGGAACAACGGAATCGTGTGCAGTTGCACGCTGCTTGCTTTGCTGCTAAACGTCAGACCGACCGACAAAGCATGGAGATAAACATTTCTGTGGGTCAGCATCACTCCCTTGGGATTGGCGCTGGTGCCGCTGGTGTAGAACAGTTCGGCCAGGGAGTTTTCATCGAACGCCATGATGTCAGCCCCATAGGGCGTGGCCGCGGCGAGAATGTCTTCATAGTTCTGCGGCGAAAGCCACGCGGCCTGTGGGGCCGCGTCGAGCAAGAAATAACTCTGCACGGGCGAAACGCTGTGTCGAAAAGAATCCACGACGCTCAGGAACTCCTGCTCCAGAAAAAGAGCTTTGGCTCCGGCATCGTTCAGAATGTAGGCCAACTCCTGAGGCGCAAGGCGGAAATTCAACGGAAGCAAAACCGCGCCGGCTTCCAGCACGCCGTAGTAGGCTTCCAGCAGGCGATGGCAGTTCATGCTGAGAAATGCGACCCGGTCGCCTGGTTTCACTCGAGCGTCGCGCAGAGCACCGGCGAGGCGACGGGCTCGTTCCGCAAACTGCGCGTACGTGAACCGCTGCTCTCCACAGACGATTGCGGTCTTGCCGGAAAACTGCTGTTCGGCATAGCGCAAGAATCGTACGGGCGTTAGAGGGATATTCATGACTGATTCTGGGCTACCAGGCTGTCTGACCTCCATCCACCACCAGAACATGCCCGGTGACATAGTTTGAGGCGTCAGAGGCAAGGAATACTGCCGCTCCCTTTAAATCGTGTTCGTTGCCAAAACGCCGTAATGGAATATGGGAGAGAAAAAGATCTTTGTAGCGCTCGATCACTCGGTGCGACATGTGGGTGGGAAACCAGCCCGGCGCGATGGCATTCACTTGAATGTTGTGCATCGCCCACTTGCAGGCCAAATCTCTGGTAAAGCTGATGACCCCGCCCTTGCTGGCGTAGTAGCCAATCGCGGGAAGTTCCGGCGGAGCCCCGAATAGTCCAGCGACGGACGCAACGTTGATGATCTTTCCCCGGCCTTGCCGAATCATGACTTTGCCCACGGCCTGGGCACACAGAAACGTTCCAGTCAGATTGGTCTCAATGACTTTGTTCCAATCCTCAAGGCGCATCTCCTCGACCGGCGCGCCCCAGGAGATGCCCGCGTTGTTGATCAGGACATCGATCCGCCCGAACTGAGAGAGAGTCGTATCGACCATTTGCTGAATACTGGCCTGACTTTTGACATCGCAGGTTAAAGCGATGGCCTTGACACCGAGTTGCTGAAACTGGGCAGCGGCCTCTCGGCAGCGCTCCTCCTTGCGAGCGCAGAGGGCCACGTTGGCTCCCATCTCCGCCAGCCCCTCCGCCATCTGGCGCCCTAGTCCGATCGAGCCTCCGGTGACAACCGCCACCCGGCCGGTCAAATCGAAGAGCTGTTTTACATTCACGGGGAATCCTCGATGGCGCGGGCGGCCTCCTTCAACATGAAGCCGTTTCCTCCGGCGAAAACAGCTGCCCGCGAACACCCACGGATCCACGTTCGAGCTGAGCGTCTCCGGTGGCAGAGGTCTGCGCCGCAAGGAACGTCAGAATTGCATCATGGGCTGCTGCCGTTTGGTCAGTCGAGAAGATATGGCCGGAGTGCGGGAGCATCACCAGCTTCGCGCCCGGGATGCGCTCCACGATTAATCTGGCGTTGGCGGGCGGCACCAGGCGGTCGGACTCGCCATGGATGACGAGGGTAGGCACCTTAATCTCCGGGAGCCGGCTGTACGCTTCCCAGCCAAGCACTCCCATTAGCTGTGCGAAATAGCCCTCCGCCCGTGGAAACCATGGCCGGCGAATCGCCAGATCTTCGTCGATGCGTTCCCGCGGCGTCGCCGAATCGTAGATGAATGGTACCGCCGCCTCCGCGGCTTCCTCGGGGCTCATCTTCCCGCGCGCCATCAGCATCTCATTCGCCGCTTGCTCGGCGCGCACCACCGTGGGTCCGCCGGCAGCGGTACAGCCCAGGATCAGCGACCGCACTCGCTTGGGGTATTGCAGCACGAACTCCTGCGCGATCATGCCGCCCATCGAAACGCCAAACACATGGGCGCTCTCTACTTGGGCAGCATCCAGGACCGAGACCGCATCAGAAGCCATCAACCCGATCGAGTACGGCCCGGCGGGAATACCGCTGCGGCCTACTCCCCGGTTGTCGAAAGCGAGCGTGCGATATTGCGCCTCCAACACTGGCCGTGTTCGGTACCAGCTGTGAGCTGTAAGTGCCAGCCCCGTAATCAGCAGAATGGGCTCGCCTTCGCCTTGCTCATCCCAGTAAATTTTGGCGCCCTTGTTCTCAACAAAGGCCATGAGGCCTCCCAATCATCCTGTGCCGCAACGCTGTGGATCGTGTTGCTGGTCGACGCCTGTGCAAAACCCGGCCTTCCGTTATTAAAAACCTGCGGCTGCACGCAGGTACTCTCTGGCAGCCTTGCAATCGCCACAATCCGGCCCAATCTCGCGGAACACTAGAAGCTGACGCGCAGACCAAGTTGGATCTCACGCTTGGGGAAAGCCGAAGTGAAGGCCAGCGGCGTGCTCGGCGTAGCCGTTCCCCCTCCCGCAAGGGCCGTACCGGGACGGATCCCATGCACGTTGAACGTGGTAAAGCCTGGCGCAAACCCGAACAGCGGGCTGACCTCGTTGTTCACGCTGGCGAANGATCCCATGCACGTTGAACGTGGTAAAGCCTGGCGCAAATCCGAACAGCGGGCTGACCTCGTTGTTCACGCTGGCGAAGTTCGTCCGGTTGGCGATGTTGAATCCCTCCGCCGTGAATTGCACATTCGCCTTTTCGCCCAGCTTGTGCTGCCAAGTCAAGCGTGCGTCGAAATCGTAATAGTTGGGGCCAAGACCCGTGTCGCGCGGCGCGCCAATGGGCCGTTCATTGGTGGTGTGATTGTCGCCGTTGACCTCGCCGCCAGCCAGCAAATTGAAGGGATGCCCGGCGTGGTAACTGAAAATGGGAGCAAACTGGAAGCCGGATAAAACAGCTTGCCTCCACGGACTGTCGATCACACCCGCGATCACGACCTTGTGCCGCTCGTCGAACTCGGAAACACTGCGATCGAGGTTGATGTTGGTCGGGTCCTGCGGCCCAAAATCGCTGTTGTAGTCCGTGGACGTGTCGAAGGCCTTGCTGTAAGTGTAGTTTCCCAACAAGGTGAAATGATCGCTGAAGCGCTTCTTGACTTCCAGGATGCCGCCCTCGTAGAGAGCGTAGGCCTCAGAGCTGTATTGGTTGTTCTGGGTAACGAACGGATTCACGAAGCAGGCGAAGGGGTTCGCGCATGGCGAGAGACCTCCTGGGAACTCGGTGCCGCCGAGGGGATCGGCTGGGGCTGGGCTTCCGGGAACACCTCCATTCCAGTTGCGGTAGGAAACTGTCTGGCCGTTGGCCAACTGCACCGTGCTGAATGGCGCGGGCAGCAGGTTGGTATCGATGGCCACCGGCAGTCTTTGGGTATGAGAGTAGATGCCGCTGAGGGAGACAGAGAATCCGGGCACGATCTCACGCTCGATGCCAAACGAAGCCTGCTGCGCAATCGGAGGGCGATAGCCCGGTTGATTCACGAAAACTACCTGCAGCGGGCCGATGGCTTTATTATTCGTCACGTTGATGCCAAACGGTGCCACTGCAGCGGGAGTGATGCAAGCAGCATTCCCAGGAGCCGGGGTGGTGCATGAGATCAGATTTCCACCGGATGCGGGGGGATTGAAAAACAGCCCGCCGAAAATGGCCTCCGCACCTTTCAAACCTAAAGCCGGGACCCCGCCAATCGGGTCCACATAGATTGAAATCTCGCGGTTGCAGGGGCTCGCACCAGTTCCTTGATATGGTGGGATCGGCACTCCAAACTGGGCGACACCGCAGATCGAGCCCAGGTTAGCTACCTGGCCCGCGCCCGCTGCGTTCTCGACGGCGGACTTATTGGCGTTCACGACGCCCAGGCTCAAGTCCACGTCAGGAATCTGCACATCGATCGGTCCGTAGAAGATTCCATACCCGCCACGGATGACCGTTTTGTGGTCTTTGAGAGGGTCCCAGGCAAACGATACTCGCGGGGCAAAGTCTTTTTTGTAAGTAGTCAGAGGGGCGAATTGAGTGTCCAGTTCGTAGCGGAGGCCGTAGTTCAGGGTGAAACTGGGCACGATCTGCCACGAGTCCTGAGCATACAGCGACGTCAGCGGGCGAGCATAGTAGGGGTAAGTCGGATTGCCGAAGCCCTGCTGGTAGACCTGAGGGAGCCCGAACGATGCCGACTGCAGAGAGCTAATTGCTGCGCCCTGGGTATTTGCCAGGCCGCAAGGAGTCGGATTCGCTTCCGATGGCGGAGCCAGGCAAGGGCTGATCAAAAATCCAGGGAGCGACCCAAAGACAAACCGGCCGGGGAAAAACGTGTGTGATTCGGTGTGATTGCCGCGCAGCAGTTCCGTACCGCCGAATTTAAACGTGTGCCGCCCGCGGATGAGGGTGAAATTGTCCGCGAACTCGTAGCGGCGCAGGACGGTGAGGTTGGGGAGGAAAATACTGGTTCCCAGGTTGTTGATGAAACCGGGAATCTGAAGTCCCACTTCGCCCGGTTTGTTGGGAATCACGTTGAAGCTGTTGTAGTCCCACTGCACGCGGGCCTCATTCTGGGCGTTCGTGCCTAAGTCGCGATACCAGGCGAGCTGCAGATTGTGGTCATAGTTATGAATTGAGCTGCCCGCCGAGAATGCGGTCAACGATTGTACGTCGGGAGATTCTTCCAGATCATGCCCGTAGCGGTAAGTCAGGTGGATGCTGTTGTTCGGACTGAACCGGTGTTCCAGATGCCCAGAGGCTTGATATTGGTGTGTGTTGTAGGGGAAAACTCCGCCATTGTTCTCGAACTGAGTGAGCAGGAAACTGTTGATGGCGGCCTGACCCGGGCTCACGAAGGGATTCGAGGTTGTGTTCAGGGTCAGAACGCTCGCGAGAGCTTCGGCGCACACCGGCGCGGGTATGGTCACACCGGTGAAGCAGGTCACCTGGTTAGACAACGGCTGCGTGGTGAGGCCGCCAATGATGGCACTCTGCGCCGCTGTCGGACGAAACACATCCGTATTCGTCAAGATAGGGACGGCGTTCTGCGCATCCTGGCGCAAGCCTTCGAAGGCTGCGAACAGGAAAGTCCTATCCTTCTTAATGGGGAAGCCGATGGCGCCGCCGAATTGCTGACGGCTCAAAGAATCCTTGATCGGCGTGCCGGCCGTGTCCGGGTTGGTGGGAATGAAGGCCGCTCCCGGCTGCAGCGCCTGGCTGAAGGAGAACGGATTACGCGCATCCAGAGCGTCATTGCGGAAAAACCCGTAGAGGGTGCCATGCACATTGTTGGTGCCGGATTTGGTCACGATGTTAATCGAGGCTCCCGTGGCGGAGCCCAGGTCGGCTGCATAATTGCTGCGGTTGATTTGAAATTCCTGCACGGCGTCCTGGCTGACCGTTGTACGAACACCTCCGCTATCGTTTCCGGTCTCCCCGCCGTCCACCGTAATGCTGTTTCCTCTGCCATTGCTTCCGTAGAAAGAAAGGCCGCTCTGCGGCGTCTGCTTGACGCGAAAATCCTGGTCCCCAGCCAGGCGCGTGGAATCGGAAACCCCGGGGGCGAGTAAGGTGAAGGTGAGGTAATCGCGACGGTCAATGGGCAAGTCGTTGATGTATTGCTGGTTGACGGTGTCCGCCTGGCTTCCCCGATCGGTCTCGACTACGGGAGGCTCACCCATCACCTCAATTACCGTTGCCACCTGTGACGGTTTCAAGCGCAAGTCCGAAACCACCACCTGCCCGACGCCGACCGTGATCCCCTTTCGAAGCTCGGTGGCAAAACCCGTCAGCGCGGCACTGACTTCATAGGTTGCAGGGGGCAGTCCCGTGACCTGGAACTGACCCGTGGCATCCGTCACCAGCGTGCGTCGGAGCCCGGTCTGCGGGTCCACCACGCTGACTGTGGCCTTGGGCAGCACGGCGCCCGAGGAATCGGTCACGGTCCCCCGGATTGCTCCCGACGAGCCGACGCCCTGCGCCTGAGCCAGACTGGCCGCCAACAGCAAGCAAACCATGACCTGCAACATGGATTTCATAGGTTTCTCCTTACCGATGCAGGGGAACATCGCCGAGTTATCCAAGGCGGGTATGCCGCCAAGTCTTCAAGGCCGCGACGTGCCGGCCAATTCTAGGCTGGCTAAATAATCCAGCCTGGATGTACTCGGGGACATCAATCGCTTGGCCCGCTTTTTCCCGTGAACCCTTGGTTACTCCAAGACTTTGGGAGTCGCCGGGCTCGGTCCCCACCGAACCCCGTTCGAATTGTGATAGCAAGTATCACATAATAGTCACTAACGTCAAGAACCATCATTTCCGTAGCGGACTTGAGCGGACGGGATTCGGGCGGCAACGAGACACCTATCAACAATCTCCCGGATCGCTCGGTTGCAGCCTGTTTCCCACCGTTAACTGGGAACGAGGACGATCCGGCCGGTGGCTTGACCGCGCCGCAACTGATCCAGCACCTGGTTGACCTGAGAAAGCGGACGCGCGGCCACCTGGCAACGTATTTTTCCCGCGGCCGCCAGGGCGAGCACTTCCCGCAAGTCTTGCCGGGTTCCGACCGCAGATGCCTGAACTCGGATTTCCCTCCCAGCCATCAGAATCGGCGGGAAACAGATATTTTCGGCAGGCAAACCCACGACGAGAAGAGTGCCGGCCGGCCGCAGGCAATGAAAGGCCAAGGCGTAGGCTGCTTTCGCGGCAGAGCTGACGAGTGCCACGTGGGCTCCGCCCCGGCGGCGCAGTTCTTTGACGACATCCGTAGTGGAGGCGTTAAACGTGTCGGCAGCGCCCAATTCTCTGGCCAGTTCAAGCTTCTCCGCGGCAATGTCGATGGCAATCACTTCCGCGCCAAAGGTTCGTCCGAGCTGCACGGCGAGGTGCCCGAGGCCACCGATGCCGAAGACCGCCAGGCGCTGGCCCTGCAAAGAACCGGCTTGTCTCAGAGCCCGATAGACCGTGAGTCCCGCGCAAAAAAGCGGAGCGGCCTCGAGTGAAGAAAGGCCCTCGGGGATTTTCAGAGCGTGCTTGGCCGGCGCCTTCACAAATTCCGCATAACCGCCATCCACGGTGACGCCTGTGATCTTTTGACTGGGACACAGGTTTTCGTTTCCATTTTTACAGAATTCGCACTCGCCACAGCTCCAGTAAATCCAGGGCACGCCGACGTGATCACCGATTTGTAGGTTCCTTACCGCCTCGCCCTTCTCCACCACATGGCCCGCGATTTCGTGGCCAAGAATCAGCGGTTGCTTCACGATTCGAGCCAGCTGCGTCCAATCCCCGTCGGCCACGTGTACGTCCGAATGGCAGGCGCCGCATGCCTTCACCTGAATCAACACTTCGTCCGCGGCGGGAGTCGGCCGCTCGACGTCTTTGATCGACAGGGGACTCTTGAACTGGCGCAGGACGGCAGCCTTCATCCGATTTCACCCTGGGAGAACTCGAACGGCAGACTTAGTGAAGACCAACTCTCACGGCTTGACGCCACGCAGAAAAAAATCCACGGCGCTATCCACACGTTCGGTCAGCTTATGAGGTCCGGTAAGATCGACGGTCCACTTGCGGACCACCGTGTGGTAGAGCGCCTCCATGAATTCGGCGAGATGGACCACGGGGAACGCGGTTGTGATTTCACCGCGCTTTTGGCCCTGGGCCAAGATCTCCCGCAGCAGACCGGCCACGATGTCCTCGGCTCCGCGCACCTCCGGAGAACGTACCGCATCCATGGCGCCCGACAGCACGACCGCCTGCCACAGAGGCCGGTCGGTTTCTGCTTCGCAGGCCATACTGTGATAGAGCCGGCGTAATCGCTCCGCAGTACTGGCTTTGGTCGAGAGTTCGGATTTGAGACGCTCCGCGATGCAGTCGAAGCCACGCCGGCCCACGTCTCGCAGAACGGCATCTTTACTGGGAAAGTAGCGGAAGAAAGTCGGCTGGCTGATTTCGAGAATTTTGACGATATCATCCACCCGCGTCTTCTCGTAGCCCTGCTTGCGGAACAAGCGGATCGCGGTCTCGATAATGTGCTGCCGCAGTCGCGCTTTCTTGCGCTCCCGCAGCCCGGGGACTTCGGGGACCGGCGCGGATGCCTTCCGTCTCCTCACCTTCCTGTGGTTCCGGCCCCTTTGCGATGAGGCAACCTGCACGTGAGCCATACGTCTCTCCTCAATCAGCCGCGGACCTCGCCCCTCGTCAGGCACTCAGGGCATTGTGATCGCGTCCATAATAAAAATGCAAAAGCGCGAGCTTCATCAACTTCCGCCGAGCCACGATAGCGCGAGAAAATCGCAGCCCGGCTGTTGACGTTAGCCACTAATATCTGATATAGACTAACACAATTTTGGCGAGAAGACCCACCGCAGGCCTCAAGGTCAAGTCGGGTGGTTGGGTTTCGGCTTCGGGCCTCGGTTTCGGACCGGGGCTGTTCGGGAAACGAATTCGCAGACTTGCTCTGGGACATCGTTAATCTTCTGCCGGGAGAAAGATAATGACCACTGCCACGGCCACTCCTTTGCAAGCGCGAGGTGGCGCATTCCTTATCGAAGATCGCGCTCCGCACGAAGTTTTCACGGCGGAAGATCTCACCGACGAACACTGGGCCATCGCCCGCACGGTCGACGAATTCTGGACTAATGAGGTGGAACCCCATATAGCGGCGATCCGACACCAGACGCCGGGACTGGCGCTGAGCATACTGCGCAAATCGGCCGAGCTGGGACTCACTGCTATATCCATTCCCGAACGATTCGGCGGAATGGAAATGGACCTGCCGTCGATAATGATCGCGGGGGAGCATTTGGCCCGGGACACTTCCTACGCGTCCTGGCACTCCGCGCACACCGGGATCGGCACCCTGCCGGTTCTGTTCTTCGGCAACGAAGAACAGAAGCGAAAATATCTTCCCAGGCTCGCGAAAGTTGAGATGCTGGCCGCATACGCGCTCACGGAACCGCTGGCCGGATCCGACGCTCTTGCCGTGCGTACTCGTGCAGAGCTCAGTCCCGACGGGAAATACTACGTCCTCAACGGACAAAAAATGTGGATCACCAATGGAGGTGCAGCCGAACTCTTTACCGTGTTCGCCAAAGTAGGCGGTGAGAAGTTCACCGCGTTCCTGGTTGAGCGCAGCTTTCCGGGCGTGAGCAGCGGCGCCGAAGAACACAAGATGGGCATGAAGGGCAGTTCGACCACGGCCGTCTATCTGGACAACGTCCGGGTCCCGGTCGAGAACGTGCTGGGCGAAGTTGGCCGCGGGCACATCATTGCGTTCAACATCCTCAACATCGGGCGGCTGAAACTTGGCGCGGGCGCCCTTGGCGGAGCCAAGAAAGTGTTGGCCACGTGCCTGAAATATGCCAAAGAGCGTAAAGCTTTCGGTTCGGCGATCGCGCAGTTCGGCGCCATTCAGCACAAGCTGGCAGAGATGGCGGTTCGTACATACGCGGTGGAATCGATGGTGTGGCGTGTGGTAGGACTGATCGAGCGCGAATTGCAGCAATCTTCCCACGGCCAGCAGGCCGCGTCCAACAGCGAGCTCAAGGCCGTCGAGGAATACGCGGCGGAATGCTCAATGGTCAAGGTCTATGCCTCCGAGATGCTGGATTACGTGGTCGATGAAGGCGTGCAGATCCACGGCGGCTATGGCTACCATCAGGACTACGCAGTCGAGGCGGCCTACCGGGATGCGAGAATCAATCGTATTTTCGAGGGCACGAACGAAATTAACCGGCTGCTGATCACCGGCATGCTGCTGAAACGTGCGGCGCGTGGTCAGCTGGCGCTGATCCCGGCTGTTCAGGAGGTGTTGAGCGAGGCTGCAAGACGCACCGCCGGCCAAGCGAACACTGACGAAGAAACGCGCCTGGTGAGCAACGCGAAGAAAATTGCGCTCTTCACGATCGGGATCGCGTATCAAAAACACGGAGCTGAGCTCGAGAAACAGCAGGAAGTCGTCATGAATATCTCGGACATCATCATGGAGGTATTCGCGATGGAATCCAGCCTGCTGCGGAACCGCAAATTCGCAAACTCCGGCAAAGGGACGAATGCTGCCGACATGTGCGCCGTATTCTTGCGTGCAGCCATGGATCGAGCGGAGGTATCGGCGCGGCAGGTCATCGGCGCGTGCGCGGCAGGCAGCGCTCTGCGGGAAAATATGGCGGCTCTGCGAGCCTGGGCGAACTACGATCCAGTCGATGCCATTGCGTTGCGGCGGAATATTGCCAGCTGTCTTCTCGCTGCCGGGTGCTATACAATCTGATCCTCAGGTGCCGTGGTCTGCCGATGGCGACAGCGCGGAGCAGGGGCTGCTCAGGGCTTATGTGCGTGAGGCAGAATCCCACCGACTACTTCTTTGACCCCGTGCCTGTGACTTCCACCCCGACCTTCTGGCCGACCTCGTCTAAAGCTGCTCCAAGGTATTTCGCGAATTCGAACATACGCTTTCGACGATAGAGACGAGACGGTATCGAAGCTATCTCGGTGTTCGTCTTGGGGTCAATGAAATGAATCGACAAGTTAATGCCGTAGGTGTTCTTGTCAATCTGGACATCCGAGAACTTGATGTAGAGGTCGTTGCCCGCCGGGTTCTCGTCATTGCTGTCCTTGGCTGCAGTCACTTCCCGGCCTGACAGATACTTGCTCTTACAGTCGTTCTGAAAATCGCGGTTCACGTCCTTGATGGTTTCGATCCAGTCTTGCCTGCCTTCGTAACCCCAGGCATGCCACTCATCCGGCGACAGGTCCACCCAGCCGACGAAAATCTTCTTCGCCCCCGACATATCAGCCGTCGTTTCTTTCTTCTCGCTTTTTGCATACAAAGAGGACTGCAGCCCTGCACAAGAGAGTAGTGCTAGAACCAACATGAATCGTTTCATCGAATCCTCCTTCAGGGTTTTTCGATTGAAAGTATAGACCAGCGTCAATGAGACACGCTCGGCAGTGGGGTGGTGTTAACCACCGAGGGCACGAAAGTACACGAAGGCAATCCTAGGGATTTGTACTTCAACAGACTTCGTCAAACGCAGTGAAATCGACGAGCGGGCGACCCAATGTCCGGCCGTTACTGACTCTGCAACATACTCTTGGTAGATTCGTCCTTGGTTACAAGAAGATCACCACGGAATACGAGGCACTGGTCCCCAGCGCCCGCCGCAGCCGGCAAGTCCCATCTACGAGCCCGCCCTCTTGGTCATGTGCATCGTCCTTCCCTTGTCCTTGTTGGACATGAGGCCTTTGGAGTAGCCTCCGTCGAGTGTGGTGTCGTTCACGGCAGTGAGCACGGCGGAATACGCAATATTTCCCTTGCTGGAGAAGAGCAGGTAGACATGATTTCCGCTGACCACTCCGGTAATGTCCCAGTTGTCGCCCCTACCGGTCAATTCGCTTTTGCCTTCCGCCTGGTTCAAGACAATGGTGCCCCACGCCGGCTCATACCAGAATCCATTCACGTTGATGGTTGCCGGACCGGTGTGCGCGCCCAGCCAGGCCTTGCCTTCTTTTTCGACCTTAGCGGCGTTCAAGATGCCGGCAAGAAGAAACATGAAGGCGACGAGCAGAAAACTCCGTATGCTCTTTTTCATGGTTCACTCCTGAAGACTGCAAAGTTTGATTTCGTGGGTTCGATCCAAACAGACCAAGTTAGGTTCGACGATCGCATCCGGCTGTATCGGCACAAGAGACGCCGCGGAGGCTCTTGCCGTTTCCGCCGGCTGTTGCTCGACTACACCGAGTCCGTGTTTCCAGCCCCAAACGACATGGAGGCTGACGTAGCTCGGCTGTTCTTCTTTGGCATCCACGGCCACGGAAGAACCGGTCTTATCGGAAGTAATCGTATGCTTGCCCGGAGCTACCAGCAGAATGATGTATCGACCGTTGTCCAGGTATCCTACCTCGATGTTGTCGCAGAACACGGGAGGCTTGATCCAGCGTCCCTTGCGAGCCGTTTCCCGATACACCACAATCTCTGCTTTTTTCTCCGCGACTGTGGCGGAGCCGGCGGCAGGTTTCGGCGCCGAGGCGGGAGCTGCTGACTGGGCCGCGCCCTCGTTCGTGCTGCCGGAATCCTGGCAGTAAGCGAGGGCTACCGGGCCTTGGGACCCTGTGCATGCCAGTAACGCCACAAGCAACGCCAGCCGTTTCATGGATCCCTCCTCATCGCGCCTTCCCGGGATCGCAGCCCTCGAGTTGTAGTGCTGGGTTCTTGGCTGAAAGTATAAGCCCGCCAGTCAACCGTGCGCGCTTGTACGCAGGCTGGGATTCAACTGGCACGAGAAAAGCCTGTAGCTTCTTTAGGACTTAGGCTAAATCGAATGAGAGCGCAGCACATGTCCCGGTCGTTGACGTTCCAAGCAGAATGGCCAACGGTTGTGCGTCGCCCTCGGTCCAAGAAAGAGACGCAATTAAGCGAAGAATTCCGCCGCTGTCGGATTCGCCCAGAAATGCCTTGGGCGCGATCACCCGGGCACTTGCGCCGAAAACCTCTTGAATGGTGGCTTGTTCCATCTCGTCGAGATCACGCGAGCCGTTGGCGCTGGCAATGACCATTCTGACATCGGCTGGAGATGAGGCGCCAAGAGCGCGACGTGCAACAGAAACCGCAGCCCTGGGGTCCGATGTCGCAAATCCCGAGCGATAGCCAGCATAGGTTCGGGCGCCACGCCTTCTGGCTCTGCCAGCCAGTTCCATCACCACTGCAGTGGCGTTCTCTCCGGGCACAAAGCCGTCTCTGTCCGGCGAGAACGGCACCGGTGCCGATGTCTGGCTGAAACAAGCTTTGGAGAGCACCCCGGCGGCTTCAAACCACTCAAACATCGTCCGGGTTAGAACGTCGCCCGCGAGAGCGATTGCCACGTCTGCCTGCCCGCTGCGCAGCAAAACGGCTGCCTGCATGATGGCCTGTTCCCCAGAGACGCGTTTGTGGCTCAGTGTGAGATTCGGTCCACGGAGACCGAAAACACGCGCGACATGGCTGGCCGGGGAGTTGGTAAGGCTTTCGGGAAAGCTGATCGGATCGGCTTTGGCATAACCGTTTGCAGCCATGCTCTGAAAGAAAGCTTCGGTCAGTTCGATGCAGCCGAATCCGGTTCCAAGAACGACCGCAATCCTGGAAAGGTCTTCGGTCTTGAGATCTAGGTTCGCATCCTCCATCGCGAGCGCGGCGGCTACGAGGCACCATACGGATAGCCGGTCAAGACGACGGGTTTTGAGTCCGGGGACGACATCCGAGGGACGAAACGGTTCGACCAGAAAAGCGCGGCGAAGCCCATCGGTCGGCCATGCGGTTACGGTTCGGGGCTGCATTTCCTTTCGGCCGAGTAAACCGCGATGCGGCCCGAATGGGCTTACGGTTCCGATGCCCGTGATGCATGCCTGGTCCGGAGTCATACAGCGCCCAAGTCGCCGAGTAGTTCGCCGCCAGGCAACTCGAAGATCAGGGCGGCATTGCTTCCGCCGAAACCGGCCGATACGGTCATTCCCAGGGGAACGGGCTGGCGGTGCGATTTTCCCATGAGCCAATCGATCGCAGGGCTTTCGATCGGGTCGCTGAGGCGCAGCGTGGGGAACAGAGCTGCGCTTCGCATGCTCGCGATGGTGACTGCCGCTTCGAGTGCTCCGGCAGCTCCCAGGCAGTGACCAAAAAACGACTTGGTCGAAGAGACGGGCAGGGGCGAGCTGCGTGTGCGAAAGGCAGTCTCGTAGGCTTTGACTTCCGCAACGTCGTTCAAAGTTGTTCCCGTGCCATGTGAATTGACGTATGCGATTGTGTCTGGATCGACGCCGGCCATTGCCATGGCCGAAGACATGCACGCGGCCAGGCCGCTGCCTTGCTCGTCCGGTGCAGTGTGATGGAAGGCGTCATTGCTCATGGCCCAGCCGCGAAGAATCGCGAAAATGCTGGCGTTGCGCTCTCGGGCATGTTCGACGGTCTCGAGCACGAAGACGGCCGCACCTTCGCCCAGGTTTAACCCTTTGCGGTTGTGATCAAACGGCCGGCACGGTTCTGGATCGAGCGCCTGCAGAGAGTTGAATCCGCTTAGCGTATAAGGAGCGAGAGCGTCACTGCCGCCAGCCACCATCATAGGTACTTCCCCCGCGAGGACCATCGAAGCGGCGAGCCCAATGGCGATTGCACCGGAAGCACAAGCCACGCTTACTCCCCAGCATGGACCGCTAAGCCCGAGCCAGGCCCCTACGGCGTCGGCAGGATGGGAAGCTGGATAGGTCGTAGCGGCCGCAAATCCGCCATCGCGGTAATACCGCGCTGGATTTGAAGCGATCGACGGATCGATCTCGCTGAGGCCGGCGACAGTGGTGGCGATTACGGCGCCGCTTTCGTGAAAATCGCTGCTAGCGCCAGCCTTTTCCGCGGCGTCGAGTGCGGCAAGAACAGCGAGACGATCCGTGCGGGAGAGACGGAAGCCGGGCCGGTCCGTCACCTCCGGTAGGTTGGCGATCTCGGCCACGATCGGGGGCAAATCCAATCTCGAGTCGAAGATGGTCAGCGGTTTCAGGCAGCTGCGGCATTCGAGCAGACCGGACGACAAAGCACCGAATCCGCGCCCGAACGGGCTCAACACACCGATTCCGGTGATCGCCACCAAGTCTTGCTTTCCGTCGCCTCTATCCATCTCTTCTAACCGTGGGCAACCAAATCCTTGACTTTTTCTGCGGTGGCCGGGGCCGGCGGGACGCGGTTTCCGTTCCAGAATTCGAAAAAATTCATCCACTGATCGGGGTATATCCTTACCCTCTCCTCCAGAAAGCGTACTGCTTGCTCAAGGCCGGTTCGCAGGTCATGCTCCCGATCGCCGGCGTGAGCGAGACGAATCGGTTGGCCCATGATCACGCGATATCGCAGCCAGCCGTCGCGCACCACAAAACCCGGCACTACAGGAGCGCCGGACACATAAGAGAGAAGAAAAGGACCGAGAGGAAACGGCGCTGGTGATCCGAAGAACCGCACGTCTGCCTGGAACGGCTGGTAGACCCGGTCTCCTTGGATAGCGACAATTTCATTGTTCCGCAGGGCGTGAAGAAGTTTCAGCGACGCCATGGCATCGTCGTTTAGTTGCACCACGCGGAGCAGGTCGTTCGTCATCAAGTCGCGAAGCATGATTTCCGCTGGGTTGCCTTGCTCCACTACGCGCGCGACATTGACCGGCCGGCCGTGCAGTTCCAGCAGTCGCGAAGCGAATTCCCAGTTGCCGAGGTGAGCTGTCCAGACGATCACCCCGTTGCCCTCGCTCAAGCAATCGTCGATGATCTCGCGGCCGTCGTCCCCCGACGACAGCATCGCGAGCAGTTCAGCATGGCTGGCGTGAGGAACATAGCAATAAGAAACCATGAAGTCGCAGAACGAGTAGAAGACCCAGTAAGCCTTCCACAGCAGCGGCGGCCTGCCGCGGCCGCAGATCGTTCTCAAGTTGCTGACCAGCGCTCGGCGTTCTCTGCCCAAAAGAAAGAAAAAGATCAGTGCCGTGATCAGTGCGATGAGCGGCTGCAGGAACTTCGGGACCCGCGGAATGGTCGCGAACACGATGCGGTGAGAAAGTGGGGTGTGATAACCGTGTTGATACCAGCGGGTCATGTGCGGTCGAGGAGCAGGCCCGGCACTGGATCCGGGGCTAGACCGGCTTCGGCTCCTTCATTTTCAACTTTTCTTCGACCGCGGCGGCCAGAGAGTTGATGTCTTTCCAGACCGAGGGATCGAATTTGCCCGAGATCAGTTTGATTCCGAAATGTCTCTCGATTTCAAGAATCAGCTGCATGGTGTCGATGGAGTCGATCTCCAGCTCAGAGCCCATGAGGGCCTGATTGTCGCGCAAGTCGGCAGGATTTTGATCGGTGAGCCGCAGGCTTTTCACGATCACTCGTTTCAGTTGTTCTTTCACGTTTTCCACGGCCCAATCACCAACTTCCCCGTTGCGAACGCAGCAGTATAACACGCTCTGGACGCGGCTTATCGCGCGAGTCCCATCGAGCAGGTGAGGCTGAGAAATGCTTTGGCCATCTTACCCACGGGATCGAGAAGAACGGGCTTGTGCTTGAGCATTTCAGCAACGGGTTCGCCGCGAAAATGACAAATCTGCCGGTAGTGCGCCATGAAATGAAGCACACGGAGAAAGAGTTTCCAATGAAAGGGAGCGAAGTAGTCGCTCTTGATCAGAGGGACGGCGCGGCCACTCTTGACTTCCTGAACGAAATCGGAATAACTCTCTGCGCCCGAAGCGCAGATGGTCGAACTGGCCAGCAGGAGATGACTGTCGCCGCCGCCGACGACGGGCTTTTTGACATGGCGCGCTAGCGCGAGCACGCGGTTATTTTCTTCGCGGCCGCGCATACCGTTGTATTCCAGGGCATCGATCGCGGAGCCGTAACGCTTCAGCAGGTTAGACGCAACCGCCTCAGCGTCGCCTTTAGACCAGGGAATGAGCGCATGGTTCAACACCACCAGGCAACGCGTCGCCCGCAGCAGTTCGAAAAGATCATCGAGCCGCTGTTCCCGCGCTGCTGCCTGGATAGCTTCGTGGGTTTCAGAAACCCGGTCCGCCGGAAGTCCCGTAATGCCCAAGTGGAACAGGTGACCTTCAAAACGAACGGAAAGCTCCTCGCTCAGGGCAATGCGGTGCGCGTCTGCGGGATGGCGCTCGCGCAATTCGACGCTGCCCGCGATTTCGTCGTGATCGGTAATCGCGAGTTGGACGCGGTCGAAGCCTAACCCGCTGACCGCCTCGGTCTCCATGCGCCACACTTCGTCCGGGCTGTACGGAGGGTTGTACCAAAGATCCGCGTAGGTAAGGTCGGGGACCCTGTGCAGGCCGAATGCCCGGCGAACGATCGCGCGCAGTGGCCACATAAACCAGCGCCCCATCACACTTTCGAGCGGCCGCATCTTTTCCACGGAATAATTGGAATGCGTGTGCAGAGACACCAGAGAGCGGAATTCCCGCGAAGGATGCGGGCAACGCTTGTACTCGTAGTTCTGGATGGTCCAACAACTACTGCCGTTGGTCATGACCGGGAAAGTCTACAACAGACCGCCGTCGACGGCGATCACCTGGCCCGTGATGTAGTTCGCCGCTTCCGACCCCAGGAACACCACGAGCGGCGCAACCTCCTGCGGCTCGCCGAATCGTCCCAGGGGAATCTCGGTCAACAGCCGCTTGCTTTCTTTTTCAATGAACGGTTGCGACATGCGAGTGGGGATGATACCAGGGCAGACGGCATTGACCCGAATGTTGAAGCGACCCATTTCGCGGGCAAGCGATTTCGTGAAGCCGATGATGCCGGCTTTCGAGGCGGCATAATTGCACTGTCCGGCTTGTCCTCGAATTCCGCTGGGAGAAACGATGTTGGTGATTGCGCCTCCGCCCAGGTGCATCATGCCGCGGAGCNGCGAGTTGAGAGCACAGGTATGTGCCCCGCAAGTTGGTGTCGAGCACGGTGTCCCATTGCTCATCGGACATCAACATGAGCATTGCGTCTCGGGTGACGCCGGCGTTGTTGACAAGGTAGGCGAGCAGGCCGAATCGATCTTCAATGGTGTTGAACAGGGTCTCAGCATCTTCGCGACGGGAGACATTGGCCTTGAGAGCAACGGCCTCGCCTCCGCCGGCGACGATCTGCTCCACGCATTGGGCTGCACCCGCCTCGTTTTCGTGGTAACTCACGATGACGCGGTAGCCAGCTCCGCCCAGGCCGGACGCGATAGCCGCGCCAATAGCTCCCGACGCGCCGGTCACGAGTGCGTTCTTGGTTGCCATCGCTGGTCAGCGCAAGGGTTTGAAAATCGTGATGATGCCGCTCCACCGGGAGTTGTAGCGCGCGATATTGCCGTGCAAGGCGTACAGCACCGATGTCTGCAGATAGGTACCCCACGGTCCAGCTGTGCTGGCATCAAATTCCACGCCGTCAAATTGCTTGAACCTCAGAGATTCGCTTTCGTTTCTGGCGCGGGCGTAATTGTAAGAGCCTTGGAACTTAACGAACTCGGCGACGTTGAAACCGTAGTAGGCGCTGGTGATCGCGATGGCATCGAACGAATCGGTGCCGTCGGGAATCCCGCGAATGCGAGGCTGCGAGAACAGCGACGGCCAGTAACGCGAGAACCGGTCGAGCGGATTCCCGCCATAATAAGAGAGGTCCAGCCCACCTCGCGTGAACTTGCCGAAGTATACGTTCTTGTTGACGTCGCCGTAGTACCGGGTGAAGTGATTGATGGCGGGCGCCAGCTGCGTGGCCGCGGGCGGTTGCGCTTCAGGTCCGAACGGCCTCCATCCGAACCGCCGTCCTTCATCGACCTCAGCCGTTAGAGTGTATCCATGGCGCATGTAGTTCATCGCCAGTCCGGGAAGGAGCGTGACGCCGCTGTGCGGCAGAACGAAATCACTCGTGTCGCTGGTCTTGCGATAGTAGTCGTAAGTCAGATACGAGGACGCAGTGAAGCCGAGGTGCGTGGTGGGCTGCCACGTAGCCCGCAAGCCGGCGGTTTCTTCCCAGTCCCAAAGTCCCTGGGTTTTCACTTCGGTGTTGCCGGAAAAAACGCGGTTTTGTCCGGGAAGTCCGGAAAGGGCGAGATCGAGCCCAAGGCGAAACTTGTTCCCATACTGATGCGATAGGTCGGCGGCCAGGACGGGTCCGGCAAAGAAAATTGAGACCTGCGATCCCGTGTTTCGGAAGTTGAAATCCACGAGGCTGAAGCCTGCGAGGGGAATCGGGAAATCGTAGGTGCCTTCGTAGAAAGTGCCCAGGACAATCGACTCGACTCGATTGTTGTTGTTCGGTTGCTCGACACGCTGCTCGCCTTCCTTTTTCAAAGCATGCAGGCCAGTCACCGTGTCGCGATACATCGGCTGATCGGATGCTCGAGCCGCCGCTAGCGCTGTGTCAAACTCGGAACTGTTAATGACATAATCCGAAAACTTGTAAGTCTTTTCCAGCAGAAAATTGCGGTCGGCGGCATTGAGCGTCTGCTGCGAATAGATCGACGCTAGCAGGTTAAACTGATTTCCTTTGCCATCGGAAACCAGTTCGTAGTTTTGGGTTTCAGCGTTGGCGATGACGTTAGTCTTCGCCCCGCGCTGGGTCAGGTACATTTTCACTTGTCGGAACGTGGTGCCGTCGATCCAGATCTTTCCGCTGTAGAGCGCCTCGCTAGGCTCCCGCGGCTCAACTCCCACCACAAACGTGTACACTCCGTTCACCTGATCGGTCCCAAGCAGTTTGTAGGAATATTTCTCGTTCAGCTTCAGTTCCAGCGGTTGCGTGACCACCTTTCGTGGTTCCAACTGAGGTAGAGGAAACTCGCGTTTGTTCTTGAACTTGACCCCATCGACATAGAAGCCGGTTTGCTCCCATTCGAGAAGGCCGGTTCGATTATTCGAGAACTGCCGCATGGGAATGGAGATATCGAAACCCGGACTGACGTTGGTACTGTCGAAATGCAAGGTCATGAAGCAGGAGGCGATGTAGTTATCGAGCTTCTCGCGCTGCGACTCGCGGTACTGTTGCCAGCGCGCGATCACCTCTTCCACGGTCAATTCCGCTTGCGCCTTGACGGTCACGCTGGAGTACGCTCTTTCTTTGGCGCTACCCAGTTCGTGGATGAAGATGAGCGCGTACTCGGAATCGCAGGCGCAGCTTTGTCTGTTGCCTTGCTGATTCGATATCAGATCACCTGGCTTGAGCTTCGCGCCCGTAAGCGGGTCGTACCATTGAATGTCAAATTGGCCCGCTGGCCCGGCGATCGCAACGTTTCTGGGACTGACACTGGATCCGTTCACGTGGACCACGATGCCCACATCGGACGAGTGGCTGTCAGCAAACCATTTCGCTTCGCCGGTTGCTCCGCCTTCGACTTTGAAAGTCGCAGCACTCGCAGGCGTGGCATTGAAATCGCTAGTGATTAGGCGCGAGAAAGAATTGTAGGCGGTACAGACGCCTCCGAGGACGGCAACGTCCCGCGGCTCTGACCACAGAAGGCTGACGGAGGCGCCGGTGGTTGCGAGGGCCGCGTTCAAGTAAGCTGCACCGGCCTGTTGAGGGCTGGCAAACGAGCCGGTCTCCAACTTCAGAACGACCGGCTTTTTNACCGGCTTGTTAAGGGCCTGCTCTGCGATCCAGGCGCTGTCGTCCTGCCAGTTGGGGCCAAAAACAGTGCCCAGCCAGTCGGAGTAGAAGGCCAGCCGCTTAACAAGATCGCCGTGCTGCCGCACAAAACCGCCGGGGAACGCGAAGCCCAGCTGCAGGTCCGGCTTGCTCGCCTTTGCCTTCACGGCGATGTTGACCAGGGCAAAGGAAAACAATTCTGGCGCCGACAAAGGTTCTTCGATTTCGACCACCAATCCGCGCACCTTGGTACTGGCAAGAGGCAGGCGGCCGAGCGCCTGTGCGACGCGGTCGGTAAGAACCGTCTCGGACTCCTGACCCGTAAGAGCACCCGCACGAACCTGGAGGCGGAGATAGACTTCGGCGTCCTGGGGCAACGCGTCCAAGATCTTTCCCTGGACGTCGCCTTCACCGCCAGCACCGGCACCACTCGCTAGATCTAGCGGCCAGGGAGGGAGCAACACTACTCGGTCATTGGTTCCGCACTGTTGAGAGGCCTTGATCAATTCGCCTACGTCCGAACCGGCGGGAATACTGTACCCATACTTCGGCAAAGCGGCGGCATTCGTCCTGGGAGCAGCTACGACTGCGAAGAAGGAAAAAGACAAGAAAACACACAAGCTTTTCATATCAAGAAAAGACCTCAATACAATGCACCGGCTCTGGGAAAGGAAGCCGGGAACGCCCCGCATGGTTCGGTTGAGGAGTAATGCTCGCATCACTTTACGCGTCCTGTTGTTTGATCGCAACTTGTCGTTTCGTGCGCTTGTCGAGCCTAGTCAAAGTGAGGATCCAGAGGGAGAACACAACGACCGCCCCTGCACAACCGTTAGCGATGCTCACCGAACTGCGTTAACTCCTCGACTTGTACCGACTGCAGCCCGCGGGCCTAGCACCAGAACTATCGCGGGCACGATCCAGATAGCGCCCGCCAGCGCCAGGGCCACACCGATCGTTGTGACCAAACCCATTTCGGCCAGCGCCTGGAAACTCGACACTAGCAACGCCGCAAAGCCGACTAGCGTCGTCAAGCTCGATTGAATCAGCGCCGGCCCGGAAGATTTTGCGATGTCGAGGATTGAATACTGGTTGCTTTCCAGGTATCGCTTCACCAGGTGAATTCCGTTGTCGATGCCGATTCCCACAATGAGTGGAAGGGCCGTGATCGCCATGAAGCTGAAGCGGTGTCCAACGAGCACGAGAAGCCCAAAGGTCACAACAATGGCGAAAACAATCGGTGTCAGGACCAGCAGCGACACGCGCACACTGCGGAAGCAGAGAAAGACAATCACGACGATGCCCGCCGAAGTGAGCAGCATGGCGCGGCGGCTGTCGCGCTGAATCTGCGTCTGCAAGTCGCGGTTGATCTTGTTGAACGAAAATTGCGCGAACGACCCAAACTGCTGCTGCCAGGACCGCAAAGTCGCATCCGGAATCACGTCGGTGGCATCCGGGTCGGTGGGATAAAATGCGATAGCGGCCAGATATTGGGCATCCCCGGATTTTCGAATGCTGTTATCGAGCAGACCGCGAGGCAGAAATTCGCTTACCTTCTCCAAATCCAGAGGCTGCAGCCCGGTCGTTCCTAATTCCCGGAGTCGTTCGATCGCTGGCTGAAAAGGCGCTATGCGAAATCCGCTCTCGCGCAGCGAGTCCTCTAGCACCTGGGCGACGTGGACGAGATCGATTTCCCGAAGTGCCCGGGCGCGCAGCGCCTGTGTCTCAAACGAGGGCACGATACTGGACGGGGAAAAGACTGACTTAACCACGCCTTGCTCGCTCAAAGTGCCCAGCGCCGCTGTGAGCTGCTCCGTCCTCCGCAACACATCTTCTTCGTTTCCCTGAACCAGGAATATTTCCGGGCTCCCCTCGATGCCGAATTTTTCCCCCAGCCGCTTCTGGCCAGCGATCGCGGGGTTCTGCTCGCTCAGCGTTATTTCGATCTTGCGGTTCATCCTCACGAAAGGCAGGGAAAGGAGAGAACACAGAAAAACACCGGCCGAAACGATGAAGATGAGGTGCTTATGACGGCCGACGAAATCCACGCTGCGCCGAGCGATAACGGGCAGGAACCGGAACGTCACCGTTTCCGGAGTCGCAGGCTTCGCCACTTTCCACCATGCGCGCATCAGTGCCGGAACGGTGAAGACAGTGTGTACAAGTAGCATCAGCAATCCCACTGTGAGCACAAATCCAAACTCAGCCAGAGCTTTGAATCGGGCTGTCGCCAAAGCTGCCGTCGCCGTCGACATGGTCAGGATGCAGAAAAGGATGCTGTGCCCGGTCGTGTCGTACGTGCGCTGCATGGCATCGTCCGGCGTGCCTCCTTTTGCCCACTCCTGCGGCACACGATTGAAAAAATGCACCACCTGATCGTCGCCCAGCCCGGCGAGGATTGCGATGAAGGAAAGGCTGATCAGGTTGATTTCGCCGGGGTAGTAGCCTGCGATGCCAGTGGTCCAAAGAATGCCCAGGCTCGTCGGCAACAGCGACAAGAGGAGCAGTGGAATCCGCGGATAGACCAATAGGCAGAGAATCAAGTTGCCGACGATTGACACCACAGACACGAGGCGGACGTTATCCTGGATGAACTTTCGGTCCTGCTCCGCGTACAGGTATGGACCAGCCAGAGTGACGGTGAGGCCTTTGAACTCCTCTACCTTCCCGAGAACGCCTATTTCTTGCCGCATCCACTGCAGGACCTGCTCGGCGAACTGGTAGTCGGCCGCAGGCAGGCGAGGTTCGGCAACCACGAGCAAGGCCTTGTGGTCTTTGCTGAAAAAATGGTTCCCGCTGCCCCAAGCCAAATCGAAATTCGAGTACTCGCCAAACCCTGTCCCTTTCGCGACGACCTGCGTCAGTCCTAAGGGGTCGGCGATGAAGTAGTTCGTCGCGAATGAAGAAAAAGGAGTCACCAGCCCGGCGCTGGAGCGCTGAATCGTTTCCCTGATCTGTCGATCTTCCAACCGCCGCTGGATCTCAGGCCACTGCTCCGGCTGCGCGTAGGCGGGGAAATTCCAGGCAAACAGATGGAGCATCCCGGTCAGTTCTTCTTCCTTCAGGCTGCAGCGCGCGACTTTGAACTGGCCGCTTTGGTCCATGTCTGCGACGAGCTGGTCTGCCGTCGCTTCCATCTGGTCTGGGCTGCTGTCGGTGAGGGAAGGGACTTCAATCAATGCGAAAAGCTGATTGCTGTATCCGAGTTTCTGGCTGAACTCATTGAGCGCTCTCCATTGCGGATCGCGCTTGCCGAACAGGTCGGTCACGTCGGTGCCCAGCCGCAGATTGCGGATGTTGGAGTAGAGAAGACCGGTCAGGATGACGACGCCAGCGATGACNAAGCCACGTGTGCCGGATGACCAGCCAGCTTACCAATCGTATGATTCGTGCAGTCACTTTGCGTTCACTGGGGTCTGGAGCTTCGCCACGATGAAAAGCAGGTGAGCGAGCGGAAGCCGGTTACGAACCCGCCGCTGAGCGATTTGCAGATCCGCCCCGACAAAGGCCCCTCGGTATTCCTCTGCCGATAGCACCACCGGTGCTGCACGCCTTCCTGCCAGAAAAAAAATGAGACGGTCAAATACAAGGCTCAGCCGGGAGGTCGCTCCCGCTCCTCGATCGGGAACTCGAAAAATCAGTTTACCGCCTGGCGCAAGGGCAGAAGAGCAGCGTTCGAGCAGGGTCAGTTGCTCCGGCCCAGTCAAATACTGCAGAACGTCGAAGATAAAAATCAGGTCGGCCCGCGGCAGGTCGAAGTTGCGAACATCGCAGACCGCAAATTCGGCATTCATGCTGCTGAATGCCCGACGAGCGGCCGCGATGCGGCGAGCATCCAGGTCACACCCCATAAGCTGCCGCTGAGGATTGCCGAACGCCGCAAACCCAAGTGCAATCCCGTATCCGCACCCGAGGTCGACAACTGGTCCTGAACCGAGTTCTTCAGTGGAAAGAAAATCGAAGCACCGGTCAAGGCGCATCTTCCATCTCACAAAACCACGATCAAAATAAGAACAGTGCGCGAACAGGGAGTTGACGAATCGGGCACATTCGCGCCGCCGTGCCGTACCCCTCGAACGCAGCCGCAAGAGGAGAAAAGTCGCTAACGCTCCGACCGAGCCCAGGAGCATCCCCAAGCCCAGGCTTCCAAGCAGCCATTCTCCGAACTGGGACTTGAGCTCCGATACTGGCCGGTGCAACGAAAAGGTCAAGAGCCGTCCAGTTCTCATGAAGTGGCCCATCACGATCGAGCCAACGATAAGGAACGGCTGCAGAAGCGGGTTGTTTACAAAGGTTGCCGCGAACGCCAAGGGCTTGTTCAGCCGGAACAGCGTCGCCAGACCGATGACCGCCAGGGTCTGGAAACCATAGATCGGCACAACTCCGATCAAAATACCCAGGAACACCGCCGCTGCGGCGTGCCTGGCGTCAAGATGTTCCTTGAACAGCGTGGCGGCGAATTGCCGCAAAGGCTGGAGCAGGCGTCTAATCTTGAGATTCGGCATTGCGGTCTTCGGCAGAGACTACGGTCAACTCCCCTCGCGCCACGACCTCGTTGTTGACGTGAACTGTCCCCTCAATGCAGGCCATCGCGCCGGCTTCGGTCAGCTTCCGCGTCTCGATGCGCAGTTCCGAGCCGGGTCCTACGAGCTTGAGAAACTTGAAACGGTTGACCGCTCCAAGCTTAGGTATGCCGCGGGATTTGCTTCCACCAGACAGCATCACGCCTGCCGTCTGTGCGACCGCCTCGATGAGGAACACGCCCGGAAGCACTGCTTGGCCGGGGAAATGGCCGGCAAAGAAGGGTTCACCCGGATCGACGTACTTCAGAGCGACGCAGCGCGTCCCGGGTTCAAGTTCTGCTACCTTGTCGATCCAAAGAAAAGGTGGGCGATGCGGGATGCGGCTCTCAATCTGGCTTCGGTCCATCATTATTAGTTGATCCATGATCCTGGCGGAATCCGTCACTTCGGCTTATACACGCTGAATATCTTCTCGTCGAGCTTTGGATTCAACTCGCTGATTTGGATGTCGAACATGCTGTGGACACCACTCTTACCGTCGATTTCCAGAGAACTCAACAGGAAGCTGTCTTTGTGAAGCTTGACGACCACGTAGTTGAGTCTGCTGGCGAAACGGCCCGATCGCGGGACCAGTTTCATTTCAAAGACCTTAGCGTCCTCACGTAACGTAATCGAAAAATTTCGTTTCAAGTTCTGGATGGAATTGGTGCGGCTGAAGTACCCCTGCGCTCTACGCACGTGCTGTCCAACCTGTAACACTTCGGTGGTCGTGCCGTCGCGGCCAGTGGTCACGTTCAGGTAGTCGTCGTTGTAGCGAAGGCGAATGGGATTCGTCCCGATGTATTCCAGTTCGAAGCGAGTCATGCCCTCGAGACAAAACTTTCCCTGCAGGACTAACGGCCGGACCAGCAATGTCGAGGTCCGGGTTTCCCGAACTGTACCGCAAGCGGAAGTGTATTTGTTCTGGGCGTTCTGGACCCCGTCCCAGATTCGCGCCAGCAGAGCGTCATCCTCTGCAAACGCTAACCCCGGCAGAAGTAGCGCAATCGTCAGCAGGAATTTGGTCACGAAATTCTCACAGGCCCAGGAAGCGGAATCCTAATGACCAGAAACAAATCCGCACGGTGTCCCGAACCGGCTTCATCTTGGAGCGCGCCTCGCCGTCGTCATAGACCGTGCGCACGGGCACGTGAACAATCGAACCGCGCGCCAGGGAAATCTTGATCAGGATCTCCATTTCGAGTTCGTACTTTCTGCCTCGGAGATTCATCTGGCGAAGCTTGTCCAGTCGGACCACGCGGAAGCCCGACTGGCTGTCGATGATTTCCTGGCCCACCAACCACGAGGCGATCTTGCTGCCGAGCGTGTTCGAGTAATAGCGTGCCCGCGGCATGCGGCGAGGGTCAAACGATCTGGTGCCGATCACCAGGTCCGCGCCGGTTTCGCAGGCAGCGCGGACCAGCGAAGGTATGTCGTCGGGCGCGTGCTGGCCGTCGCCGTCGACAAACAACACATGGGTAAACTTCCGCTCACTGGCGAAGGCAATTCCGGTGCGTAAGGCCGAAGCTTTGCCGAAGTTCGCATTTGAGCTCAGACAGGTCGCTCCCGCGGCCCGAGCGATTTCGGCCGTCCCGTCGCTCGACCCGTCGTCGATCAGCACTACTTCCTGCACATGCTTTCCCACGCCGCGGACCACTTGGTCGATGTGAGCAGCTTCATTGAAAGCGGGAATCAGTGCACAAACGGTCATGGGCGAAGCTAAACGGAGACAGCCGTCGGCTGGTTGGTTCCGACGGGCACGAACTCAAAACCCCGGGCTTTCAGTTCTTGAATCAAACGCGGAAGAACTTCCAGCATTGCCTCGGCGGTGGCATTGTCGTGCAGCAGGATGATGTCGCTGGGTGCCACCCGCCGAAAGATGCGTTTGAGTATAGCTTCTGGTTGCTTCACGAGTGTATCAAAGGAACGAATGCTCCAGGAGATGTACTCCAGGCCGGCGGCTTGCAAGTACGACTGCAGCAGCGGATGCCGCAGCCCCACGGGTGAGCGAAAATAACGAGGCGGCTGCCCGCAGATTCTCTGAATGACTTCTTGCCCTTGCTCGATTTCGCGGCGCAGTCGTCGCGGTGTGAGAAAACAGAAAAGAAATGGATGGGAATACGTGTGATTGGCGATGAGATGCCCGTCGGCAACGGCGCGCTGCAGAAGCTCGGGATGCCGTTCGGCTTCTCGTCCAATAACGAAGAATGTCGCTGGCACATTGAATCGCCTGAGAATCTCGAGCAGCTTGGGTGTGCGCAGCAGAGTCGGCCCATCGTCGAAGGTAAGGGAGACACACCGTCTGCCGTCGCATTCGACCCGCGAACGATTGTGCACCAGTAACTGACTGCGCGGATGAAACAGCAAGTACAGCATGAGAAAGGTACCTGCGGCGTATAGGCCGAGGCACAGGAGGAACCGGGAGAGGCTGATAGGGAAGAGCAAGATCAGAGAAGCGTGGGTCGCCAGGAAAAGACTAACGAAAGCCGCCGCCCGGATCATGTCCGCTGCTCGCAATCACATGGAAGGTCCCACCGCGAAGTTAGCGCCACGCTGGCGCCGGCCCAGAGCGGGGTCTTTCCCTTCCAGTGCGTCATGATACACAGCATACCTCAATGTGGGAGCTTTATCCCCGCGTGAGACGCGTGCAGTCGAGATGATTGGCGATGGCAATCTGCTACGCTTACCATGAGTTGCAATCGTGAATGTGCGCATCGCATCGGCGGCCTACGCGGTTCCTCCCGAAAGCGAGGACGTAGAGGCTATCATCGCGCGCGAGACTGCTAGGGTCCAGGCCGCACTCGCGCCCCTCACGGAGGCGTCTCGGCGGAAAGCCACCGAGGGCCTTGGGTTGGCACGAGTCCGGGTGTGCGGTGCCACGCAGCCCTTTGACTTGGTGATGGAAGCTGCGACGGCCGCATTGCAGGAAGCAGGAACTCCCCCGCAGAACCTTGATCTTATCATCGATTACAGCACTTTCCCGGGCGAGGATTCGCAGCATACCTCCTTCGCTCACAAGCTGAGCGCGGAACTTGGCGCCGAGACTTCTTTGAACATCAGCTTCAAGGCAGGAGGCTGCGCCGGCGTTCATCTTGCCCTCAAGACCGCGATCGCGCTCATGGACGCCGATCCGAGGATCCAGACCGCCTTGCTTGTTACCGGGGACACCCCTCCCAAGCACAATCGGACGCTGCTTCCCATCACCGTGCAAGGAGACGCTGGAAGTGCGATGGTGCTACGCCGGCAAGGCGGTGGACTCGAGATTCTTGGCGTCGAAGTGCTCACGCTGGGGCACTTACATGATGCGATTTCACTCGTCAGGACCAACGGACGCCTCGAAATTGCCGTCGATGCCTTGCGTGTCGAAGAAGCCGTCGTGCCAATCTACTATCTGAATTTGTATCGGCTGGTGCAAAATGTCTTAGCGTCTGCCTCCGTGGCTCTGGAAGAGATCGACCATTTCATCTATTCCAACATCAGCCAACGAGACCGCGAGGGTTTCCGTAGGATTCTCGGCTTGCCGGAAGGCCGATTGCCCGTGACTCCGATCGCAGAGTTCGGTCACACTTTCGCCAGCGATCTGATCATCAACTATGTAACCTTGCGGCGCGAAGGCTTGATCAAGCCCGGGCAATTGCTGCTGTTTGCCTCCGCTGGCATCGGCTTCACCTGGGGAGTGACGCTTGCGAGAGCCTGAAACGGAAAGCGATCTACTTCACCATTGGCTCAAAACTACGGCCAGCGCAATGCCTGCCGCACCCGCGGTGATCGAAGACGATCGGGTCACAAGCTTCGAGGAGCTGTTGCGTCAGGCTACGTCTCTGGCTTGCCTGTTTCTCCAGCATGGCCTTGAGAAGGGCGACCGTATTGCCCTGGTTATGCCTAAGACCACGGAAGCGATTGTTGCCGTATTCGCGTCTCTGCTTGCTGGAGGCATCTGCGTTCCTATCCATCCACAGTGGCCGAAGGAACGAATCGACACAACCCTTGCCGACAGCGGCGCGAAATTAGTCATTGAAGGCGACCGCCTGCCTCTGCGAATCACGCGGCGCGAAACCAGCTCGGACATTCCCTGGCCAGAAAAGTCCGCAACGGCAGACGCTCGGGTATTCCCGTGCCCAGAAACCTCCGATCCTGCCTTCATCTTGTTTACCTCCGGCTCGACGGGCCGTCCGAAGGGAGTAGTCTTGTCGCATCGTGCAATCGGCGCCTTCGTCAAGTGGTCAGCGCGCGAGTTCCAAATTACCTCGCAGGATCGTATCGCTTGTCCCGCGCCACTGGGTTTCGATCTCTCGACGTTTGACATCTTCAACATGGCTCTGCAGGGCGCCACCTGTATGATTGTTCCCGACTCCATTACCTGGATGCCCCGCTTTCTGGTGCAATGGTTAAGTGCCTCACGAGCCACGTGCTGGTACTCCGTCCCATCAGTTCTAAACGGCATGCTGCATCAGGGCAAGCTCGCGCCCGAGCACTGTCCTGATCTGCGCGTCGTTCTGTTTGCAGGAGAAGTCTTTGCAGGCCCCAACGTGGCGCGGCTTCAGGCCGCCGTTCCGCAAGCCACGTGTTTCAATCTGTACGGACCCACAGAGACCAATGTGGTCACTTATTTCCGAATTCCGACGGAATTTGCCAGCTCCAGTCCGCCTCCGATCGGACGCGCCTGCCCTTACGCTGATGTGAGAGTGGATGCTAAGACCAGAGAACTGCTTGCCGGCGGTGACTCGTTAATGAATGGGTATTGGAATCGTCCCGAAGATACCCAGCGCGCGTTTTCGGAATTGGACGGCAAAACCTTTTATCGAACCGGTGACGTCGTATCCGTTGCGCCAGATGGCAATTTCATCTTCGCAGGCCGCCTTGACCGCCAGGTAAAACGCCGGGGCTTTCGCATTGAGTTGGGAGAAATTGAAGCCGCCTTCAGCCGTTCTGACGATATACTGGACGCCGCAGCTGTCTCTCTCGAAGACGGCGCGCGCGGCACAGTGATTGCGGCTTTTGTTCAGGTTCGGCCTGGCCGCACCATGTCAATCACTGACGCCAAGGCTCATTGCGCACGCCTGTTGCCGCTGTACATGGTGCCGAATCGTGTCGTATTTTTAGAAGCCATTCCCAAGGGAAGCAGAGGAAAAACGGACTACGCTGCCTTAACAAAACTGGCGGCGGAAACGAAGTAGGCGACGAGCTATGGAGATCAAGATTCCTGTTCGGCAATACATTCAGCAGAATTTTCTGTTCGGAGGCCCCCAGGTCATGTTTCACGATGCCATGCCGCTTATCACCGGTGGCATCATCGATTCCATCGGCATGCTTGGGCTGGTGGCATTTATTGAGGATCAGTTCAAGATAGAGTTCCAGCCGAAAGAAATTTCAGCGCAGGGCCTCGACACAGTCGAAAAGATCGAAGGTCTGGTACGCAACAAGTTGGTACAGCGTTCATGACGAAGACATGGCGAGTTAGCGGCCTGGCAGGGGTTATGTTCCTGGTGGGCTGCGGGCGCATGCACAAGGAGCCCTTCGAAAAGGCGCCGCTGGTTCGTGGAGAGATTCAGGTTGTTCGCCTTTCGGAAGAATCCCATCTGTTCGTAGACCGCGTCCGCTTCTGGTCGGACGAAATGAACGAACCGCGTTTTTTTCTTGTCTTGGTCCCAAAAGCACCCAGTGCGCCTTCGCCAGCTCCTGCACCCCATAGCAGCGCGCGGCAACCTGAGGCAGGGAACAAAGGCAAGTCCAGCCATGTGCCGGCGTCAGCCAGCGAGCCGTTCCGGCCCTCCGAAGTCTTCATTCTGAATCACGGCTGGACCGACCGTCCCGAGTACCTTTTGAAAGACCTTCACGTTGACGCGGTCTACAACGATATGCTGGGCCAGGGTAAAGTCCGCCCGGCGATCGTGGTTATTCCCGACGTTCGCTTTGCCAATTTCTTCCGCGTGCACTCGGACCGCTATCCCTTCCCGAATTATTTGACGCTGGTCGCGGAGGAGGTCGCCGGCACGGTCTCGAAGCAATATGGCATTCCGTTCGACCGCGAACGCTGGAGCATTGGCGGCTTCTCCTTTGGTGGATATCTCTCTTTGGATGTGGGCAGACGCTACGCGGGTCGGTTTGGCAGCGTAAGTGTCGTGAGCGCCTTCGCCGATGGAGATTGGACTTACTGGCCGACGGACCCACCACCGCCGGGCCGCCTGGACGCGAAAGGAAGAGGAAAGCAGACTATTGTTGTTCCTGGCCCCATTCCCCGTCTCTTCCTCGCGTGCGGAACCGACGACCGGCTGTTCGGCGCCATGCTCTCCCTGCACGAAAAGTTAACGAATCTGAAAATTCCACATCAGTGGTGGACGGGACCGGGCGGCCACACTTGGAAAACCTGGTCCGCAGTGCTGCCAGTGATGCTGGAGTTCACGCTGGGGAATTCAGGAGTTTCGCAGCCTTCGCATTAACGCAAGGATTTGATCGCGCCTGATCGGGTGGCGTGGATAAGCTGGTTGCTTGGTCCGGCTGGCCGTACTTACAACTTCTCCAATCAATCTCTCATCGCCTACTGTTTCGTCATTTTCATGGGCTTGCCCTTTTGCTGGCAGAGGCCGTGGCCAAATCGCAAGCGCGTCACGCGGTAGGAAAAGGTCCCACTCATGTTCTTAGCCTCATCATCGGCACTGAGAGTGGCGCAATAATCCACCGCTCCGCCACCATGATGGAAAAGCAGAAACAGACGTTTCCCGCTCACCACTCCAGTGAGGTCGTACCCGTAACCGTCACCGCTGACGTCCCGGCTTCCTTCCGCCTGTTTCAGGTGAAAAACTCCCCAATCCTGAACGTCCCAACTACCACTGACATTGATCAGCGGAGGATCCTCTTGAGCGTCAAGCCACGCCCTGCCTCTGCTCTCCACCGTGCCCGCGTACGCGAGAAGCGATAGAAAAACCAGCCCGCAGGCCAAGAAATACCGTTTCATTTTTTCCTCCTTTCATCGCCCACGGATGCTAGTAGCGTGTCGGACCGATGTCAAGTTTCCGCAGCTGTAGGTAGTGCTGCACTTGGGCTGTCACCCCGAGCAAGCCTTCTGTGCGCAGCGAACCGAGCATCGCGAGGACAACGATTCGGGGCCGTTTGCACGTTCCTTCGCTCAGTTCCCACCCGAAGCAGGGCAATTCGGCGAAAACCAGTTGTGGCGGGTTTGCGCTACCTGATACATTATGCCGATTGGCGACAACGGGGGCGCACAAGGTTTTTCTCCACAAACTAGACCAGTGAAGTGAGTCTCGGGGGATGACGAGGTGCTGAATATCATCGGCTTGCCGCCGAAACGGCCGCAAAGCGACATCCTGGACAAACTACCAAGTTGCCGTCGGGTTTTGCTGATTGAGGCAAACGATCAGCGGCGATGGATTGGCAGCCGTGTGGCGCCCGAGGTCCACATTCCCCCGCTCGGGTTGCTCTACGTGGCCAGCAATGCCCGGCGCGACCATCCCGATTTGCAGATCGAAATCCTTGAGACATCTCTGGATGCCAGAACTGACGAAGAACTCGCTTCGAAACTTGAAGAAATCAATCCCGAAGCCGTCGGCATTCGCAGCATCAGCCTGTTTGAGGATGAACTCGGCCGCGTCGCGCGGTTGGCAAAAAGCGTCCTGGGCGTTCCCATCGTCGCCGGCGGTCCGATTGCCACCGCGAAGCGAGCCCATCTTCTAGAGGCGATCCCGGAAATTGATTTGCTTGTGGTGGGCGAGGGCGAATTGACATTTTCTCGTCTCCTCGCGGGAACTGCGACCAACGGGCTCGTGCTTCGTCAAAGAAACGAGTTCGTCGACCTGGGGGATGGTGAGGTTGGCGATAACCTCGATGATTTGGCCTTTCCAGACTACGGCCTCATTGATCTTAGAAAATACGAGCAGCATTTGAGCTACGCCTATAACTACCGGCGCCAGGGAGTGCTACTCACCAGCCGGGGTTGTCCATTCCTGTGTACCTACTGCAATACCTTCGCCGGCAAGGCGGCCCGCTTGCGTTCTGCAGAAAATGTCGTCGCCGAGATGGAGCAATTGTCGCGCGATCACGGCATCGTCGATTTCTACGTCGTCGACGACATATTCAATCTCAGCCGTCAGCGGACGGAAGCGGTGTTTCGCAAGATCATCGCTCTGCGGGAGAATTGGCGCCTTTATTTCGTCAACGGGCTGCGTGCCGATTTGATGACGCGCGAGCTGGTCGACCTCATGGCAGATGCCGGTACGGTGTGGGTAACCTACGCCATCGAGTCAGGAAGCGCTCGCATTCAGAAACTCGTGAAAAAGAATATGAACCTCGAGAAAGCCCGGGAAATCATTAACCAGTCGCAGGATCGCGGGCTTGTAGTCAACGTGAACACGATGTATGGATTTCCTACGGAAACGGGCGCTGAAGCTCAATCGACCCTTGACTATCTCGGCGGCCTCCGCATGCCGTCCCTGCTTCCCTACCACTTCTGCCTGCGCGGATACGAGGGATGCGAGGTCGTGGAGCAGGCCGCGGAAGCCGGCTGGGATGCGAGCGCTTTTTTGGCAGACGGCACACTCTCGTATCACGATCTGCCGAAGGGAACCAACACCTTTCCTCGCAGCGAGATGCTGGAGCACATCCTTACATACCATCGAAAGTTTGGCATGCACAACAAGCCGCATCTAAAGAGATCGCTCGACATCTTGAAGCAGAACGGTTACACCGACCGTGACCTGGTGGATATGTACAGCGTTCTGCAGAATCGTCCTTTACAGCGCGTGGAAGATATTGTGCCCAGCTCAGTACCTGATGCGGTTGGAGCTGGCGCGATGTGTCTCGGAGAGCAGTTCGCATGAGAGTCCTTCAGAAGTGGCGCTACAAGGAAACTGGGCTCTTGAAATAGCTCGTTCCTGAGAATTCGTCGCATTTGTTACAAACACAACACTACCTGGATTACGACCGAATGTTCGGAATTCACAAGTCGATCAAGTTGCTGGAAAAGGGCGTATCCCTGGCTGCGAATGGGCTTTGGAGTGTTTTTCAGTTTGTCAATCAACGCATTCCAGAGAATTCTTCCTTCACACCGAAGTGGTCGGACAAGCCCCTGCTGAAGTCGTATCAAAAGTCAAAGCCTCCCCTGGGATGGCCGCGCCAGACCGACTCTCTTTGCCCTCGGTGTGTGCCGGAAATTCGCCAGCAAATCCTCGATGGCAAGCAGGATTACCGCGTGCTGATTGAGAAAAAACCGGGCGAGATTAAGGCGCAGATCATCGAACGGGACGGCAAAATTCTGATGGTGAAAGACTGTCCCAAGCACGGGCATTTCGAAGACGTGATGTCGATCGATACGGCCTTCTTCCGGCATCTGGAAGAGACATTCCCTGGCCGCGACATCTCCGCCCACAACGATGACGCTCTGCACAACCACGGCTCCAGCAGGATCAGGCACGGCCGGGGTTCAGTGCTGACCATCGACCTGACGAACCGCTGCAATATGATGTGCGATCCCTGCTTCATGGACGCCAACCAGGTAGGGTTCGTCCACGAGCTCACTTGGGAAGAAATCAAGACGCTGCTCGACAACGCGATCTCCATTAAGCCCAGACGGCAAATGTCAGTGCAGTTCTCCGGCGGCGAGCCGACTCTGTCTCCGTATTTTCTTGACGCGATTCGATATGCGCGTCGGCTGGGCTACGACAGTGTGCAGGCGGCAACCAATGGCATTGAGTTTGCCAAGAGTCCGGAGTTCGCGCGCCAGGCGATGGAAGCGGGATTGCGCTACGTGTACCTGCAGTTTGACGGCGTTGGCAATGCTGCCAATTCCCATCGCAATGTCGGCAACCTCTTCGACGTGAAGCTGCGGGCAATTGAGAATCTGCACTCCAACGGCGTTGAGATCGTCTTGGTCACAACCGTCGTCAACGGGATCAACAACGAGCAGGTCGGACGGGTAGTGCGGTTTGCGCTCGACAATCCGGACAAAATCGCGTTGGTGTCATTCCAGCCGGTTTCTTTCACAGGACGCGACGAGGACATCACAGATGAGCGCCGTATTGCTCAGCGCTATACGCTGTCTCACCTAGCACACGATGTCAAGAAACAGTTGTGCATCGGGGAGCCCGCGGGGGATTGGTTCCCACTCTCTTTCCTGAGCACCTTTTCAGACTGGGCCGACCTGGTTCACGGGCCGAGCGTCGCCTGGGGGCATGTGAGTTGCGGCTGTCATCCTGATTGCGGCATCGGAATGGCCGTGATGGTCGACAAGCACACGCGCGAAGCGGTGCCCGTTACCGCCTTCTTGAACGCCGAACAGTTTGCCAAAGATGTGGCCAAGATAAACGATTGGGCCCGCGGCAAGTGGACTTCGATCGTCGGAATGGCGCTGGCGCTGACGCGCAACTTCGACGCTTTCAAAACACCCACACACTTCCACTTCTATGACTTTCTGAAGAAGCTCGACAAGGGGCTGGGCGCCACTGGCCGTGACTACGGAGATGTTTCGGCCGAGCGAACTTTCGATGACATCAGGCGGCGCCGTCAGGATCGCTGGAACCTTCTCTTCATCGCCGGCATGTGGTTCCAGGATTTATTCAACTACGATTTCCGGCGGACCGAGCAATGCATTATCCCCTATGCCACCCAAGAGGGCGAGATTTCCTTCTGTGCCTACAACACAGGCGTCGGCTGGCGGAAGATCATTGAGAAGATGCACATGACGGCCACACTCACCAAGTGGTACGAAGAACACGGTCGCCATGAGATTTTTGCCGGTGGGAAGCGCGTGGACCTCACCAGCGCCGAGCATCATCTCGTCGTGAAAGACGACATCGTTACCGACGAGGAGCAGCACGATCTCGACGCACTCGGCATTGCCAAAAATACGCGGGAAGAAAAGCTGCGGGCACGGGCAAAACGTGACGAAGAAAATGCCCGCATGATGAGGCTCTATCGCGAGATAGTGCTGAAGGAACAGCCTCTTCTCGAACTCGTGCAAATCCAGTTGCCGGCCGAGGCCACAAGATGCTGAAAACAGCTTGGGATTCAGGCGAACAGCCGACCGCACAAAGCTGTAGGATAAATGCGAGCTACGCTCCGATGGCCAATTTTTCGGGCGCTGCCGCTTCTGCTTTCGGCGGAAGCTTAGTCTGATTTAGATAAGCCTGCGGGTCCATCATTTCCTGCGTGCGAGCCAAAATCCTTGCCAGACGAGGAATATCCCGCACTCTCACCTCTTTCAGCCACTGCCACCACTTCTTCTTGCCGGCGATATTGAGAACACTCCGCCGCCATGTCTCACAATACAGCTCAAAAAACCGGTCCAATGGCAGGCGCGGCTGCCAGAGCAAATGATGCAGATCGTAGTGACTCCAGTCGAAGACCTCGATCCGGTCTTTGCTTTGCTCAAAGAAATAGGTGCCGGGAAGCGGCGTCAGCAGAGTGAAGCCAACGCGATACAGCTGATGCTCGTCCAAAAAATCCCAAAGACCGACGAAATCTGCCTCGGTGAAGTCGGGGTCAATGATGAAATTGCAGGTAATGCCAAACCCCAGCTCGCGCGCAATGCGAACCGCTTCGATGGAGTTATTGATTTCCGCCTCTTTCCGCAGGGAGCGTAGCCCTGAATTGGTGTGAGACTCGAGACCAAAGAAAATATCGAAATTCCTCGCCAGCGGACGCCAAAGCTCCAGCAAATCCGGATTCTGCGTCACCAGATCGGCGCGCGTTTGCACCAGCATCCAGTTCTTGCGTTCGCGGGACTGAAGCAAAGCATGGCCTAATTCCTCGCTGCGCGCCCGGTCCGCCCAGAACAGATCATCAACCATAAAAAGGTTGCGGCCGGTTGCTTCAAAATCCGCACGTACATCGCTGATGGTGTGACAGCGGTACGTTCGCTTGTACAGCTGCCAGACCGAGCAGAAATTGCAGCGGTAAGTGCAGCCACGGGCCGTTTCCATGGTCCACACCGGCATGTAATTCACGCAGCAATAGTGCTTCTGGTATTTCGCGACGACGGTGCGATCAGGAAGCGGCGTCCGGCTGAAATCGACGCGCTTCAACGGTGCGGGTGATGTCGGCTTAAAGCGTCCGTCCGCGTCGGGCAGCAGCAAGGACGGAACTTCGTCGAGCGGACGGCCCGCAGCAAGCGCGTTGCACAAGGCCGGCATCAGAGTTTCACCCTCCCCGATGCCGATGGCATCCACCGACTTGTTCTGCTGCAATGCCGGAGGATATGCAGAAACCGCATGCCCGCCCATCACGACAAAAATGCGCGGGTCGTGAGCTTTCGCTGCTGCCGCAAGCCGAATCGCGGCCGGAACCTCAAGGATATGCAAACAAGAGATGGCCACCAGGTCAGGACGCCACCGGCGCAGAATCTCAGTGAACCCCTTGCGCTCGAAGCGCATGTCGGCAAGTTGGACCTGGTGTCCGTGCGAGCGCAGAGCGGCCGCCACATACATCAGGCCCAGTGGCTCGGTTTGAAAAAAAGGCGCCAGCCCAAATCGAAGATCATCCGGGCAGGGCCTTAGCAGCAGGATTCGCATCGATGGCAAAGGTTCACTGGCTCTTTTGCGGCCCAATCGCAACCAGAGCATTTGTCTGAGCCGGCAGAAATGCCGGTTCCTCGGCACGTATTGGGGTTCGTTCCGCGGGTGCTACCGGCGCTTCCTTAGGGGGTATTGATCCCGCCAGCAGCTTCCCCCAGGAAAACTTGAGCCGCTTCTTCAAGAGCGACCACCGCGTATCGAGAAAGGGATCTTCCGACGTTCCGTAGATCGGATGGTAGGTTTCTTTCCGCTCCAGCCCCGGCACGTCAATCTTGAAATCGTTGAGTTGCAGGAAGTGCCGTAGCTGAAGCTTGTAACGACCCTCGATCCCGAACAACAACTCCAGCATGCGCTCGTTGATCCAGATGATGTAGCGCAGGCCAAACATCCAGAGGTAAGAGTAGCCCTTGAAATACTTCCAGTCGCCCTTGGTCGGACGCCACATCCCTATAATCTCCCGGCGGATCTTCCAGCGCGCGAAACTTAATTCCTCTGGCGACAGATGCGCGGTCCGCACGTTGCTGAAGTAGCCGTCATACCAGCGCACGTCGGAATAGTTGCGTACCAGTCCGGCGCGGATCATGTCCTCGCGCAACGGAGTCTTCGGATACGGCGTCATGATCTGGTCCATCACGCTGGTGACGCCCTGTTCCTTGATGAAGCGGTAATTCTCGCGCATGCTCTCGGGATCGTCCGTAGGCAGCCCGTTGATGAGACCCGCAATGACGATAATCTTCTCCTTCTGCAATTCCGCCACGGCTTTCTTGATCGCCGGCAGCGTGTTGGGCTTCTTCATCGCTCGCAGGTTCTTCGCCGATGCGTTTTCGATCCCCAGGAAAATATGCACGAAACCCGCCTTGCCCAGCTTCTTAATGATGTGCGGGTGTTGCGAAAAGCCGATCACGGTGGCTTGGGTCGTGAACCGCAGATTCTTCAGCTTCAGCCCGATGATGGCATCAATCAGCTGTTCAAACCGATCCATGTTCTGCGTGATGTTGTCGTCGGTGCAAAAGATATGGCGTGCACCGCGGCTGTAAGCGTCTTCAATGTCGGCCAGTACCCGTTCGAGCGGGAACTGCCGGATCGAACTCCCATACATCTGATGAATGCTGCAGAAGTTACACTGAAATAGACAGCCGCGCGAAGTTTCAATCACGTCAGCCCGGCGGAAATACATGTGGAAGTCGTTAATCAGGCGTTTGTCGCGGGCGGGCAGCTTGATTTTAGTTACATCTTCCAGCGGACGCGGCGCATTGTGCTGAAACTGGCGCCCCTCAGTCCGATAGGAAAGACCCAGCACCTTATCCATTCCGCGGCCCTGCGCATCCAGCGAATCCAGCAATTCCCCAAAACTGAAATCACCTTCGCCGCGGACCAGGTAGTCCCAATACTCGGCGCCGGGCGATCCATCGATGTCGTCGTACGACAGCGTCGCGTGATAGCCGCCCAGCACAGTTCGCATCCGCGGGTCGAAGGTCTTCGTTAGATAAGCCAGCCGCAGATTGCAGTCATATTGAAACGCCATGCCCGAAAAACCCACGACATCGGGACGTTCCTTGCGCAGCGTCTCCATCAGCACTGGCACGGCGCGCTTTCGAATCGGGCACAGATCCAGGACCTTTACGTCGTGGTTATCAATCTGCGCAGCAATCGTCGCCAGCGCGACCGATGGCGGTTCCCACTGCCTTCTCGGCACCCAGGGCGAGGTAGCAGGACATTGAACCAGGAGCGCTTTCATGATGGTTGTCTCCGCACGGCGCGATGCGAGGTTCCCGGGGTCGCTGGCGAGCATACTGCAAGTCGGACGAGGGTTGCAACAAAGAATTTATTCATCGCATGGTGTGCATCTGTCGCGTCGCAGCTGCAGACCACAAGCAGCACAATCAGATGCTGGCTTGCCGCGTCCATCGACTCGTGCGCCACGCGCACGCAGTTCCTTTTCCATTGAATCGCACCCGGGGTTTTGCTATAAGGAAGCGCGATTGTCGACGGAAGGAAGATGACGATGACTAACTTCGTCCAAATCGAAAATGATCAGGAAATCAAAAAGCGGCTCGACGCCGAACGCATCAGACTGCGCAAGATTGCAGGCCTCGACCGTCCCGATCACTTCCGCCGGCCGGTGGAGCGCGCCTTCACCGCGGATGAACGCAGCCGCGTCACGATCCTTTTCGGCGGATTCACCTGGAAACACGAAGATCTGATCCGTGCTGTGTTCCAGGGCTCCGGCTATCGCTGCGAGAAGCTGCCGGTACCGGATGTGCCTGCGTTTCAGATCGGCAAAGAATTCGGCAACAACGGGCAATGCAATCCCACGTATTTCACGGTCGGCAACCTGGTGCAGTATCTCCAGTTCCTCGAAAAAGAAGGCCTCTCGCGGCAGCAGATTCTGGATGACTACGTTTTTTTCACGGCCGGTTCGTGCGGCCCGTGTCGCTTCGGCATGTATGAGGCCGAGTACCGCTTTGCGCTGAAGAACGCCGGCTTCGACGGCTTCCGCGTGTTGCTGTTCAAGGACAACGATGGCATCAAGGCCGCGTCGGGCCAGCCCGGTTTGGAGTTCTCCACCGACTTCCGGCTCAATGCGCTGAACGCAATCCAGATGGGCGACGTTATCAACGACCTGGTCTACCAAATTCGCCCGTTTGAGGTGAACCCGGGCGAAACCGACCGTGTTTTCCGCGAAACCGTGGACGCACTGTGCGAGGATCTCAAGAATCGTCATTCGGCCGAGGTCGACGACTGGGCTCCGAACTGGGCCAAGCCCGCATTGAAGCGCAGCAAGAAACTCCACAGCACTTTCACCCTGCTCGGCAAGATTCACGAGCATCTGTGGGGAAAAGATTATCTTGAAGCTTTAGCCGCGGCGCGGCAAAGAATGGACAGCATCGAAGTCGACCGCACCAAAGTGAAGCCGGTCGTGAAAATAACGGGTGAGTTCTGGGCGCAGCTCACAGAAGGCGACGGCAATTATCACATGTTCGAGTTTCTTGAGCGGGAAGGTGCACAGGTGCTGGTCGAGCCGATCGCAACCTGGATCACGTACCTGATTTACCAGGCCAGAGCGCATGCTAAAGCCAAGTGGCCGGTGAACCAGCCCCACCGCAATCCGCAATGGTGGGAGTTGAAAAAGCATCTCGCCAATGATCTGCAACTCCGGAAGAAGCTGCTCGGCCTGGCCATCGGAAACTGGGTGTTCACCAGCCTCTATCACCGCATGGCCCGCAATCTCGGCGGCATCACGCACCACCTGATTCCGCAAAAGGAATTAGCCGCGCTGGCTCATCCTTTCTACAATCAGCTGCTCCGCGGAGGAGAAGGACATCTCGAAGTCGGCAAGAACATTTACTACACCGTCCACCATCTCTGCCACATGGTGTTGGCGCTGAAGCCGTTCGGATGCATGCCCTCTTCGCAGTCGGACGGCGTTCAATCAGCGGTCGTCAACAAATTCAAAGACATGATCTTCCTTCCCGTCGAGACTTCGGGTGAGGGCGAAGTCAATGCGCACAGCCGCGTGCAGATGGCTTTGGGCGAGGCCAAGGTGAAGGCGAAGAAAGAGTTCGAACAATGCCTGAAGTCTACTGGCAAGAGCTTGGATGAAGTTCGGGAGTATATTGCCGAGCGTCCCGAACTCAAGCGGCCGTTCTACCACGTGCCCCACCGCGAGGGCATTGCAGGAACCGCCGCGCAGTTCGTCCTGCACGTAAGCGACCGGATCGACAAGCAAGCTCGTTTCTGGAAGCGGTCGCGTGTGCGAGTTGAGACCGTCCCTGCGATGTCGGGCGATTAAGCGATCGGCCCGCACTTATCGGCCCTCTGGACTGAAGAGCGGCACGATGTGGCGGTCCAGGAGGTTCACGGTCACATTCCGCGAGATCTGCGACGCCACAGACTCCAGAGCCTCGAAGTACCGCGACCCAAGCTGGGCGGCGCATTTGTAGCCCACATGCAGGAGCTGGCGGAAGTGCGGATTGTATGAGGCGTTCCGGATATCGTGCCTTAAGCTTTCCGCGTACTGCGTTGAGGACCACGAATCCACCTGATCCGGCAATGGCAAGCGAAGCGGGTCGATGTCGATCACATCAGCGTAGGGAAGGCAGAGCGCCTCGCGTTGCAGAAACGCCTTCTGGTAAATCTCCTTCGCCACGGCGAGAGTTTCCCCGCCGGCCTCAGCCAGTCCGATCAACTCTTCCAGCCAGGTAGTGCCGGCGGTCTTCACATGTACACCGGCGCCGGTTTTGTGCAGAACTCGCCGCACAGCGGGGTAAATGGAGAACTTGTCGCTGCCGGAATGAAGACTCAGCATCAGGCTCTCGGGAAGGCTATAAGCCGTAACCGCATGACGAACCACGGCAACGGTAGCGGCAAACTCGCGCTCAAATTTTTCCACGTCACCGACGTAGTCAACACCCTTGTTGAAACGTCCACAGAATCGCGGAGCGATCGTCGCCAGGCAGACACCCTCGTCAGCCAACGCAGCCAAAATGACAATCAGTTCATACGCGGTCTGCGGCTTTGCCGTTTCATCCATGGATACTTCGGTCAGGAAATGAGACTCGCCTTTCGCCGCCCGGACGTGCCGGTATATCCGGCCTGCTTCCATTGCCGCGCCAAGAAAACGGTCGGCCGCACGGCGAAATGTCTCCGGCGTGCCCCGAATGGGCTCACCCAATCCCTCGATCTCGATGACGCGAGACAGCTCGGGATGTCGCGAAGCGAACTCCTCGACCGCGGGCTCATCGGTCGACTGATCGATGCAACTTGCGACGTCAATCGTGAAGAAGTCACACGCCTCCACAAACAGATCAACGGTTTTCAAATTGATGTGATCGGCATCTACAAAATAGGGTAAGGCCCAATTCAGCTCGGCCACGGCTTTGTCGGCAGCGTCGCGTACGGTGCTGGAATGGGTGCCGATGATTGAATGCTCCCGGTAGGACTTGTTCCACACCGGCGTTACGGCGATTCCCCGCTCTTTCGCCTGCTGCACAGCCCGCAATTGCGCGGCGGCCTGATGCCCGAAGCGGTCACCCACGCCAAGGGAGAACCTACCCAGCTGCGCTGCCGTGGTCATGAAAGGCTCCCCATCTTCTTGTGATGCCGAAGATTCGACGCCGACCATAATAACGAGGGCACCGACCCCGCCTAAAGGCCTAAGCCGCCGTTCTGCGTGGTGACCATCATCACAAGTTCCTGTGACCTAGATCATCGTTCCAGACAGAAACAACAGGTGAACATAGCGAAACTTCGCGAGCCGATCGACCCCGAGAGTCGGCCGTGAGGAAACCGATCGTGTTCAAGGACATAGAACATCTCGTCCGGCTCGTCATGGTCATGGCAGTGGCGCTGGTTGCCTTCATAATTCTTCGCACTGCGGTCGTTCCCCGCAGCTTTGGGCAGTACGGCCACTATCGCGGGGCCGCCATCGCCGAGGCAGCGGCCCGTCCGATCGCCTTTGCCGGCCACGAGACCTGCGAGGCCTGCCACACCGATATCGTGGATCAGAAGAAGCAAGGCAAGCACGTGGTCGTCGCCTGCGAGGCCTGCCATGGAGCCTTGGCCAAGCATGCAGATGATCCGGCATCGGTTACGCCTCCAAAGCTCGACACCGCGATCGTTTGTGCCCGCTGTCACGAGGCCAACAGCGCCAAGCCGAAAGGATTTCCTCAGGTGGTGACGGCGGACCACTCGGGAGGAATCGCCTGCGACACCTGCCATCAGCCGCACCGCCCGAAGATCGACACGAGCACGACTGGGACGCAGCCGACGGAAACAAAAACCAAGGCGGAGGGCAAGAGATAATGGACATCACCCGCCGTCGCATACTCGTGCTCTTGCCCGCGGCTGCAGTCGCTTGGAAGTACGTTCTGGCGGGCACGCCCGAGGCTTCGCCCAATTACAAGCTGACCGAGCATTGGTGGAGCATGTTGATTGACATCCCCAAGTGCATCGGCTGCGGCAGTTGTGTCCGCGCCTGCGCGGAAGAAAACGACGTTCCCGACGGTTATTTCCGCACTTGGATTGAGCGCTATCACGTCCCCGACTGGAAGATTGAACGTCCGGAAGTGGAATCACCGGATGGTGGCAAGCAAGGCTTCCCGCCGAATGAGGAACTTGGCGGCAAGAATTTCTTCGTTCCTAAGCTGTGCAACCACTGCGCCGATTCTCCCTGCACTCAGGTTTGCCCGGTGGGTGCAACCTTCATCACCCCGGATGGAGTTGTCCTGGTGGACAAGAATTATTGCCTCGGCTGTCGCTACTGCGTGCAGGCTTGCCCCTATGGGTGCAGATTTATCAATCCCAAGACCAAGACGGCCGAGAAGTGCTCGCTCTGCTATCACCGCATTACCAAGGGCCTGACGACCGCGTGCTGCGAGGTCTGCCCGACCGGTGCGCGCCAGCTTGCTGACTTGAAGAATCCCAAAGATCCGATTCACGAGTTTTTGCGGACTCATGACGTGCAGGTGTTGAAACCGCACATGGCTACTGGCGCAAAGGTTTTCTACAACGGGATGGACGGCTCGGTGCGATAAGGAGGCTCGTGCAAATCCCCGTCGAAGGATTCATGTACCCGAACGAAGTCGAGCTCCAGTGGAGCGTGCTCATCGTTCTTTATCCCTTCATCACGGGACTTGTGGCCGGCGCGTTCATTCTGGCTTCTTTGGAGCGCGTCTTCCGTGTGCAGGCGGTGAAGCCAACGTACCGCCTTGCCCTGCTGACGGCGCTTTCTTTCCTGCTGGTGGCGCCATTGCCGCTGCAACTGCACTTGGGCCATCCTGAGCGTTCGCTTGAGATGTACCTGACGCCGCATCGCTCTTCCGCCATGGCCATGTTCGGTTTCGTCTATCTCTGGTATTTGATGGCGGTTCTGCTGCTCGAAATTTGGCTCGGCTACCGCCGCGACATCGTGATGAAGTCCCAAACTTCGACGGGCGCGGCGCGGCTTATCTACCGCATTCTCACGCTGGGTTCCAGCAACATCAGTGAACGCTCCCTGCAGATCGACGAAAGAGTGGGGTACTTCATCACCCTGATCGGAATTCCTTCCGCATTTTTGCTGCACGGGTATGTCGGCTTCATTTTTGGATCGGTGAAAGCCAACCCGTGGTGGTCGTCGCCGCTCATGCCGATCGTCTTCATCTTTTCCGCAATGGTGTCTGGTATCGCTGCAGTGATGCTGCTCTACATGCTTTCGACCTGGCTTCGCGGGCGCGAAATCGACATAGGCTGCCTGGACAAGATCGCAGAGTACCTGCTCTACACCTTCGTCATCGACTTCAGCCTGGAAATGCTTGACCTGCTGCAGCGCATCTACGAGGCTGACGAGTCCTTCCGCAGCCTGGATTTCATGGTGCACACGCGGCTCTGGACGTCGCAGGTCATTGTTCAGATCCTCCTGGGTACGGTGACGCCCATCGCCCTGCTCGGTCTGACTCAAGTTTTGAAGCTGACGGACATAGCCCGCAAACGAATCTACACCCTGGCCGGATGCCTAACCGTGATCGGCATTTTTGCCATGCGCTGGAACGTGGTCATCGGCGGCCAGCTCTTTTCCAAAAGTTTTCTCGGATACACGACGTACAAAATGGGCTTCGCCACGCGGGAAGGACTGTTGACCGCGATCGCGCTCATGATTCTTCCCTTCGGCATTTTGTGGGTCTTGGTAAAACTTCTGCCGCCTTGGTCGGACGCGGGCTCTGTTCCCGCCTCCGGTGCAACCCCGGCGCACGGAACCAGCTAGCCCTCGTCTCAGCGGGCGGATGCGGAGAGGCCGATGCCGCAAGCTCTCGACGGGATCCCAACAGAAATCGAGCAACTGAGCGAACGGCTGCGCGAGTTGGAACGCCGCGTCGCCGCATTGGAAGGGCATTCCCAAGAACCAGCCACCCCGGCGGCTCAATCGACAGCAGCCGCACTCGAAAAGCCGCGCCCGCCTGCCGTGTGGCGACCGTTTCCCTCAGCGGAGACGTCCGGCCGCGCCGTGCCCATCCTCGGCAAAGCGGTCCTGGGAATCGCTGGCGCCTACTTGCTGCGCGCAATCGCAGAGTCGGGCATCATCCCGAAATTGCCGGTGTTGATCGCTGCCATCGTCTACGCAGGTTTGTGGATGGTCTGGGCGGTCAGAGCTCATGCCACCAGCCGCTTTGCCAGCGTCACCTACGGCATTACGTCCGCGCTCATCCTTTCACCCCTGCTGTGGGAGTCGACCGTACGCTTCCAGGTTATTCCCCCAATCTTTACCGCGCTCGTGCTAGTTGCCTTCTATCTGCTAACGCTGGCACTGTCTTGGCAACGGAACCTGCAGCTCATTCCGTGGGTAGCGACCCTGGCAACGGTAGTCACGGCCCTGGCACTGATCATCGCAACCCATGACCTCGTACCGCTGACAGCCGCTTTGCTGGCCGTGGCCTTGGCCACCGAAGTTGCCTCCTGTCTAGGACATCGGCTCAGCCTGAGAGCAGTTCCCGCGATCGCGGCGGATTTCACCGTGTGGCTGCTCATCGATGTGATGACATCTCCCGGGGGGGTGCCGGAAAGTTATCGCCCAACAGGTCCAATCACACTCACAGTGCTGTGCTTTGCTCTGCTCCTGATCTACGGCGGCAGCATTGGAGTGCGCACCTTCGGCTTACGCCAACGGATCACGATCTTTGAAATCGGACAGGGCGTGCTGGCCTTCGCGCTTGCATCCTTTGGCGTCATGCGCGCCAGCCACGGCTTGGCTGCACCCGCGCTTGGCATCTTTTTCTTCGTGCTTGCCGCAGTGTGCTACTGGGGAGCGCTTTCACGATTCGCAGATGAGGCACACACTCGCAACCGTCGCGTCTACGCCACGTGGGCGGCTGCCCTTCTCCTGGCGGGAAGCTTCCTTCTTTTTTCCGCAGGTTTGCGCGTGCCGTTCTTATGCTTCGCCGCGGTGGCAGCGGCTTTCGTCTATACTCGCACGCAGAAATTCAGCCTGGGCCTGCACGCGTCCTTTTACTTGGCAGCGGCTGCCACCGTCTCTTCTCTTCCCACTTATGCCGGTAATGCTCTGGCCGGAACTGTGCCGGCGGCGCCGGATTGGGACGTTTGGATCGTGACCGTTTCGGCCGTGCTCTGCTATGCCATCGGTTCGCGGGTCCAGGAAGATCAGGGGAAACGGCGGCTGATTTGGATGGTTCCCGCCGTGCTCGTGGGATTTTCAGCGGCGGCGCTGGCCGTCGTCGCGATTGTGCGGCTTGTCCCAGGGCGCATCGAGTTGAACGCCTCGTATCTTTCGGTCATCCGGACCGTTGTGAACTGCGCCCTCGCTCTCGCCCTGGGTGTTCTCGGCTCTTGGTGGAAGCGCATCGAACTCGGCTGGGTTGCTTATACCGCTGTTGCCTTTGGCACGCTGAAGCTTCTGTTTGAAGACTTACGGTTCGGTAACGCTGCGTCGCTCGTCGCCTCGCTTTTGTTCTATGGATTGATTCTGATCCTGCTGCCCCGGCTGACGCGACGGGGCGAACCCCGATCTTGAAGTGTGCAGACTCCGACGCGAGAGCCTGTTCCTGCTTAGAATCACACCTCTCAGTGAGCATGGTCACATCCTTCCAAATGCAGCGATGGTACACAAACACAATCTGTTTGTATGACGTAGGGTGCTGCTCCGTCCCCAGGTTGCCCGGATCAGCAGAACTCCTAGGAGGATGACCCTATGATCCCGCCGAATGAGTCGTTTTTTGGGGCCCTGCAGAAGAAAGGCATCAGCCGCCGTCGTTTTATCAAGTTCTGTTCCGCGATGACTGCGACCCTCGCCCTCCCGCCGCGTTACGTCGCTCAGGTCGCCTCTGCGCTGGAGAAAACCAGGAAGCCGGTGCTGGTGTGGCTGCAGTTCCAGGACTGCGCCGGAAACTCCGAGTCCATCCTGCGGTCGAGCCATCCCTCGGTGCTCGAGGTTGTGCTGGACCTGCTTTCGTGGGAGTACCACGAGATTGTGATGGCGGGCGCGGGGCATCAGGCCGAGGCGGCGCTGGAACGTGTGGTGAAAGAAGAGAAGGGTAAGTACCTGGCGGTGGTGGAAGGCGCCATTCCTTTGGCGGACGGCGGCGTCTACTGCACGATCGCAGGAAAGACGGCACTCGACATCGCGCGGCGGGTGTGCACCAATGCCGCAGCGACGATCGCTGCCGGCGCTTGTGCCTGGGACGGCGGACTGGTGGCCGCGTCACCGAATCCGACGGGAGCAGTCGGGATTTCCGACGCCGTGCCCGAGGCCAAGGTAATCAACCTTGGCGGATGCCCACAGAACCCTGCAAACACGGCGGCAGTGCTGGTGCATTACCTCACCTTCGGCGAGCTGCCCGCGGTCGATCAATACAATCGGCCGCTCTTTGCCTATGGCCGGATCATCCACGACCAGTGCGAGCGCCGAGCGCACTACGATGCCGGGCGCTACGTGCAGGAGTGGGGCGATGAAGGGCACCGGCGCGGCTGGTGCCTCTACAAGATGGGTTGTAAAGGGCCGCAGGCCACTTTCAACTGCCCATCCGTGCGCTGGAACGACGGCACCAGCTGGCCAGTCAAATCCGGACACGGGTGCCTGGGCTGCGCGTCGCACCGCTTCTGGGATACGCGGTCTCCTTTTTACGACCGTCTCCCGTCGGTTCCAGGCTTCGGCGTAGATGTGACCGCCGGGCAGATTGGAATCGGCATTACCGCGGCCGTAGCGGGAGCCACGATTGTCCACGGGATCGCCAGCGCGGTTCGCGACCGCATGAGAACACCGCCCGGCGCTTCTGACCAATCAGCGGCGAACAAATCATAAGCGCCAACACAGGAGGAGCAAATGGCACGCATCGTGGTCGACCCAGTGACTCGCATTGAAGGCCACCTCCGCATTGAAGCCGAGGTGAACGGCGGCGCGGTTGCGGACGCCTGGAGTTCGGGAACGATGTTTCGCGGAATCGAGTTGATCCTGCGCGGGCGCGATCCGCGCGAAGCCTGGATCTGGACACAACGGATCTGCGGCGTATGCACGACCGTCCATGCCCTGACTTCAGTTCGGGCGGTCGANGGATGCGCTGGGCATCGAGGTGCCAGAGAATGCCAATCTGATCCGCAACATTATTGGAGCGAGCCAGTATGTGCAGGATCACGTGATCCACTTCTATCACCTGCACGCGCTCGATTGGGTGGACGTGACACTGGCCCTGAAGGCAGATCCGGCAAAGACTTCCCAGCTGGCGGAGTCGATTTCGCCGTGGCCGAAATCGAGCCGCAGTTATTTCAAAGCGATTCAAGACAAAGTCAAGGCTCTGGTCGAGAGCAAGCAGCTTAGCCTTTTCAGCAGCGGATATTGGGGACATCCGGCGTATCACCTGCCGCCGGAAGCGAACCTGCTGGCGGTGGCGCACTACATTGAAGCGCTGGAGTTCCAGAAAGACTACATCCGGATTCACGCCGTGCTGGGCGGCAAGAATCCGCATCTGCAGACTTATCTTGTGGGTGGCATGGCGGCGTCGATGGATCCGAACGAGCCGGGCGCCACCATCAATACGGAGCGGATCACGCTCCTCACGGAACTAGCGAGCAAGGCGGAGGCGTTCGTCGATCAGGTGTATGTGCCTGATGTGCTGGCGGTGGCGGCCTTTTATCGCGACTGGTTCGGATTGGGCGAGGGTCTCGGCAACTTCCTCTCCTACGGCGATTTTCCGCAGGGTGGCTTGAAGGATCCGGCGCGCTTTTACCTGCCGCGCGGGGCGATCTTCTCGCGCGATTTGTCGAAGGTGCATGCGGTCGACCCGGCCAATGTGACCGAGTACGTTACGCACTCCTGGTACGAGTATGGCGGTGGCGATCAAAGCGGAAAGAATCCTTACCAAGGTGAAACAAACCCCAAGTACACAGGACCCAAGCCGCCATTCGAGCACCTGGAGGTCGAGCAGAAGTATTCCTGGCTGAAGGCGCCACGGTATCAAGATCATGCGATGGAAGTGGGACCGCTGTCGCGCATGCTGGTCGCCTATGCATCGGGACACGCGGAGGTGAAAGTTGCAGTGGACGGCGTGCTGGCCAAACTCAATGCCCCGGCGACCGCGCTGTTCTCCACCCTCGGGCGGATCGCCGCGCGCGCGATCGAAGCCAAGGTCATGGCGGCACAAGTCACCAAGTGGGTGGCCGAATTGGGCGATAAGCTCGGACGCGGCGACCTGCGCATTCACAACGGCGAGAAGTGGGACCCGGATACGTGGCCCAAAGAAGCGCAAGGCTGGGGCTTCCACGAGGCGCCACGGGGATCGCTGGGGCACTGGGTGCAGATCGAAGACAAGAAGATCAAGAACTACCAGGCCGTCGTTCCCACGACGTGGAATGCCGGGCCGCGGGATGCGAAGGGACAACGAGGAGCTTACGAGGCTTCGCTGCTGAAGACTCCGATCGCCGATCCGGAAAAGCCGTTGGAAATTCTGAGGACCGTGCACTCGTTTGATCCGTGCCTGGCGTGCGCGGTGCATGTAGTGGATGCGCGCGGACGCCGGTATGCGCCGGTGAAGGCGGCCTGACACACAGCCGATGACGAGTCGGAAAGGAGGCCCGCAATGGGCACACTACCAGGACAACGCGCATGGAGCGAGGCGCATCGACCTTATCCGACATCGGAACTGGTGCGAACTTATGTCTGGGAGTTGCCGGTTCGGGTCTCGCACTGGTTCATTGTTCTGCCCATTGGCGTACTGGCGTTCACCGGCTATTACATGCACAATCCGTTTATTGTCGCCAAAAGCAGCACGACCTTCCTGATGGCGGAGATGCGGTTTATTCACCTGGTGGCCGCGGCAGTATTCATTAGCGCGTTTCTGTTGCGCATGTATTGGTTCTTCGTGGGTAATTCCTGGTCGAGTTGGCGCTCTTTCTGGCCGATCCGGAAGCGACAGTGGCGAGGCATGGGCCAAATGGTCGCCTATTACAGCTTTCTCAGGAAAGACCTCGTTCACCACGTCGGGCACAACGCGCTGGCGGCGGTCACCTATCTGCTGATGTTTACGTTCATGCTGATTGAGATCATCACTGGGCTGGCGATGTACACACACGTGCGCGGGCCGTGGTTGCTGGGATGGCTGTTTCGCTGGATTCCAGGCGTGATCGATATCCAGTATCTCCGACTCACGCATTTCTGCATCATGTTTGCATTTTTCGCGTTTGTGATTCACCACGTCTACAGCGCCGTGCTGGTTTCGTGGGAGGAGCGCAACGGACTCATCGAGAGCATATTCACGGGCTACAAGTTCATCCCCAAGGACGAGTTGGAAGAAGAAGACTCAGTGGCGCAGCAGACGAAATGATGGACGCAAGATCCGCTAAGACGATAGTGCTCGGCCTGGGCAACATCTTGCACGCCGATGACGGGGCCGGTGCGCACGCGATCCGCCGACTGCGCGGCGATGCGCGAATACCTGCGGATGTTTCTCTAATCGAGGGAGGGACTCTGGGTCTGGAATTATTGCCCTACATTTGGGATTGTTCGCGTCTGATTGTCATTGATGCGGTTGACGTGGGTGAAGCTCCGGGCACGATACTGCGGATGTCGGAGGAGGAGCTGAATTCCCTGCCTGGCAACAGCAGCGTCCACCAGTTGGGAGTCTCTGATCTGCTGGTGGCTCTGCGGGTGCTGGCAGAGCGGCAACCAGCGGTGGTGCTATTGGGCGTGCAGCCAGCGAACACTGATTGGAGTACAGAGTTGTCCCCACCTGTCGCAGCCACGATGGATTTCCTGGTCGAGGCCGCAATACGCGAGGTGGGCCAGCCCGTACAGGCAGAGTCCGCCGCGTAGGACCCTTTCAAGACCCAGCCACTCAATCGAGACTCGACTTCGTTTGTCACCACATTCACCATATCCGGCCGTAAAACAGCTGCTAAAGCTTCCAATAGCGCGCAGAGTGTGCCTTTGCAGCCTAGGCCGAGACTAGCTATGTCACACGCACGTAGGCCGAATACTGCTCGTCTTCAATCGCAGTAAATGGCAACATTTTGAGCGGCCCGCCCGCAGTTTTTACTTGCCAGCTTCGTCCGTCCATCCTTTTGGCGGCCAGCAGGTCTGCACGGGTTAATGAAGGCTGAGTGTCGGTGATCGCGAACAGCACAAGAGGCCCGAAGACGAGTGCGACAGTCTGCGGATGCTGCCGGTCAATTGGTTCGAGCTGCATGGGCATTGGTAGATTCAATTCCAGGCGGTCGCCCGAACTCCACTGCTGGTGGATGGCGGCGAAAGTTCCAGGAATGATCTCTGTACGCAGGCGGCGTCCGTTCACCGAAATTGTAGCTCCGTTCGCCCATGCGGGAATTCGGAAGCTCAATGTGAAATCTCGAGCCTGCGAAGTCTTCACCTGGAACTGCACTGCGGAGTCAAACGGGTAACCGGTTTCTTGCGTCAGCGCAACCTCAGCACCATCTTGTCTCCATCGCAATGTGGAGGGGATGTACAAATTGATCCATACGCCTTGCGGGCCCCGAAAGTAAGTGTTGATTCGATAGTCGGCCGCTGCCTGTGGCAGCGTGCCCGAACAACAAGCCCAGTGTTGATCGGGCCTGTATATCTTGCGTCCCTTAAAGTTGTAGTCGGAGTAATAAAAAGCTCGTCCATCTGGCATGAGCGGCTTCGCGCCCAGCACCGTGTTGTACATCACTCGCTCCATACTGTCCCCGTAGCGCGAGTCACGGGTCACACGCAGCAGGTAGCGCGTCAGTTTGAAATGCGCGTATGAGCCACACGGTGTCTCAAAGCTGCTATGACTGTTCGTGAGGCTGGCATAGAGGTCCGGACTGTCGGGAGCGCGAAGCATTTCATCGGGTCCCCAGCCTCCCGTCGCAAAGCTTTGCTTCGCGAGCATGTCAAACCCGTTCCTGGCTGCACGCAAATACTTCTCGCTGCCGAGAGTCAGATACGCTTGCATCGCCGAGCTCAGGGAATTTACATAACTGTAAGCATGTCTGCCGGCCAACACATTCCGGCCCTCAGCTAGCGGATCGTAATATTCATCGTCGAGGTATTGCCGTCCAAGCTCACGATATCGCTCTCCGGCTCCGCGCTGATAGGCGAGAAACAGATTCTCTGAAATCGTGTAGGACTCATCCCACGTCCAAATCTGATCCTTGTTTGGCCGCCAGGCTCTCCCATGTTCGACGGCATGTTTCGGAAAATGCGGCAAAGCAGCGTCCGTCGTGTGGTCCAGGATTGAGAAAGCATCGGGATCTCCAACATATCGGTGCGAATCGATCAGCCCGCAGACGATCTTGTCGTAGCAATAGGTGGGAAAGCGGTTTTTTTCATAGTAGTCACCCGAGATTGTCTGCGCGTACAAGCGGTTCAGGCGCAGCACCTTGTCGCGCGTTGCTGGGTCTTTCCGGATCGCATACATGCGCGCGAGCGCCGAGACCCATTGGCCGAATGTGCAGCTGGGAGCAAAACCCACGTTATCGTCTTGACCCCACTTGTAATCAGGATCGTAGTGGTACCAGCCACCCAGATCCTCGCCGGGAGCCGGCTGACCGCTCATTTGGCGAAATGGTTTCAGCAGGCTATCGTCGCTCAAGCCCATCAAGACGGAATGAGTCTGCTCGAGTTGCAGGTTATGGAGATCGCTCGCGAGCTCGACGTCGCCGTAATCAAACTGCTCAAGGGGTTGCGGGAGGGAATCTGCGCTGCCGTTCCGCGAAAGCAACCGGCCAGGGATTGCCATCGCCGCAGTTGCCAGTGGGATCGACTGCATGAATTCTCTACGCGAGATGCCCGGTGAAGACAACATGGCTCTTAACATCCCCTTTGAATTCAAAGTTGCCAGACCGTGCTCAGAATAGAGATCAGTTGAACTATACCTTGGCTTCCGTTCAAGTGCGATGGGAACGGCAATCCGTTGGCGATCAAACTTCCTCCGGACGTCCTTGGCCGTTCCTGAGAGTGTGTTTTGTGTAAACTTATTTCGGCAAAAGGAGTCGATCTATGCGAAAAGTGCTCGCGTTAACCACGTTGCTGCTGATTGTTTCCATGCCGATGAGTTTCTCTGGACAGAGCGTCTCGGCTTCATCGTTTCTCGGCCGTTGGGATCTGACCCTCAAGACTCCACAGCGCGAATATCCCTCGTGGCTGGAAATCACGCAGGAAGGTGGGCGGTTCCAAGTGCGAATGGTGAGCCGCTGGGGACACGCGCGGCCACTTCCCAAAAGCGAGATTTCCGATAGCAGCATCGCTTTCGTTTCGCCCAAGGAAGAGGAAGATCGAAAAGACGACATGGTCTTCGAAGGCAAGCTGTCTGCTAGTAAGCTGGTCGGGACCACGACTGGTCCTGACGGAACTCAGTGGCAATGGACAGGCGAGAGAGCACCGGACCTGAAGAGAACGGGCACACCCAAGTGGGGCAAGCCGATGCAGTTGTTCAACGGCAAGGACCTCAGCGGATGGACGCCGAGCGATCCGAGTGCGACTCCAACCTGGAAAGTCGAAAACGGAACGCTGATCAGTCCCGGCCATGGCCCGGAGCTTATTTCCGATGCCAAGTTCAACGATTTCAAATTGCATGTCGAGTTCAATTGCGAGCGGGGGGCGAACAGCGGCGTCTATCTGCGCGGCCGATACGAAGTTCAGATCGAGGATGATCCCGTGCCCGAAGGACCTACCATGCGCACTGGGGGCATCTACGGATTCATTGCCCCTTCGCCGGAACAACCGCGTCGGCCTGGAGAGTGGCAGACCTACGACATTACTCTCGTCGGCCGTGTGGTCACCGTGGTGCAGAACGGTCAGACGATCATCGATAAGCAGGAAATCCCCGGCATCACCGGGGGCGCTTTGGATAGTCACGAAGGATTACCCGGACCAATCTACCTGCAGGGCAGCGAGGCTGGACACGTTGCCTTCCGGAACATCACGATTACGCCAGCTGAGTAATCCGCAATCTCGAAGTCCCAACTTGCCCGCTCAACGTGTGTCCGGATGAATGTTTCACTATCGAGACATGAACACGCCATAAACCTCGAAGGCCGCGAGCTGGCACGAGCGTGATGGCGGCATCTTCGAGCTGCTCGGCGCGACTGACGAATCTCCGTTCTTGCCTTCGCCCTCACCAGCGAGTATCGTGTGCAACAGTTTTTGCCGGGAAGACCACCGAATGATCCTCGAATTGTTCTCCGGGTTGATGTCAGCGAGGTTCCAACTTGTCTCGAGACGAGCCCTCGAGTCTGAATTGGTCGCCCTTGAAGCGCTGTCCATTGTTGCTTTGCTGCTCTTGCCAGTCGGAGTAAACGCGCAAGAACCTTCTCCCGGCGGTAAACAGGCTGGATGGCAACTAGTTTGGAGTGACGAATTCAATGGTCCTAATGATTCTGCCGTGGACCAATCCAAGTGGGTATTCGATGTCGGCGGAGAAGGCTGGGGCAACCAGGAACTGGAGTTCTATACAAGCCGGCCGCAGAATGTATTCGTCCGGGAAGGGAACCTGGTGATCGAAGCGCGGCGGGAAAACTACACAGGTCCGGACAAAGTGAGCAGGAACTACACTTCAGCAAGGCTGAAAACCGCGGGTAAATTCTCGCAGGCCTACGGCCGCTTCGAAGCGCGCATCAAAATTCCTTCCGGTCAAGGCATGTGGCCGGCCTTTTGGATGTTAGGCGACGATATCGAGAAGGCCGGATGGCCGGCATGTGGTGAGATCGACATCATGGAGAACATTGGAAAGGAACCGTCAATGGTGCACGGGTCGATCCATGGACCGGGGTACGTCGGCGCCGATGGAATTGAAGCGCACTATGCCTTGCCGGGGAATCGGCGCTTCGCCGACGATTTTCATGTTTTTGCGGTCGAGTGGGAACCGAATGCCATTCGCTTCTATGTTGACGACGAACTCTACGTTACCCGTACGCGTGCGGATCTTCGTCCCGGATGGAAGTGGGTATTCGACCATCCTTTTTTCCTGCTGCTCAACCTCGCGGTGGGCGGCGATTGGCCGGGGAATCCGGACGCGAGCACGGGTTTTCCGCAAACTATGTTGGTCGATTATGTGCGCGTGTATCGGCGAGCGAACCAGTAAGACGCGGGTGCTGAGATTCTGCAGACTGTAGCTGAGCATTGCTTATCCCCACGAATGGAGCCCGAGTGGATGACTATGGTTAAGCGAAGGTTGGGGGTAGCCGTTGTTCTTCTCCTTCTTGCGCGGTGGCTTGCCGCACAGACCGCACCGCCCAGACCAGATGTCGAAAAACGCGTCGACTCGCTGCTAAGCGAAATGACGTTGGCGGAGAAGATCGAAATTATCGGCGGCATCCATGACTTCTACACTCGTCCGATCGATCGGCTTGGCATTCCCTCCTTACGAATGTCTGACGGTCCACTTGGAGTTCATGACTACGGGCTTACTACCGCATATCCGGCCGGCATCGCGCTGGCGGCTTCCTGGGATACCGGCCTCGCGCAACGTTTCGGTACCGCTATGGGCAAAGACGCGCGCGCGCGGGGCGTACATTTCATTCTGGCTCCCGGCATGAATATCTACCGCGCCCCTATGTGCGGCCGCAACTTCGAGTATTTCGGAGAAGATCCTTTCCTCGCTTCCCGAATGGCTGTCGCCGTGATCAAGGGAATCCAGGGACAACGCGTCATTGCAACTGCAAAACACTTTGCCGGCAATAACTCCGAGTTCGCGCGCATGACTCTCAGTTCCGATATTGATGACAGAACTTTGCGCGAAATCTATTTGCCGGCATTCGAAGCTTCGGTCAGGGAAGCAAAAGTGGGCGCGGTGATGGATGCCTACAACTTGGTAAATGGCGTCTATATGACCCAGAACAATCATTTGAACAACGAGATTCTGAAGAAGGAATGGGGGTTCGACGGCATCCTCATGTCTGATTGGGGCGCGACCCACGACGGTGTTGCCGCGGCCGTCGGCGGTCTCGATCTGGAGATGCCCTCGCCGACCTTCATGAACAGTGACACTCTGCTCCCGGCTCTCAAGGAGGGAAAGATTCCGATCGCAGCTCTGGACGACAAGGTCAGAAGGATTCTGCGAAAGGCAATTGAGTTCGGCTTTCTCGACCACCCGCAGATAGACATCGACATTCCTTCGTATAGCCAGGAGGGCCGGCAGGTCGCGCTCGAGCAGGCCAGAGGAAGTATGGTCTTGCTCAAAAATTCGGTCAACCTGCTTCCCCTGGATGAGAACAAGCTGAAAACGATTGCCGTCATCGGTCCCAATGCATATCCCGCCGTGCCGGGCGGAGGCGGCAGTTCTGAGACCAAGCCGTTCAACGCGGTCAGCTATCTGGAGGGCATCAGCAACCGTTTGGGGACCAAAGCGAAAGTCTTGTACGCGGTTGATGAGCCGCCCCTCGATGAAGTCTTCGAGAGCTCCGACTTTGTTACCACGCCCAACGGCGAGAGTGGGCTGAAGGGGGAATACTTCAGCAATGAGGAACTGCGGGGACCTCCCGCGATGATGCGCACCGACAAGCACGTCGACTTTGACTGGGGGGAAGGCAGCTTCGCTCCCGGCCAGCCAGTGGACCATTTTTCAGCTCGCTGGACGGGCTATTTCGTGCCGCGTGAATCGGGGAATTACGAGTTTTTTACCTCCGCGGATGATGGAGTCCGGCTCTACCTCGACGATGAGAACGTGATTGACGACTGGCAACGTCATTCCCAGACGGTCGATAGCTACGCCAGGCATCTGGAAGCGGGTCAGGCGTACAAGATCCGACTCGAATATTTCGAAGCGGTAGGCACTGCCATCGTGGGTTTTGGTGTAACCCGGGCCGATGCATTCGTCGGCCGCAAGACCAAGGCGATCGCCGCAAAGGCCGACGCTGTGGTCATTTGCGTGGGCTTCGATCCTAAGACGGAGGGTGAGGGCAGCGACCGAACTTTCCAGCTTCCGGGTGGACAGGACGAACTTATTCGGCAAATCAGTTCAGTCAACAAGAACACAATTGTCGTGCTGACCGCCGGCGGCAACGTCGACATGACGCAATGGATTGATCGTGTGCCGGTGATTCTGCACGCATGGTATCCGGGACAGGAGGGCGGCACGGCCCTGGCTCAAATTCTTTTTGGCGATTACAGCCCATCCGGGAAACTGCCCGTGTCTTTTGAGCGCCGCTGGGAAGACAACCCTACCTTCCATAGCTACTACCCCGAAGAAGGTAAGACGCGGGTCCAGTACTTGGAAGGTGTTTTCCTAGGGTACCGTCACTTCGATCGTTCGGGGACCAAGCCGCAGTTCGCCTTTGGTTACGGTCTCTCCTATACGACATTCGAATACAGCAATCTGTCTCTGACCCCCCGGTCCGGAAACTTGAACGAGCCGGTAACCGTTTCCTTCGACGTGAAAAACACGGGTCATCGCGCGGGATCGGAAGTGGCGGAACTGTATGTGGGCGATTCGCACGCCAGTGTTCCCCGGCCCGTCAAAGAACTGAAGGGGTTTGCAAAGGTCGATTTGAAACCTGGCGAAACCAGGCGAATGACACTTCTGCTTGATCGCAGGGCTTTTTCTTTTTATGACGTCAAGAAGAGCGATTGGAATGCGGAGCCGGGTGAATTTTCCATCCTCGTCGGGGGCTCTTCCGACGATATCCGGCTACGCGACAAGTTCACTCTAACGCCGTGACAAAAGAAACACTCACTTCCACGTGAGCGTGGTTACTGAATCCGCTGTCAGGCTCAGTTCCGTCATCAGCCCGCCCATCTGCAACACAAGCGGACGTGCTGCCGATGCGTTGGTGATGACTAAGACTTTCTCACCGTCCGGATTTTCGCAGGCGACATGGGCGACGTTCGCCAGAGTTCCCTGGGAGTCGAAGCGGCGCGCCCCACGCCGAATCGCGCGGGAGAAGTGCGCAAGTGCCCAATACTGGCCACTGCGGGTGATTTCCTTGGTCTGGGAATGAATTGTCACTACACCACCGCACGGGAATGGGCCGATGTTAGGACGTCCGCCTTCGTCCAGGGCCAGATTCCAACCCGTGATCGACTGACACCAGTTGCGCAGTGCTCCGCTAAAGGTGTGACCCCATTTGGCCCAATCGGTTGCGTAGTCGTGGCTGGTGATATCGGGACCACCCTCGGTCCAGTGCATCTCGGCGTCGGGATGGGCGTCGTGAACCTTGGACACCATGCTCACGTTTCCGGCATACCCGTGCCACGCGACCGCGTTCGCGTACTGGCGAACCCCCGGATCGTCCAGTTCGCAAATTGCCCGGCCCCAAAGGTTGTAGTTGTGGTCAAGCAGCCAGATCTTCGTCGGAATCCCATGAGCGGCTAACGCCGGCCCCAAGTGACGCTTCACGAATTCGATTTCGTACTCCTGTCCCCACAGGCAGGCGGGCATGCGGCCGTCTTGATCGGTGTCCACCTCGTTCTGCGAAGTGACGGCCTGGATGGGGACTCCTTCGGCCGCGTAGGCCTGCAGGAACTTCAGGAAGTACTGCGCGTAGCTGGCGAAATACTTCTTGCGCATGCAGCCGCCCAGCATCGAACCGTTCGCTTTCATCCAGCCAGGCGGACTCCAGGGAGTGGAAAGCAGAAAAAGCTCGGGGTTCACTTTGCGCGCCTGCCGCAGCGACGGCAGGACGTACCTGCGGTCGTGATCGATCGAGAAACGCTTCAATTCGGGATCTGGTTCGCCATCATCGAAGCTGTACAGCTCCGTCGAGTAGTCACTGGCGCCGATACAAGTGCGGCAGACATTGAGTCCCAGTTCCGACGGGTCAAAGAGTTCGTGGAACAATTGCTCCCTGGCATCTTCGGAGAGCTGGCTGAACATGTAGCAGGAGGCATCGGTAAAGGCGGCGCCGAAGCCGAGAATGCTCTGAAACTTCATTCCCGGATCGAGGGTGACATCCGCGGAAGACGGGCCGGGGATCCTCCGCCAGGCAGTATTTGGCGCGCGCTCAAAACGACGCTTCTCATCGGTCACTCGAACTGTGATGTCACCAGCACTCGAATTGATCGAGTGAAAAGCACTCCATGCGGGCACGGATTGAGCAACTACACCCACCGCCAACGCGGCTGCTGACTTTCGAAGAAAGTCTCTGCGCGTGCTTTCGCTCGACATTAATTCCCTCTCTTAAGTAACGGGACTGATATTCGCGAACAAGAATCTCATGCCTGTCAAATCGGCTTCGGATCAGCGTTCCACCGACCGGCTTCAACTCGCCGGGAAGACCGACGCCCGCAACGGAGAAAACGTAGTAGAAAGAACTTCCACTTCCACCAAGCCACAATTTTCGGCTACCCTAAGGCGATCCGTCATCAGGTGCATGGCCGGGGACGTGGCCCCAACAGAAGTTTCACGGGTGTTTCCATGTTGCCGTACGAAACAACACGAGCCTGGACGACTCGTGCGCGAAGAATGCGCATGTTTGGGCTAGCCGTCGCGTGTGCGTTGGTCCCGCACTGGCTGAACACAGGCGGTTTGGCTCAGTCTCCTCAAAGGCCGCTCCCCACTCTCACCCATGCCAATCAGGTCCGGCGCTTAAGTCCGGAGCAAGCCGCCCTCGGCTATCCCGTGCGGATTCGCGGTGTCATCACCATGGATGCTCCAGCGCCCGACTTCATCGTGCAGGATTCAACCGCAGGCATTTACGTGGAAGGCTGCGTCTCATATAAGTACTTACACCTGCTCGGCCAGCTGGTGGAAATCGAGGGCGTCACCGGCCCCGGCAAGTTTGCTCCGGTGATTCGGGAACAGAGGTTGAAGTTCCTGGGCAAGGGAGTTTTGCCCAAGGCGCGACTCTTTCCCTTCTCTGAGCTAGCGGCGGGACAGCAGGATAGTCAATGGGCGAGCGTGCGAGGCATCGTGCGGTCTGTAGCCATCGACCGCAGCTCGTGGCGCGAGATCACAATCGCCATGCGGGTTGTATCCGGCGGGGGTGAGTTCAATGTGCGCGTGCCGATCAGCCACGAACAGGATTTGTCTTCCTGGGTCGATAGCGAAGTGCTGATCGAAGGTGTATGCGGCAGCCTGTACAACACGAACCGGCAACTCACGGGTATATTGTTTTACGTCCCGCGCCTGAGCTTCATCAAGGTTGAGGCGCCGGCCAAGGAAGCCTCCCTTTCGGATTTGCTGCGCTTCTCGCCCGCGGAGGGGACTCGGCATCGAGTGCGTGTGCGGGGTGTCGTGGGGTATCAACAGTTCGGACATGCGCTGTTTCTCCAAGGCCAAGGCAAAGGCCTTCGCGTGTTGACCCAGCAGGATACGCTGCTCGCAATCGGCGATGTCGTGGAGGTGATGGGTTTCCCCGCCATGGGCGATTCGGCCCCGATTTTGGAAGACGCTGTATTTCACCGCCTAAGCCACGAGAAGGCGCCGGAACCGGTGACGCTGAATCTCGAGAGACCTTGGGAGGAATTTGACGGCGCGCTCGTCACCACCGCGGCGAAGTTGCAGGACCGGCAGCTACAACCGGATGGCCTGCAGCTCTTGCTGCAGCACGGTGACATCTACTTCGAGGCCGCCTTCCCTCCTGGGGTTGCGGCAGATCGCCTCCTGTCGATCCCGCTCAACAGCCAAGTGCAGGTTACCGGCATTTGTTTGGTTCGTAACGGAGGCTTGTGGCAGATTCCGCAGTCGTTCCAGATGTTGCTGCGCGTGCCCCAGGATGTAGCCGTGCTCACCACTCCCTCGTGGTGGAATTTGCGTCACACGCTGTGGCTGTTGGGCGTCACCGCCAGCATTCTTCTTCTGGTGGTGGCCTGGGTGGCGGTGCTGGGGCGGCGGCTTCGGGAACAGATGGCCCTGATCCGGCAGAAGTTGAGAAGCAGCGCGGTGCTTGAAGAGCGTAACCGCATCGCTCGGGAACTGCACGATACGCTGGAGCAGGAACTGGCAGGTATCACCATGCAACTCGATCTCGCGGTCGATTGCTTCCAGCAAGCGCCGCGCGTGGCCAAGGAGGCCCTGGAAACGGCGCGCAACATGAGCCGCCACAGCATGGTGGAAGCGCGCCGCTCGGTCTGGGACCTGCGTTGTCAGCTGCTGGAGGATGGAGACTTGTTCTCTGCCTTAGAACAGGTCGTTGCGCCGCTCGCCCCTCCCGAACACGTGAAAGTGAACGCCGAGATCCAAGGCAGCCCCGTGCGTCTGCCCCGGCCCGTCGAGATGAATCTGCTGCGTATCGGGCAGGAAGCCGTCGCCAACGCCGTGAAGCACGGACGCGCACGCCAGATCACCATACAGTTGCGATACGCGCCCACCTTGGTCTGCCTGACCGTGAGCGACGATGGGCAGGGATTTGCCGCCGACCGGGCCGCCCCTACCGGACATTTTGGGCTTCTGGACATGCGCGAACGCGCCCAGTCGATGGGCAGCCAGTTGCAGATTGAGAGTGCGCCCGGACGCGGGACTCGTATAACCGTGGATGTCCGTGTAGATTCGAGTGAAGCGATCGATGACGAACTCAAAGCCAATACGTATTCTGGTGGTTGACGATCACTTCATGGTCCGCATGGGCCTGTCCGCGTCGTTGAACGTGGAGCCGGACATGGAAGTCGTGGCCGAGGCCGGCACCGGGGAGGACGCGCTGCAGGCTTTCCGCAAACACCGTCCCAGCCTGGTGCTGATGGACCTTCGGCTGCCAGGCATGAGCGGCCCTGACTGCACGGCGGCGATGATTCGCGAGTTTCCGGAGGCGTCCATTCTCGTGCTCTCCACCCATTCGGGGGAAGAGGAAATTTATCGCGCGATGCACGCCGGCGCCCGCGGATACATTGTGAAGAGCATCATCCGGGAAGACCTTTTGCGCGCGGTCCGCGCGGTTCATCGCGGGGAGCAATATGTGGATCCCGTCGTGGCGTCCCACTTAACCAAGCGCCAGTCCCATCGCTCCTTGAGCGGCCGCGAAGTCGAGGTGCTGCGGATGGTAGCTAAGGGGCTGGGGAACAAAGAAATTGCCAGTGCGCTCAATATCGCGGAGGTCACCGTTAAGCTGCACGTGAGCCACGTGCTGGAAAAGCTCAGCGCCAAGGATCGTACCCAGGCCGCAACCGTTGCTCTCCAACGTGGCATCATCTCGCTCGAATGAGACTCCCCTTTGACAGGCACTTTTCTCAGGCCCATTGACAAACGCTCCTCCGCGAATCCACTCCGTTGACACATACTGTACGAAAGTATTATTGACGGTCACGTCGTAGTTGTTTTCTATTAGCACTTTTAGGTTACTCAGGCGGCCGACCGTGTCTGGCGGGAACAGACCGCAACGGCATCTGAGTGTCTTTTGGGGATTCCAGGGGGCGGTGATATGAAGCGCAATTGCTTGGCAGGACTGGGCGTGGTGTTTCTATGTTTGCTTCTGGTGGGCGGTGCCGCGGCCCAGTCTGATCGGGGGACGATCGCCGGTTCCGTGCTCGACAGCAGCGGAGCCGCCGTAGGCGGAGCCGCGGTCACGGTCACCGGCGAGGACACTGGCACAGTCTATAAGACAGCATCCACCGCGGACGGCGTCTACCGCGTTTCGGACATAGCTGTTGGCCGCTACGACGTAAACGTTGAAGCGCAGGGATTCAAGGCCTCGCTGCAGAAGGGCGTGCTGATCCAAATCAACACGGTGACGGCGCTCAACGTCACGCTCCAGCCCGGAGACGTCAAGGAAGAGGTGACCGTCCTGGCCGACGCCCCCACGCTGCAGACAGAGAGCTCGGACCAAGGCACGGTAGTCGGTACGAAGCAGATTGAAGAGTTGCCGTTGTCTTTGGCCACAAGCAGCCAGAGTTTTCTGCGGTCACCTGAGACTTTTGTGTTTCTCACGCCAGGAACTACCGGACCGGGAACAGTCGCAGCTGCAGGTAACAACGGGATTTTCTTGTCGAAGTTGGCGGGAGGTCAAAACCTTGGCGCTGAGATCCTTCTTGATGGCGCCAGTGTTCAGCGTCAAGATACGGTTTCCGCGTTCGACCAGACAGCGCCTTCCGTGGAGGCCCTCAACGAATTCAAGGTTACGACCGCGACCCCGACAGCACAGTTTGGGCGCACGTCCGGGGGCATCGAGAGCTTCACAACCAGATCGGGCACCAATTCGTATCATGGAACGGTGTTTGATATCTTCCGCAATCAGGCCTTGGACGCCAATTCGTGGGATAACGACTTCGTAGGTGCAAAAAAACCGAGCGACCATCAGAACGATTTCGGTGGCTCACTGGGTGGGCCAGTTCGGATTCCCCATGTATACGACGGCCATAATAAGACTTTCTTCTTTTTTTCGTGGGAGCAATATCGCAACAAACCAGGCACGACCAGTGTCTCGACTGTGCCCACCCAGGCTGAGCGCGGTGGTGACTTCTCCGCAGTGCTAGGAGCTGATACCGGTATACCGAATCCGTGTACACCGGGGCAGAATGTGCTGAAGGGACAGATTTTCGATCCCTCGACAACAAGGGTTGTCGGCGGACAGACTTGCCGCTCGCCCTTTTCGGGCAACAAGTTCACAAATATCAGTACGGTAGCCCAGAACGTACTGCAGTATGTTCCATTGCCAAACGCGCCTGGCACAGAGAACGGCCTCGTGAACAATTTCATATTCAACTCCTCCGACCCTAAGATAGAAACCACGATGACTTTTCGGATCGATGAGAGCGTGACCGACAAGAACAAAATGTTCTTTTCCTACAGTAGCCGCGAACAGAACCAGCTCAATAACATTCCCTCAATCCCAGGCCCGGCCGACGGAACGTATCGCAACAGATATCTGACTCACTACCTCCGCTATGGCTGGGACTATCTTGCCAGCCCGTCCCTGCTAAACCACTTCGTCGTCGGATTGAATCGCCTCAATACCGCTAGCATCGGGTCAAGCGTGAACGGAACTGACTGGCCGAAGAAACTTGGCATCGGAAATGCGTTTGGGCAAGTATTTCCAACATTCCAGTTCAATGGCAGCCCGCAGTCCATTAATTATCTCGGCCTCAGTGCTGGGAACGACGATTATCACTATCCCAACAGCTTAGTGTTNTGCGGACAGTGTTTCTTGGACGAAGGGGCGGCATTCATTGCGTTTCGGCGGTGAGTTGCGGTTTTTCCAGTTTTCCGTCCTCGCTGGCGGGAACACATCGCCGAACTATGTCTTCCAAAATTACCAAACGGCCTGGCATCCCAATGACACCACACCACTCACCGGCGACCCCTTCGCCAGCTTTTTGCTTGGCCTGCCGCAAAGCGAGAGTCTGACAGTAAACTCACACTTCCCGCGCTGGAATCAACGCTATTACGCCCTCTACGTGCAGGACGATTTCAAGTTCCGCCGGAATCTGACCCTTAATCTCGGTTTGCGCTGGGACGTTGACACTCCT